>Ga0187892_10001259_pt1 | contig 59088 bp, 48 predicted proteins | sample MA1701073metaG_FD_139345 | JGI IMG/M metagenome (GOLD analysis project Ga0187892, IMG submission 139345) | Bio-ooze microbial communities from a basaltic lava cave in the Kipuka Kanohina Cave System on the Island of Hawaii, USA - MA170107-3 metaG ...
CATACAAGCACAAAATACCTAATTTACATGGGTACACATCGCCTCACGCACTTCGAGCGCAAGTCCTTGCCACCGCGAGACTTACGTCGCAACTCGGCTTAAGAAAGGGGGGAACTTCAGTCTGAGAACGCGAGGCCGAGAACGCTCCCTGACGGTCGCGGCTCTGAAAAAGGCGGGGCTATTGTGCGGGTGGGGTGACGGCCGCCTCTATCCCTCGCGGCTGGGCTTGTAGTCGTGGCGGGCGCGGATCTGATCGGGCGTAAACCAGGCGGCGACCGTCTGAGTCAGCCGATCGCTGAGCAGCGACGTTCGCAGCCGGGTTCGATTCGACTCGTACATCGGCTTGGTGACCGGCTTGGTCTCGACCAACTCGGCGACCACCACCAGCCCCAGGTCGGGCTGTGGTATCACCGCGATTGGGGCCTGATCGGCCGGCTGATCGTCAAGGGCAAAAGCCGCACGCCTGAATTCGTCGTCGACCATACCGATCCCAATCACGCTGCGCATCACTCTCATCCCGCCGCGTCCAAGTCCCATGGGGTCTTGCCTCGAGAATGGCGGCGGTTCGCGCCAACCGTCTTCGAGCTTGACCGTCGAACGCAGCATTTCATTGCCGTCCCAGGCATTCCGCAGCCCCGAAGATCGTGCGACGTCGGCCAATTTCTCGGCCGCGTCCAGCGCGCGGTCATTCGCATTCAATTGACGGATATCGGCGATGACGGCATCACGCACTTCGTCGACCGATTGCGGCGGACGGGCCGGCTCGGCGGCTACGATCCGCACGACGTAGAAGTTGCCGGCAGCATCTTTGAGCGGGCGCGGGGCGGTCTGATAGTGGCTCAGATAGCCGGAACGGTCGGTGCGGTCGTCCTTCGGAACGGTCGCCAGCCCCTGCACGCTGAACGCCAGGCGCGCGAACGGCGTCGACATCCCCCCGCCCGGCGCATACGTTGAGGCGCTGCCCAGATTGGGCGTCTGGTCGGCAGTGTCTTCGGTAATCCAATCGCTCGTGTGGACTGAGAGCGCGTCCTTGTTCCGGACTGCGGCCGACAACCGGCCGATCAGCGCCGTGTAGTAATCGTCCGCCTTGACGGCGTCGGGAGCGGTCTTGTAGCCATCTTCGTCCTCCGAGACCTCGAACCACGGCTCGGCGGTGAGTCCGACGAGCCGATCGGCGAGTTGCTCGGCGTCGGAGCTGGCCTCCTCCTTCAGCACAGCGGCTTCAGCCGCCGCTCGGGCCTCCTCGAACGTCTCGAAGAACACGGACTGCGTGCTCGGCTGCGTCGCGGCTGGATCGATCGGCCGACGGAAGGCGGGATCGCTGTTCTTCCGCTCTTCCCAGTACTCTCGTGCCTTCCGCTCCAGCGTGGTCGGGCTGATCTGCTTGGATTCCTGCACTTTGGCCAGGTCGATCTTGATGTACTGCGCCTTGACGCGCGGCGGCAGCAGGTAGCCAAACGTGAGCCCCTTGTCGCGCTTCTGCTCACGGGCCTTGTCGAATTGAGCCTTGATCTGTTCTTCGCTGACCGGCTCCTCATTGTCGATGAAGCTGGCCGGGCTCAGGACGACCGCGTTGATCTTGGCGGTCTCGAAGTATTGACGGGCCAGGGCCTGCACTTCGGCATCGCTGGTCGAGCTGGCGTCATACATGTGCTCGAACAGCTTTTGGACCTTCATGAAGCTGGCCACCGCATCATAGATGACATCCGGCTTGAGGTTCTGGCGGCGGGCAATCTGAAGCACGATGCTCGCGTCGGCCCCGCTGCGGTTCATAAACTCGACGGCCTGCGTCCGGTCGACTTGGACGCCGAGGCGGTCAGCCTCGCGGCTCAGCAAGACCCAGTCGACGTAGTCGAGCGGTGTTTGCAGGATTCGCAGCGTGTTCCACGGAAGGCCGACCTGCGACATCAGGCGGGTCTGGCCCTCGGCGTGCTGCACGTCGCGCACGCGGATGTCTCCGAGCCGCGACGTGCCGATCACCTGTCCGGCGGGATCCGGGGCGAACATGCTGGTCAGGGCGCTGCCACCGAGCCACACGACGAGCAGGAGCGCCATGAACACGGCCAGCATGTGTTTATTGTACTTGCGGAAAAACTTCATCATGAGCGGTTAGCTCCAGTTGTCATCGGCGTTTGCGCCGGCCTCACGGCCGACGCTTGCGAACTATAGGTAGTCGGATACGGATTGCAAAGGCCTGTGCTCGGCGCGCCGACGGCACGAATCCGCGAATCCGCAGCACGCTCATGATCGGCCTTGACGCGCGACGGCTTCGTGAATAAAAATGCACGAATGGCCTGACTTATGCAGGAGCGGGTCGATGACCTCAGAGAAGCGTCGGCGGCAGTCAACATTGCTGAGCCTGGTTCGCGATCGGACGGTCGCGAACCAGCGCGAGATCGTCTGCATGATGCGAAACGCGGGCCTGTCTGCGACGCAGGCCAGCATCAGTCGCGACATTCGCGAGTTGGGGCTCGTCAAGGTCAGCGGGCGGTACGTAGCGGCGGACGGAGCGATGTCGCAATACGGACATCTGCTGCCGGGTGACCCGCTCCGCGGTTTAATCAAGAATGTGGAACCTGTCGGTGCGAATCTCGTGATCATCCGAACGTCAACGGGGTCGGCAAACTCGGTGGCGGCCGCCCTCGACGGGAAGCACCTGCCGGAAGTCGCCGGGACATTGGCCGGCGATGACACCATCTTCGTGGCGGTGCGTAGCCGCAGCATTCAGGGCCGTCTGGTCGCGCTGCTGAATGCTTGGATGAGGGGGTAGCGCTAGGGTTCAGGGTTCAGGGTTCAGGAGCGTTGCGCGGGTCCGCGGCGCCTTGACTGGCGAAGGGGCGACATGAAGCCAAAGGTTGTTCTGGCGTTTTCGGGCGGGTTGGATACCACGTACTGCGCGGTCTGGCTGGCCGAACAGGGGTACGAGGTCCATACCGTTACAGTGCAGACGGGGGGCTTCGATGCCGACGAGCTGGCGGCCATCGAGAAACGGGCACGATCGCTGGGCGCAACCGACCATCGTACGATCGATGCGCGGCAGGATCTTTTCGACGACTACCTGCGATATCTGATTTTCGCCAATGCGCTGCGCGGCGACGTGTATCCGCTGTGCGTGTCGGCCGAGCGCGTGGCCCAGGCCAAGTTCGTGGCTCTGCACGGCGTGTCGATCGGGGCCACCGCGCTGGCCCATGGCTCGACCGGGGCGGGCAACGACCAGTTTCGCTTCGACGTGGCGTTCCGCGTTTTTGCACCGAAGCTGACGCTGCTGACGCCCATTCGCGAGCAGGGGCTGACGCGCGAGCAGGAAGTCGACTACTTGGCCAAGCGGAAAGTGACGGTTCCGCTGAAGACCAGCGTCTATTCTGTGAACAAGGGGCTGTGGGGCACGACAATCGGCGGCGGTGAAACGCATCGCAGCGACATGGCGCTGCCGGAGAACGCCTACGTATTGACGGCCCCGCCCGAGCAACGGCCGGCGACGGCGGAGGAGGCGACGATCGACTTCGAGCGCGGCGTCCCCATCCGGCTGGACGGCGATGCGATTGGGCCGGTGGCGTTGATCGAGGCGCTCAACACGCGGGCGGCCCGGCACGGAGTGGGACGCGGCATGCACGTGGGCGACACGATCTTAGGGATCAAGGGCCGCGTGGCGTTCGAGGCTCCGGCCGCATTGACGCTCATTGCCGCGCATCGCGAGTTGGAAAAGCTCGTCTTGTCGCGCCAGCAGCTCTTTTGGAAGAGCACGCTGGGCGAGCTGTACGGCTCGTGCCTGCACGAAGCCAGGTTCTTCGATCCGCTGATGCGCGACATCGAGGCGTTTCTGGCGTCGTCGCAGCAGCGGGTGACTGGCCAGGTCCGCGTGCGTCTCTTCGCCGGGCAGGCCACGGTCGCGGGCGCCAGCAGCCCGTTCTCGTTGATGCGCAAGGACGTCGCACTTTACGGCGAGCAGAGCTCGCTCTGGACCGGTGCGGAAGCGGCAGCCTTTGCCAAGATCTACGGGCTGCAGGATTGGCTGCTGCACCGTGTGGCGGGAATGGACGCAGAGGCGCAAAGGGCGCAGAGAAGAGAAGGGCCGAAGGAGTGATCTGGCGCTCCTTGCGTCGTTTGGTGGGATCCATGACAGGATCGGCGAGTTGTCAGAACCCCGCCCGCGAGGGCGCGGGCGCGCTTCGGGTGTTCGAGTGGTTCGAACCATCGTGCGTCACGAGCCATGTAGCACGCCCCCCACTCGCGTGGGCGGTTCCGATGCCCGTTGCCGAATCTGTCACGTGCCCGTGGAGGAGTAGCGTTGCGGTTATGGGTTGACAAAATTGCGTCATCGACGCGGAACGTAAATCTGCGGCGCGAGGTTCGGGTTTCTGACCAGGTCGTGGCCAAGGAGGGCTACGTCATTGCCGGCCGCATCCACGGCGAGAAGACGGTCTACAACCAGCTCGAGGACATCCACGGCCGGCTGGTGACGCTGCACGATGGCGACGTCGTGGCTGGTGTGCTGGGCCATCGCAACGCCCTGCACGGCTATTCCGGCTTCGTTCCGGAGTCGATCCGCGTGGGTGACCGGCTGCAGATGCTCAACCTCGGTGGTGTCATCGGCAAGTGCACGTCGCAGAATCCGGAAGTGGGCCGGCCGTTCGACGTGGAAGTGCTTGGTGCGGTCCTGGTGTTTCCGGATTTTGAAAGCCGCGCAGGCGTGCCGGCTCACATCGGCATGAATGCCATCTCGTGCGAGCGGAACGGGGCGGCCCGCGTCCCGGTGGTGTATGTGGCCGGCACGTGCATGAACAGCGGCAAGACGGCCGCCGCCTGCCAGCTCATCCATCAGCTCGAGTCGCGTGGGCTGGCGGTGGCCGGCTGTAAAGTGACCGGCGTGTCGTTGCGGCGCGACACGCTGCAGATGGCCGACTATGGCGCCCGCTGGGCGGTCTCGTTCACGGACGCCGGCATCGTGTGCACCAGCCCCGAGACTGCTGTTCCGGTGGCGCGCGGGCTTATCAATCACCTGACCCAGCACCACCCGGACGTCATCGTGGCCGAGCTGGGCGACGGCATTCTCGGCGAATACGGCGTGGGTCTCATCTTGTCCGACCCTGAGCTGATGAGCGTCGCGGCCGTGATCGTCATGTGCGCCAACGATCCGGTCGGGGCCTGGGGCGCTCAGCGCGTCATGCAGGAGAAGTTCGGACTGACGATCGACGTGGTCAGCGGCCCGACGACCGACAACGCCGTCGGAACGCGCTACATCAAAGAGCAACTGGGTTTGGAAGCGATCAATGCCCGCACGAATGGCCGGGCGCTGGGCGATTTTGTGTCCGGCCTCCTCAACGAACGGCGGCCCGCGCTGGTCGGGGTGACCGCATGAGCCGCCCCATTCGCGTCGCCATCCTGGGCGCCAGCGGGTACGGCGCGGGTGAGTTGCTGCGGCTGCTCGTGGCCCACGACGCCGTCGAAGTCGTGGCGGTCACATCAACGTCGCAAGTGGGCGAGCCGATCGGGCGCGTGCACCCGCATCTGCGCGGGTTCTATGATTCCACGTCGTGTGGCATGGCCAAGCGCAGCGCGGCCATGCCGTTGTCCGTGTCGTCTCAAGTCGATTTTGAACGACTGCTCGGCGCCGAGCACGCGGTCGTGTTCTCGTCGCTGCCGCACGGAGCCAGCGGCATGGCACTCGATCGCCTCCTCAATGAGTCCGACAAGAGCACTCGTGCAGTGCGCTTGAAGGCCATCGACCTGTCGGGAGACTTCCGCCTATCCGACGCCAGTTTGCACCAGCAACACTATCCAGAGTCGCCCGTCTTGCCTGAGCGTCGCGCTGAGTTCGTGTACGGCATGGCCGAGCTGAACCGCCAGCAGATCGGGGCGGCGCGATATGTCGCGAATCCGGGCTGCCTGGCAACCGCCGCCATCCTGGCAGGCGCGCCGCTGATAAAGCCGGAGATACTTGGCGCCGTGGTCGCCGATGTGAAGACAGGCTCGTCGGGTTCCGGCCGGCAGCTCAAGGAGACGACGCATCATCCGACGCGGCACGCCGACTTCCGGGCCTACAAGCCGCTGGCGCACCAGCACGAGCCGGAGATCCTGCAAGCCTGGGGCGATCCGCACGGCGAGCGCATCGCGCTGAGCTTCGTGCCGCAAAGCATGGCCACCTCGCGCGGCATCTTCGCGACCGTACACGTGACGCTGCCGGGACCCGCGGCCACCGCCGAATTGCGGGAGAGGTATGACCGTTTCTACGCGGGTTGCCCGTTCGTGCGCATCGTCGACGATTCGCCGACACTGCAGGACGTGGTCGGCTCGAACTTCTGCGATATCAGCCTGGCCTGCCGCGGCCGGCAGGTGATCGTCATGGCCGCCTTGGATAACCTGGTGAAGGGCATGGCGGGCGCAGCCATCCAGAACATGAACCTGATGTGTGGCCTGCCGGAGACGAGCGGTCTGTGGACGCCCTCGCTACGGCCGGTGTGACGGACGCAGAGGCGCAGAGGACGCAGAGATGTAGGTCGGGTCATCAGACCCGACCAGGCGTCATCGGGCTTCGGTCGGATCTGCGGACCCGACCTACGAGATCGGAGGAACGCTGGGTCCGTGAAATCCGCGCTGGTTGATACGTATGCCCAGTTCCCGCTCGAAGTGGTCGAGGGCCGCGGCGCGCGGTTGCGCGACCGCGATGGCCGCGAATACTGGGATTTCTACGGCGGCCACGCGGTCGCCCTGCTCGGTCAGGCCCATCCGGCGGTGACGAAGGCCGTGGCCGAGCAGGCGGACCGCCTGACGTTCTATTCAAACGTCGTCCCGCTCGAGATCAGGACGCGGGCCGCCGAACGGCTGTGTGCGTTCGCGCCCGACGGCCTGGACCACGTGTTCTTCTGCAACAGCGGCACCGAGGCCAACGAGGCCGCGCTGAAGCTGGCCATCCAGCGCACCGGCCGCAAGCGCATCGCCGCGCTGAAAGGCGCCTTCCACGGCCGAACGCTCATGTCGGTTTCGGCGACCGACAGCCTCAAGCTGCACGCCACGCTGCAGGGACTGCTGTGCGACACGGCTCGCCTGACGCCCAACGTCGTCGCCGATGTGGAGCTGATCGACGATCGCGTGGCGGCCGTGATCGTCGAGCCGATCCAGAGCATCGCCGGAATCGTCGAGCTGGAGGAGGGCTTCGTCACCGCGCTGCGTAGGCAATGCGATCGCGTGGGCGCGCTGCTGATCTATGACGAAATCCAGACCGGCTTGGGCCGGCTGGGTCGCCCGTTCGCGGCCGGCATGCATGGCGTCATGCCCGACATGATTACGCTGGCAAAGGGCTTGGCCAACGGCATTCCGATGGGCGCGGTTTTGATGAACGAGCGCGTGGCCGGCCCGATCAAGATCGGTGACTTGGGTAGCACGTTCGGCGGCGGGCCGGTCGCGTGTGCGGCCATGCTCGCGGTCATCGACACGATCGAGCGCGAAGACCTGTGCGACCACGCCCGTCGGTTGGGCGAGCGCATGCACCAGTCGCTCAAGTTCGGGCCGGTGCAGCAGGTGCTTGGCCGCGGCTGCCTGATCGGGCTGAAGCTGGAAGGGAAAGCCAAGGCGGTCCAGGCACAGCTCCTGGAAGAGGGCTTCGTGACCGGCACAAGCGATGCGCCGGACGTACTACGCCTGATGCCGCCGATCAACACGCCGCTCGGGGCGGTCGACGAGCTCGCAGCGGCGCTGGGTGAGGTATGAAGATGGACGCAGATCCGGGACACGCGCGCTCCGCTAGCGAGTCCCGGACAGAGGCGCAGGGGGCGCAGAGGGAAGTAACTCAAAAGCCCTCAACTCAGCGCTCTCTGCGCCTCTGCGTCCAGTTCGCCTTCGTTGCACGATGATGCGGCATTGGCTCAGTCTGTTGGACTGCACGCCGGCCGAGCTGGCTCGGCTGGTCGCCGCGGCGCGCGAGTTGAAGCACGGACGGCGGACCGACGCCCTGCGCGGCAAGGTCCTCGGCATGGTGTTTTTCAACACGTCGCTTCGCACGCGCACGTCGTTCGAGTCGGCCATGTTCCGATTCGGCGGCCATGCGATCTGCCTCAACGTGGGCAGCGACACGTGGCAGCTCGAGCATCGCGACGGCGTCGTCATGGACACTGATAAGGCCGAGCACATCAAGGAGGCCGCGCCGGTCCTGAGCCGCTACTGCGACCTGCTCGGCGTGCGGACATTCGCCGGACTTCGCGACGCCACTGAGGACGCGGCTGACGGCGTGATCCGCTCGTTTGCCCGCCATGCGACGGTGCCCATCATCAACATGGAATCGGCCATGGAGCATCCCTGCCAGGCACTGGCCGACCGGATGACGATCGAAGAGAAGCTGGATTCGCCAGCCGGACGAAACTTCCTGCTCACCTGGGCGCCGCACATCAAGCCATTGCCGATGGCCGTGCCGCACTCGGCCGTGCTGGCGGCCGCCAGCGCTGGCATGAACGTCACCGTGGCCCATCCGCCGGGCTACGAATTGCATCCGGCCATGCTTGAGCGCGCCAAGGCTTGGTGCGCCGACAAGGGCGCCGCACTGACAATTACACACGATCGGCGTGACTCGTCCCGGATGGCCGACGTCGTCTATACTAAGAGCTGGGGCGCGGCCAGCCTGTACGGTCGGCCGGAGGCGCAGCGCGACAGCTTCGCGCAGCACAAGGACTGGATGGTGGACGCGAAGCTCTTACCGTCGCGCGAGGCAATCTTCATGCATTGCCTGCCGGTCCGCCGAAACGTGGTCATGACCGACGCGGCGCTGGACGATCCGCGCTGCGTCGTTGTCGATCAGGCCGAGAACCGGCTTTGGGCGCAGGCCGCGATCCTGGAATGGTTAGCGACCGATATGCCAAAAACCGAAAGCCGAAAACCGAAAACCGAAATCTGAAATCCGATGTGAGCGTTTCATGCAGACCAACGCCAACCTCCGTGGGCTTCGCACCGCCATCCCCTATATCCGCGCTTACAAGGGCCGCGTGTTCGTGGTCAAGTTCGGCGGGCAGCTTTGCGAGCCGGGCTCGGCGCTCGACAACCTGATCGAGCAGCTCTCGATGCTGGTCCAACTGGGCATCCGCGTCGTCGTGGTGCACGGAGGCGGGGATCAGGCCACCGCTCTGGGGACGCGCCTGGGCGTCACGCCCGAGATCGTGGCCGGCCGGCGCATCACCAACGACCAGATGCTCGAAGTGGCCAAAATGACGTTCGCCGGCACGATCAACACCAACGTGCTGGCGGCGTTCCGGCGCTGCGAGGTGCCGGCCATCGGGCTGACGGGCATCGACGGCGAGCTGGTCACAGCCGTCAAGCGCCCGGTCCGACCCATCACCGATCCGAGCACCGGCCGCACGCACGAGGTCGACTTCGGCCATGTGGGCGACATCGTTGGCGTGAAGGTCGATGTGCTCGAACATCTGCTGGCGGGCGGCTACGTGCCCGTCATCGCCTCGCTGGCGGCCGACGCCGGCGGGCGCGTGCTGAACGTCAACGCCGATACCGTCGCCAGCAGCATCGCCGTCGGCATCCGGGCCGCCAAGTACTTCTCGGTCACCACCGTCGATGGCGTCATGGACAACATCAAGGACCCGACCACGCTGCACTCGTACCTCGACGTCGAGCATTTGGAGGCGCTCATCCGCTCGGGCGTGGTCAGCGGCGGCATGTTGCCCAAGCTGGCGGCGTGCATCGAGGCCCTGCGCGGCGGCGTGCCGCGCGTCCACATCGTCAACGGCCTGGTGGCCGACGCACTCCTGGGCGAAGTCTTCACCAACGAAGGCTGCGGCACGCTGGTCGTCCTGAAGCGAGAGGGTGGCAAGTCCGTCGATAAGTCGCCAGAGAAGGATCTGGTCACGGTGTGAGTCTGCAAGCGACCCGCGCGAGCTGCGATCGTCTTTGCCGATTGGTAGCCGTCCGCAGCCTGTCGAAACAGGAGGGCGAGTTGGCCGACCTGCTCGCGGGCGACCTTGGCGCCGCCGGGCTGTGCGTTCAGCGGAGTGGCAACAATCTGTGGTGCGAGATAGGTGATGCGCCACGCCCGAGGCTGCTGCTCAACTCGCACATTGATACGGTTCCCGCGGCGCACGGCTGGTCCGGCGACCCCTGGACGCCGCGCATCGATGACGGCCGCATCTACGGCCTGGGCGCCAATGACGCCAAGGGCTGCGTCACGGCGATGATCGAAGCGACACTCTCGCTCAAAGCGGCGGTGGACGCTAGTGAGCAGCTCGGCGGCACGGTTGTGCTCGCGCTGACGGCCGAAGAGGAGATCAGCGGCCAAGGGCTTTCGACCATCCTCGATCAACTCCGGCCGATCGACGCCGCGTTGGTTGGCGAACCCACCGGCCTGACGCCGATGATCGCCCAGCGCGGCCTGCTGATCCTGCGCGGCGTGGCCCGCGGCCGGAGCGGCCACCCGGCCAACACGCCGCCCGACTCGGCCGACAACGCCATCATGACGGCGGCTGCGGACTTGCTGACGCTGCGCAACTTCGATTGGGGGCCGCGGCACGCGCTGCTCGGCGACTGCCACGCGCATGTCACCATGATCAACGGCGGTGTCGCCCGCAACGTCATTCCCGACACGTGCGAGTTCTTCCTCGATATCCGCACGACTCCGAACCAGCCGCATCGGGCGACGTACGAACGCGTCAAGGCGGTCCTGCGGAGCGAGCTGCACATTCACAGCGAGCGGCTCGCGCCGGTAGAGACGCCGGCCGATGCGCCGATTGTGACGGCTGCGCTCAGCGCACTGCCCGGCATGTGTCCAAGCGGCAGCCCGACCATGAGTGACATGGTGTTTCTCGCCGGCGTCCCGAGCGTCAAGATCGGCCCGGGCGACTCAGCCCGGTCGCACACACCCGATGAGTACGTCACGCTCGATGAGCTGTCGGCCGGCTGCAACGCATACACGCGAATCGCACAGGCCTATTTCGTTGCACAGACCGGCCTTGGTCAGCATTGATCGGACGCGTATAATCTGGTCGAGGTGCCACATGACGACGACGCGGCATAAGCGGGGTGCGACGATGGGCCGCTTCTCGGTCGACGTAGAGTTGGCGAACAACGATGACTTGGCGTTCTTGCGGCGAGGGAAGCTTCGCGCCGATCAGGTGAGGCGCTGCACGGTTCGCGGTGTGGTGGACAGCGGCGCCGCGATGCTCGTCATTCCGGCCCGCGTCGCAACCCAACTCGGGCTTATCGAGACCGGAAAAACTCGTGTGCGCTATGCGAACCAGCGAACGGCCCTGCGATCCCGCTTCGGGGGGATCTCGTTGACGTGCCTCGGGCGGAGCAGCACATTCGATGCGATTGTCGAGCCGAAGCGTAACGACGCGCTGATCGGCGCAATCGTCCTCGAAACGCTCGACTTCGTCGTTGACTGCACGAACCAGAGGCTTGTGCCCCGCGATCCGAAGTATCCGTTCTACGAGATCGAATGAAGCGGGATGCGCCGGCGGGATAGCAGTGACGAACGATGGTCAATCCGCAATCCGCAATCGGCAATCCGCAATCGCAGCGTCTATGGGACAAGGGCGGCGAGCTCGACGCGGCCGTGCACCGCTTCACGGTCGGCGACGATCCGCAGCTTGATCGGCAGCTGGTGCACTGGGATTGCCTCGGCTCGGCCGCGCACGCCCGCACGCTGGCGAAGGCGGGGCTGCTGAGCGACGCCGAGCTGCGCTCGCTGCTCGACGGCTTGCGGCAGATCGATGCACTCGATCGGGAGGGCAAGTTTGAAATCCCCGACGAACTCGAGGATTGCCACACGCCCATCGAAGCCTGGTTGACCCAGCACGTCGGTGAGGCCGGCGAGAAGATCCACACCGGCCGCTCGCGGAACGACCAGGTCGCCACGGCCATGCGGCTGTACCTGCGGGCGCACGCGCTCGACTGGCTTGACTTGCTCGACGGTTTCGTCCGCACGCTGCTCGATCGCACCGAGCGCGACGGCGACGTTCCGATGCCCGGCTACACGCACATGCAGCCGGCCATGCCGTCCAGCGTCGGTCTGTGGCTGCACGCCTTCGTCGAGGCGGCGCTCGAACAGATGCGGGCGTGCTTCGACCTGCTCGACCGGCTCGACTATTGTCCGCTCGGCAGCGGAGCGGGCTTCGGCGTCAACTTGCCGCTCGACCGGGAGTACACCGCGAAGCTGCTCGGCTTCTCGGCCGTGCAACGCAGCCCTATCGATGTCCAGAACAGCCGCGGGCGCATGGAGACGTACTTCGTGCGCGTGGCCGTCGATATCGGCGCGATCATCGAGAAGCTGAGCTGGGACCTGATCATCTACTCTACGGCCGAATACGGGTTCTTCTCGCTGCCTGCCGCTATGACCACCGGCTCATCGATCATGCCGCAGAAGCGCAACCCGGACGTGCTCGAGCTGATGCGCGCCCGCGTCGGCCGGCTGCGCGGCCGCCTGCACGAGCTCGAATGGGTCGCGGGCAAGCTGCCATCCAACTATCACCGCGACCTGCAACTGACCAAGGGCCCGGCGATCCGCGCCGCGGCCGACATTGAAGAAATGCTCCCGATCGCCGAGCGCGTCGTGGCTATGTTTGAAGTGCGCGCCGACAAGCTCGCAGTTGCCATGCGGCCCGAGCTTTACGCCACGGACGCCGCGTACGCGCTGGTTCGCCAGGGCATCCCGTTCCGCCAAGCCTATCGCCAGATTGCGGCCGACGTGGCTGCCGGCCGGCTCACGTTCTCGATTACGCCGGCACCGACGCAGGCATCCAGCCAGGTTGGGCCTGTCAGAGCCGAGGTGAACGCCCTCTTGGGGGTGTCACGACACCGGCGGGCGGCTCTGGACGAAGCCGAAAGGGCGCTGTTCGAGTAGCGTCAGAACCCCGGCCGCCAAGGCCGCGGGTTTCGAGCGCTGAGAAGCTTGTGACGACGGCGTCGGCTGGCCATGACGCGCTGTTTTTGGGCGACAAGTTCGAGCGCCCGCGAGCATCAGCGGAGTTCGGCCCCGCGCCCTTGGCGGGCGGGGTTCTGATAACGCGCCGATCCTGTCACACGCCAACTTGTCGAAACCTGTGGGATGATTTGCAGTTTCCGACGCCGCGAGATACAGTGAATGATTCGCCTGACCCGCTGGGCAACTCGCTCGGCAGTGATCCCGCGCAGGCGCGCGGGCTGACCGTTCAAGTAGTTCGCCCCCCTGGAGGTTGCGATGAACGACGTTCGACGATTCGTACGCCTGGCCGCGCTGCTCGGCGCCATGGTTCTTGCTCCTGTTGCTACACTGGCCTCCGACGACAAGCTCGCTGCGCCCGAGAAGATCACCACCGTCGAAGGCATCACCGAGTATCGGCTGGGCAACGGCATGAAGGTGCTGCTGTTCCCCGATCCGTCCAAGTCGACGGTGACGGTCAACGTTACCTACTTCGTCGGCTCGCGGCACGAAGGCTACGGCGAAACCGGCATGGCCCACCTGCTCGAGCACATGGTCTTCAAGGGCACGCCCGACCATCCGCAGATCTGGAAATCGCTGCAGGAGCATGGGGCCCAGTTCAACGGCACGACCTGGTTCGACCGCACCAACTATTTCGAGACGCTGTCGGCCTCCGATGAGAACCTCGAGTTCGCCCTGAAGATGGAAGCCGACCGGATGGTCAACAGCTTCATCGCCAAGAAGGACCTCGAGTCCGAGTTCAGCGTCGTCCGCAACGAATTCGAAATGGGCGAGAACGATCCGCGTGGTGTGCTCTCCGAGCGCGTGCTCTCTTCGGCCTACCTGTGGCACAACTACGGCAAGTCGACCATCGGCTCGCGCGAAGACATCGAGCGCGTGCCCATCGAGCGGCTGCAGGCGTTCTACAAGAAGTACTATCAGCCCGACAACGCCATGCTGGTGGTGGCCGGCAAGTTCGATCCAGATAAGACGCTCAACCGGATCAACGAACTGTACGGCAGCCTTCCCAAGCCGAATCGCGTGCTCGAGCCGACGTACACGGTCGAGCCGGCCCAGGACGGCGAACGCGAAGTCATCCTGCGGCGCGTCGGCAACGTGCAGGCCATCGACGTGGTATATCACATCTGCGCCGCGGCCCACGAGGACGCCGCGCCACTGGACGTGCTGGCCAGCATCCTGACCACCGATCAGACCGGGCGGCTGTACAAGGCCCTGGTCGAAACACAGAAGGCCACCAGCGTGTCGGCCAATGCCATGTCGCTGCACGATCCAGGCTACTTCGAGATCGCGGCGGAAGTGCGGACCGACAAGTCGCTCGACGACGTGCGCAAGACGCTGCTCGAAGTCGTTGAGGGACTCGGCACACAAGAGTTCACCGAAGAAGAAGTCGATCGGGCCAAGAACGCCTTCGCGCGGCGGTTCGAGCTGTCGCTGCACGACAGCGGCCGCGTGGCCGTGCGGCTGAGCGACTCGGCCTCGTCCGGCGATTGGAAGCTGATGTTCCTGCACCGCGACCGCATGGCCAAGGTCACGCCGGCCGATGTGAAGCGCGTGGCCGCGGCCTATTTCAAGCCGAGCAATCGCACGTTGGGCGTGTTCATCCCGACCGACGACATCGAGCGGACCGTCGTCCCGCCGACGCCCGACGCGGTCGCACTGCTCAAGGACTACAAAGGCACCGGCGGCTTGGCGCAAGGCGAAGAGTTCGACGCCACGCCCGCCAACATCGACGCCCGCACGCAGCGGACCAAGTCGTCGACCGGCATGAAGCTGGCCCTGCTGCCCAAGAAGACCCGCGGCGAGCGCGTCAACATGAACATCACGCTGCACTACGGCAGCGAGGCCGACCTGAAGGGCAAGACCGACGCGGCCGAGCTGATCGCGCCCATGCTCATGGCCGGCACCACGAAGCACACCAAACGCGAGTTGCAGGACAAGCTCGACAAGCTGAAGGCCAATGTGCGCGTCAGCGGCGGCGGCGGCGGGCGCGGCTTCGGACGGTTCAGCCCCGGCGGCGGTTCGGTGCCGGGGGCGCTGAACGTATCCGTCGAGACGACGCGAGAAAACTTGCCGGCCGTGGTCGAACTGGTCGGCGAAGTCCTGCGCGAGCCGACGTTCCCGGAGACCGAGTTCGAAAAGATGCGCAAGGAGCGCCTGGCCAACCTCGAGCAGTCACTCACTGAGCCGACTGCACTGGCCTCTAACGAGCTCCGCCGCCGGCTGTCCCCCTATGCCAAAGACGACGTCCGCTATGTCGAGTCGATCCAGGAGCAGATCGATGATCTGCAGGCCGTGAAGATCGACCAGGTCAAGGGCGTCTACGACGAGCTGGTCGGCGCCAAGGACTCCGAGGCGGCCGTGGTTGGCGACTTCGATCCGGCCGAGATCACCAGCCTGCTCGACAACGCATTCCGCAACTTCAAGACCGGCAAGCCGTTCGAGCGCGTGGCCATGCCGTACAAGGAACACAAGCCCGACACGATCACGCTCAAGACACCCGACAAGGCCAACGCCCTGTTCACCGTGGGCGTGAACCTCTCGATCAAGGATGACGATCCCGACTATCCGGCGTTGTTCATGGCCAACTACATCCTCGGCGGCAACGCCAGCTCGCGGCTGCTGAACCGCATCCGCCAGAAAGAGGGCCTGTCGTACGGCGTCAGCTCCAGCCTGACGGCGAGTCCACACGAGCCGGCCGGCACATTCGGCGTCGGCGGCATCTGCGCACCCGAGAACGTCGAGAAGGCCCTGGCCTGCGCCCGCGAAGAGCTGGACAAGTTCCTCAAGGACGGCATCACGCAGGAGGAGCTGGACGACGCCCGCAAGGGCTACCTCGAAGACCTGAAGGTCGGCCTGTCGAACGACGGCCAGCTCGTCGGGATTCTCTCGCGCAATCTGTTCCTCGACCGGACGATGAAGTTCACCGAGCAGCGCGTAGCCGCCATCAAGGCCCTGACGCCGGAGGCAGTCGCCGCCGCCGCCCGCCGCTACCTCGTGCCCGAGAAGCTGGTGGTGATCAGCGCCGGCGACCTGGACAAAGAGCCGGCGCCCTCCGTGACCCCGCCGGACGAGACCAAGTAGGGGGCCGCACGCCGCGGGTCGCTCGACGCCACGGCGGAACCCAGAGCGGTCGAGACCGTCGAATACTCTGTGAGCACGAGAACTCGCATATCGGCCATTGGACTCGGCGTTGTCATCGCGAGCGTCGGGGCCGTGCTGCGGGCGCAGAGCCGACCGGCCGAGCCGCCTCCCGCGTTTGAGGTCAGTTTGCAGTCAGACCAGGCGACCGTTGACGTCAATGAGTCCATCCGGCTGCTCGTCAAGATCACCAACCGAACCGGCGGTGAGGTCTTGGCCGTCGGCAGCCTGGACGGCTCGGACATCGGCTGGCGCTGGCCGGTTGTGCGGCTGACTGTCCGTGACTCGAGCGGACAAATCGTTCCCGACAAGCCCGTCGCGCGCTGCGGCAACATGAATCCGTTGAAGTCGGACGATTTCGTGCGACTCAAGCCGGGTCAGGCTTTCGGCCCGTTTGCGCAAGCGAACGGATCATTCGGGGCCGAAAGCGCGATTGACCGCTCGCTGTGGCTCCCCGGGAAGTATGAGCTGACATTCACGTATGACACGCGCCTGGAGGCACCAAGCAAGTCGCAGCGAGTGCACGGCGACGGGACGCCGACGGCCGAATTGCTGGCGATGGTCGAGCGCGTTCCCAAGGGCGAATTCAAATCGAACGTCTTGACGATCGAGGTCAAAGCGCGGCCTGAGCCGGCGCCGAAGCATTGAGCTGCGCCAGCGGCCGCAGCGGCGGTGGGTGCATGTCCGGTCTTGCGCGCCAGTTCGAACATCTTCGCCCGGAAGGGCGCACGACCGTTGCCAGGGCCTTCAGGCCCTGGTGGCCGGCCCTCCTTCCCTCTTCCCGCCCGGAGGGCGGACGACCGCTTGCTATCCCGGCATTCGCCCGCCCTCCGGGCGGAGGAAAATAGATCAGCGCCTTCCAGGGACTGAAGTCCCAGGCAACGACCGCGCGCCCTACGGGCGAACGGCAGACACATCCTCCTGCCTTTGGCGGGCGGCAAGACCGGACATGCACGCAGCGGCGGTGGGCGACTTGTCGGCGCGTGCCGACTGACCTACGATTGTCCGACTGAAGCCGCCGGCGCGGGCGCGGACGCCACGCTGCCGGTCGAGTTCGCTAAGCATTCAGATTTCACGGGAGGGTCATCATGCGCGCACGTTGCAGGACTGCCGGCCGGTGGTTGGTTCTTGCCTGCCTGTTGCCGATGCCGCTCGGTGGCTGCGGGCTCGAGGGCGACGACATCGAAGACATCATCGACGAGCTGGACGAGATCGACCTGCGCATCGGCTCGCGCGTCGACACGATTCAGGTGGTCGATCCGCGCGGGGCGACGCTGCCGCCGGTGCTGGTCGAGCGCGGCGACACGGTCATCATCCAGGAGGAGGTCATCATCGTCGATGATGTCCGCACCGACATCATCATCGAAGAGATCCCCGACATCACGCTGGTGGGCTTCGAGAACCTGACCGGGCTGGACGGGTACTACCGCTACCTGGCCGACGGCGTCCTGCAGGGCGTGTTTGTCTTCGATGGCGAGACGCTGCTGCTCGAGTATCCGTGTCTGTTCGACATCGAGCTGCTGTCTGAAGAGTACTTCGATCCTTTCACCGGCGAGTTGATCGATTCGTTCGACCTGACGGGCAGTGTGTTCTTCAATCCCGAGGACTTTCAGTGCGGCGACGCGTTCATCATCACCTTTACGCTCGATGAAGTTTTCGCCGACGCCGAAGCCATCGACCTGCTGCCCTGACTCTTTTTGGAGCGCGGGCATCCTGCCCGCACGAGAGTTGAACTGTATCATGTGTGCCTTGCGGCCAGGATGGCCGCGGTCCCAGGGGCGGCCAGAGATGGCCGCGGTCCAAAGCGGCCAGGATGCCACTGCCCGGCGGCTTCCCCTGTCAGCCAGCGCGGATATAATTCCGGTACGCAAACGCATGAGGCGGCTTTCTGGCGGCTGGGGGTCAGCCGACGAAACCTGTCGTTGTAGCGACCGATCGAACCGCGATACCGGAAACTCTGCATGACCCAAACCAACGGAGACTTCACCACGGCCCGGGCATCGGCGCCCGCACGCGGCCCGCTGGCCTTCTTGCTCGACCTGTTCAGCAGCGTCTGGTTCGGGATCACGCTGCTCGTCATCCTGTTCATCTACTGCTCCATCGACGGCTTCATGCTGTTTGCCTACAGCATGTTGGGCATCGACGGCGCTCCGCTCATCCGCACGCTGCCGGGCATCGAGCTGACCGAGTTCGAGTGGTTCCACTGGTGGCCGTTCAACCTGCTGTGCGGCTTGATCGCGCTGAACCTCATCGTCGTCACCGTCCGGCGCATCCCGCTCAAGACCATCAACCTGGGCGTGTGGATGATCCATACGGGCATCATCGTCCTGATCATCGGCAGCGTCTGGTATTTCGGCACGAAGGTCGAGGGTGACGCACCGGTGTTCCGGCGGCAGGCCACCATCCGCGTGCCCGGCATGGCCGAACCGGTCGGGCTGCTGATCCGGCCGGGCAACGACCTCACCGTCGGCCGCGGGACGAACGCCTATCACTTCTCCGTCTCGCAGATTACGCCTGAGTGGCCGATCCTGTCCGGCGATGATCAGGGCGAGAAAGCCTACGCAGTATTCATCGACGTGCAGACGCCGACGCAAGCGTTCACGCGGCAGCTTCTGGCCGGCTATCCGCAGTACACCGAAGACATCCTGACCACCGGCCAGCGGGCCAAGGTCGCCAACGCCACGCCGCTGGTTGATACCGACCTGCAGATATCGCTCGATTTCGCCCCGACCACGCACTTCCACGTGGTCGATTCGCAGGCCCTGTTCATCCGCCGCCTCGGCGAGCGCGACTGGATCGAGCGGCCGATCAAGCGGCCGGTCCGCTACTACGAATACATCGCGTCGCGCGACGAGGTCTGGCTGCCGGGCGATGCCGACATTCCGCTCCGCAAGCTCGACGTGACCATCCCGGCCGTCGCCGCCGACGACCCGCTCCGCGACGCTTCGGTCCATCTGACCGGCTACCTGCCCCACGCCATGGACCGCGGCCGATGGATCGACGATGGCGATCAGCTCAATCCCGTGCTGTCAGCCACGCTCACCACCAAGAATTCTTCGCCGGCCTCGCTCGAACTCGTCGCCTTTGACCTGCGCCGTTCAACGACCATGAACGGCGCCGTGGCGTTCCGCTGGGTGCAGACGCCCGAGCAGCTCGAATCGGTCCTGGCGAGCGGCGATAGCGAGCCGGCCCACGGACCGCACCTGCTCGTCCGCATTCCCGGCACCGATGTCAAGATCGAGCACGACGTGAACGCGTTGGCTTCGTCTGATCCGTCGCTGCCGTTCACGCCCGTGCCCGGGTCCGACTATTCGTTCCGCGTCAAGAGCATGGTGAACGACCTTCAGATTCCGAGCGGCGAATACGCCGGCCGCACGATTTCGGTGGCCGTCGTCGAAGTGAAGTCACCGGCGCGGTCGTTTACGCGCTGGGTCGCTGACCTTCCCGAGATTACCCGCGATTTCGCCGACCAGACCGATCCATCCGGCCACCAATCGACGGAACTTGACGACGGCATCGAGATGCTGTTCCACCCGGGCTCCGGTGCGAACCGCGCGCTCATGGTCTTGGCGGCCGGGCCGGGCGAAATCGGCGTTCACGTTCGTTTGAAGGGTTCGTCGGGGACCGTTGAGCGCCATCAACTCAAGCTTGGCCAACCCGTCGCGCTCAGCAGTGGCGATCTGACGCTCACCGTCGACGGCCTGATGACCCATGCCCGTTCCGAGCGGCGGCCGGACATCGTTCCGCGGAACCAGCGCAATAAGGACGCGAAAGACCTTCTGTCCATGGCCAAGGTCGAAGTGAACGACGGTGGTGTCACGCGCTCGGTCTGGCTCCCGTTCAACCAGTACGCCTTCCCGAACGATCAGTTTGCGTATCCGGGACGAATGTTCTACGACACGCGGCAGGTGCGGCTGTCGGATGGGCAGACGTACGAGTTGATGTTCGCGCGGAAGCGCGTCCAACTGCCATACCCCGTTGCCTTGGACGACTTCGAGTTGGAGCAGCACGCGGGCGGCTATACCGGCTCGGCGCTGCAGATTCGCGATTATGTCAGCCGTCTGCGGTTCACCGACGGTACCGGTTGGACCGAGCCGATGAAGATCCACGTGAACGGCCCGACCGAGTTCGGCGGTTACTGGTACTTCCAATCGCAGTGGGACCCGCCCGCGCCGCAGATGAGTTCAGCCGGATTCAACTACACCGGCCTGGGCGTGGGTAATCGGAACGGCGTGCACGTGCAGCTTGCCGGCTGCGCCATCGCCGTGGCGGGCATGATCTACGCATTCTACGTCAAACCGATCATCAAGCGCCGGCGGCAACTCGCTGTGCGGGCCGGCGTTCCAGCCGAACGGGCCAACATCGGTTCGGCGAAGCGTGCGGTTCGGGAACTTGAGGGACAACCGGTGTGAGCACAGATGTTGAGTTGTGACCCTGTCAGGTTGGTCCGCCCGCGGCCGCCCCGTAAGGGCCAGGGGTTGTAGCCACGGGTGCGGACCCCGAAGGGGGTCAAACCCGTGGACTCGAAGGTGAGGATCGAGCACAGCCCCGGCAGGGGCGAAGGGCGAATGCGAATGGCAAGTTCGCCGCGAACAGACGTGAATGACAGCGGATGCCGGCGAACCACCACCCCTCCGGGGTGGAGAAACTAGGCAGGACAGCCGGCAACCACGGGTTTGACCCCTCCGGGGTCTGCACCCGTGGCAACATGCCTCGGCCCCTCCGGGGCAGATGTAGGGCAGACTTGCGATTTGGAAGGAACGATTCGATGAGACCGAAGCTACGAGGGCGAATCGCGGATGTGCTGGCCGTTACGGCCGGCGTTCTTGTGGTCGGATATTACATGCAGCACCGGCCGCCCAAGGTCGAGCCGCCCAAGTTCGCCGGCGAGGTCGACCTGACACCGCTGTCCAAAGTGGCCGTGCGCCGCGACGGGCGCGACCGCTCGTTCGATTCGCACGCCAAGACGTTCCTGAAGATCGTCAGCGGTCCGCACGCCATCAACGGCCAGACGCCGGCGTTCAGCTACCTGGACCTGATGCTGAATCCGGCCAAATACACCGATCAGGACATCATCCACGTCAAGAACAAGCTCGTCCGCTGCAAGGTCAGCGATGCACTGACGAAAGCCGGTGCCGACGTCGCACCGGACCGCCTGAAGAGGTTTCTGAAGACGGGACTGATTTCGCCCAGGCTGCTTCAACACCCGGCCGTGCAGGCCGTCCGCGATGAGCTGTCCAAAGACCTGATCAAGACCGCCAAGTCGGCCGACGCAATCGACAGCGCTCTGAACGTGGCCGAACCGGCGACCCTCGCTCATGTGCTCAATGTCGTGGCGCCGCCGGAAGGCGACATGCTCACGCCCTGGCTGCCGGCCACGACGATTTGGAGCCTGGCCGACCCGCAGAGCGCGGCCCGTGCCGGATTGCGTGACCCCGCCGGCCTGGCGTCTCAACTGAACCTGGACCCCAAGCTGACGCAGGCGTTGCGCGACGCATGGGCCGACCTGTCCACCGGCTGGCGGGCCGAGGACGCTGCCAAAGTCAATCAGGCGATCGCCACGCTGGCCGCGACGCTGCCCACGATCGAGCCGAAGCTCTATCCCGATCTGAAGCGCCTGGGCTGGGAGAGCACGTACTTCCGCTTCCACGGCTTCACCTGGGTGTGGACGTTCTATTTGCTGGCCGTGGTTTTTCTGCTGATTGCCGTTGTGTACCGCTTCTCGTGGGCGCGGCCGGTCGGGCTGGGCATCTTTGTCGTGGCATTTGTGGCCCAGACCGCTTCGGTCGGCTTGCGCTGGTACGTCTCCGGCCGCTGGCCGAATGCCAACATGTTCGAGGCCGTCACGACCGCGGCCTGGTTCGGCGGGCTGATCGCGCTGGTGTTCGAGGTCTTCGTCCGCAAGACGCCGCTGCGCAACATCTTCGCCCTGGCGTCGGCCGTGGCGTCGATGACCGCCCTGATGGCCGGCGCCTTCGTGCCCGAGCTCGAGCCGACCATCGGCAACAAGATGGCGGCGCTCAACGACATCTGGATCTACATCCACACCAACGTCATCATCGCCAGCTACTGCCTGATCTTCATGGCGGCCGTCAGCGCCCTGGGCTACCTGCGCTATCGGCTGGGCGGCGGCAGCGCGGAGGTCTCGCGTTCCGGCGGGGCCGGCACGCTGGTGATGAACAGCGTCGGCGGCAAGTTCCTGATTGATGACAGCAAGCCCAACTGGGGCGTGGTGCTCGATGCCGTGACCATGGTGCTGATGGAGCTGTCGTTTGTGCTGCTATGGGCCGGCCTGGTGATGGGCGCCATCTGGGCCGATCACTCCTGGGGCCGCCCGTGGGGCTGGGATCCGAAAGAGAACTTTGCCCTGTGCACGTTCATCCTGTTCCTGCTGCTCGTGCACGTGCGCATCAAGGTCAAGGACAAGGGACTCTGGACCGCCGTCCTGGCCGTGGCCGGCTGCGGCGTCATGCTCTTCAACTGGATCGTGATCAACTTCATCGTCTCCGGGCTGCACAGCTACGCATAGGTCAGGGGTCGTAAGCCCCAACGGGGCGTAAGCCCATCGCCAGGGGGCCCTAAGCCCGTGGTTCAGGGCCGCCGGCGCCGGAAGCCCCGGAGGGGCGAAAGTCAATAGCCAGGGGCGCCAGCCCTCGTTGTTCTACACATCTCGGGTGGCGAAACGGGCCGGGGCCGGTTACGCCGAAGGCGTTGTGGCCCAAAGCCCAGGGTTGCCGCGCAGCGGCTACCCTGGGATCGCGGGGCCACGTCGATGCCAACCCCAAAGGGGTTGTGTCCTTTTGCGTACGACCGACGAAGCGATCGCGACCAGAGACGACGCAACCCCGTTGGGGTTGGTGGTGGTCCGGCCCGACTGACCCAGGGTAGCCCTGCGGCGCAACCCTGGGCTGGAGGTCGCCGCCCCGTTGGGGCAATTAGGCGGCGCGCGAGTTGTGTAGAACAACGAGGGCGCCAGCCCCTGGTTCAGGACCACCAGCGCCGCAAGCCCCGCAGGGGCGAAAGTGAAGCCCTGAAAGGCCAAGAGTTCAATTCCCAAAGATGTTCCCGCACGGAGGACCGCCATGCCGCAATCGTTCGTGTCGGCTCACTATCACGTCATGTTCAGTACGAAAGCCCGCACCGCGTCGATCGATGGCGCGTGGCGCGAGCGCCTCTACGAGTATGTCGGCGGTATCCTCCGCGAGTTGAAGAGTCCACTGCTTGCGGCTGGTGGGATACCGGACCATGTACACCTGTTGGTTTCATTGAGCAAGGAGCTGGCGATATCGGATGCCATGCGCGTCGTGAAGACCCATTCGTCCGGCTGGATTCACGACACGTTTCCGTCGGCACATGACTTCGCCTGGCAGGCGGGATACGGCGCGTTTACGGTCAGCTATTCCAACCTGAGCCGCGTCAAACAATATATCGCGAATCAGGCGGAACACCACCGCGCACGCGATTTCAAAGACGAGTTCCGGGTGTTCCTTCGGCGGCACGGTATCGAGTTCGACGAGCGGTACATCTGGGATTGACGCTCGCGGCAGACCAGGGGCTGGCGCCCCTGGCTACTGACTTTCGCCCCCTCCGGGGCTTGTTGGTCGGCGGGCGGTGGACCAGTGGCTGGCGCCCCTGGCTACTGACTGTCGGCCCTACGGGCCTGCACCAACGATGCGGCACCGATTGCGCATGTCTCGCGGCATCGGGGAGCGCGCGGTTTGCCCAATTCTCGCGGCATCGGGTACCTCGCGGTCTGCCGAATTCCCACGGCCTCGGGTAGCACAGGGTTTGCGGGATTCATACGGCCTCGGGGAGCACGCGGTTCGCCGAAATTACGCGGTATCGGGTAGCACGCGGTTTGCTGATTTCGCTCGATATCGAGTAGGGTGATGCGCGCGGTTCGGGTGGGGACGCTACATGGACGTCACGGGGTTTCTGCGGGAGCTGACGGCTTCCCGCGATTATCGCGGCCAGATTGTTCACACGCATGTCATCGAGGCGCGGCCGGCCCGCTTCGCCGCGCCGAGCGTCGCCTTGCACCCGACGCTGCGCGATAGCCTCGCGCATGAGGACATTGAACAGCTCTACACGCACCAGGCGGCCGCGGTCGACGCCGTGCACGCCGGGCACGACATCGTGGTGGTGACCGGAACGGCCTCCGGCAAGACGCTGTGCTACAACATCCCAGTGCTCGACGCCGTCCTGCGCGATCCGCAAGCCAAGGCGATCTACCTGTTCCCGACGAAGGCGCTGGCCCGGGACCAGCTTGGCGGGCTGCAGCGGCTGATCGCGGCGGATCCGCGCCTGGCCGACGTCGTGCGGCCATCGACCTACGACGGCGACACGCCGCAGGACAAGCGTGCCCGCGTCCGCGGCCAGGCCAACATCATCCTGACCAACCCCGACATGCTGCACGGCAACATCCTGCCGCAGCACGGCAAGTGGGTCCGATTTCTGAGCGACCTGCGCTTCGTGGTGCTCGACGAGTTGCACAGTTACCGGGGGATATTTGGGTCGCATGTGGCCGGCGTCATCCGGCGGCTGCAACGAATTGCTGCCCACTACACAGGTCCGGAATTGCCGATTGCCGATTTCCGATTGCCGATTAGCGCCGAAAGCCGACAGCAATCGGAAATGGGAAATCGGCGATCGGCAATTCGCTTCGTCTGCTGTTCCGCCACGATCGCCAACCCCGAGGAGCTCGCTTGGCGGCTCACCGGCCGGCAGGTGGTCAAGATCGATGACGACGGCTCGCCGCGCGGCCGAAAGCACTTCGTGTTCTGGAACCCGCCGATTGTCGAGGACGACTCGCTGCAGCGCCGCTCGGCCAATGTCGAGGCCCAGCACTTGATGTGCGACCTGATCGAGCGCGGAGCGCAAACCATCACGTTTTCCCGGGCGCGGGTCGTGGCCGAGCTGATCTACAAGTACGTGTATGAGCAGCTCGAACGGCACGCCCCGAAGCTGGCCGAGCGCGTGCGGCCGTATCGCGGCGGATACCTGGCCAACGAGCGGCGCGAAATCGAGAAGCTGCTCTTCTCCGGGCAACTGCTGGGTGTATGCAGCACCAACGCGCTTGAGCTTGGCATCGACGTGGGCAGCCTGGACGCCGCCATCATCGTCGGCTTCCCGGGAACATTTTGCAGCACGTGGCAGCAGGCCGGCCGGGCCGGTCGCTCGCGCGAGGAATCGCTGGCCGTATTCGTGGCCTACAACGACCCGATCGACCAGTACCTCGTGCGTCACGCCGACTACTTCCTGTCGCAGTCGCCCGAGCATGCCGCCATCGATCCGTGGAACGAGAAGATCCTGGCCAGCCAGTTCAAGTGCGCCGCCCGCGAGCTGCCCATCGGCGCCGACGACGCGGCCTGGTTTGACTGTGATCCGACTGCGGCCTGCCGGCGATACAAGGAAGATGCGGTCGAATCAGGCGACGAAATCTGGTCGGCCTGGGACGACGGCCGCTACGACTTTCACATCCGCAGCGGCGCCCTGCCGCACCATCGCGTGAGCCTGCGGCTGATCAGCAACGATTCGTTCGACATTCTCGACGTGACCGAAGGGCGAAACGTTTCGATCGGCCAGGTCGATTCGATCTCGGCCCCCGAGCTGGTCTACCCGAATGCGATCTACCTGCACGAGGGCGAGAACCACATGGTCCGCAAGCTCGACTTCGAGGGCCGCATCGCCCACGTCGAGCGCACGGAGGTCGATTACTACACGCAGGTGGTGCTGTCGAGCCATTGCCGCGTGACGGCCACCGCGGCCAGCGAACCGTTTCGCGGCGGCGCCAAGCACTTCGGCGAGCTGGACGTGGCCTGGCAGTCGGTCGCGTTCAAGAAGATCAAGTACTACACATTGGAGATCATCGGCCAGGACGCGCTCGATTTGCCGCCGCAGAAGATTCACACGTCGGGTCTGTGGGTGACGCTGCCACCGGAAGTGGTCGCCAAGCTGGTGGCGAGCGAGTACAAGCCGGTCGAGGCACTGGTCGGCATCCGTAATCTGCTGCTCGTGACGCTGCCGATGCTGGCGATGTGCGACCGGCGCGACATCAGCGGCGTGGTCGAATCGAGCAACCTCGGCCAGCTCGCGATGTTCGTGTACGACCGCTACGAGGGCGGGCTTGGTTTTGCGCGCAAGGGTTACGAACACTTCGGTGAACTTCTGGCGGCCTGCCGGGCGATCGTCGAAGAGTGCCCCTGCACGACCGGCTGCCCAAGCTGCGTCGGCCTGCCCAACTTGCGCCCGCCGCAGCACTCCGACCCCGACCTCGACGGCGGCTACGCTATCCCCAACAAGACCGCCACGTTGGTGGCGCTCGACGCGTGGTGTGTCTGATGGACGTGCTCGAGGATGCGCGCTGGCGGGTATGGGTCATGGGTGGCATGGACAAGCGATCGTCGTCCCGGCGCGCCGGGACGATGATCGCTTGCCCGTGGTTGCTGCGAGAGTGTCGCGGCCTCCACGGGCAAGCAAACGGCCGCTTGTCCATGCCACCCGGTCTACGGCGACTCACGCAGGAGTCGGCGATTCCGCTCAGGCTTCGCGCCGCTCGAACATCAGGTCGTTGTAGTCGATGTCCTGCACCGGCTTGACCGCACCGCCTAATTCGCGAAGCATGGCCATAAGCTGCGCGCGGTGGTGGACCTCGTGCAGGGCCAGTTGCGTGAGAAAGTCACCGGCCGTCGCGGTGACGTGAAACCGCTTGCCGTGATCGTCCGGGAAACCGAGATAGGTGATGTTGCGACGCCAGTCGCGCACTGCCGCGATCGCAGCGCGTACGTTCTTGGCCTGATCGGGCCAGGTCCTTTCAATGACATCGAACCCAGGCGGACGCTCGTACTGGATCGGCCACTGCTCATACGGCGGCACTGGTCGGCCCGCCAGCCGTTCGATGTAGTACCACTCGGAGATCATGATGTGGGCGAGCGTCGAGCTGATCGACTTGAGTCCGAACGTGAATGCGCGATGGTATTGCTCCGGCGTCAGCGGCCGGACCGCGTCCATGATGCGCTCGCGCGACATGATCAGGTAGTCGTAGATTCTCAGCGGATCCATCGGCGCAGTGTAGACGCCCGAAGCGTGCCTCACAAGGGGTGATCTCGCTGTGGCGACATCAGCGGGCGCGTATGGTAAGTTTGCTGGCATGAATCGAACACAAGCCCTTCATCTGCTGCATGAGTACATCACGAACCCGGCCCTGATCCGGCACTCGCTGGCGGTCGAAGCGGCCATGCGCTTCTACGCCCAGAAGGCCGGGGCCGACGTCGAGCAGTGGGGCCTGGCCGGCCTGCTGCACGACTTCGACTACGAGCGCTGGCCCGAGCCGCCCGATCACACGCGCCAGGGCGCCGCCGTCCTGCGGGCTGCCGGCGTCGACGAAGACGTGGTCGCGGCCATCCTCTCGCACGCCGATTGGAATCTGGCCGACTACCCGCGCGACACGCCGCTGCGCCGCACGCTGTTCGCCGTCGACGAGTTGTGCGGCTTCATTTACGCCGTGGCTCTCATGCGGCCGGAACGGCTGGCCGGACTCGGCCCATCGAGCGTGAAAAAGAAGCTCAAGAGCAAAGGCTTTGCGGCTGCCGTCTCGCGCGACGACATCGACCAGGGCGCCGCCCTGCTCGGCTTGCCGCTGGAGGAGCACATCCAGAACTGCGTCGATGCGATGGCAACGATTGCCGCAAGTCTGGACCTTGCGCCGCCGGCGGATTCGCCGACGGGTGCGCAGCCGGCGCCGTAGCCGGCAAATCGTATTCACGGCGGGGATTTCGCTTCACGTGGCGGCGCCGCACCCACCGTGCTGAACCGCACGCTCGGTTCAATGCATAACGAGCGACCGGGTGAGTCGTGCGTAGCGCCGGTGCGGCGCGCGGTCTTGATTTTGTGCATCGCGTGGGTAAGATTCGGCACGGGGAGTCGTTATGAGGCAGTTATTGGGCAGTTTGCATTACCTTAGCTATCTCCTGCTACAGGAGGCCTGCCCGGACTGCGCCTAGATTAATCCAGTAGAATGCGTGCAGACCCGGCAGGCCCCACGGCATGTCGGGTTTTTTGTTGCGCGCCATGGCCAGGTAGCCCAATTTGGCAGAGGCGGTGCGCTCAGAACGCACAAGGTGTGGGTTCGAATCCCACTCTGGCCAGTGCGCGGCCGTAGGCAAAACGGCAAACCCTTGACGCGCCGCGGCCACGGGCCGCATCGCGAAGCGATGCCCGCCGCGACGCGGCGTGCGGCGTGTCAAGGGCAAAGCCGCCGGACTGAGAGTCCGGTGTTTGGGGGTTCGAATCCCTCCGGCCGCATAGCGCGCGTCTGGCGTCACCGGGCATATTGATTGTGTCGCGTCGAAGTAGTTCAGAGCGCTGGAGGCGGGCAGGTGTGGACATAAATGTTGGCACGCGCCACGATGCATCGTCACATGGGTGGCATGGGCAAGCGGCCGTTTGCTTGCCCGTGCCGACCGGGCGACACTCTCTCGGCAGCACGGGCAAGCGATCGTCGCCAAAGGCCGCGACGATCGCTTGCCCATGCCACCCCACGCCGTTAACTTGCCATGCCACCCCATGGCATTCGTGCGTTCCACAATGTCTTGCCACACCCAAGCGGGCGGCGTTCCCCACGCCGGTCTGTAAAACCGGTGTCGCACGAAACAAGTGGGGTGGCCGACGAGAGGTTCAATTCCTCCGCCGCCCATCGGCTGGGTAGCCCAAATTGGCAGAGGCACGGGGCTTAAAACCTCGTCAGTGCGGGTTCGACTCCCGCCCCAGCTAAATTGTGATTCAGCGTCTGGACAGCGTGATGTCGAACACACGAGCGTCGCGGGCAGGCACCTGGGCCGCCAGTGTCATGACACTGCCGCGCGCATCCGTCTGTATTTGCTCGCCGCCGGTCAACTCGTGAATGAGATATGCGCCGTTGGCGGAGCGGACCTGAGTCACTACCCGACGTGGCTCGGTGTCGTGATTGATGACAAACAGCAGTCGGCCGCCATCGTGCTCGTGAAGCTTCACCGACGCCAGTCCAGGTGCGGCCTCATCGCAGTGAGCTCTGAAGGGCGGCTCGATGTCCGCCCAATCGAGCAGGCTCAGGATCCAGCGCCGGTTCTCGTCGGTGGCGGATTGGTGCTGGGCCAGGCCAAGGAATGAGCCGATGAACAGCGTTCGCCCGTTGCCGTGGCGTGACATGACGATCGCCGCGGATTCATCGGGCCAGCGAGCGACGACGCGCGCCTCGCTGCCGCCCAGCCGCTCAACCGATTCGGCGAAGTAGGCGCCGGTGAGCGACGCGCCGACCGCATCCAGGGCCGTTGATTCGGGGTCGAGCCTCATGGCCGGTTTGTCGCGCATCGCCACGCTCGTCTCGCGCACGCCGAACACTTCCGACAATCCCATGCCCGGAATGACCTCGGACGCGTAGCCGCGTTCGTCGTTCCAGGCCAGCCGGGCTTCCGCGACGGCGCAGCCGCCGGCCTCGACGAATGATTTCAGCCCGGCGGCGGCCGTCTGCGTCAGCATCATCGCGTACGGAACGATCAGTAGCCTGTACTGACCGAGCTTGCCGGACTCCAGGTCGCGGCGGTGCACGAAGTCGACCGGCACGTTGGCGTCGCTGAACACGCGCCAATAGCCCATGAGCGAATCGCCGTGCCCGCCGGCCGGGCCGGACTGCTGCTCACCGCCGACCATCTGTGACAACGGGTTGTACAGGATCGCGACCTGGGCAGGCACCGGCTTCGATTTCAGAAGAAGCTCGGCGCGCTCGTGAATCAGCCGAGCGATCCGGCCGGCTTCCTCGGCCCGTGCGGTGATCTTGCCATCCAGCTCGACCAAACCGTATCCGCCCGATTCGTACCCGCTCGACATCGGGTAATAGGCGTAGAGATTGATGGCCCGCGCACCGCCGGCCAGAACGGACCACATCCACAGCCGCAGGTCTTCCGGCGTGACCGGATTACCCACGACGACGCCGCGCGTGCCGAAACCGGCCTGTAGCTCGCCCACGTAGAAGCCGCCGTGCTGGCGGTTGGCGCTGCGCGAGAAGTCAATCGCCACCTGGAAGCGCCACAGCGGCCAGTGACGGTCGGGGAACGAGTGCTTGGGGTAGAGCGAGGTGCCGTAGTAGTCGACCGAGTCGGCCATCAGGAAGTCGTCCGAGATGCCGGCCCCGCCGAAGGGAGCGGTAAACAGCGACGGGACGGCCGCGTGCGACGTCACGATGCTTTTCGGATCGCCGCCGCGAATCTCGATCTTGCGGGTCAGCAGGTCCTCGGCCAGCTTCTCGTAGATGAACGTTTTCCAGTCGATGAAGTCGGTGTAGCTCAGAATCGTGCCGAAGCGCGGCGGCTCGACCGCCGACCAGTCGTCGAACTGGCGATACCAGGCGGCGTTCAAGCGCTCGATCGAGTCGTAGCGTTCCGACAGCCAGCCGCGGAACCTCGCCCGGGTGTGTGGGCAGAAGCAGAACTGGGCGTTGGGCACGTAGTCGATGATGGCCCAGTTGACGATGTGCGGCTCGCTCCATAGGTCCCAGGCATGCAGGTTCGGATAGGCGGCGGCCGTGCGGGCGGTTTCTCGCAGGAAGCCGGCCATCGCCGCACGCACGCCGGGATGATCGGTGCAGTAGCCCGGGGCGGCCTGCGACGGCACTTTCTCGCCGCTCTGGGCCTCGAAAAGTGCGTCGGGGTATTTGCGGCCGACCCAGTCCGGGGCCGAATCGACGTAGAGCTGAACGATGACGCGCAGCCCGACGTCGGCGGCCAGCTCGCACAACAGCTTCAAGTTGCGAAGGTCATACTCGCCCTGCCCCGGTTCGCAGTGTGCCCATTCGACCCATGTCCGCACGGTGTTGAAGCCGAGCGACTTGATCTGCTCGAGGTCGCGGCGCCACTCGTCGCGCGAGCCTTCGTCGATAGTCGAGAGCATCGGCGCACGGGCCTTGCCGCCGCTGTACCAGACGGAGACTGGCAGAAAGTCTCCGTCGGCTGCTCGCACGGCGCTGGGCGCTGCGAGCACGCAGCCTATCAAGGCAGCCAATGCTATGAACGTAGGTGGTCGCGAATGCGTACGTGAGGGCTGGTACATACGCAGCGATTATCCCACATACCAGCGTACAACTCTAACTCGCGGCGAACCTCGCACGAAGCCTGAATGGACGGAGGTCAGCCACGCGCCCTACAGCGTCAGACGGCTCGAGCGCGGCGCTTGAGGTGAAAGCGGATGCGGTCAGCCACGCGCTACCGATTCCAGCTTCTGTTCCAACAAAGACGGATGGGTCGTGCGAAACGACTCGGCGTACGCCTCGTCTGCGCGAATGTCGTCGTCGATGTCGACCTTGTGATCGTGATAGTAGGCCATCGCCGCGAAAACGCCAGCCAACGGCACGTCGTACTTGCCAGCGATGAGCTCGAGCGTCTGACCCTGGCGAAGGTGCATGATGACGATGTCGCCAACGCTGATTCGCGTGCCGGCCAGGCAGGGGCGCCCGCGACGGACGTTCGGTGTAGATTCCAGATGACGGTCAAGATTGACGTTCATGATCTCTCGACGTGATTGTAGCGGCGATGACTCCGCCAATCCAGCCGCGCATCAGGCGATCCAGTGGATTCCGGCGAGCGAGGCTACAATGCGCGGATGCTGACGATTGATGGCTCACATGGCGAGGGCGGCGGGCAGATCTTGCGGACGGCGCTGGGGTTGTCGCTGGTGACGGGCCGGGCGTTTCGCATCGAGCGGATTCGGGCCGCTCGCAAGAAACCGGGGCTGATGCGACAGCATTTGACTGCGGTTCAGGCGGCGGCCCAGATCGGGCGGGCAAAGATCACGGGCGCTGCGCTCGGTTCGCCGGAGTTGACGTTCTGGCCTGGACCGGTACGGGCGGGAGATTACCGCTTCGCCATCGGCACGGCGGGCAGCACGACGCTGGTGCTTCAGACGATTCTCCCGGCGCTGCTGACAGCCGACGGCCCATCGACGCTGCGCCTGGAAGGCGGCACGCACAACCCGCACTGCCCGCCGTATGACTTCATCGAGAAGACGTTCGTGCCGGTGATCAATCGCATGGGTCCGCGAGTCTCGACCAGCCTCGAGCGGCGCGGCTTCTACCCGGCCGGCGGGGGCAAGTTCTCGGTCACGATCGAGCCGGCGCGGGCACTGCAGCCGATTGACCTGCTCGAACGCGGCGCGGTGCAGCGACGACTGGCGCGGGCCATCGTCTCGAACCTGCCGCGCAGCATCGCCGAGCGCGAGCTGGGCGTCGTGCACGAGCGGCTCGGCTGGAAGCGCGATGAGCTCGCCGTCGAGGAGATGACGGACGCGCTCGGGCCGGGCAACGTGCTTATGCTCGAGATCGAGAGTGAGCACGTCACCGAAGTCCTCACGGCGTTCGGCGAGCGTGGTGTGCCGGCCGAGACGGTGGCTAACAGGGCCGTCAGCGCAGCCGAGGAGTACTTGGCCGCGGGCGTTCCGGTCGATGGGCACCTGGCCGATCAGCTCCTGCTGCCGCTGGCCCTGGCCAGCCACGGTTCGTTTCTGACGTTGGCGCCGAGCCTGCATACACGCACGAACATCGACGTGATCCGGAAGTTTTTGGGCGTCGAGTTCACGTCTGAGCAGGTCGGCGAATCGGGCTGGCACATCCGGGTTGGCGGATGAGAGCTCGGGTGTCCGATATGCCGTCAGATGGTTCATTGCATTGATTGCGTCAGTTACGGTACTTATGATCTGAATGCCTGAGAAGATGATCGTCCTGGTCCCGCTGACGTTTAACGATGGGTCAGCAATCCCAAGGGCGATACTCGATGAGGTCTTCGAAGAACTGTTTGTGCATTTCCACGGGTCAACGGTGCGAGGCACCGTGGATGGCACCTATCGGATGCAGTCCGGAGCCAAGCGAGTCGAGAAGCTCCTCGAGGTCTGGGTGGTGGTCGACAGTGAGGACTTTCCGCTCCTGGAGGCGCTGGTCGCGAGGTTCTGCGAGAAGTTGGGACAAGAGGCCATGTATGTTGAGCGAACCGGCGCGGTGGTGAAGTTGATCGCGCCGCGACCGGCTGGTGAACGCGATCATGACTGAGACGGCGGAGTTGATTCAGCGAGTCAAGTCAGAGGCGGCGGCCGCACCGTCTTGGGCCGATCTCTACAATTCGTTGTTCGATCCAGACGACGGCCTGTTGACGACGAGCTTTGCGACCGCCGAAGAGCGGGCGGCGTTCGTGAAGAGCGATGCGTTCAAACACATTCGGGCGCTGCTGTCTGAATCGATCGACCAGCACGGACTGGTGCCGGGCGCAACGCCGCGGAAGAGTGGGCGCTTCGTCGTCCGGTTGCCACGCTCACTGCACGAGGCGCTCGAGCAGGAAGCCCTGGACGAAGGCGTGAGTCTCGACCAACTGGCCGTCTTAAAGCTCTCCATTCCGCTGGTGAGCCTCGTGGGCAGTCGCAAGCGCGGCTTGTGACGACGCCGAGCCGCGCCTGCAGGGTGGAATCACCGTTCCGGCTGCGCGGTGTCGTTTTCTTGATCGGCGTTCCCGGGCGTGGCCGCGGGCACGTTCAGTTTGGCCACCTCGTCGCCGGCCGTGACTTTCTTGCCGGCCGCCAGCCCCTTGGCCAGCGAATCGACGATCCCGTCGGCCGGCGCGACGATGCGGGTACGCTCCAATCGCAACTGCCAACGTTGTACTTCCATGGCCGCGAGATTCGCCGTGGTTTCTGCCCTCAACAGCTCAGCCTCGCCCGCCAGCCGACCAATGTCGTGCAGACGCCGCAGCAATTCGAGTTCTTGCCCGGCGTTGGCCCGACGAATTTGGGCGGCCTCAAGCTCGATCGCGATCTCTGCATCGTCGAGTCGCACGAGCAACTCGCCCTTCTTCACTTGTTGCCCCGGTTCCACCGATACTCGCGAGACGATGCCATCAGCGGGCGCATAGATGGGGACGCTACGCTTGACGGCGACGGGCTGTTCTGGCTCCGTCAGCGCGGTCGCAAGCCCAGCGGGCGCGTAAAGGTCGATCTGCTGCAGACGCTGCTCAAAGTCCCTCCGAGTGGGCATGGCCCAGCTCCAATCTTTCGGATCATGAGCGACGACTAACTCGATCCGGTCCTGGTGATCCGGTTGCCAACTGAGAGAGGCTTGCCCCCAGCTCTTCGGTCTGCCGCCGAAGAGTCTTAGTTCGTAGACGAGGATTCTACCCTCCGTCCGGCCCAGATTGCGCTCGGCGAGGCATTGCCTGAGCAGCTCAAATCGGCGCGCCCGGCCATACGCTACGCGTTCGACTACCCAACCCAGCTCATCGCTTGGAACCAGCACGAACATCGTCTGCATGTTCCAGTCGCGTTCGTGATATCGAACGTGGGACACCGGCGCCGCAACAAGGCCGATGTCGAGCCCCTTGGGAAAGACGATGCTGGTGGCGGCCCAGTCCGCGGAGAGTTGCCCGCCACCCATCTCAAACCCCAGTTTGCCTAAGTCACGACGGAGCTGTTCGAGCTGCTCGTGCGTTGCGCGTTCTCCCATCGGACGGAATCGGTTCTGAAGCTCCCGGTCATCGCCACGCTGCACCGCCAGCGCGAACGCGAGGTAGCCCTTGAGGATGCTCGTGGCATTGTTCAAGAGTTCGTTTTGGAACGCGATATCGTCAACGTAGCCATCGATGAACTCGTAGTCGGTCCCGACAATCGACATTCTTGGCGGCGGGTCGCTGCCGGTGGGCGCGTGCGATTCAGCCACGTCGGCGGCATCCGTCGGAGGAGAACCTTGCGGTCCCGTGGATGACGCTTCGCCGTGCTCGGGGGACACGTCAATCGGGGCAACGGCTAACAAAGAGCCCGCGAGTAGCAGCGCCAGCGCGCCGGCCGGCCAGAGACGGCCGCGTTGCGGGGCGCTAGGCAGTTGCAGGATGCGACGAATGCGGTCGCGCAGCGAGATTCGAGGGCTGAACATCGACGCGGCTAGCGCAAGCGTTGGCGTGCGGGCGGCCTGCGTGACTTCGAGCAGTGCCCTTGCGTACGTCTCGCGGCGGCCGGTGACCGAGACGGCCAGGTCGTCGCAGCACAGCTCGCGCTCCAAGCGCATCCGGCCCGAGACCCACCACACGGCCGGATGATAGAACAGCAGCGTCTCGACCAGCCGCTGGGCGATGTTGAGCCACAGGTCGTGCCGGCGGATGTGCGCCAGCTCGTGAGCGATCATCGCTTCGAGCACGTCCGCACGGCACTCGCCCAGCAGCGATGCTGGGACAAGCACCAGCGGCCGCAGCACGCCGAACGCGATCGGCTCGCGCACGCGGCCGGAGGCCATCACTCGCACGTTCTCGCTCACGCCAAGCCGCTTGGCCAGACGAGCAGACACGGACACGAGGGTCTCCGGGAGTTGGGAAACGTCACGCCGCAGTCGACCCAGCGAGAGCCAGCCGACCAGTAGGCGTGCACCGAGCAGAACAACGATGACGATCCAAACGAAGGCCGCGTATGAGAGCCAGTTTGTCAGCACGTGGTCGCGAATAACGGCTGGCACGCTTGAGCGTTGGGCCACGGTGCTGAGCGCGGGTGTGTTGTCGGTCGCCGCGCTGTCGGGCACAACGGCTCCGCTGGACGGCAGGGCATGTGTCTCCGCGCTGGCGATCGGCGCGACGGGGCCGGGACTTGGAACCAGCGTGACGCTTGTGTCATTCGGCGATGCTCGAAACGCAGTGGCCGATGTTGGCGTGTCGGGCGCATCGAGCCAGCAGAACGTCGCCACCGGACTGACGGCCATCGCCAGCAGCGCGACAGCGCACGCCGCGTATCGTTCGCGCGGCGTCCGGCGGCGCAGCAGCCACAGCGCAATCGCCAGCAGGACGGCTAATCCAGCCCCCTGCCACACGAAATGGACAAGCGTCAGACCCAACTGGCTCCAGATCGCAGCGTCTAGTGACGGCAAACTCATGACTTCGACTCCTTCAGCGGATGCGCCTCCGGCGCAGAATGCGGCAGCTTTCGCGAAATATGGTCCTCGATCAGCCGGCGGATTTGATCGAGATCGTGCACCGACGGGTCGGTCTGCTCGAGCGCGTGGACGACGAGCTGCCCGGCCGAGCCGGCGAACGCCCGCTCGACCAGGTCGCCGACCATCCTACGGAGCGTCGGCTGCTCCCTGACGCCGGCCGAATAGACAAACGCCCGGCCCAACGGCTTGCGGCGGACCAGCCGCTTGTCGGCCATTACGTTGAGCAGGCTCATCACCGACGTATACGCCCGCCGCCGCGTGCGGTTGAGCGCTTCCATCACTTGCCGCACGGTGCACGGCCCCAGGCGCCACAGAACCTGAAGGACCTCCAATTCGCCGGGCGTCGGGTGTTCAGATGAGGGTCGAGGCATCGGTGACCCGTCTCCAATCTTGCTCTGCCACGAGTCTACTGCCAAAACAGTAGTATGTCAACGGTAAAAACCGTAGATTCTTGTCGAGGAGGTTGTGCCGTTCGGAACCCCGGCAGCCAAGGCCGCAGGTCGGCGGCCCGGTGGTCCCAGCGGAGGTCGGTCGGCTTCGCCGCAGAGCGGGAGCGACGCCGGCGCCCAGACCCGCCCCTTGGCGGGGCGGGTTCTGAGGCATTACCAGATGCCTTGACGAAGACCATTCGACGCCATACCGAGTTCGCAACGGAGGCTCATGCCATGACACCGATTCGCCAAGGGTACTTCCGTGTGAGTGTGGTACCACTCGTGCTCGGCCTCGCCGTAGCGGAGGCAGCGCCGGACATTCCGCGTCCTGAGCACCCCAACATGCAGATGGAGCGCAGCGAGTGGCTGAACCTCAACGGCGCGTGGGAGTTCGCTGAGACGGACGAGGCGGCCGACGAGCGATACCTTGGACGCGAACCGTATCCAGACAAGATCACGGTCCCCTTCTGCCGGGAGAGCAAGCTGTCCGGCCTGGCGCGGCGCGAGTTCGTCCGCAACGTGTGGTATCGCCGCGTGTTTACGATCCCGAGCGAGTGGCGCTCGCCGCGCGTTCGCCTGCACGTCGGCGACGGCAACATGCCGGTCAGCGAGGACGAGTTCTTCGCCCGCTACGCCGGGCTGACCAACGCCTTGCTCGACAATCCGCACCTGTTCGGCTTCTGCTACACGCAGCTTACGGATGTCGAGCAGGAGCGGAACGGAATCTACACGTTCGATCGGCAGGCCAAGTTCGACGCGCAGAGATTTCACAAGATTAACACGCGGCGGGCGGCGTATGAGCGGACTTCAGGGCCGCCTGAGCCGGCGCACCGCGTTGCGTGGCGCGTGCTGGTCGGTGCAGCCCCGGACGGTGAACGGTCACGAGAGTGGCGCTTCGTTACGCGCGCGCCGCTGGTCGCGTGGAAGTGGGAAATTGACTTCGATGACAGTGACTGGGCGCGCGGACGTGCTGCGTTCGGCCAGAAGCACGGCCGCGAAAGCTACATCCGCACGCCGTGGAACACGAGCGATATCTGGATGCGGCAGACGTTCGATTACGATGGCGCTCCGTTCGACGAGGCCGTGCTGCTCACGCATTACGACAACGCAGCCGAGGTGTACATCAACGGGCAGCTCATCTGGTCAGCCAGGGGATGGAACGACGACTACCAAGGCTTCGCCGTGACCGATGCGCTACGCAAGGCCCTGCGTATCGGCTCCAACGTGATCGCCATCCATTGCCATCAGGACGAGGGCGGGCAATTCATTGATGCCGCGGTGCTGGTTGGCAGAACGCGTCCGAAGCCGTGATTCAGCGACCTCAGTTAGCGTTGGGAGGTAGACGCGGATCGTGCGCTCGCGATCTCAGACTGAGCCAGCCACCGGCGCCAGTCGGCCTCGCTCAAAACCAACGCTTGCGGCGACGGCAGAGGACGGCCTGTCCGTCGGTGAAGCTCGATGGCGGCGCATTCTCGCACCGTTCCGGGAAATCGAAGCCCGAGCATGATCTGGTCGAACGTCGAACGCGAGTCGTCGCAGATGTTGGCGATCGCTTCCGCAAGATCGAGCATCGACCGCGGCTCGCGAGTGTCTGTCAAGCATTCGATCGCTTCGTCAAGAGTCATCAGCGGCCCCGCTCTCCAAACTATCATAGCAAGGAGAGCACTGGCTTATCCGGCCAGAAGGCGCAGCTCGAAGCAAGCGCCGCCGTCTGGGGTGCCGCGGAAGCGCAGGTCGCCATGCATGTCGCGGGCCAAGCGGCGGCAGAGGGCCAGGCCGAGGCCGACGCCGGGGGCGGAGTTGGCAGCTTGCTGGGATGATTTCGAGAAGGGGCGAAACAGACGCCGCAGGTCATGACGCGAGATGCCCGGCCCGTGATCGCAAACGGTGATGCAGACGTGATCGGCGGCGCGGTGCACTTCGACGTGAATCCGGCGGTCGTTGGCGCGGGCGGCGTACTTGCAGGCGTTGTCGACCAGATTGAACAGGATCTGCTCGATGGCCGTCGCGTCACCCATCACCCGCGCCGACGGATCGACGTCGGCTGGGTCGAGACACACATCCATGCCGGCCTGCGCCGCCCGCTCGGTGAGCCGGCCGCTCACGCGGGCCAGCAGATCCGCGACGCCAATCGGCTCGATCTGCCCGCCCGGCCGGCCGCGCTCCAGCCGTGCGTACGACAACACGTTCTGGACCAGGTGGCTGAGCCGATCGGCCTCGATCCGCAGTGTTTCGAGGTAGTGCCGGCGCTGGGCTTCGTCGGCGACCATGCCGGTGGCCAACATCTCGGCGTACATGCGAAACGTCGTCAACGGCGTGCGAAGCTCGTGTGTCACGGCCGAAACGAACGCACCGCGCCGCTCGCTCAGGCGAACCGCGCCGGCCAGCAGCGCCGCCACGGCCGACGCCGCCAGCAGCACACACGCCCACACGATCGTCAGCGAAACGCGGATGGGCGAGACGGACGCCGCTTCGGCCGATGCGAGGACTCCCGGCGACAAGCGAATCGGAAGCGCGGCCAGCATGCGCTCGCGTCCGTCGACCGAAGGCTCGGCTACCGGCTCCAGGGCGGCACGGGGCAACAAATCGGCGATGTCTTCGGTCAGCCAGGTTCGTATTGCCGGCCAATCCAGCCAGCAGCCCTGCACGTAGACGCGGTCGCCGATCGCCACCCGCCGCGCCAGCACGAGCATTCCGCCCAGCCAGAGCGGCCTGATCATGCCTTCCCGGACATCGGGCGGCGATTCGACTTGAACGTTAAGCTCCTGGACTTGATGCTGAGCCGCGGCCTGAAGTTGGTGACGCTTTTGGTATTCCCTGACGCTGCGCGTGCTTTGATACTCGGAGCCCGCTTGCCCGCCCGGCGCCTGCGCCAGACCGGGCAACTCGCCCGCCGGCCCGACGTTCGGCTCGTCCGGCAGTCGGGCCAGCAATTCGTCGCGTTTCAGCCTCATTCGCAGCTCGTCTAACCGTTCAGCCGCTGCTGCCCATGAACCGGGATCGGCCATGCTGCTCTGGATCAACGCGGCGACCTCGCCGTCCGGCGCCTGTGGCGATTCGAACCCGCCATCGGGCCGGCACTGGAAATGCAGCAGCACATACTCGCCCGGCTTGCCCGCCAGTGGCGATGGAACCAGGCGATTGTCCCACGCGAAATCGTTGAACATGTGGGCGTAGGCTCGCTCAGGCGTGTAGAACGCGGCGTAGGTGAAATAGGGCCGAGCGCTCTCGCGGGCCACCAGCGGCGTCAGGGCCGATTCCATGCGCCACAGTGCCAGCCGCACGTTCTCTTCGAGCGCCGCCTGCCGCCGGGCGTGCGCCTCGGACGCGTCCAGCCGCAGCACTTCGCGGCTGATCCAGCCCAGGGCCGACAGAACGACCACCAGGCACACGGCAAACGCCAGCCAGATGCGCCACGAGCGGCTCACGGCGGGTTCCCCGGCACGGCGAACATGTAGCCCTTGCCGCGCACCGTCAGCAGAATGTGCGGCGCGCCGGCGTCGTCGCGCAGCTTGTCGCGGAGCCGCGCCACGTGCATGTCGATCGTGCGCGTTTCGACGCCCTGCGGTTCGAGCCGCCAGACGCGCGCCAGGATCTCTTCGCGCGACAGCGCTCGCCCCGCGTTGGCCGACAGGTAGCGCAGCAGCTCCACCTCGCGTTCGGACAGTTCGACGCGGGCCCCATCACGGAAGCGGACCTCGCGCCGCGCCAGGTCGGCCACGCCGTCCGGAAGGTTGACGTGGTGTACGTCGGTCGGCCGCTCCGGCGAGCGCCGCAGTACCGCCGCCACGCGCGCCAGCAGCTCCTTGACGCTGAACGGCTTGACGACGTAATCATCCGCGCCCAGGCGCAGTCCCTGCACACGATCGGCCTCGTCGCCGCGCGCCGTCAGGATGATCACCGGCAGCGTTGGCCGCACCTCCCGCAGGTCGCGCAGGATCGACAGCCCGTCTCCGCCCGGCAGCACGAGATCCAGCAAGATCAGATCGCAAGCGATCTCGATCGCCATCATGCGGCCGCGCTTGCCGTCGCCCGACTCGCACGTCTCGTACCCCTCGAAGCGCAGCGCATCCACGATCCCGCGGCGGATGGCGGCGTCGTCCTCGATGACCAGAACGCGACAAGCCACGTGATACCTCGGCCTCTCGCGCGCCGCGCGAGCGCCCCTCAGGAGTGTACCATGCCCGGTGGCCGGAGTATGTAACGGGTGCGTAACGGCGTGGGTCCGCCCGCGACAGGCGGCGCCGCGTCGCGGTTGGGCGCACGTTCCGGCATCCCGACCACGTCCGTGGTGTTTATCGCCGCGCGCCCGGGCTGACATTCGTAGTGCTTTCTTATCGATATTCGGTGTGCTTGAGCAGCTTGCGGTTGAGGTCCGGCACACCCGGCGAACCGGAACGCCTGCGGCTCCGACGGGGGCGCATGGTCGTGCCATCCGCCGTAGGTTGCCGACGATGATCGCGAACGCTGGTTCCGGCGGCCGCGACGGCTCATTTCGAGGCTTGGATGCGCATGACGTGGCCGTCGGGGTCGCGGACCAGGATTGGATTTGCTGGGCCGAGCGAGTCGGTTTCGACGGATGACACGAGCGTGTAGCCGCCTGCCTTCAGTTGCCGCAGCAGTTCGGCGGCGTCTTCGATCGTGAGCGACGTCTGCCAGCACAGCAGGTCGTTGACGCGTGCGTCGGAAGGCAGCGGGCGGCCGTCGCGCGGCATCAGGTATTCCAGGAACTCGATGGCCGGGCCGTTCGCCGCGCGGAGCGTCGTGATACGCAGATGCGCGCCGGGCACGTTGTTCAGGTCTTCCTGCTCCATACCGTAGTTCTCGCTGGCGCCGACCACGCGCAGGCCCAGCACGTCGCGATAGAACTTGAGGCTGGCGTCGGTGTCGCCGACGACGATGGCGGTGTGATCGATGCCCAGGAACAGCTTGTCGGTCGGTCGATGCCACTTCGCGTGGCCCTTGCCTGACGGGAACTGGAGGATCTCGAGGTAATGGCCGTCGGGGTCGCGGAAGTAGAAAGCCTTGATGCCGCCGGCGTTCACGTTCCAGTCGGGCAGCCGCTGCGGCGCTTTCGAGGCGTGCTCGACCATCTTCTCGTCCAGCAGCGCGTGCGCGGCCTCCATGTCGCGAACGATGATGGCGATGTGCTGGAACCAGTGGTCGTTGCTGCGCGAGTCGGGCGGGAACGGGCGGCCCTTGGGACTGACGAACTCGGTCAGTTCGATTGAGTCATCACCCAGCCGGAGTGTGGCCACGCGAATGTGTGCGCCGGGAACACCGGTGAGTCGCGCGAAGTCGTCGCCCGACATCCGCGTCTCCATCACCTTCTCAAACGGCAGCACGCTGGTGTAGAAGTCGAGAGCTTGGTCGAGGCTCGAAACGGTAATCGCGATCGGACCAACGGCGACCACGCGCGGCGAATCGGCGTCCGATTGCGCCAGGGCGACGGGAATCGCGCAGAATAGCCAAGCCAGGCTGATGAGTGGTCGAGACCATGCGGAAGTCGACGCAGAGCCGCAAGGTCGGACTGCCACCGGTTCCTGCCCCAACGGGGCCGCGCCCTTCAGCCCAGGGTTGGTCGCGCAGCGACCTACCCTGGGTGACCGTTGCCACCGGGGCAGCAACCCCAACGGGGTTGCGTCGCCCTGCGGACGGCGGCGCGCTTGACGCCGAAATACGGCAAAACGCCTTTGGGGTTTGACGAATGGGTCGCTGGCCCCATCCCAGGGTAGGCCGCCTTTGGCGACCAACCCTGGGCTGGAGGCCAGAACGCCTTCGGCGTACTCACACGCAGGACCAACGCCCTTCGAGCAAGGCCCGTGGGCCGGTGCCCCAGGCTGGACACGCACACAACCAGTTCGTAGATGCAGCCTCATTTCAGTCGCTCCAACAGATGGTCACCGACGCGCAGCGCGTTGGCCAGCAGCGTGTGCGTCGGGTTCAGCGCCGCGCTGGATGGACAGAAACTGAATCGACGACAGCGAGGTCATCCACCTCGTGCGCGCGGCGTTTGATGTCAAGCGCAGACGTTTTGGGATCGATGCCGACTCGTGCAGACGCCACGGCCGCCTCCGGCTCGCTTTCGATCGGCGCTGACATCGTCTGGCCCGGGTCCTTGGCCCCGCGCAGCGTCATGAATTGCACCAGGTCCTTCGAGAACAGCAGGTCGAGCGTCCAGTCGAGCATCACGCGGATCTTCTTCTCGAAACGCGGCAGCTTGCTGAGATAGATGGTGCGCCACAGCCACCAGGCGAGAAAGCCCGAGAAGTTGATCCCCAGGATGTTGGCCACGCCGGTGCGACGGCCGATGGCGGCCAGCAGGCCGAGCGTCTTGAACCTGAACGGCTTGCGCGAGCCGCCGCGAATCGTGGCGGCGATGTTGCGGGCCAGGAAGCGCGCCTGGCGCAGGGCGTGCTGTGCCGTGGGCGGGTGAAACCTGCCGGTGCTCCCGTCCGGCACGCAGGCACAATCGCCGAGGGACCACACGCCCGGCCATTCCTGCGTTTCGAGGTCTTCGTTCACCAGGATGCGCCCGCGCTCCTGCCGGCAGGGCAGCGACGCCAGCAGCGGATTCGGCGACGTCCCGGCCGTCCAGACCAGCGTGTTCGAGCGGATCGTCTGACCATTGGCGAGCTGAACCGAATCGTCCGTCACACCGGCCACGCGCGTGCCCAGGATGATCTCCATCTTGCGCGCGGCCAGCTTCTTCTGCGCGTACCGGCCGAGCTTCTCGCCCAGCTCCGGCAAGATCACCTGGCCCGAGTGCACCAGCACGACGCGGATCATGTGCTCGCGCAGGTTGGGATAGAACTTCACCGCCTCGCGCAGGAAGTCGTTCAGGCCCGCGGCCGTCTCGACGCCGGCGAAGCCGCCGCCGGCCACGACGAACGTCAACAGCGGCTCGCGAAGCTGCGCACAGCACTCGAAATCGGCCTGCTCGATATGGGCGATCATCTGGTTCCGCAGGTAGATCCCGTCGCCGAGCGTCTTCATCGTGAGCGCTCGCTCGGCCAGGCCCGGCAGGCCGTAGAAGTTCGTCACCGAGCCCATGGCCAGCACGAGGTGGTCGTATTCCAGCTCGTGGGCGTGGTGCTCGGCCCCGTGCGAGACCATCACCCGCTTGCCGGCCAGATCGATCGAATCGACCTGGCCGACGAACAGGTTGGTGCGGCGCACCAGCTTGCGGATCGGGTTGACGATGTGGGCCAGGTCCAGGTCGCTGGCGGCCACCTCGTGCAGCATCGGGGTGAACAGGAAGAAGTTGTCGCGGCTGACGAGTGTGATCTCGACGCTCGTGTCGCGGCCAAAGACCCGCTCTAGCTCGATCGCGGTGTAGACGCCGCCGAATCCGCCGCCGAGTATCAAGATGCGTGTCGGTTTGGATTGCATCGTCATGCTCTCTGGCTTGCCCGAGGTGTTCGAATCGAGTCGCTGTTCGCCCGGCAGGGCGCTCGATCGTTGCCAGGGCCTTCAGGCCCTGGTTAGCAGGCCACTATTTCAGTTCCGCCCGGAGGGCGCGCGGAAGTCTCCGACTCCATGTTCGTCCGCCCTCCGGGCGGAGAGCCAAGCCCAGGGACTGGAAGTCCCTGGCTACGGTCGCGCGCCCCCCGGGCGAAGGCGGCCGCACGGAACCACCCATCACCCGCGTGTCGCCGTCAGCGGGGCCGTGCCGAAGTTGACGCCGAAGCGCTGGCACCAGATGGTTACGGCGCGGTGCGTGTTCAAGTCCACGTCGGCCGGCAGGTCGTAGTTCTGATCGCCGACGTTGCCCTTGAGCGCCCCCAGCTTGATGAAGCCGGCGTTCTTGACCGTGGCGTCGTCGCGGGCGTCATCGGCTGCCACCAGGTAGACCTGCACGTCCGGTCCGTTCGACGTCTCGAACCCGGTCAGGCGCAGCACGCGTTTGCCGCCGGCCAGTTCGTGGATCGTGGCCGTCCCGGAGGTTTTGTGCGCGCCGTCATGAAACTCGCCGCTCAGCAGCACACGGGAAGCGGAGTCCGATGGGCTCTGCGCCATTGCGGTCGCGCCTGGGAAGCCTTCGTTAACGCGGGCGTCGATGAACAATCGCTCGGGCCGGAAGGCATACCAGCCGATGGCGACGGCAATGACGACGATGCCCACGACGAGGTTCTTCTTGCTGTTGGTTCTCTTCGGTTCGGTGTTTTCCATGGGATGCTCTCAATAGCGGGTCTACGTTCGCGGCCGCACGCGCGACTCACGCTGTCACGACGTTGGATGCGGTCGAGGCGGCCGCGGTTACACCGCAGCGGGATCGCTGGAACTGGCAGAAGATGCAGCGCTTGGGATTGTCGTGGTGGAGCTTCGCGCAGGCGAGCTGTCGCGGTCGTTTCACGCGCACGAACACCTCTGCCGCCAGCAACATCCCCAGCGGCGGCGCGACGAAATAGACCCAGATCGAGTCCCACATCCCCGACGGCAGCGCCACGGCCAGCGTGCGGGCCGGGTTCATGCTCATGCCCGAAACGGGGTCTTCCAGCGTAATGAATGTGGCGACCAGCGCTCCGCCGAACAGCGGCGTGTAGCGGGCCAGGTTGGGCCGGTTCGTGACGACCAGGATGGTGGTCATCAGGATGAACGAAATCGTCAATTCGCCGAGAAATGCGCCCGTAACGGCATACGCGCCCGGCCGGGTGACGATGTAGTTGACCGGCGGATCCATCACGCGATGGCCCAGCGCCGCGCCGGCCAGCAGCGCGCCAGCGATCCCACCGGCGACCTGGCAGCCCGCATAGGCCAGCGCGTCACGCGGAGCGACTTTGCCCAGTCGGAAGAACGTGAACGTCAGGGCCGGGTTCATGTGGCCACCCGACTGCTGCCCCCAAGGCGAGTAGACCAGCGCCATGCTGGTCAACCCCATCGCCAGCCCCATCACCGCGCGCCGCAAGAGGGGATCGTCGATGGCCGCGTTGAGCGGAGAGCCTGGATACCACAGCGCCGTCGCATACACGCAGGCCGCGAACATGAACGCGCCAAGCAACGCGGCTTCCATCAGGTATTCGGGCCAGTGTCGTCGCATGTTCACAGCGCTGCCGTCGTGTGGCATGGCCAAGCGTCAGCGCGGCCATGCCCGGTGGCCTTCATGCCCGCGCTACGCGTGGGCATGCCACACCGCACCTGAAACCGGCGGCCCAAGCCCGCCCTACAACATGATCACGTTCTTGATCCCGTCGCTGCGGCCCAGCAGCAGGTCGCGATAGGCCTCCAGCGGGTAGCGCCCGCTGATCATCGACCGCACGGCCTGCGGCCAGCGCTGCATGAACAGCGACAAGTCGGAAATAGCGGCCTTGAAGGCCGGCTTGTCAGCGTTGACCGTGCCGAACACCACCTGATTCTTGAGGACGAGGCTGCGCATCAGCCGGTCGGTATCGACCTCGATCGGCGCCTTGCGGCCGGGCACGCCCGTGAAGATGAACACGCCGTTCGTGCCCAGCACCTGCATGACCTCGAACGCCAGCGACGATGCTCCGACGGCCTCATAGACCACGTCGATGTTGCCGACCCGCTCGGCGAGCTGTTCGACCGATTCCGTTTCCGATGAGACATACGTCGCGCCGAACGACTCGACCAGCTCGGCCCGCGGATTCGGTTTGGGCGTGCGCGAGTACACGTACGTGTCAAAGTCAGCCGCCGCCAGGGCCATCGCCCCGAGGATGCCCACCGGCCCTGCCCCGAGCACCACCGCACGATGACAGTGCCCCTGCCGCCTCGTCGACGCGTGCGGGCAGGCCCACGGCAACCGCCGCTGCACGTCCCAAATCTGCGTCAGCCCCTTCTGGGCGATGGTGAGCGGCTCAACCAACACGGCCACCTCGCGCAGCGCGCGCGGCACGACGTTCATGTAGCGCTCGTCATCGACGACGAACTCGGTCATGAAGCCGTGCGCCTGCTTGATGCCCCGCTCGGTGAAATCGCCGGTGAAGCAGAAGTCCTGGCGCCCCGCCCGGCACGCCCGGCAGTAGTCGTGCGGGCATGGCCGCCGGACCATCGGCACGATCAGGTCGCCGGGCTTGACGCGTGACACGCCCGGCCCGACCTCGACCACCTCGCCCAGCGACTCGTGCCCGATGATCAGGTGGTCGTACCCGGCCGGCGGGATGCCGTAGTCGAACGCACAGATTTCCTTGTCCGTCCCGCACACGCCGGCCTCGAGCATGCGCAGCTTCACGTCGGTCGGGCGGGCCAGTTTCGGCTGCTCGTGGTCAACCACCTGTATCTGCTTGCGCTGAGGATTGACGGCCACTGCTTTCATCGCTGTCTCCTATTCGATTCCATTTGATCCGATGCAGGTGCGCTCCGTTTGGTTACAAGCGGCGACGCCGTGCCGCGGGGCTGCTATACTTTCGAGCGATGTCAGACTCCCCCCGGCATCACTGCGGCCTGTTCGGCATCTACGGCCATCCCGATGCCGTGCATCTAACCTGCCTCGGCCTGCACGCCCAGCAGCATCGCGGCCAGGAATCGGCCGGGATCGTCTCGACCGACGGGGCGATCCTGAAGCGGCACGCCGCCCTTGGACTCGTTCAGGACGTCTTCGACGCACGCACGCTGAGCTCGCTGGCCAATCCGATCGCGATCGGTCACGTGCGGTACTCCACGACCGGCTCGTGCAGCGAGGCCAACGCCCAGCCGCTCATGTTCGAATACGCCGGCGGGCAAGTGGCCATCGCGCACAACGGCAACCTGATCAACGCCCCGTTGCTCCGCCGCGATTATGAGCGGCACGGCCATATCTTCCACACCACCAGCGATACCGAGGTCATCATCCATCTGCTGGCCAAGCCGGGCCATCAGGACAAGCCGAATCCGCTGGCCCACGTGCTCAGCCACCTGCAAGGGGCATATTGCCTGATCCTCTTGTATCCGGATCGAATGATTGCTGTGCGCGACCCGCTCGGCTTTCGGCCACTGTGCATCGGAACACTGCCAGGCGGGGTTTACGTCGTCGCCTCCGAGACCTGTGCGCTCGACATCATCGACGCCGAGTACGTCCGCGACGTGGCCCCAGGCGAAATCGTGACCATCGATGACCGCGGGCTCCATTCGCAGCGTTTCGGACTGCACGAAGGCCCGCGCGGGGCCGCCTGCATCTTCGAGCACATCTATTTCGCCGATCCGTCCAGCGACATCTTCGGCGAAAACGTACACATGGTCCGCCAGAAAATGGGCCGGCAACTCGCCCGCGAAGCCCCGGTGGCGGCCGACATGGTCATCCCAGTCCCGAACTGCGCCCGCTGTGCGGCGCTGGGCTACAGCCTCGAGAGCGGCATTCCGCGCGGCCGCGGGTTCACGACCAGCCACTACGCCGGGCGATCGTTCATCATGCCGTCGCAGACGCTGCGCGACCTGACCGTGCGGATGAAGCTGAACGTCATCAAGGAAGCCGTCAAAGGCAAACGGCTGGTCGTGGTCGAGGACTCCGTCGTGCGCGGGACGACCACACGCGGCAAGATCGGGGCATTGCGGCGGGCCGGCGCCAAGGAAATCCACCTGCGCGTCGCCAGCCCGCCCATCCGCCACCCGTGCTATTTCGGCATCGACTTCCCCAACCCGAACGAGCTGATCGCCACGGGCCGATCGGTCGAGGACATCCGATTCTTCCTGGAAGTCGATTCGCTGCACTACTTGTCCATGGAAGGCATGTTGTCGTGCGTGAAGATGCCCAAGGAGCGCTACTGCACGGCCTGCTTTTCGGGCGACTACCCGGTCGACGCAACTGAGCCGGTCGACAAGTACGCGCTGGAGCGCGTGCAGCTCAAGATGTTTCGATAGATCGGTGGTCGGCGAAGAGTCGCGCTCGGGGGATCGGCAAACCTCAGGCGGCCGCTTCGGCCACGGCCCTCCGGATGTCGACATGCTTGATACCCAGCTTGTCGAGCGCCGACTGCGCCACGCTGCCCTTTTCCTTGAGCAGGGCCAGCAGCAGGTGCTCGCTGCACACCTCGCGGGATTCGAGCTGCTGGGCTTGCTCGATGGCGGTGGCGACGACATTGCGGTAGTGCGGCGAACCGGGCAAGCGGCCGAAGACCCAGGTCTCTTCCATGCTGCTTTCGATCAGCTCGTCGATCTCGGCTTTGAGCCTGGCTTCGGTGATGTTCCGCTCGGCGAGCAACCTGGCCCCGATGCCCGTACCCTCGCGAAGCACGGCCAGCAGCACGTGCTCGGTGCCGACGTATTCCTGCCCGTATTCGCGCGCAATGTCGTTCGCGAGCCGGACGATCGTCTGGGCACGGGAGCTGAGCCGCTCGTACATCGCCAAGACCTCGAGAAAGCTACCGCTCGGCGGAACGGCCGACCGCGCCCGGCTCAACCACGTGCGACCCCGAACCGGTGGGCGCGCCTGACGACGCACCGTTCATCCGCGAACGGGCCCAATCATAACCGAGGCTGAGCAGCGCGACAAGGATGGTCACCAGCAACGTGATCTTCAGCACCCGGAGCCGATTGGCCACTTCGCGGTCGCGCCACTCGCTCAGGCGGCGGTCGATCTCGTCGAGCTTGCGGTCGATGCGGATTTCGATCTCATCCAGCTTTTCGCGGACGTAGTCATCGGCCACGCCGCGTAGCCGCCGTGCGATCCCGCCCACCACCCCCTGACTCTCGATGTCCGACCGCAACGAGCGGGCGTTGGGATCCTCAGGTAAGAAGCGATACTCGTCGTCGCTGCCACGGGCCGCCCCCGTGACGTGCTTGTCGATCCAGGCCCCCACCATCTCCCGGCGGCGACGCCGCAGGGCTTGCCAGAGCGTCTCGGTCTTGCGAATCCGGCCCTCGATGTCTGCCCGCGGCTCGCCGGGCAGCGGCTGTACGCCCCGCAGGCGAGCCAAGGCGTCCAAGCCGCGATCCGACAGGCCGTCGAAGCGCATGCGGTTGGAGCGGGCGATCAGACGGACCAAGGCCTCCTTGCTCTCCGACTGGCGCACGGGTTCGCGCATCCACACGATGACGTCCAGCAGTGCGTCGTGGTCGAGCAGAGCGAGCAGATCCTGCCGCTCGCGAACGTGCCGCAGCAGCTCGCCCTGCGACATTTTTGCCGGCGTTTCCAGACCCAACTCATGTGCGTATCGGCGCAGTTCGTCCTGCGGCAGGTCGGCCAGGCTGCGCGGCGGGCTTTGGGCTGACGAGCTCATCATTGGCGTCGGCGTTTCAGCTCTGTCGGCTACCATCTTAGTGTCGCCAGATCAGAATGAGCAGTACGACCAACAGTGCCGCGATCTCGAGCAGGTCGCGCAGGAACGGCCGAATGCGGACGCGCAGCAGGTGTACCACCAGGTACGTTCGCAGTAGCGCTTCTTCGCGAGCGGCCGCCGCAGTATCCCGCCGCCACTGACGAACGAACTGCCCCATGGCGATCACCGCATACGACGTCACAAACACGGCCAGCAGGTAGCGAAAGAAGTGAAAGGCATCGAAGCCCGGCATAGGATTTGCTTCTGTCATAAGTGCCTGTCAAATATAAGCTTATCGGTTGTCTCGTCGGCACACGCGTTCGAACGGATCTTCTGTCCGGGACGGCCGATATTCCGTGAGACTGGGGCTGGCGTCACGAACCGGCCGAACGTACAATCCTGCCCCGGCAGCACCGGCGGCGAGCGGAATCGCCGTGGGTCTGTCGGACCGGTTTTTTTCTGACAGAAGTGGAGTTCCGGTGATCAAGGTCAAACCACGCGGAAGCGAGTCGATTCACCAACTGCTCAAGCGGTTCAAGCGCCTGTGCCAGCGCGAAGGCCTGACGCGCGAGATCAAGCGCATCAGCTACTACGAAAAGCCCTCCGAGAAGCGGCGACGCAAATCACGCAAGACGGTTCGCCGAACCCCCGCCGCGGCGTAGTACCTGTCGGAAAAACTGACGCAGAGCCGCAGAGTGCGCTGAGAACGGCAATGGGACTGTGTCTCACGCCGTCGGAACCTTGGCCGCTGTCGTTTGAGTTCTTGCGGTCGTTCGAGTTTTTCTGGCAAGAAAGCCGTTCCAAGAGTAGTCTCACGCAAAGTCTCCCGGCGCGCCGGGACGCCAAGGTCTCGCTTGCCGCCGCGTCTTGCTTTGCGCCTTGGCGTCTTTGTCCGGGACGCGCTGGCGGAGCGCGCGTGTCCCGGATTTGCGTGAGATCCCGTCGTTTCCGTTTGGTTGCGACCCGAGGGCCGCGCTGCACCTTCAGCGGCTCAGCATCGATCAAGTCTCGTGACGCGCGATGACCTGGTATAGCTCGGCAGCCGACGAAGTTTCGGCCACCGCCTGGCGGAACGACTCCAGCAGCATCAGGCGTGAGATGCGGGCCAGCGCCTGGATGTGCGGACCGGTCTGATCGACCGGGCTGGTCAGCAGCACGATGACGCTGGCCGGCTCGCCGTCGTTGGCCCCGAAGTCGATCGGGGCTGCGGGCTTGCCCACCGCCATCATGAGCGAAGGAACAGCGGTCGACTTGCCGTGCGGCACCGCCAGCCCGTAGCCGATGCCGGTCGAGCGGATTTGCTCGCGGTCCAACACAGCCTGCAGCACGGCCGCCGAGTTCGTAAGCTTGCCCGACGACGCCAGCAGGCCGATCAGCCGTTCGATAGCTTCGCGCTTCGTACTGGCCTCCAGCGGCACACACACGCATTCCGGCGACAGGATTTCGGTCAGCTTCATGCGGTCCTCAGCGCTTGGCCGCCTCAATGTAGCTTCTGCACGCCGGTTCGCAACCGGTGTTGAAACCTCGGCCGGATTGACGATGATGTGGCAGTGTGACATGCCTGAGCGTAGCGCGGGCATGACGGAATGCGCAGGCACCGGGCGAACCGGGCTCTAGCCTGCGACGGTCTTTGGACCGCGTCACGGAGGACGTGCGACGTGCTAGCGGACTCTCGCCCCATCGCCGTCTTTGATTCCGGAATCGGCGGCCTGACCGTCGTCCGCGAGCTGCGCCGCCGTTTGCCGCAAGAGCACCTGATCTACTTCGGCGACACCGCCCGCGTGCCCTACGGCAGCAAGTCGGCGGCGACCGTGACCCGCTTCACGCTGGAGAACTGCGCCTTCCTGCGGCGATTCGATCCGAAGTGCATCGTGGCGGCCTGCAACACGGCCAGCGCCTTGGCTCTGCCGGCCGTGGCGGCCGAACTGGACGTGCCGATCATCGGCGTCGTCGAGCCGGGCGCCCGCGCGGCGGTGGCCGCCAGTGAGGGACGCGGCCTGATCGCGGTACTCGGGACCGAGGCCACCATCGCGTCCAATGAGTACCGCCACGCTATCAGCCGCATCCGACCGGCATTGCCCGTCGTGCAGAAGGCCTGCCCGCTGTTCGTGCCGATGGTCGAAGAGGGCCGCACGCCTGAAGACGGTCTGGTGCGCCAGGCTGCCCGCGAGTATCTCGAGCCGCTTCGCCGCCTGTGCCCTTCGGTCGTTGTCCTGGGCTGCACGCACTATCCGCTGCTGCGTCCGACCATCAGCGCCTTCTTTGGCGACGGCGTGGCGGTGATCGACTCGGCTGACGCGACCGCACTGGCCGTCGAGCGGCTCCTCGGCCTCGATGGGCGCAATTCAGCGGGCCTCGAAACCCGCGCCTTGGGCGACGGTTCGCTGCTGTGCTACGTCAGCGACAACCCGCAACGGTTCCAATCCATCGGCTCGCGCTTCCTGGGCGCGCCCATCACCGACGTGGTGCGCGTCTGTCCCGAGGAGCTCTACGAGTCCCGCGAAATGGCCAACGCTTAGCATCTCATTTTGGGTGGCATGCCCAAGCGCCAGTGCCGGCATGAAGTGACCGCAAGCCACGTCATGGCCGCGCTTCGCTCGGCCATGCCACCCATGCTGCGTCTGCCGCCCGGTTTTGCCATCCATCCTGGAATGCACCCAAGTCACGGCCACAGACACGATGATCGTTTGGCTAATCGGCGTATAATCACGGCATGGCCGAGGCCGCCCACAAGCGCCTTGAAAGGTTGCGGGATGAGATCCGCCGGCACGACCACGCCTACTACGTGCTGGCCAAGCCGGTCATCTCGGACCGCGAATACGACACGCTGCTTGACGAGCTCAAGAAGCTCGAGGTCCAGCATCCCGAGCTGATCACGCCCGATTCGCCCACGCAGCGCGTCGGCGAGACGCCGCTCACAGGCTTCAAGCACGTCCGACACGCCGTGCCGATGCTCTCGATCGACAATACGTACGATGAGGCCCAGCTTCGCGAGTTCGACGAGCGCGTCCGCAAGGGACTGGGTGGCGACGACTACCGCTACATCGTCGATCCCAAGATCGACGGTGTGGCCGTGTCGCTGTCCTACGAAAAGGGCCAGCTTGTCATCGGCGCGACGCGCGGCGATGGCCAAACGGGCGACGACATCACCGCCAATCTGCGGACGATTCGCGCTATTCCCCTGCACTTGCGCGGCGACGACGTCCCCGGCGTGCTTGACGTGCGTGGCGAGGTGTTCTGGCCGACGAAGGCGTTTCGCAAGTACAACGAACAGCGCGTGGAGCAGGGCGAAGAGCCGTTTGCCAATCCGCGCAATGCGACGGCCGGCACGCTCAAGCAGCTCGACGCCCGCCGCGTGGCCGGGCGCGGGTTGCAGTTCTATGCCCACGGCGTCGGCCGCATCGAGCCGCAGACGGTTGACACGCAGAGCGAATTGGCGGCCATGCTGCTGCAGTGGGGCGTTCCGGTCAGCCCCGATCGCGCCGTCGTCAACGACATCGACGCGGTGCTGCGCGTCGTGCACGAGTGGCAAACGCGCCGTTTCGACCTGCCCTATCAGACCGACGGTTTGGTGTTCAAGGTCGATTCGTTTCACCAGCGCGAGCTGCTGGGCTACACCAGCCGTTACCCGCGCTGGTGTATCGCGTACAAGTTCGAGGCCGAGCAGGGCGAGAGCCGTGTGCTGAACGTAGACTTTCAGGTCGGCAAGCTGGGCACGATCACGCCGCGGGCCATTATGGAGCCGGTGCTGCTGGCCGGCACCACCGTGCGGCACGCCTCGCTGCACAATTTCGACCAGGTTGCCCGGCTTGACGTGCGGATTGGCGACACCGTCATCGTCGAGAAGGCCGGCGAGATCATCCCGCAGGTCGTGCGCGTGGTGCTCGAAAAACGCCCGCCGAAAGCCGAACCCATCGTTCCACCGAAGAAGTGCCCGGTGTGTGCCGGTCACGTCATCAAGGACGAAGGCGGTGTATACATCCGCTGCATCAACCCGTCGTGCCCGGCTCAGCTCAAGGAGCGCCTGACCTATTTCTGCGGCCGCGGCCAGATGGACATCGAAGGCGCGGGCGAAGTCGTGGCCGGTCAGCTCATCGACGCCGGGCTGGTGCACGACTATGCCGACATCTATCGGCTGCACGAGCGCCGCAGCGAGGTTGAGAAGCTGGTCAGCGAGCAGGAGCGCGAGTCCAAAGGCGAGAAGAAGATCATCCGCGTCGAGTTCGGCCAGACGCGCACCGACAAGCTTCTGGCGGGAATTGAGGCCAGCAAGGCCCGGCCGCTGTCGCGATTGCTGGCGGGTCTGAACATCCGCCACGTCGGCGCCAGCACGGCTGAGCTCCTGGCCGAGCACTTCGGCAACATGGATGGGCTGCGCGACGCGACCGAGGAACAGTTGCTCGAAGTCGAAGGCGTCGGTCCGGAGCTGGCCAAGAGTGTCCGACAGTTCTTCACCGATTCTGCCTGGAAGGACGTGCTCGATCGCTTGGCCAAGGCCGGCGTCAACATGAAACAGCCGCGAACCGCCGTCGCAGCCGATGGTCCGCTGGCCGGCAAGACGGTGGTCGTCACCGGCACGCTCAGCCGCCTGTCGCGCAGCGAGGTGCAAGCGCTCATCAAGAAACTCGGCGGCAAGGCGGCTGGCTCGGTCAGTAAGAAGACCGACTACGTCGTATACGGTGAGGACGCCGGCTCGAAGCTGGACAAGGCCCGCGAGCTGGGCATCGAAACGCTGGACGAGCAGGCGTTCCTCAAGCTGGTCGGCGCGTGATCGTGGTCACGCGGTTACCCTGTCGCCACGATGCGTTCGCGCCGCTCGCACGGTCGTCGCGAACTTCCTGGCCTGGGGCACGTTGAAGATGATCCGCAGCAACGTGTCCATACTACGCGCTTGAAACACGCGGCCGTTTTCCCAGCGCGACAGAGAATTGCCACCCAGTCCGAGCAGCTCCTGCAGGTCATGCTGACTCAGGCCCAGACGCTCGCGGGATGAACGGATCTCGGAAGGTGTCAGCAGACCGAGTTGCCGGTACGTTTCCTCAGTAATGCGTTCGATGGCCGCGTCGTCCTCGATGATCGTGTCGTCGGGATGCTCAGGACGGCACAGCGGGTTCGTGCAGGCGAGTACGTCGAGATCCGGAATTCGAATCACGACCGGTGGCCGCCCGTCATGGGTGACTTCGGCCTGATAGGGCCGCCGCACGCGGGCCAGGCTGCGCTGGCCACACACCGGACAGCGCTTCCGCTCGGTTGCATTCGGCCTTACTTCCATGACCGATCATCCCGCTTGACACTGATCACGACGGCACTCGGATCGTCCGGATCATCCTCGAACTAGACTCGCAGGTCGTCCAACCGCTTCTGGCGCGTTTCTTTGGGCACGCATGTCAGGCTAAGCAGGCGCACGCTTGCCCGCAAACGCAACAGACTATAGCGTGTGGTTTGACATATGTCAAGTGGTCAACGCCTCTCCCTGCATCAGTGCGGTGAGAGCGCGCGTCGCGGAAGGAGCCAGCGGATCTCGTCCATCCGCAGGGCGAACGCCGTGGCCAGATACGCCAGTGCAGCCCCACCCAGTGGCAAGAAGACATGTGTGCAGCGCTCCGCTAGTCGGCTCGATGCAACCGTCCACGGCGCGGACCAGCGGTGCAGCAGGTAGGCAACGACCGCCGCCGCGAGCGTCGCGATGAGTGTGCGAATCAGCGAGGCGGCCAGCGTTCGGCCGCCAATCCGCCCGCCCACGCGGCGGCGAAGGAGCAGCAGGCTGATGCCGACGTTTAGCATGGCGGTGGCTGACGTGGCGATGCCGAACGCCCGCTCGCGCACCGCGGGCTGCCAGATCAGGGCGAAGCTGATGACCGTGTTCAGCGTCACCAGCCACACCCCAACCCACATCGGTGTGCGCGTGTCCTTCAGACTGTAGAAGCCCCGTAGCACGACGTGCTGCGTGCAGAACGCCCACACGCCCAGCCCGTACCAGCGCAGCACGGCGGCTGCCCGCTCCGTCGCCTCGGGCGTGTAGGCCCCGTACTGAAAGAGCAGCCGGATGATCGGCTCGGCCAGCACGACCAGGATCATGCCGCACGGCAGCCCCTCGAAGATGGCCAGCCGCAGCGCCCGATTCAGCGCATCCCGCAGTCCGGCCATGTTGCCCTGCGTCGCATAGAGGCTGAGCGTCGGCAGCGCCGCCGTCGCCAGCGAGATGGCCAGCACACCCAGCGGAAACTGGTAGAGCCGCTGCGCATTGGTCACCGCCGACAGCGCTCCCGCTTCGAGCGGATAGTCGATGCTCCGCCCCAGCACTTCGAACGACGCCGGCGCCTCGGGCGGCCGCGACAGGATCGTGCAAATCTGGGTGTCGAGAAACGAGCTGAGCAGCAGCACGCCCTGACCAAGAAGCACGGGCACGAACGCCCGCCGCATGGTCGTCAAGGCGTCGTCCTGCGCCCCCCATGCCAGTGGCAGTTCGACGCCGGCCCGCCGCAGCATCGGCCGCATGACCAGCACCTGGACCGCGCCGGTCACGAGCACGCTGATGGCCACAATCTTGACCTGTGACTCGGGCGAGCCGCCGATGGCCGGGGCGATCCAAGCGATGGCGACGATCGTGCAGACGTTCAGCACGATCGGCATGGCAGCCGGCCCGCCGAAGCGGCCCAGGCAGTTGAGGATGCTCGAGAACAGCGCGACCACGCAGATGCTGATCATGAACGGCAGCATGATGGCCGTGGTCGACAGGATCAGCTCGAGTTGGCCGGGCGGCTCGCCCCACCAGATCGCTACGATCGCGGCTTCCAGCACCAGCGTGAGCGCGGTCAGCACGACGACGACCCGCGCCAGCACCTTGCCCAAGAGCGCCCATGCCGCTGGCCGGCCGTGACGTTCGAGCGTCTCGGTGAAGGTCGGCACAAACACGGCCGAGAGCGCGCCCTCGCCAAACAGGCGCCGGAACAGATTGGGAATCTGGAACCCGTAGTTGAACGCGTCTTGTATCCACGTCTGGCCGAACGCCGCGTTGAGCAGGATATCGCGGGCCAGCCCGGTCACCCGCGAGACGAGCGTCCACGCAGCAATCAGCTTGGCCGAAGCGAAGAAAGAGCGTGGCGCCGCCATCGAGCGGCAATATAGCGGATCGGGTGGGCCAAGCGCACGCGCGGCGTTCCACCAGGGCATGGCCGTGCTGGCGCTTGGCCATGCCACGCACGCGACGCCTGTCGCGCCAGCAAGATCCGACAACCGCCTGCCGATCAGCGCGTCACGCGCACGTGCTTGGCCAGCTTCCAGGTGAGCTGCGCGTTCGAGTTGTTCGGACGCAAAGAGTATTCGACGCCCGGTTGCAGGCCCTGCCAGTCGGCCGGGCCCAGCTGAATCACCAGGTAGGAATGCTCGCCCGTCGTTACGCCACCGATGCCGCAGCCGACGCCGAGCGTGGGATGCCCCTTGGCTTCGAGGTAGAAGCGGCGGTCAGCGTGCTCGCTGAAGCGCTTGATCGTGTCGAACTCGCTCTGTTTCCCGACGCGGGCCAGCAGCACGGGCTTTCGCCCCGGCAGCGGGCCGGTCGGGCTGTCGGCCGCGTCGGACCAGACCAGTTGATCGATCGTGATCTCGCGCGGCAACCCGTCGACCGCGGCCTCGTTATTGCCGGCCGACGCCGTGGCCGACGGCACCTCTCGCGACCGCGTGAGCGTCACGCCGGCCTGTACGATCCATCGAGCGGCCGCGCCAGAGTCAACCGCCGCAAGCATGTAGGGGACCTCGGTGACCATGTGTGCGAAGGCATCTGGCTCGATGCGCAAGTAGAAGTGTTTCAGACCCTGCTCAGGGGCCGCCCAGTAACCGCGCGTGGCGCGGACCGGAATGTCGGCGTGGCCGTCGGCGCGAAGGACGAATTCCTTGCCGCACCGATCGTAGAAGTGTTTGTACTGCCGCGGTCCCTCGCCATCGCGGCCCTCGACGACACGCACGACGATGTGGCCGGCCGTATCGGGGTCGTCGAGGCGCATGTCGACGCCGGCCGGCCGCTCGTGGAACCACCAGGCCCGGTCGATCGTGAGCTGCGTGAATTCATCGGCCGGCGGCGGATTGTCGATCCGCGCGTGCGGGCCGAAACGGTCCGATAGCGCAACCGTCGAATACGGGTTGGGCCCGCCAAAGGCGTCGTTGTGATCGCTGCGTGACTGCCGCACACCCCAAGTTGCTGCCATGTTGCCGTCGGCCCAGTCGTTGAAGGTGGCCGCATGCACGATCAAGCCGAAGCAGCTCCGATCGAGAATGTTCTGGCCCAGCCGCTCGTAGTTGAGCCGCCGCCAGCGCCCGCCAACAAACACTTCGTTGAAGGTGTGACTGGCCCATTTGCCCGGGAAGTCTTCGGTGCCCTGCTCGATGGTGCGGCGCACCTGATGGTGCCGCAGCCGAGAGACGAACTGCCGTTCGCGTTCGTCCGAGGCGTCGATGATCGGGATGGCCAGCACGATCCGCGTCGGCAGGCCCAATGCCCGCAGGCAGCCGTTTAGGTAAATGGCCGTTGAGGTGCAGCTTCCGCGCTGGCCGTGCTCGAACATGCCCCGGGCGAACAGCTCGCGCTGCCACTGCTCCTCGAATGTCATGCCACGGTCCGAGCGGCCCTCGTCGCCCGGCTTGGCCAGCGCCGGATGGACGCGCACCTGGCCGTCAACAAACTCGCTGCAAAACGTGGAGAAGCCGTCGACGTATTGGGCGTGGTCCAGCAGGACCTTCGATGCCCGCTCGACCAGCGTGCGATCGTCGAGGCTGGCGGCGTCGATGCCCCCGGCCTTCAGCTTGGCGATGATTTGCTGGCGAAGATCATCGTCCCAGTTGGCGGTCAGCCCGGGCCGGACCCACGACTGCATGTCCGCAGCGTTTGACCGCCAGTTCGGATCGGCGCTGAGCGTGTCGGCTATGGTATTAAGCGGATAGAGAATCACCTCCAGCTCGACGTACTCATCGGTCTCGTCAAGGATCCGGGCGTCCTGATAATCGTCGCACATCACATCGGGCGTGACCGGCCGCAGCACCTGCACAATGGCCCGGACTGTATAGGCATTTTCGCGGCGCTCGTTCCAGTCGCCGTCGCCCACACCGTCGCCATCCGAATCCGCCGTGGCCGGGTCCGTGAAGTACTTGTGCCGCTCATGAAAGTCGGACAGCCCATCGCCGTCGGCGTCAGGGTCCGTTGTGGGGGCATAGAGCAACATGACAGCCGCCGCGATCGCCTTGAGTTGAAGCATGCCGAGTACCTCCGTTGATACAGACGAAGCGCTGTCGCTTGCTTATGCAAGTGCTTGCGGACGTGGGGCGGCCCCAGGGCTATCGCATCTAAACCGCGGTTAGTCTTGCCGGACGGTCGCGTTCGGGTTACACTGGCAAACTGAGCGTGTGAGGCCTCACGGAGTTTCTTGAACAAACCCGTGTACGGAGGGG
>Ga0187892_10001261_pt1 | contig 59000 bp, 49 predicted proteins | sample MA1701073metaG_FD_139345 | JGI IMG/M metagenome (GOLD analysis project Ga0187892, IMG submission 139345) | Bio-ooze microbial communities from a basaltic lava cave in the Kipuka Kanohina Cave System on the Island of Hawaii, USA - MA170107-3 metaG ...
ATTGCTCACATGGCCGTTCCCATGCTCGACTACGCGGACCTCGCGCCCGCTGACAAGACCTCACTCGAGCAGGTCCTTCGGGACCTGACGACCCTTGAGCGGGTGCTCAACTGGGCCCGGCGTCAGACGCCGCCGATCGTCGTCGACGAGATCCTCACCCAGGACGAATACACGCACGACGTCTTGCTTCTCGGGCCTAAGGGGCTGGTCCTCAACTTCGACACCACGTGACTCGGCGGCGTGACGGCGGTCGCCGTCTGGTCCCGGAAGCCCACCGCTCGCGAACTACTTGACGCTCGCCTCGCCCGCGGGTGGAAGCCAACGCCGTCCGGTCTTCGCGCCGGTCCACGGGTCCTGGGCTATGCCGCCTGCCACGGCGGCCCGACCGGCAATACCACGTTGACCCTGGTGGTCACGAACCAGAAACTGCCCTTCTGGGCGCTCGAGCGGCTGGCGGTTCAGGTCCATGGGTCGATGAATCGAGCGATTCAGCCGTTCGCCACCGAGGACGACGGCGACGTGCTCTACGCCGTGACGACCGACGAGGTCGACAACCCGGCACTCTCGCCGATGGACCTGGGGGTGGTGGCCTCCGAACTCGCTTGGGACGCGGTACTCAGCAGCGTTCCCACGGTCCCGGCCGCGCCGGCACCGCTCGCCACCCAGCCCGGCGCGGACGCCCTCCGGAAGTACTCGGGCGTCTACCAACTTCATGGCGGCAGCGAACTGACGGTCGGCATCGACGCGGGGTCGCTCACGGCCACCCTCACGGGAAACGGGCGGATCTACTTCGACAAGGACAAGACGTATCGGATCACGGCGGCGGACCACGGCCTCTTCATCATCGAGTCGGCGGGGCGCGACGTGATCCGGTTCGAGGCATCCGGCGGACGGACGACCGGGCTGACGATGAACCCCGGACCGTGGTCCATCTCCGCGACGCTTCGCCGGTAGGCGGGGGTTAGATTAGGGGAGCAGTCACTCTTTTGCATCCGAGACTCCCGTGTCCGACGCTCAACCCGCCGCCTCAGTCGCGGCTCGCGGCAACAACCTGGTATTCGCGGCGCCTCCGTCGCCGGCGTTCGCCGTTCCCGTGCTGGCGGCCGTGATGACCCGGGTCGACGAAGCCCGCACCCGCCCGATCCTGGCGGTCGTCCCGGACGGGGCCCTGGGGGCGTGGACCAAAGCCGCGGCCGCCGCGGCCCGAACCGACAAGCGCCGCTCGGCGGCCGGCCCGACCCCGGGCCGAGCCGCTCATCATTTGGCCGGACACCGGGTCGATCTCCTCATCACGACTCTCTCGGTCGCGACCGAGTTGCTCCGTCGAAGCGCCCTCCAGCTCGATCAGCTGGCGGCCCTCGTGCTGGTCTGGCCCGAGCTGGAGCTCTCCGACGAGAGCTTCGTGCCCCTGTTCGCCGACCTGCCCAAAGACACCCAGCGGATCATCATCACCTCCGATCCGGCCGGCACCGCGGCCGTCGCCGAGCGGTATGCCTGGCGGGCCCCGGTGCTCGGACCGTTAGGCGAGGGCGACGGCCAGCCGGTGCCCCGATACCGGACCGTCTCGGTTTCCTGGGAGGGGCGCGACGCCGCCCTCGGCGCCCTGGCCGATCTCGGCGACCTCGACGAGCTGACCGTCTGGACGGCGGACGAGGGCGCCGGAACCCGGTTGACGGAGCGGCTCGCGGGCCACGGCGCGGTGGCCCATCCGGTCGGCGGCGCCGAGATCGGCTCCGGGCCGGTGGTGTTCTACGACCCCCCGCCCCCCGCCCTGCTCGCCCAGACCGACCCGGCGTCCTCCTATCTGCTGGTGCCCCCTGGGGCCGAGCCGTACGCCGCCCGGGTGATCGGGAAACAGGACCCCTTCGAGCTGCCTAACGTCATGGAGCAAGTGGGTCACGCCATGACCGCCGATCGGCGAGCGATTCGGACCCGGATCGAGGCGGGGGCCGACCGGGGGGCGTTCGCCACCCTGGCCCCGCTGTTCGACCGGTGGAGCGCCGCGGAGGTCGCGGTCGCCCTCCAGAGCCTCTGGCTCGATGCCCGGACCCGACCTGTCGCGGCACCCCGCTCAGCGCCCGCGCCGGAGCGGCGCCCCCGGGGGGCCAAGGTCTGGGCCAGCATCGGCCGGAAAGAAGGCGTGACGATCGGCGAATGGATGGGCCTCCTGACCCTCGATCTCGGGATTCGCCGGGAGTCCTTCGGCAAGATCGAGATCAAAGAGACCTTCACGCTGACGGAATTCCAGAACGAGGACGCGGCCAAAGAAGCCGTCGAGAAGCTCGCCGGCCGGACTTTCAAGAATCGCCGGCTGACCGCGCGGATCGACCGGGGGCCCAGTCCCAAGCGGTCCGCTTGACCGGGCACCCCGGGAGCCATATCCTCGACCTCCTCCACCGTCAGCCAGGCCCTCTCGATGTATCACGCCCCGCGCACCGGCACGATTGAGATCATCGCCGGGGTCATGTTCAGCGGCAAAAGCGAAGAGCTGATCCGGCGGATCCGGCGGGCGCTGATTGCCCGGCGCCGGGTTCAGGTCTTCAAGTCCCGACTCGACGACCGCTACGGGGGAATCACCCAAGTTTCCAGTCACACCGGCGTCGGGATCGAGGCCGCGGCGGTCGACAGCGCCGCGGAGATCTTCCGCCAGGTCAAGCCCGACACCGAAGTGGTGGCGATCGACGAGGCCCAATTCCTCGACGACGCGATCCTCTCGGTGGCCACGTCCCTCGCCGAACGGGGAGTCCGGGTGATCGTCGCCGGCACCGACACCGATTTTCGGGGGCTGCCGTTCGGCAGGATGGGCGAGCTGATGGCGGTGGCCGAAGACGTCGCCAAGCTCCAGGCCATCTGCGTCGTCTGCGGCGACCTGGCCTGCCGCAATCAGCGGCTCATCGACGGCCGGCCGGCGCGGTTCGACTCACCGGTCATCATGGTCGGTGGCAGCGAGGCGTACGAGGCGCGCTGCCGCCGCTGTCACCGGGTGCCCCGACAGGACGAAGACCAGACTCGGATCCTCTGACCGATGCTCAACGTGGCGCTCACCGGCAACATCGCCTCCGGGAAGTCGACGGTGGCCCGACTGTTCGCCGAATGGGGCGCCACCGTGATCGATGCCGACGAAATCGTCCGGTCGCTCCAGCGCCCGGGCACGGCCCAATTTCAGGCCATCGTGGAACGTTTCGGACCCGGCGTGGTGACAGCCGATGGCAACCTCGATCGACCCGCCCTTCGGCGGTTGGTCTTCGGCGACCCCTCCGCCCGACGGACCCTGAACGCGATCATGCACCCGGCGGTCGCCGAGGAGCGGGAACGCCGGCTCGCGGCCGCCCGAACCCACGGCGCCTCGGTGGTGATCTCGGACATCCCGCTGCTGTTCGAAGTGATGGACCCCGCGGGGTTCGATGCCGTCGTGCTGGTGGACGCTCCCGTCGACGTGCGTCGCGGCCGCCTGATGAAACACCGCCAACTGGAGCGGTCGGCGGCCGACGCGATGATGGCAGCCCAGCTGCCGGCGGACGACAAGCGCGCCCGGAGCACCTACGTCATCGACAACGACGGGGATTTCGATCGACTTCGGCTCCGAAGCTGCGCGGTGTGGGAGTCCCTGAGCGCCCGATCGTAGCGCCCGACCCTCACCGGCGAAACACCGCGCAGCAAATCGTCGAGAGGGAGCGGACCGGCAGGGTCTCGCCGGTAGCCGCCCGGATGAAGGTCGTTCCGGCAATGCTGGCGCCCAGGAGCCACTCGCCGTCCGGCGACCAATCGAGCCCGCCCTCGAAGTACGGCTCGATCGTGGTGACGACGACCGCGCCGGTCGCGACGTTCATGATCTTGATTTCCCCCATGAAGCCGAGGAACCCGACCCGAGTGCCGTCGGGCGACCAGCGCGGGAGGAACCCTCGCTCCCCTGTGATCGTGACGCCACCGGTGGCCAGGTCGAGAAAGGCGATCTCGCTGAAATTCACCGAGGTCGGATCCCGGCGGTCGGTCGAGAACACCACTCGGGCGCCGTCGGGCGAGGGATGGGGGTTGACGTCCGACTGGCCGGGATGGGCGAGGGTGGTGAGTCGCTCGGTGAAGGTCCCGTCCGACCGGACCCGCCACAGCTCCGACCCGTTGGCCTCGTTGACCCGAAGGGCGACGTAGATCCACCGACCGTCGCGATCGAACCGGGGCCAGAGGAATTGTCCCGGGCCGATCCCCGGAACGGCGATCGACCCGATCGGTTGGCCGGCAATCGGAACCACCAGCAGCTCGTTGAACTTGCCGACCACCAGGCGCGGTTCTCCCGGCCAGGAGTCGAGCGGGTTGGCCGAGGCGCTGCCCGCGATTCGGCGTTGATCGTGGCCGTCGGATTCCGTCAGGATGATCCCGTCCGACAGCGCCGCCAGCGCGAACCGGGGAACCACGCTGACCCAGCGGATCGCTTCGGCCGCGCCGGCGTGACCTCGCACTCTGACCCGCCCGTGGCTCACCGCCGCCACCCTCCCGTCGGGCGTTGCCGTCAGTGCCGCTGAGCTGAGGTCCAGGGAGACCGGCCCGGACACGGGGTTGCTGAAATCGTCCCGCAGATCGACCCGATACTGAAAGGTCGCGCCCAGGTAGATCGCGGTATCGGCGGGAGCGAGCTCCAGCCGGGCCGGCGCGCCCGGGCGAATCACCCAGGGCAGCTCGAGCGCAACGCTCTCGCCTCCAAACTGCCCCGTGATCCGCACGACCCCGGTTCCGGCCGCCACGCCTCGGCTGATCAGAAAGGCGACCGAGCCATCCTCTCGCGTGGCCAGCTGCAGCGTCGGGGTGCGAAGTCGGTCGCCGGGCAGTCCGAACGACACGTGGGGGGTTCGCCGGGGATCGAAATCACCGGTCGGGACCGAGCGGACATCGAGCACCACGTTGCGAACCGGTCGTCCGGCGTCCCGGGCCTCGAGCCGCACGGCCGCGGCGAGGGACGCGTTGACGGTGTCGGGGGGGATCGGCCCCGAGGTCACGACGATCGTCGGCTCGAGACTGCCCTCGGGCTGGCTGGGGCCGCCGCATCCCGCCAGGACGGCGACGACGACGAGCGCGCGATGGGAGATGTTCATCGCGATCGCCGGAGCGCTGCGATCCGCGGCGCCCGACTCTTGGGGCTATCGAGACTGAACGAACGGGCGTCGCCGAGCTGGTCGCGGACGAACGCCTCCGTCTCCTTGACCGTGGCCTCGAGTTTCTTGTCGCGGACGCCGAAAGTCGCCCAAACGATCGATTGCGACGCGAGGTCGTATTCCCACAGACCGATGAGCCGGCCTCGGTCGAGAATGGCGTGGCTCGGCAGGTCGCTGATCCCGCCGAGCTGCTGGAGCCCTCGTTGGCCGAAGACTTTTCGGGCCAGGTCACCGGCGTCGACCAGCCACGCGACGTTTCGGCGGGTCGCCGAGATCGCGTCGAGGCTGCTCACCAAGGCGTACCGCGGCTGGGTCGGCGGTTTGAAGGCCCGGAACGCGGTCCGGTCGTCGGGGAGCAGCAGCAGGTCGGTGTCGGGCTCCACCGGCGCGAGCGCGAGCGGCTCGGCGGCCGCCTTGGCTGCCTTGACCCCCAAACCGCTGAACCATTGGAATTCCTTCACAGTTGCCGGGCCGACCCACCGGAAAAATCGGCGGGCCAGCTCGGTCGCCGCCTCCCCGGCGGAAAGTGCCAGCGCGTCGAGCGGGTTCGGTCGCCAGAGCGTGTACCCCAGCCGCTGCGAGGCGAGCCGGCCGTTCAGCGCCACTCGCCGAATCGCGCCGGCGCTCTGCAGCCGCCCCAGGGCAACCGGGAGCGTGGTGGTGAGGCCCTTCTTCTTGCCGGCCTCGCCGAGGTTTCTGACCGCCGAGCCAACTCGGTGCTTGATCCCGTCCGGATCGAGTGGACCCGTGGCCAGCGCGGAGAGCACCGCGCCGGCGAGCTGGTCGATCTCTTTCTCGGGGACGCCGAGGCTCGCCGCAGTCTTCAGATCGGCTCCGGCAAACGGCTGGCCGACCTTGAGGGCCAGGGCGAAATCGTTCGAGGGAACGATGTAGGTGCAACCCCGGGCGGCCGGCAGCTCGTGAATGGCGAGGTCGAGCGCCGCCTGGTCGGCGGTGGCGCGATCGATCCTGGCCCGACTGAACAGCGTGAGGTAGGGACCGTCGCCGCCGACCGACCGCGCCCAGCCGGAGCGCTCCAACACCTGAGCCGGGGTGGCGTTCGCGAGGGATCCATCGAGGCCCTGCGCTCGCGACCACCAGGCCCGACACACCGCGGGGTCCATGCTTGAAAGCTCGCCTCACCCCGTCGATTCGTCTATCCGCCAGACCGCGACGACCCCCGCCAGCCCGGCGGTTGACCCCGTCATACCCTCGCGGTATCCTGTTACCCGTCTCAACTACCGAGGACCTTCCCGGTGGCCAATATCCCGGACGATCTCCGCTATACCGCCGACCATGAATGGGCCCGGAAGACGGCCGACGCCGGGGTTCTCGAGGTCGGGATCACCGACTACGCCCAGGGCGAATTGGGCGACGTCGTGTTCGTGAACCTGCCGAAAGTCGGCGACCGGCTCGCCGCGCATCAGCCCTTCGGGACGATCGAGGCGGTCAAGGCGGTCTCGGATCTCTACGCTCCGCTCGCCGGGACGGTCGTCGCCATCAACGGCGCGCTCGACGCCGACCCCGCGGCGGTCAACAAATCGCCCTATACCGACGGCTGGATGATCCGGCTCCGGCTCGACGACGCCAGCCAGTACGATTCGCTGCTTTCGGCCGCCGCCTATCGGACTCAGATTGGTGCCTAACGCTCCCGCCACGACCTTCGCCGACCGCCACCTGGGCCCCCGCCCGAGCGATGTCGGCGCGATGCTCCAGACCCTCGGGTTTCCGACCCTCGACGCCCTGATCGACGCGATCGTACCCACGGACATCCGCCTCGACCGGGCCCTGGCCCTCCCTGCCGCGCTCTCCGAACCGGATACCCTGATCGACCTCAAGGCCCACGCCGACGCCAATCGGGTCTTCAAGTCCTACCTCGGGATGGGCTACTCGAACTGCCACGTCCCGGGCGTCATCCAGCGGAACATCCTCGAGAATCCCGGTTGGTACACGGCGTACACGCCCTACCAACCCGAGATCGCTCAGGGGCGGCTCGAGGCGCTCCTCAACTTTCAGACGATGGTCTGCGACCTGACCGGGCTGGCCGTGGCCAACGCCTCGATGCTCGACGAGGCCACCGCCGCGGCCGAGGCGATGGGAATCTCCCTGGCGGCCGCGTCGGGGGGCGGCCCCAAGAAATATCTGATCGACCATCGGTGCCACCCACAAACCATCGCGGTGGTCGAAACCCGGGCGGAAGCCCGGGAGGTGGCCGTCGAGATCGGAGCGCCGGCCGACTGGACCTTCGATGACTCGGTCATCGGCTGCCTCCTCCAGTACCCGTGCACCGAGGGCGGCGTCCGCGACCTCGGGGAGATCGCCGCCAGGGCCCATGCCGGCGCCGCGGTGGTGACGGTCGCCACCGACCTCCTGGCGCTCGCGATGCTGGCGGCCCCGGGCGAATGGGGCGCCGACATCGCGGTGGGGAATTCGCAGCGGTTCGGGGTGCCGTTAGGCTATGGCGGCCCGCACGCCGCCTTTCTGGCGGCCAAGGACGGTTTCAAGCGGAGCCTCCCCGGGCGGATCATCGGGGTCTCCAAGGACCGCGATGGGAAGCCGGCCCTCCGAATGGCGCTCCAGACCCGGGAGCAGCACATCCGCCGGGAAAAAGCGACCAGCAACATCTGCACCGCTCAGGTGCTGCTCGCCGTCATGGCGAGCATGTACGCGGTCTACCACGGGCCCGAGGGGCTCCTGGCAATCGCCCAGCGGACCCACCAGCGAGCCAAGCTGCTCGCCAAGGCCCTCGAGAAGCTCGGCCACCGGATCGGCCACCGCCATTTCTTCGATACCATCGCCGTCGACGCCGAGGCCGGAGCGGCCACCAGGATCCATGCCGCCGCCCACGCCGCCGGGATCAACTTGCGGCCGGTGAGCCCCACCCGGATCGGGATCGCGCTCGACGAGACCACGACGCTCGAGGACCTCGCCGCCATCGTCAAGTGTTTCGATCGGGGCTCGGCGACCCGATTCGATCCGTCGGCGCTGGAGAAAGACCTCGGAGCCGCCATTCCCGCCGGGCTGGCGCGACGGACCCCCTTCCTCACCCACCCGGTCTTCCAACGGTACCGCTCCGAGACCGAGATGCTCCGCTACCTCCACCGGCTCGAGGCGCGCGACCTGTCGCTCACCAGTGCGATGATCCCGCTGGGTTCCTGCACCATGAAGCTCAACGCGACGACCGAAATGGTCGGCGTCTCGTGGGCCGGCTTCGGAGCGATCCATCCGTTCGCGCCCCGGGAACAAACCGTCGGCTACCAACGGATGATGGGCGAGCTGGAGCACTGGCTCGCCGAGATCACCGGGTTCGCCAAAGTGTCGCTCCAGCCTAACGCCGGATCGCAGGGCGAATACGCCGGCCTCTTGGTGATCCGGGCGTATCACAAGGCCCGGGGCGACCACCATCGAACCGTCTGCCTGATTCCCCAATCGGCCCACGGGACCAACCCCGCCAGCGCGGTGATGGCCGGATTCACGGTGGTCGTCGTGAAGACGGACGGGCAGGGCAACATCGACCTCGGCGACCTCGAGACGCAGGCCAAGGCGCACGGCGACCGACTGGGCGCCCTGATGGTGACGTACCCGTCGACCCACGGGGTGTTCGAAGCCGGGATTCGGCGGGTCTGCGAGATCGTCCATCAACACGGCGGTCAGGTCTACATGGACGGGGCCAACATGAACGCCCAGGTCGGCCTCACGTCGCCGGGCCTGATCGGGGCCGACGTCTGCCACCTCAATCTCCACAAGACCTTCTGCATTCCCCACGGCGGCGGCGGCCCCGGGATGGGTCCGATCGGCGTGATGGCCCACCTGGCGCCGTTCCTCCCGAGCCACCCGGTCGTCCCGGTCGGGGGCCCCCAGAACTGCGGCACCATCTCGGCGGCCCCCTGGGGCAGCCCCTCGATCCTCCCGATCTCCTGGACCTATATCAGGATGATGGGCCCCGACGGCCTGATGGCCGCCACCAAGTACGCGATCCTCAGCGCCAACTACGTCGCCAAGCGCCTCTCGGCCGAGTTCAAGATCCTCTACAGCGGAACCGGCGGCTTGGTGGCCCACGAGTGCATCGTCGACTTCCGGCCCTTCAAGCAATCGGCCGGCCTCGAGGTCGAGGATATCGCCAAGCGACTGATCGACTATGGCTTTCACCCGCCGACCGTGTCGTTCCCGGTCGCCGGCACCTTGATGATCGAGCCCACCGAGAGCGAATCGAAGGAGGAACTCGATCGCTTCTGCGACGCCCTCCTTGCGATCCGCGCCGAGATCAAGGAGATCGAGCTGGGAATCGCCGACCGCGACGACAATGTGGTCTCGAACGCGCCCCACACCCTCGAGCAAGTCGTCTCCGACGGCTGGAGCAGGCCCTATCCGCGCGAGCGCGCCGGGTTCCCTTCGCCACAGACCCGGGCCCAAAAAGTCTGGCCCACCGTAAGCCGAATCGACGGCGCATTCGGCGATCGGAACCTGGTGTGCACCTGCCCCCCGATCGAGGCGTACGCCGGAGACTAGCTCCCTGGCGCCCCTGGCCGGCTACTGGATCGAGCCGACGCCCCGAGCCGGGTTCGAGAACATGGCGATCGACCACGCCATGCTCGACCTCGCCGAGGCGACCGGGGCCCACCTGTGGCGACTCTACCGGTGGGATCCGTGGTGCCTCTCGTTCGGCCGTCACGAGCCGGCCGCCCGCCGCTACGATCGTGGCCGCATCGAAGGGTTGGGCCTCGATTGCGTCCGCCGGCCGACCGGCGGGCGGGCCGTTTGGCACGCCCGGGAGCTGACCTACTCGGTCGCGGGCCCGACGGCCACGTTAGGTTCTCTCCGAGAGGCCTACCGGACGATCCACGAGACCCTGGCCGTCGCAGTGCGGTCGCTCTGCGGCGCTGCCGAGCTGGCGCCCCCGCGAGCGACGCCAGGGCTCGCCAGTGGAGCCTGCTTCGCGGCCCCGGTCGGCGGGGAGGTGGTGGTCGACGCCAAGAAGGTCGTCGGGAGCGCCCAGCGTCGGGGGCAAGCCGGCCTCCTCCAGCACGGCTCCATGCTGCTCGAGGACGATCAGTCGGTCGTTCGGTCGGTCGTCCGAGGTGCCGATTCAACCGAATCGGCGGAAACCACCCTGACGAACCTGGCCGGCCGCCCGATCGAGTTCGCCGAAGCCGCAGCGGCGCTCGGCGCCGCGCTTCGAACGGTCGGGCTCCGACACCTCGCCTCGAACGAATGGGGCGAAGTCCTCGACCGGGCCCCGGACCACTACCCACGATATCGATCGGACCAGTGGACCTGGGTTCGGTGACCCGAGCGGCCCGGTCTCCCGCCAGACCGCTCGGTTCCCCTCTTCGGCCTCAAGGTCAGGTCGCTCGGGCGGTCTCCCGGGATCCGATCTCGACCTTTTTCCCACCGGCCTCGACCTGAATCCGCCGGGGCTTCGCCTCCGCCGTCTTCGGCAGCGTCACGGTCAGCAGGCCGTTGGCGAAGGTGGCCCGAACGTCGTCGGCGACGATCGACTGGAGCAAGGAAAAGCTCCGCTCGAACCGCCCGTAGCGCCGTTCGTTCAGATGGTAATTCGAGGTCTGCTGATCCCCCTCCATCACGGGTTTCTTCTCTCCGTTGATAGTCAGGACACCGTTCTGCACGGTCACGCTGACGTCCGCCGGGTTGACGCCCGCCAACTCGGCGTTGACCACGATGGCGCCGTCGGTCTCGACGACGTCGATCACCGGGCTCCACGATTGGAGCGATTGATTGGTCCGGCTGAAGTAGCGGTCGAACCACCGGTCGAAATCCCGGCGCATTCCGAGCGCGTCTTCCCAGCTGGACGGGGTCAGGGTGCGGTAAGTGGCTGGAAAAAACATGGCACTGCCCTCCCTTGTTACAGTCTCCTTGGGGATTCCGGGGGCCCATTCGCCCGGGCTCGGACCGTATTTTTTGTTAAGCCAGGTGCCAGCTGATTCGGTCAATCCGGCAGAATCCTGCCGATGGCTCTGCCGTCACGTTCGGCGCCGGCCGCCAGGTTGGACCATCCCCCGGCGTCCTAACGAGGTTCTTCGCCGAGCCCGAATCCATTACGATACATACCGATCGGTGGCATGGACGTGGCGCGGTAATCCCGCTGAACCGAGAAGGGGGGCCCAGGTGATCGGGATGCGACTCGTCCAGCGGCTGCCGTTCGTCCTTCTCGCCGCCCCCGTCCACCCAGCCGAAGCTCAGCAATCCGATCAGGGGACCATCACCATCGTCATCGGGGCCGAGCCCACCAACCCCGTCCCGACGCTCTCCAGCGGAAAAGCCAATTTCGACGTCGGCAACATCCTGTTCTTGCCACTGGCCTGGCTGGGGCCCCGCCTCAACACCGCCGACGAAAAGAGCTTCCAACCCGCCTTGGCCCGACGGTGGACTCGGCGGGATTCCCTCACCTTGGTCTTCGACCTCGACCCTCGGGCCAAGTGGCACGATGGGGTACCAGTCACCTCCCGCGACGTGGTCTGGAGTCTGAACCGGGCTCGCGACTCCGCCGTATCGCCCACCTACGCGCTCCTCCTTCGGGACCTCGCCGGCGTGGCCGCCGAGGGACCCAACCGGGTGATCGTCTCGTTCCGACAGCCCTACGCGGAGCAGCTGTTCGACGCGGTCTATCACGTCGCCCCCCTGCCGGCCCATCTGCTCGACACCATTCCGGCGAACCGGCTGGAGACCTCGAGCTTCGTCGCTCGGCCGATCGGAAGCGGCCCCTATCGCTGGGGGCGGCTCGAGCCGGGACGGCAACTCGATCTGGTGGCGGTTCCCGATTTCTTCCTCGGGTCACCCAGGCTCGCGCGGGTGACGTTCCTCATCGCCCGGAACGCCGAGGCTCAGCTCAACCTGATGCTCGACGGCTCGGCCGACGCGTTCGAGGCGCCCGGCGTGCTGGCCCGTCAAATCACCCCGGTCGTCGAGAAGCCGACCCTCCGGATCCTGACCCAGCCGTCGCTCGGCGTCGGCTATCTCCTGTTCAACCGGAAGGCCTACGGCGATCGGTCGAAGCCCCACCCGATTCTCGCCGATCCCGAGGTTCGCCGAGCGATTCTGTTAGGCATCGACCGGGCCTCGTTGGTCCGAGCCACCTTCGGCCCCTACGCGGCCGAGGCCCACGGTCCGATGGGCCAAGCCAGCTGGGTCCGCCGGGTGGCCCCGACGCAGGCGCAGTTCGATCCGGGTCGAGCCCGGGCGCTGCTGCGGGAGCGAGGCTGGCGCGACAGCGACGGCGACGGCATTCTCGAGAAGGACGGGGCTCCTTTGAGCCTCCGGCTCGCCTACCCCGGGTCGAACGCCCCTCGGGTGGCCCTCGCCGAGCCGATTCAGGAGATGCTCCGGCAAATCGGGATTCGGGTCGAGCTGGTCCGGCTCGACGGACCGGTCTGGGCGGCTCGGCGCGGGAAGGGCGAGTTCGACATCGATTTCGCCCAGGTGACGCTCGACCCGACCCCCTCGGGGTTGGTCCAGAGCTGGTCGTGCGCCGGGATCGGCGGGAGCAACGTCGCGTCGATTTGCGACCCGGACTTCGATCGAGCGTTGAGCCGGGCCGTTCGGGCTCGAACCAACGTGAACGCGCTGTGGCACGACGTCATCAAGACCCTCCAAGCGCATGCGTCCGCGGCGTTCGTGTTCGCGCCGACCCAGACGGTGGTCCTCCACACCCGCTACCGCCACGTGGAGATCCGCCCCGATTCGCCGTGGTCCCAGCTCTGGCGCTGGTCGGTCGACCCGGCCCACCGGTTGCCCCGCGACCAGCGTTAGGCGACCGTGATCGGCTGGCTGGTCCGGCGAGTCGGTCAAGCCGCGGCGACCTTCGCCGTGGTGGCGGTGCTGCTCTTCGTCCTGATGAGACTCGCCCCCGGCGATCCGCTTCAGCGGCTCACCGAGGAGCGAACCATGGCCCCCGCGGAGGTTGAGCGGCTCCGTGCCGTTTTCGGTCTCGACCAACCGATCGGCACCCAGCTGGGTCGATTCGCCGCGGCCGCCGTCCGAGGGGACTTCGGTACTTCGATCGAATACCGCCCGGTGCAAGTCGCCGATCTGGTGGCGAACCGGTTGGGCCCCTCCCTGCTCCTCGGCGCCGCGGTCCTCCTCGTCAACTTGACCCTCGGCGTCTGGCTCGGGGTGCTGCAGGCCCGCCGGCGAGGGAGTGGGATCGACCGGTGGCTCACCCGCTTGAGCCTGGCGGGGTACGCGATGCCGAGTTTCTGGCTGGCTCTGGTGCTGGTCTCGCTCTTCGCGATCAAGTGGCGATGGTTCCCGGCGGCCCAAATGACCGACCCGCTGCTTCCGGATAGCGCCGGCGCGCTTCACCGGGCCCTCGATATCCTCCACCATCTCGTTCTCCCGACGGTGACTCTCTCGGTGGTCACGATCGCGGCCACCATGCGCTACCAGCGGACCGCGATGCTCGAGGTCCTCCGCCTCGACTTCGTCCGCTCGGCCCGGGCTCGGGGGCTCACCGAGCGGCGGGTGATCTGGGGTCATGCGTGGCGGAACGCGCTCTTTCCGATCCTGACCTTGATAGGGCTCTGGCTCCCGATCGTGGTCTCCGGCTCGGTGTTCGTGGAGTCGGTCTTCAATTGGCCGGGCCTCGGCTCGCTGGCATACGGGGCGATCGCCACCCGCGACTATCCGGTGCTGATGGCGACCGCGATGCTGGTCTCCGCCGCGGTGCTGCTCGGCGGCCTCCTCACCGACGCGGGCCAGCGGGCCCTCGATCCCCGGACGCGCTCGGGATGATCGGCCCCCTTCGGGAGACGCTCCGTCGCGCTTGGCGGGACCGGTCCGGCCGCTTCGGCGCCATCGCGCTGGTTCTGCTCGCGGCGGCGGCGATCGTGGCGCCGCTCTGGCTCCCCGACCCGAGCCAGATGGGCGACCTCCTCGCCGGCGCGACGCCACCCAGCGCGGAACATCTCTTCGGGACCGACCGCTTGAACCGCGACCTGCTGTCGCGGGTCGCCCACGGGGCGAGGGTTTCCCTCGGAATCGCCGGTCTCGCGGTGACCCTTTCCCTGACCATCGGAACCGGCGTCGGCCTGATCGCCGGATACGCGGGTGGGATCACCGACGCCATCCTGATGCGGCTGGTCGACGCCGCCCTCGCGATTCCCCGCCTCTTCATCCTGCTGCTCCTGCTGGTGGTCTGGGACCGGGTTCCGATCTGGGCCTTCGTCACGGTCATCGGGGTGACCGGCTGGTTCGGCACCAGCCGCCTGGTGCGGGGCGAGGTGCTCCGCCTCAAGCACGAGGCCTACGTCCAGGCGGCCACCGCGCTGGGCGCCGCCGGCCGCCGTACTATCTTTCGGCATCTCCTTCCCAACGTACTCGGGGTCATCCTGGTGAGCGCGACGCTCGCCATCGGCGAGGTGATCTTGCTCGAAGCGGGCCTGTCGTATCTCGGCGTCGGGATCCAACCGCCGACTCCCTCGTGGGGAGCCATGGTGCTCGAGGCGCGCGACGCGCTCTCGACCGCGCCGTGGACCTTGCTGTTTCCGGGGCTGGCGATCCTCCTCACGGTGCTATCGGTCAATCTGGTGGGCGACGCCTTGCGGGCCGCCTTCGATCCCCGCAGCGCATGAATACGACTAACGCCGCTGCGGCCACCACCCCTGCCCCCCTATTGGCCGTCGATCAGCTCCGGGTCGGATTCCCGCGGCCCCGGGGCGGCGGGAGCTATCATCCGGTCGACGGGATCAGTTTTACGATCGACCGCGGCGAGACGCTGGCGTTGGTGGGCGAGTCGGGGTCCGGCAAGAGCCTAACGAGCCTCGCGCTGCTCCGCCTGGTTCCGCCGCCGGGCCAGGTCGCAGCCGGCAGCGTCATCAAGTTGGACGGGGTCGACGTGATGTCCCTGGAGGGCGAGGCGCTCCGGGCCATTCGCGGCGGCCGAATCGGGCTGGTGTTTCAAGATCCGACCACCAGCCTCAACCCGGTGCTCACCGCCGGATACCAGGTCAAGGAAGCGCTCACCGCCCACGCCAAATTCTCGGGCGGCGAGGCCAAGGAACGAACCATCGCCCTGCTCGACGAAGTCGGGATTCCCGACCCGACCGGTCGCTACGGCGCCTACCCGCACGAGCTGTCGGGCGGGCTCCGCCAGCGGGTAATGATCGCGATCGCTCTGGCCGGCGAACCGGACCTCTTGATCGCCGACGAACCGACCACCGCCCTCGACGTCACCGTCCAGGCGCAGATCCTCGAGCTGCTCGACCGGCTCCGAGCCGCTCGCGGGATGGCGGTGCTCCTGATCACCCACGACCTCGGCGTCGTCGCCGGCCGCGCCGACCGGGTGATGGTGATGTACGCGGGACAGCTGGTGGAGACCGGCCCGACGGCCGAACTCTTCTCGGCACCGGCCCACCCGTACACCCAAGCGTTGCTCGGCTCGATCCCCAAGCTCACCGGTCCGCTCGAGCGGCTGGCGCCGATTCCCGGAGCGGTGCCCCAGCCGCATGCTTGGCCCACCGGGTGCCGGTTTCATCCGCGGTGCCCGGTGCGGATCGATGCCTGCGCCGGTGAGGTACCGCCGTGGCGGTCGACCGCGCCGAACCACGAAGCGCGATGTTGGGTGGTCGAGGGTCGGGCGCCGTGACCGCCCTGCTGGAGGTCACCGACCTGGTAAAGCACTTCGAAGGAGGCGGCGGTCTCTTCCGAAAACAGCGGACGGTTCATGCCGTCAACGGGGTCTCCTTCGCGGTGGCCGCGGGCGAGACCCTGGCGCTGGTGGGCGAGTCGGGCTCGGGCAAGACGACCGTGGGGAAAACCCTGCTCCGGCTGGAAGACGCGACCAGCGGGTCGGCCCGATTCGACGGCATCGACGTGTTCGCCGCCGATCGCAAGACCCTCCGCGACCTCCGGCAGCGGATGCAGATCGTCTTTCAGGATCCCTACGGCTCGCTCGACCCGAGAATGTCGGTGGGCGATTCGGTGGCCGAAGGGATCGAGATCCACCGGCTCCTCCCCAAACGGGACATTGGCGCCCGGGTGCGGACGCTCTTGGAGGAGGTCGGGCTCGACGGCGACCTGGCGGCCAAGTACCCCCACGAGTTTTCCGGCGGGCAGCGCCAGCGGATCGGGATCGCCCGGGCTCTGGCGGTCGGTCCGAGTTTCATCGTGCTCGACGAGCCGGTGTCGGCCCTCGACGTCTCGGTTCAGGCCCAGGTGCTCAACCTGCTGCTCGATCTCCAGCGCGACCGGCAGCTCGCCTATCTCTTCATCGGCCACGATCTCAGCGTGGTCCGTCAGGTCGCGCAGCGGATCGCGGTGATGTATTTCGGGCGGATCGTGGAGCTGGGGTCGCGGGACGAGGTCCTCGAGCGACCCAAGCATCCCTACACCCAGGCCCTGATCTCCGCGGTGCCCGAGCCCGACCCGCTCACCAAGCGGAAGCGAATCGTCCTCCCCGGCGATCCGCCCAGCCCGACGGCGCCTCCGCCGGGGTGCCCCTTCGCGTCCCGGTGCTTCCATCCTTCCAAGAACGCCCGCTGCGCCTCGCAGCTCCCGGCGCTCCGCCCGATCGGGGCCGCCCTGGTTGCCTGTCATCACGCCGACGCCCCATGACCGATCTCTGGCTGATCGATGCCTTCACCGACGCCCCCTTCCGCGGCAACCCCGCGGCCATCTGCTTTCTCGACCACCCGGCGCCCGCCGAGTGGATGCAGGCCCTGGCGATGGAGATGAACCAGGCGGAGACGGCGTTCCTGCTGTCGGAGGGCGACGGCTTCCGGCTCCGGTGGTTCACCCCGCTCCAGGAGGTGGACCTCTGCGGCCATGCCACCTTGGCGAGCGGCCATTTTCTCTGGGAGACCGGCCGACTTCCGCGAGACCGCACCGCCCGGTTCGCGACCCGGAGCGGCACCCTGACTGCTACTCCGGGGGCGGATCGAACGATCGTGCTGGATTTCCCGGCGACCCCGGCGTTGCCGGCCGCGCCGCCAACCGGTTTGTTCGAGGCGTTAGGCGTCGGCGGGGGAGTCGTCTTCGACAATCGGAAGGCGCAGCCCGACTACCTCGTCGAGGTGCCGACGGCCGCCACGGTCCGGGCCCTCACCCCGGACTTCGGGCGGCTCAGGACCGTCGAGGCTCGCGGGGTCATCGTCACCGCCCCGAGCGATCAGTCGGGGATCGATTTCGTCTCTCGGTTCTTCGCCCCCCGCTTCGGCGTCGACGAGGACCCGGTCACCGGCTCGGCCCACTGCACCCTGGCCCCGTTTTGGGCCGAGCGCCTCGGGCGAACCTCATTGGTCGGCTACCAGGCCTCGAAGCGGGGCGGCCAGGTGGCGGTCGAGGTGCGAGGCGACCGGGTCCGACTCGGCGGCGGCGCGGTGACGGTGGTTCGGGGGACCGTCGACGTCCCTCGTTAGGCTCGGTCGAGCGTCAATCGGAGCCGTCGTTGGGCCAGCGGATTGCCGGCGCCCGGAAGCAGGTAGTCCAGCCATCCGGCGTAGCTCACCACCAGCGCCGGGGCCCGAGCCTCCGCCGGCACCGTGAATCGAAACTCCCGCTCGATCGTGGCGCCGGCCTCGAGCGGCTCGGCGATCTGCCCGTCCGAGGGGGCATACCGGCGCCCATCCGAATCGACGACCTCGAGGCGGAGGAGGCCGGGATACTCTTCCGCCCGCTTGGCGTCGCTCCGGAACCGAACCATCACCCCAAGGTCGTTGCCCCGCTCGCTCCGCACCACCGACACGTGGAGGTGACAGTCGAGGCCGCAGAAGCGGACTTCCTCGCCGATGGCGAGCGCCCGGTGGGGACTCCCGAACAGGCCGACCAGCCAGAGGATGCCGTACCCCCCAACGGCCCCGAGAGCCACCAGCCACCCCACCCGCCTCAGTCTCGCGTCCCGACGCAAGGTACCTCGCAACAGGGCGAGAAGGCCGAGCCCCGCGATGCCTAACGACCCGAGCAAGATCAGCGCTCCAACCACCGGTGGAAACATCTACGCCTCCGCGAGAACTCGGTTCGATCCTTGGCTGGCCGCCACCCCGCCGAAGCGCCGGTCGCGGAGCCGGAACGCACTCAACACCTCGGCCAGATCGCCGGGGCGGAAGTCCGGCCACAGCTCGGGCCGAAAGAACAACTCGGCATAGGCGCACTCCCACAGCAAGAAATCGCTGAGCCGGTGCTCGCCCCCCGTCCGAACCAGCACATCGACCGGCGGCGCGGCCACCCGGGCATGATCGACCAAACCGATCAGTTCCTCGAAGGCCTCGGCGGAGACCTCGGTCGGGGCGGTCCCCACCAGCCGCAACGCCGCCCGCCGGATCGCGTCTCGACTGGAGTAGTCGAGCGCCACCCGCAACAAGAATCGCTCGCCCTCGGCGGTGGCCGCCTCGGCCTCGGCAATGGCCCGTACCAGCGGCGCGGGCAGCCGGTCCCGACGCCCGATGACGTTGAGGACGACGCCGTTGTCGCGACACGCCGCGACTTCGGTCTCGAGAAAGCGACGGAAGAGTTGCAGGAGGGACGCCACTTCGGGCAGCGGCCGGCGCCAGTTGTCCGACGAGAATGCGTAGAGCGTCAAGGTCCCGACGCCGAGACCGGGCGCCGTCTCCACGATCCGTCGAACCACCGTCGCCCCGGCCCGATGCCCCGCCGCCCGGGGGAGCCCTCGCCGCTCGGCCCAGCGGCCGTTCCCGTCCATCACGATCCCGACGTGCAACCGCCGATTACTTTGCCACACAAAGTCCTCCTGCCAAAGAAAACCCCGCGCCATCCGGGGTCCCATCCGTCCTATCCGTCCTACCCGTCCTACCCGTCCTATCCCTGCCTCGTCGTCCTGATCAGTCCCTCCATGTGCCCCAAATAGCGCTCCAGCGCCTGCCGACCCGCGGCCGTCAGCCGGTACTCGGTCTTCGGCACCCGCCCCTGGAACGACTTCCGGCACGCCAGATAGCCGGCGTCCTCGAGCTTTCGGGCATGAACGCTGAGGTTTCCGTCGGTGGCACCCAACAGCTGCTTGAGATCGTTGAAAGTGAGACTGTCGTTCACGGCCAACGCGCTCACGATCGCCAAGCGGACCCGCTCGTGAATCAGCCGATCGAGCGCCAGCGACGTTCGAGCCGGGGCCCCCCCGGCCAGCGGGGCGAGCTTGGCCTGGGTCGGCCGGCCACCGGTCGCCTCGGCGGCGTTCGCGGAACTCCTCTTAGCCACCGTGCCGCCTCGCGATCAAAATCCCGAACCCGATCTGCAGGCCGCCGAAACCGGCCGCCATCACCAGATCGCCGCGGCCGGCGGGAAGAAAGAAGGAAACCGCGCCGAGGACCATGAAACATGCTCCCATGACGGGGACGGCCCGCACCGAAAAGGCGCCAGCCGCCGTCACCGCGGTGCCGTAGAGCAACAGCCAAACCCCGGGGAGCAGCGACGTGAGGTCGGCCTGATATAGGGCCGCCGTCAGGACCGCCCCCGCCAGGATCGGCGGCACGAAGGCCCCGGCGAAGAGCTGGCCCGCCCGAGTGCGCAGCGGGGTTCCCTGCGCCTCGGCTTTCCGCACCATCGTCATCCCGCCGATCCCGAGGGCCAACACTGCTTCCGCGAGCCAGACGGCGATCCATTCCGCCGGGGTTTGTTGTCGAGCGGCTACCCAGGCCGCCACCATCGCGGTGACTCCCATCCCGACGCCACCCCATCCGGGCACCGAGGTGACGGTGGCCGCCCGCTCCATCGTGTGCCGAATGAAGGAGAGGTCCTCGAGCGCGCGGTCGTGGAGGGGAATCGGCGGGTTGGGAGCCCGGGGTGCCGGACGGGTCATGGCTCCCACATTAGCGGCGGTTTCGTCGCGTGTCAAGTACTCTACACCACAAAGCATCCTCCCCTCCTATCCGTCTTATCCGTCCTATCCGTCCTGTTATCCTTGCCCCCGTGCAACGGGACATCGTCCTCCGCTGGCTCGAGCAGATTCGGGCACTGGTCGCCCGGATGCTCCGGGGCGATCGGGACGCCGAGATCGAGCTGATCGACCACCACATCGACGGCGCCATCGGCCAACTGCTCGGTTCGAGCACGGCCCTGATCGAGCGGCTCGAGCCGGGCCCGGCAGCGAGCGTTCTGGGCGACCCCCTCCGCATTCACGGTTACGCCCAGCTGGTGGCCCTGAGAAGCGCGGCGCTGGGGGCGCGGCAGGGCGACCCCGCGAAGGTTCGATCCTTGGCCGAACGGGCGGTCCAGTTGACCAGGGAGGCCATCCGTCGCGCCGATCCGGCGCCGCCGGAGTGGCTCGAATGGCTCGCGGCGATGGAGGATGAACTTGGGGCGGGGCGGGAGTAGTTTCCGGTAGGAGCGAGACCGCCACGACTGTTCGTGAGATCCTAAGTCGTTCCAGGGAAAGGGGTTGGTTATGGTCACTCGGGTCATTGCGGCGATCGTCGCCGGCGGCCTGCTGGGGTGCAGCCGCTCGACCCCCCCGGTCGAGCCGAAGTTCGTCGCCGAGTGGATGCAGAATCATTACGGCTTGATCAGGGCCGAACGGATCTCGCCGCCGGTCGCCTCCCGAATCATGGCCTATTCCGCCGCGGCGCTCTACCAGGGCATCGCCACCAACTCCAGGACACTCGAGACGCTGGCGGGTAAGGTTCGGGGACTCGACTCGCTGCCCCGGCACGAGCCTAACGTCGTTTACGACCCGCAACTGGTCGCCCTCGAGGCCCACCGGACCGTGCTCGACACCCTCTACCGAGAAGGCCTGCCGCAGACCAAAGCCGCGATCGCCACCTTGACCGACTCGCTCCGACAGGCTCGGTTCGACCAAGGCATCGGGGTCGCGGTCCGCGACCGATCGCGCGAGTACGGACACCGCCTCGGCCTGGCCATTCTCGACTGGGCCCGGCGAGACGGCTTCGATACGACTCGCACCAAGCCGTGGATCCCTCCGGTCGGACGCCAATATTGGGTCAACACGGCTGGCGCCACCGAGTACACGCCCCAGAATCTCTCGGCGGCCCGGGATTTCGTCGCCTTTGACAACCCGTCGGCCGCCCTCAAGCCAGGCCAGGCGAGCGAGCGAACCTTGATCGTCGACCGGCCCAAGCCGGCCTCGACCACGACCGTGCGCGCCATCAATCCCACCGGCGCCACGGAGCCGTGGTGGGGAACCCTCCGGACCTTCGCGCTTGCCGACGCCACGGAATGCCCGATTCTGGCGCCGGCGCCCTACTCCGAAGCGAAGGATTCCGACCTCTACCGCGAGGCGAAGGCGGCGTACGAGGGCGGGTCCAACGTCGACGACGAGAAGCACCGGATCGTGCTCTATTGGGCCGACAACCCGGGGCAGAGCGGCACCCCGACCGGCCATTGGCTCAGCATCGGGAGTCAGATGGTCGCCCAGCGCAACCTCGACGGCGAGCGGGCGGCCGAGTTGTTCGTGGTGGCCAGCATGGCGCAGGCCGATGCATTCATCGCGGCCTGGCGGGTGAAGTACGAGACGATGGTGGTTCGACCGATCACCTACGTGCATCGGGTGATCGATCCGAAATGGCAGACCGATATCATCACGCCCGCCTTTCCCGAGTATCCCTCGGCTCACTCGGTGCAGTCGGCGGCCGCCGCCGCCGTGATGACGGCGCTCCTCGGCGACAACATCGCCTTCGACGACAGCACCAACCTCGCGCTCGGCCATCAGGTCCGGCGCTTCGGGTCGTTCCGAGAGGCCGCGCAGGAGGCGGCGATCTCCCGGCTCTACGGCGGGATTCATTACCCGATGGGGATCAACAACGGCTCCGACATGGGCCGTTGCATCGGCGAGAAAGCCATCGAGCGAATCAGGACCCGGGCTCCGGCGTGAACCTCTCGGCCCTACGGCGGGCTTCCGCCCGCCCCTACGGGTTGGGTTTGACCCTGCTGCTCGGGCTTGGGTGCCAAGAGGCGGCCGGTCCACCAGGCCAATGGCAGGACGGGCCCGGATACCGGTGGCGAGCTTTGGCCCCCGCGGGCCGTGGATCGGCCGGTTTCACCCGCCTTTCTCCCGACAAGACCGGGATCGCGTTCGAGAACTACGTCAGCGAATCGGCCGCTCTCAAGAACCGAATCTTGGTTCAGGGCGGCGGGGTGGCGCTCGGCGACGTCGACGGCGACGGGCTGACCGACGTCTTCCTCGCCAAGACCGAAGGGCCGAGCGCGCTCTATCGCAACCTCGGGGGGCTGAAGTTCGCGGAGATCGCCACCGAGTCCGGCGTGGCGCTGGGCGACCGCGCCGTGACCGGAGTGATCCTGGCGGACGTCGACGGCGACGGCGATCTCGACTTGCTGGTGAACGCGCTGGGCGGGCCTAACGCCCTGTTCCTGAATGACGGGCGCGGCCGCTTCGCCGAGGATACCCGGTTCCCCGGCCGCGCCTCCCGGCTCGGCAGTACCACCTCGACCCTCGCCGACATCGATGGTGACGGCGATCTCGACCTCTACACCGCCAACTACAAGGCTTACACCACCCTCGACCGGCTGAGCCCCCAGGAGCGCGGCTTCGACCAGATCGTCCGGCACCTGGGCGACCGGCGATTCGAGGTCGCCGAGCGGTACCGGCAGGACTACCGCGTCATTCTCCGAGACGATCTCCGGGGCGTCAGCCTGATCCAGCGCGCCGACCCCGATGTTCTCTACCTCAACGATGGCAACGGGCGATTTACCAGTGTCCCCGTCGGTGGCTCGGCCCGGTTCCTCGACGAAGACGGGAAGCCGTTGCCCGAGCCGCGCGAGGATTTCGGCCTGGCCGCCCGATTCTACGACGTCAACGGCGACGGCGCCCCCGACCTCTACGTCGCCAACGACTTCGAGGACCCCGACCAGTTCTGGATCAACGACGGCCACGGCAATTTTCGGCTGATCGCTTGGACCGCCCAGCGGACCACCAGCAATTCGGGCATGGCGATCGACTTCGGCGACGTGAACCGCGACGGCCAGGTCGACCTGTTCGAAGTCGACATGCTCAGTCGCGACACCCGTCGACTCAAGAGTCAGATCCCCACCCAGACGGTCCTTCCCAAGCGACCGGGACTTTTCGAGGATCGTCCTCAGCTCCAGCGCAACACCCTGTTCCTCAACCGGGGCGACGGCACCTTCGCCCAGATCGCCGAGCTGGCGGGGGTGGCCGCTTCGGGGTGGTCGTGGGCCACGATGTTCCTCGACGTCGACCTCGACGGGTACGAGGACGTGCTCACCGCGACCGGCCACCGCTGGGACCTGATGGACGCCGACACCCAGGAGAAGCTCCGGAACCGCCTGTCCGACGTCGACTGGCTTCGCCAACGCGAGCTGTATCCGCCGCTCGACCTCCCGAACTACGCCTTCCGGAATCGCGGCGACCTGACGTTCGAGGACGTGACCGACGCTTGGCGGTTCAGCCCGGGGCCGGACGTTTCCCATGGGATGGCGGCCGGCGATCTCGATCAAGACGGCGACCTCGACGTCGTGATCAATCGCCTGGGCTCGCCGGCCTTGGTCCTCCGGAACGACTCACCGGCCCCCCGGATCGCCGTCGAGCTGCGCGGCCGGCGGGGGGGGGCCAACAGCGCCGGGGTGGGGGCCACGGTGCGGCTGTCGGGGGGCGCCGTTCCACTCCAGAGCCGGGAGGTGACCGCCGGCGGCCTCTATCTCTCCCATTCCGATCCGCTCCTGGTTTTTGCCGCGGGAGCCAGCGATTCCCTTCGGATCGAGGTGCTCTGGCGCGGCGGTGCCCGCTCCGAGATTCCCGATGCCCGGCCCAATCGGCTCTACCAGATCGCCGAGCCCGAAGACACCGCAACCGATAGGGGCTGGCGGCAGCCCGCCCAGTCAGTGGCCGCGATGTTCGGCGACGAGACGGGGCGCCTCGGCCACAGCCATCACGAGAGCGGGTTCGACGAGACCAGCCGGCAAATGCTCCTGCCTAACGCGTTCTCCCAGATGGGGCCCGGCCTCAGCTGGTACGACCTCGACGGCGACGGCGACGACGATCTCCTCGCGGGCACCGGGCGCGGCGGCTCGCCGAGCTGGCTCCGCAACGACGGCGGCCGGTTCGTCGCGGTACCGCTGGGACCGGCGGTAGCGGGCGATCAGACGACGATGCTCGCGATCCCGGCGCCCGGCGGCACGGTGGTGCTGGCGGGGCAGTCCAGCTACGAGGCCGGCTCGCCCGCGGAGGCGGTGACGCTGCCCTCCGTGCTGGGCTTCCCGCTCGACCCGCGCGGCCGGCTCCGGGGGCCGGCGTTTACCGCCGCCCCACCCGACACCGCGAGCGTCGGGCCGCTCGCGGTCGCCGACTACGACGGCGATGGCGATCTCGATCTCTTCGTCGGCGGGCGGATTTTCGCGGGGGCGTACCCCCTGTCGCCTTCGAGCCGACTGTTCTTGAACGATGGCCAGGGCCGCTTCCTCCTCGATCAGAACGGTGCCGAGGCGTTGCGTCACCTGGGGATGGTCAGCTCGGCCCTGTTTGCCGACGTCGATGCCGACGGCGACCCCGACCTGCTGCTCGCGATCGAGTGGGGCCCCCTCAAGCTGCTCCTCAACACCGATGGCCGATTCACGCCGGCGCCCGAGACCAGCGGCTTCGGCGGCCGCTACAGCCGATGGCTCGGGATCGCCACCGGGGATTTCGACGAGGATGGCAAGCTCGACATCGTCGCGACCAGTTGGGGCCGCAACACCCGCACCCAGGTCGACAGCCTTCATCCGCTGCTCCTCTATTTCGGGAACTTCGACCAGGATCAGACCATCGATCTGCTCCTCGCGCAGCGGGACGATCGCCTCAACGCGGTGGCTCCGCTGACGAGCTTCGCCCGGTTGAGTCGCGCGGTGCCAGGGGTCGCCGAGCGGATTCGGACCTTCACGGCGTATGGCGACGCCACGGTGGACCAGGTGCTCGATTCGGTGGCTCTGAAAGGCCCGAGGTTGGGTGCCAACTCCCTCGAGCACGTCCTCTGGCTCAATCGCGGCGGCCGCTTCGAGGCGACGCCTCTCCCGATCGAGGCCCAGCTGGCGCCGTCGTTCGGGCCGGTGGTTGGCGACTTCGATGGCGATGGTCACGACGACTTGATCCTGAGCCAGAACTTCTTCCCCACCGATCTCAACTCTCCGCGGTACGACGCCGGCCGGTCGCTGCTCCTGTTAGGCGACGGCAAGGGCGGGCTGACCCCGATGCCGGGCGATCGGTCGGGCCTGATCGTCTACGGCGATCAGCGCGGCGCCGCCGCGGCCGACTACGATCGGGATGGGCGGACCGACGTGGTGATCGGGCAGAACGGCGCCGCGACCAGGCTGTTCCGGAATCTCACCGCGACGCCTGGGGTGCGGGTCCGGCTCGAGGGGCCGGCCGGCAATCCGTTCGGGATTGGGGCCCAGATCCGGCTTTTTGCTGGAGGGAAGCAAGGACCGATTCGGGAAATCCAGGGCGGCAGTGGGCTCTGGTCGCAGTCGGCGCTGGTGCCGGTCCTGGGCCGGCCTGGTGCCGGTAGCCTAACGTTAGAGGTTCGGTGGCCCGACGGGCGCAGGAGCGAGGCGCCAGTCTCCGCAACAACCATCGACGTTCGGGTGCCGCCACCGTAGGGCGGGCTTCCGCCCGCCCCTACCGGTTACCGGGTCCAGATCGCGATCGCGGCACAACTGTCGTCGAGAAACTCGGCCGGCATCTCGGAGGGCCCGCGGTAGATCTCCATCATCTCGATCTGGCTGGGGATTACTCGCTGAAGGTATTCGCCGGTCGCCATTGAGGCGGTATCGACCTTGAAGTTGACCAATCCCCCCGTCGCGACATTGCTCCTCGATTGAGGTATGTCCGGGTATCTCTGCTTGTTGCCGTCAATCCAGACGCTCACCCGGTCGCACCCAATAAACCGAACGTCGGTACCCGAAATCCCCGGGTGCCGATATCGGAGCGTTAGGCCCCGCACGCCGCCGAGAAGGCTGGGCGTCCGCCCGGCACCCTTGCGGTCGATCTCGTCTCGGAGGATGTAGTGACCGAAGCCAACCTGCCTCCGCCGAAAGAAGTCATCGTACCGGGTAGTCCACCCATATTCGATAGGCTTGAGTCGGCGGGCTTGGACAGTGACCTCCGGAAGCTCGTATGCCCCACGCTCCAGGACCACCTTCGCCTCCTTCACTTCGCCTTCTCGCTCGAGCCAGGCACCGAACCGTTGGGCCTTGTAGCCGATTCGCCTTACTTGAACGATGAACTCGCCTTTGCCGAGGCCCCGAAGGACAAACCAGCCCGTGCTGTCGCTGGTCGCGGCCACATTCATCCCAGCGAGGCGAATTTCAGCATCGGGGATGGGCTTGCCCTCGCGGGTCTGCACAGCTCCTCGGATTTGCCCCGTAGGGTCCTGAGCAGCCACAGAACCAGCCCAATAAACTCCAACGAATACCATCATCAAGCGCATATCGCCTCCGAGAAGGGAGCGTAGCGTTACCACGCCCGATTGCGATCACGGCCGCACGATCCTGACTCCAAGTTACCATCGCGGCCGCATCCAAACCGTGGCCGCCGCAAGCTTGCAACTGGCGGCTGTTCCTGACCTATCAGCCGCATGCCCCACCGGACCGAAAATCGGTCACCATCGAAGCTGTCGTCAGCTGACTTGTAGTAGCGCTGGCGCCACTCGCTGCAAGACCTGGATCAAGCCACCTTCGCCCTAGACCGTGATCTCTTGTAGAGAGTCATGTTCGGACCGGGCCCTCAAGGGCACTGCAGGCGCACAGCTGCGCACCAATCTGCCCGCGACATCGAAGCTCGCCGTGCCGTACACTGTCAGGGGGCACGTCCCGGTGAGATAGCACCTGCCGCCGCTTGTAAAGCACCCCGTGCCGCCCAGGTTGTCCCAGGACCCCTGCGCGGTGTAGCAACTACCTGGGTTGCCACTCCCACCGGTGCAGTACCAGCAAAGTACCATCTCCGCTTCAACCGGCCTAACTGCCGCAAGCGAGAGGATTCCCACAGCTGCGGCCGCGACGACGATTCGTTTGATCACTTTCGTACCTCCGCGTGAACGTTTCGAGGATGGCTCCAGCGCCCCGAATACACGACCAATTCGGGACCACCAGCAAACCGCAACCCTAACAGGCGCCGCTGGACGCGGTCGACCGCGAAAAAGCCGATGGCTCCGTTGAGCAACCTGGATCGGACCAAGCGGCCCGCCGGGTCGAAGACTTGCAGGATCCGCTCATCGTTTCGAATGTTCACCAGCACCCGAAGAAACCCTCGCTCCAAATCCAGCGGCGGAAGGGCGTGCCAGTTGGGCGCACCGCCGCTGCTGTCCCGCGTCTTTTGCAGCTCAGGAACGAGCATTGTGCTCCCAATATTCGACCGCACGATCGGACGGGCTAGATGATCAAACAAAACCCATGCAAAGGGCCATCGCCTGGATCCGAGAAAAGCCCCCGACGCTGTTGGCGTCAGGAAAAGCCATGGGAGATCGCTCGTGCCCGCCATTTGAAGGGGAATGTCCACCGTTCGCGGTTCCCGGTCCGTCAGCTCATTGGGTCGGAGCGTCAACCGAACGGTCTCGACACCTCCTCCGATGACGGAGAGCCAGCCATGAGCGGTCGGAGCGATCGCCGCCGAATGGCTCCCATAGGCAGTTGCCGGAGTTGCGGTCCACCGACAGTCGCCGGGCGAACGAACTTTGACGATGCTGTGACTTGCGGTATCGAATAGATGAACGACGCCGCCGATTGGCCCACCACCCGAGACACCCGTCAGCGGCCGCTGACACACCGCTTGACGCGCGCCCCTGGAAATATCCAGCAGCCATGTTCCAGATGGAGCCCAGTAGAGAACTCGGGTGGAGTCAAACCACAGTCCGCCGGTGACTCGCTCGGTGATAGCGAGCGGGAAACTAGCCGTTGTTACAAGGCGAAGCTCAGGTAAGACCGGCCCCGACGGGGGAGAATCCAGGCCGCGGCCGCCCATGCAGGCGGCTACAGCTAACCAACCAACCGGCAACGAATTGCGGAGAGAGAGAGAGAGACCATCATCCTGCTCCTGCACCATCCTGGATCTCAATTTCTTCGTTACGGTCCCGCCGCGCAATAGAGCCGATTGACCCTAGCGACAGCTGGACCCGCGGCAGATTCGGCCGGAGCCTGTCCTCGGACCTGAATGAGTGTCGCAATGTGGCGAAGCCTGAGAATCCTTCAGTAGTGGAGCCTGCCACCCTTGCGCCTTACCCTACCGCGTCCAGATCACGATGGCGGCACAGGCGTCATCGATGAATTCCGCCGGCATCTCCGACGGTCCGCGATAGACCTCCATCATCTCGATTTGACTGGGGATCAGGTTGTTGAGGTACTCACCGAGGTCCCGGGAGGCGCGCCCGGCCACCCCGTACCGTTGCCGGTAGCCGTCGACCCACACGCCGACGTTGGGGCAGCGACTGAACTCGACCGCGGTGCCGGTCGGGCTCAGGTCGTAGAACCGAAGCCGGATTCCCGCGAATCCAACCAGCAGATTCGGGGTCCGAAACGGCTTTCGCTTGTCGATGTCATCCCGACTCAAGAACGCCCCGAGCCCGACCCGCTGCCGCCGAAAGAAATCATCGTACCGGGTGGTCCATCCGTACTCGATCGGCTTGGCCGCGGTGGCCGCCACCTTCAGCTCGGGCAATTCGTAGGCGCCTCGGTCGAGCGCGATCTCGACCTGCTTGGCCTCCCCGGCCCGCACCTCGGCGACCAGCAGCTGGGCGTTGTAGCCGATCCGGCGGACTCGGACGTAGTGGCGACCCGGCGGGATCGCGAGCAGCCGGAACATGCCGTCGGCATCGGTGGTAGCCGTGAGCCCGGTGCCCGAAATCGAGACATCGACCCCCTCGATCGGATTCCCAGCCGGGCTCACCACCCGACCGGCGATACGCCCGGTGGCGTTGTCCTGGGCCCCGAGGGTTGCCGCGCCAAACAAGAGCACCCCGGCGACCCCCAACCTCATCGCGGTTCCTGGCATGCCATCACCGCCCTCGCGTGCCACCTCCAAGTTATCGAATCGGCCGGAGCGCGCCACCGGCTTAGATTTCCGCCGTGCCGATCCCCACCAGACGCCTGGTCGCCCGCGCGACGCTCCTGCTGTCGCTCCTGTCGGCCTGTCGCCCTCCGGCGCCGCCGCCCGACCCCCCGATCGAATGGCGTCAAGAGACCGGCTATCGCTGGCGCGACCTCCCCGCTCCACCGCCGGCGCCACCGGGCTTCACCCAGCTCGACGGGGCCGCCACCGGGATCACGTTCCGGAACTTCCTCAGCGATACCGCCGCGCTCCGCAACCAGGTTCTGGCCCAAGGCGGCGGGGTGGCGTTGGCGGACATCGACGGCGACGGTCGCACCGACATCTTCCTCGCGAAGACCGAGGGAAAGAGCGCCCTCTACCGCAACCTCGGCGGGTGGCGCTTCGAGGAGATCGCCGAGGCGGCCGGGGTGGCATTCGGCGACCGGGCGGTGACCGGCGTGGTCTTCGCCGACATCGATGGCGACGGCGACCAGGACCTCCTCGTCAACGCGTTAGGCGGCCCCAACGGGCTCTTCCTCAACGACGGCCGCGGCCGCTTCACCGAAGATCTCGGCTACCCCGGCCGGGCCTCCCGGGCCGGCACCACCACCAGCACCCTGGCCGACATCGACGGCGATGGCGACCTCGACCTCTACGTCGCCAACGACAAGGCCTATAACGCCATCGATCGGTACAGTCCCCAGGAGCGGGCCTTCGACCAGGTGGTCCGCCGGACCGGACCCCGGGCGTTCGAGGTGGTCGAGCGGATGCGGAAGGAATACCGGATCGAACATCGTGACGACATTCAAGGCGTGGTCCTGCTCCAACGAGCCGAGCCCGACACGCTCTATTTGAACGACGGCGGCCGATTCACCGCGGTGGCGATCGCCAACTCTCCCCGGTTCCTCGATCAGGCCGGCCGTCAGCTCGCCGAGTCGCCGGACAACTTCACCTTGGCCGCTCGGTTCTACGACCTCGACTCCGACGGCGATCCCGACCTCTACGTCGCCAACGATTTCGAAGACCCCGACCAGTTCTGGCTCAACGACGGCCGCGGCTATTTCCGCCTGGCGCCGCTCCTGGCGCTCCGCACCACCAGCAACGCGGCCATGGCGATCGACATGGGCGACGTCAACCGGGACGGCCGAGTCGATTTCTTTTCGGTCGACATGCTCAGCAAGGACACCCGAACGCTGAAGACCCAGATCCCGACCCACACCACCCTCCCGAAACGCCCCGGGGTCATCGACGATCGCCCTCAGCTCCAGCGGAATACCCTCTTCCTGAACCGGGGCGACACCAGCTTCGCCCAGATCGCCGAGCTGGCGGGAGTCGAGGCATCGGGATGGTCGTGGTCGACCATGTTCCTCGACGTCGACTTGGACGGCTACGAGGACCTCCTGGTGGGGACCGGCAACTATTGGGATTTCATGGACGCCGACACCCAGGAAAAACTCCGGAACCGGCTCTCCGACCTCGACTGGCGCCAGCAGCGGATGAGCTATCCTCGGCTGGCGGTGCCCAACTACGCCTACCGAAACCGGGGCGACTTGACGTTCGAGGACGTCAGCGACCGATGGCGGTTCAGCGCCGGTCCCGATGTCTCCCACGGGATGGCCTCCGGCGACCTCGACCAGGACGGCGACGTCGACGTGGTCGTCAATCGGCTCGACGCCCCGGCGCTGGTCCTCAGGAACGACGCCACCGCCAGCCGCCTAACGGTGAGCCTCCGGGGCCGGGCCCCCAACACCGCCGGGATCGGCGCCAAAATCCGGGTGCTCGGCGGCCCGGTGGCCCTCCAGGAACGGGAGCTGACCGCCGGCGGCCTCTACCTGTCGCACGCCGAGCCGATCGTGGCGTTCGCCGCCGGATCCGCCGATTCGCTCCGGATCGAGGTCACCTGGCGCGACGGCACCCGCTCGGTCATTCCCGACGCCCGGCCGAATCGGCACTACCAGATCGACCAGGTGGGCGGCCTTCCGGCCGCCCCTACGATGGGGATGGCGGGCGGGGGGAAACCGGAGCCCGCCTTCTTCAGCGACGAGACCAGCCTCCTCGGGCACATCCACGTCGACTCGAGCTACGACGACGCCGCCCGGCAGTTCTTGATCCCCCATTCCTTCGCCCAGTTGGGCCCGGGAACCGGCTGGATCGACTTCGATGGCGACGGCGACGACGACCTGATCGTCACCTCCGGGAAGCCCGGGACGACCGCCGGGTTCCGGAACGAGCGGGGCCGTTTCTCGCGGGTCTCGTTCGATCTGCCCCCGGCCGCCGACGATCAGACGATGGTGGTCGCCGTCCCCGATGAGCGGGGCGGTACTCGCCTCTTGATCGCCCAAGCGAACTACCAGGCCGATTCGCTCGAGCAGGGTCTTCGGCGGCCCGCCGTGATCGGGGTGCCCCTCGACAACCGCGGCCATCGGAGCGGGCCGATCGAGGCCCTGGTCCCGGGCGACACCGCCTCGGCGGGGCCGATGGCGCTGGCCGACTATGACGGAGACGGAGACCTCGACCTGTTTCTCGGGGGACGAGTCATCCCCGGTGCCTACCCGCTCTCCCCCTCCAGTCGATTCTTCCGGAACGACGGCACCGGTCGGTTCGAGCTCGACGTCGCCAACTCCGCCTTGGTCCGCAACGTCGGGATGGTGAGCGCCGCGGTCATGACCGACATCGACCAGGACGGCGATCCCGATCTGGTCTTCACGGTCGACTGGGGGCCGGTCAAGGTGCTCCTCAACGACCACGGAACCTTCACCGTGGGGCCGGAATCGCTCGGCCTTTCGAGCCGATTCGGGCGGTGGTGGGGACTGTCGACCGGGGATTTCGATGGCGACGGTCGCCCCGACCTGGTGGTCACGGGATGGGGGTGGAACACCCTGCCCCGAGCCGACGCGACCACCCCGCTCCATCTCTACCTCGGCAACTTCGACGCCGACGGCTCGCTCGACATGACCCTCGCCCAGGTCGACCCCCGGCTGCAACGGATCGCCCCGCTCACCAGCTTCGCTCGGTTGTCACGGGCCGTCCCATCGTTCGCGGAGCGGGTTCGGACCTTCGGCGCGTACGCGGATCTGACGATCGACGGTCTGTTGGGCCCCGCCGCCGCGACCGCGATCCGACTCAGCGTCAACACCACCGAGCACTTGGTTTGGCTCAACCGGGGCGACCACTTCGACCCGCGGCCCCTGGCGCTCGAGGCCCAGTTGAGCCCGGCGTTCGCTCCGGTGGTGGCCGATTTCGACGGCGACGGGCGGGAAGACCTGGCCTTGAGCCAGAACTTCTTCGCCACCGAGCTCAGCAGCCCCCGGTACGATGCCGGGCGGGGCCTGCTGCTCCTCGGCGATGGAAAGGGCGGTTTCCAACCGGTTTCGGGACAACGGTCCGGCCTGGTGGTCTGGGGGGACCAGCGGGGCGCCGCCACCGCCGACTACGACGGCGATGGCCGGTCGGACCTGGTGATCTCTCAGAATGCCAACGCCACCCGGCTGTTCCGCAATCGCGGCGGCCGGCCGGGCCTTCGGGTGCGGCTCCAAGGACCGCCAACCAACCCGGCGGCGATTGGCGCTTCGGTGCGACTCCGGGTTGGAGATTGGTTGGGGCCCTTACGGGAAATCCAAGCCGGGAGCGGCTACTGGTCGGGCTCCAGCCCGATCGTGGTCCTCGGCCGCCCCCAGGCCGGCGGCGGCGTCCTCGAGATCCGCTGGCCCGACGGACGGCAGACGTCGGTACCGGTGGCCGCCACCGCCCGCGAGGTTCGCGCCAGGCAGCGGTAGAGGCGCCCTACCGGGTCCAGATCGCGATCGCGGCGCAGCTGTCGTCGAGAAACTCGGCCGGCATCTCCGCGGGCCCGCGATAGATCTCCATCATTTCGATCTGGCTCGGGAGGACTCGCTGAAGGCACTCCCCGGTCGCCATCGATCCGCGATCTTCCTTGATGCTCACGAGTCCTCCGGTGGCCACCGTATTGCGCGTGGGGGGAAGGTCGGGATACCGCTGCTTGTTCCCGTCGATCCAGACACTGACCCGAGTACACCCGCCAAAGCTGACATCGGTCCCCGAGATTCCGGCGTGCCGATAGCGCAGTCGAACCCCGCGGACGCCGGCGAGCAAGCTCGGCGTCCGGCCCGCGCCTTTTCGCTCGATCTCGTCGCGCAACATGTAGTGACCTAACCCCACCTGTCGCCGCCGGAAAAAGTCGTCGAAGCGGGTGGTCCACCCGTATTCGATCGGCTTCAGCGAGCGAGCCGTCACGACCACCTCTGGAAGCTCGTACTCGCCCCGCTCGAGCACGATCTTCACCTCTTTGACCTCTCCATCCTTCCCGAGCCGAGCGGCGAATTGTTGCGCTTTGTAGCCGATCCGCCGGGCCTGTACGACGAACTCGCCGGCTTCGAGCCCGCGAATCACGAACCAGCCCTTGGGGTCGCTGGTCGCCGCGTGACTCGTCCCCACGATCCGGACATCCGCCTCGGCAATCGGGAGCCCCTCGGTGGTCATGATCGTCCCGCGGATTTCACCTCCGGGCTCCTGACCGAAGAACGAGCCCGCCCACAACATCGACCCTACGACGAACAATCGCATCAGCCCTCCTATCCGTCCTATCCGTCCTACCCGTCCTATCCGTCCTATCCGTCCTACCCGTCCTATCCGTCCTATCCGTCCTACCCGTCCTATCCGTCCTATCCGTCCTACCCGTCCTACCCGCCCAAAAAAGAGGCGCACCCTCGCGAGTGCGCCCCCGTGTCCTACTCGAACAGTTCCGTCGTTTCTACTGGCGCCGCCGAGCTTTCAGCTTGCCTCGCTCGGCCTGCTCGATTTCGGCATAGATCTCACGAACGCCCTTGACCTTGGTTCCGATCTCGGTGCCCGGCGCCATCCCTGAGGGATTGCTGGCACCGCCGAACGAGTAGAGTTCCGCCCGGAGGAGCAGGAGATCTTTCGCGGGCACCGGCATGTGCCGCGGGGTATCCGGCCAGAGCCGGTTGTAGGCTTCTGGAAGGGCAGCTTGCCCTGCCGAGGTGAGCCGCCGACGGAAGTAGTAATCGGCCCCACCCGAGGTGTGGAACAACTCGACTTCGTACTCGTAGTTCGCGGCTCTCAAGAGCGTCTGATCGTTGTCCGCCCCGGACACTGGCGGCAGTGCCCCCCGCCCAACCCGGCTGTTATTGATGAGTTGAGCCGCGGTGGCCCGGGATCCGTTGCTCCGGATCAACCCTTCGGCCCACATGAGGTCGTTGAAGGCCTTGGAGTAGACCGGCAGCGGTCCGTCGCCATCCGGGCATTCCGGGAAGAAGGCGGCCAGGCAGTAATCCCGAGTGTAGCCGATGTTGCTCTGGTGGAACGAGCCCCGGCCCGGAATGAAGATCGCCAGCGGCGACCAGGCGAAATCGGTGCCGGAGGCCGGCGTGGCCTTGCACCCGCCGTTGCCGACCCAGTCATCGGTCTGGCCGAAGCAGCCATCGCCGACTCGCTTGTCGACGCCGTAGATGCCAGCGTTGGGCTTCGGGTTCCCCGCTCCACCCGGCCACGGATCGACCTGATTGGTTGCCAACAACCGCGCGACCCGGGTGTCCACTCGGACGGTCGTGTAGTCGTTCGACCAGTTGTGGAAGGTCGAGAAGAAGTCGAAGTTCTTGTCGACGTACATGTCGAAGTCGAAGGCCGGCGCATTGACGCCCGAGCTAATGCCTTGCGACGCCAACGTCGCGACTGTTCCCCAAGCCACCTGAGCGTTCTCCTCGGAGTTCCGAGGATAGCTCGCCAACAGCTCGGCCTGCATGGTCCGAATGATCTTGGTGAGCTGCTTGCTGCTGTAGATCGGGCTGTTCGTCACCCCGAACCAGTTGGTCCCGGTGCTGAACGTGGCCCCGTTGGCCAGGGTGTACGCCTTCTCGAACAGCTCCATCGCCTTGTCCCGAATCTGCAGTCGAGTCGACAGCGTGAGCGCCAGCACGTCGGTATCCTCGAGGACGATGAAGCCCTGGTCATAATTGATGGCGATCCAGGCGTGAGCCATCGCTTGGGCCATTTGGGCAATCGTCTCCACCCGAGCCTTGTCGGTGCCGAGATCCGGCGGCGAGGATGACTCCCGGATCGCGAAGAGGGCGTCGTTCGCCGAGGACATCACCGAGTACATCCCATACCAGTAGGGCTGCACTTGGTCGCCGAGCTGGGTCGCGGTGCTGTTGACCCAGCCGCACCGGTTGGCGCAGTCGACCCCGTAGGAGGAGTAGTACCGCGCGTTCCAGTTGTTCCACGACATCGAGGTGTGATCCGCCATGGCGGTCAGCGTCAGCGACGGCGTGCCCGCATTCCTGGTGTTGACCCACGTTTTCATGGTCCCGGCGGCTGACGCCACGATCGTCGCCGGATCCGAGAAGGCCCGTTCCCGCTCCGGGGCGTTCGGATTGGTGATCTCGAGTTCGCCGCAGGCGGCGAGCGGCCCGGTGAGGGCCACTGCCGCGAGGGCATACCACCATTGCTTACGGTTGCTCATGTAGTTGTCCTCTCCTTGTCCGTCGCGTTAGAACGCGATTTCGACGGTCGCGGTGAACGTACGGAACTGGGGATATTGGAACCAATCCATTCGGGTCCGGAAGCCGCTCTGGGATCCGTTGATTTCCGTCAACGGCGCCACGTCGGGATCGAGCCCGGTGTAGGGGGTCCAGGTGAAGAGATTCCGTCCGATGACCCCGACCCGAACTTCGCTCAGCCAACGCCCGATGCCGACCTTGTTGAGCTCGTTCCGGGTCAAGGTGTAGTTCACCGACAGCTCCCGAAGCTTCAGGAAGGTGGCATCCTCGACGTACGCCTCATTGGCGGAGGCGCCGTTGTAGAGACCGACCTGATAGAAGCCCTCGGCGATTCGGTCGGCGGCCGGCTTGTCGAACTGATCGCAGAGTGCCGAGGCACAGTCCTGATTGCCCCAGTGCGCGGTGCCGTTGTAGATCTTGCCGCCCTGACTCCAGTCGAACAGACTGGTGACCGCGAACCGCTTGTAGGAGAAGGTGCTGTTCATCCCGAGCCGGAAATCCGGGGCCGCGATCCCGATATCGTGGATGTTGGTGGTCCTGGTGCAAGCGCCCGTCGCATTGGTCGCCGCGCAGCTCACGATCGCGATCGGCCGCTCGTTATTGGTGCCGCGAACCGACTTCCGGACCGCGTAGCCGTCGTAGTTGATGACGACGCTGTCCGCCGACCAGGCTTGACCGGCACTGGATGCCGCCTTCTTGGCCGGATCGAGGTAGAGATCTTCGAGACTCCGGGCCCACTTCTGGCCCCGCATCGTCCCGAGCCGGATCCCGGCCGCGAACTTGAACGGGCTGAAGCTGCCGTCCGGGCCATATCCAGCGTCCGGAAGGTCCCAATCGGTGATCGTCTCGCGGGTCCGGTCGCCCGTCAGGCTCACCTGAAGCGCCATGTTACGGGTGTTGATGACCGAGGCGCCGATGGCGACTTCGTGGGTCTTGGACTCGAGGGCGCCGGTGTTCTGCCACTGGGAGACGAAGCCGGTGGTCGCCAAGAGCGGCGCGTTGATGATCTGGTCCTTGGTTTCTTTCCGCGAGTAGTTGTACTCGAACGTCAACCGACCCTGGAGGACCTCGATATTAGTACCAACCTCGAGCTCGGCGGACCTCGCCGGGCGGAGGTCCCGATTGCCAAGCTGCTGCTTGACGAAGACGCCACCCGAAGGCGTCAGCACCTCGTACTGCGCGTCGAACTGCGGTCGGAGACCGGCCGTGCCGTACGACGCCCGGATCCGGAACTCTTCCGGTCCGCTTTCCATCCCGAGGAGCTGGGGCACCCGAACCGAGCCCGACGCCCGCCAATAGGTGGCGTACCGCGCGTCGAGACCGAATAACGAGGAGCCATCCCGTCGAATCAACCCGTCGAGCACGACCTTCTCGTTGAAGTCGAGGGTCGCGATCCCGAACACGTTCCGGTTCCGGATCGACTCATTGCGGGAGAACGCCCGTTGATCCTGCGGCTCGGTGCCCGGGAACTCCGGCACGTCTTTGACGATGAACTTCTGGGCCGTGGCCTGGAGGAACCGATCTTGCTGATCCTCGTAGGTGTAGGCGCCCTTGGCGGTGATCCCGAGATTATTGAAGAGCCCGCCGCCGTTGATCCGCCAGACACCGGTCAGCGCGGCTCCGGCGTTATAGGTCCGATTGTTGTCAGTCCTTCGAGTGAAGCCGCCGCTGATCGGCGAACCATTGGCGATGTAGAAGCTCACCGGCTCCCGGTAATTGAAATCGATGTTCAGCTGGTCGAAGTTGTAGTTGCCTTCGGCCGAGAGCCAGGTGAACGGCCGCCACCGGAGCCGCCCGCCGCCGGTGAACCGGCTCCGCTCCCGGTTTTGCTTGATCGCGAACAGGTTGTAGAGCGGGTTGGCGGCGTTGGAACGCTTGTCGCGGATGAACGCGTTGTAAGGCGACCCGTCCGGGTTCGCGCCGGTCCTTTGGGAACCGATGTCCACCGACGTCGGACAAGTGATCGTGCTACCCGACTTGGTGCAGCCAGCCGTCGGATCGATGTGGGGCTCGAGGAACGCGATCCCGAAGAAGGCGCCGCCCTCACCGCTGCCTTGCGGCTCCTCGTTGTTGGACCGGGCGTAGAAGGCGTTGAACGACAGGTCGATGTTATCGGAGAGCACCTGGTCGACGTTGACCCGGTAGTTCTGCCGCTTGAACCCATTGACGTTGAACACCGAGCCTTCGTTCTGGGTGTTCTGGAACGAGGCGTTGAAGTTGGTCCGGCCCCGTCGCTGCCCAAGCGAAACGTATTGCGAGTAATAGGCCCCAGGATTGAACAGCACGTCTTCCGCGCCCGCGTACGTCGGATAGAGGCCGTCCTGAATGTCCACCGCGACGGACCGACCCAAGGCGTCCGTTCGTCTGGGGCAGGGAGCCCCGAGCAGGGCGGCGTCGGCCGCCTCACAAACCGACGGAAGCACCCGCGACTTATTCGCTCGACGGAAGAAACTCCCGTCCGACTTGAGGATGAAGGCATGGTGCTGGGTGACCGGATAGCGGCCCGGGATGCTCGACCGACCAAACTCACCGCGAGCCGTCACCTGGACCTTGCCGTCCGCGAGGTTCGCGCCCCGCTTGGTAAAGATCTGGATGACGCCATTGGCGGCGTTCGATCCGTAGAGCGACGAGGCCGCGGCGCCTTTGATCACCTCGACCCGCTCGATGTCTTCGGAGGAGATGTCGGCCAGCGAGAACCGGGTGATGGTCCCGTCGACGATGACCAGGGGATCGGAGGTCCCGGTGATGCTGGTGGCACCCCGCAGCTTGACCTGGGGCGCTCCGCCGGGCATGCCGGTCGCCGATACAATCGACAGACCTGACACCTTGCCTTGCAGCGCACCCAACGCCGAAACCGCCGGCGCCTGCTGGAGCTCCGCCTCGGACACCTTGCCGATCGCGAACGTGAGCTTCTTGGTCGAGGTGGCATCGCTCGTCCCGGTCACCACCAGCTCGTCGAGCCGTAGGGGGTCGGTGGCCAACTCGAAGTTCTGTTCCTGGGTCCCCAACGTCAGCTTGATCTCGACGCTCTTGGGGCGGAACCCGAGCATTCGGGCCGTTAGTGTGACCTCCTGCCCCCTCGCCGCGGCGGCGCCCACCGTGATCTGGTAGGTTCCGTTCGCGGTGGTCGAGGCCCCGAAGTTGGTGCTGTTGACGATGACCGTGGCGCCCCCGAGCGCCTGACCTCTGTCCGACGTAACCCGGCCGCTAATAATGGCCTGATTCTGCGCCTGGGCCGCTGAGGCGCCAACCCCCAGCACAACACCCACGAGCAGCCCCGCCCTACGCCAGGGACCGATTCGTTGCTGTCTCATCATCTTCCCTCGGTGGTGGTGGTGTATTTGCACAACCTGTTTCGACCGCTCACGACGACGATTCGGAAACGACTCCCGGTCAATGCAGGCGACCGATCCGCGGCTGATCAGGCCAACGGGTGGTGGGCACGCCCCCGAACTCATTGTCGATGATTTCGCTCTTGCCGCTACGCATGATCCGAACCGCCCCGTCTGCAACCACGTATCACATTCACAGCCAACGACTTAAAGCTAAAGTCCCCAATCCGTGAAACGTGTCGAAAGGACACTGGAAACGACCCCACCCACGTGTCAGTCAGACACGCCGTCCCCTCGACTCGACTTATGGCTTTACTTGGCGCACGGCGGAGCCGGAATGGTTCCCGATCCGAATGCGGGTCCATTTTACCGCCCAATTCCCGGGACCGCAATCGCGGGGCGACACCGAGATCTGGCGGCGTCCAATTGTCGAGTATGGTACATTCGAAGCAAGTAGGCTGGTATCGACGTAGGGCTGGCAATCGGCGGGAGGTCCCGATGCTTAGACTCAACGGCAGGACGCGCCTCGGCGCGATCGCATTTCTGGTGGCCGGCCTTGGTCTTCTGGCCACCCCCGATCTCCGCGGCCAGGAAGGGCGGGTCCGGGTCTCGATCGTCGACGACGAAACCGGCGACCCCGTCATCGGCGCCGTCCTCAAGATCAAGAACCGCCCCGACGTCACCACCGACGACACCGGGAAAGCGCTCCTCGAGGCGCTGCCCGTCGGACGGGTGGAAATCGAGATTCGCGCCATCGGGTACCTGAGCCGGCGGGATTATCTCGGCGTTCAGGCGGACGCCCAGCGGGAGCAGCGTTTCGGCCTCTCGTTCACTGGCGAGCAGTTGCCCGAGATCGTCGTCAACGCCCGCCGCGAAAAGCTGGCGGGCCGGTACCAGGACTTCCATCGGCGGCAAGCATCCGGCAACGGCGTGTTCATCACCTGGCAAGAGATCAGCGACCGCCGGTACTCCCGGCTCGGCGACGCGATCCGAAACGTTCGCGGGGTTCGAGTCAACTGTCGGACCCATGACTGCACGATTACCATGGCACGGTCGACCAGTTGCCCGGCGGCCATCTGGCTCGATGGCACCGAGAACCCCCAGTTCGGCCCCAATACCCCGATTGGCGACATCTACGGGATCGAGGTCTATCGGGGCTCGGGCGAGATGCCGGCGGAATACGCCGGAACCTCCGGCTGCGGCGCCATCGTTCTCTGGACCAAGAATCGGCCGTATAGGTAGGCGACAATCCGAGGGGGCGTATGGTCGACCCCTCCCCGCTGCCGACGCCGATCCTTTCTATTCCCTGGCCTGAATCATCCGCTTGATCGGCACGATCAACAGCGCCATCCCAACCGCAAACACCAACACGAACGCCGAATTCGCTGAAAAGATCGCCGGGAGGGAGAACGACTCATAAAGCCCGCCCACCCGACCGGCTACCTTGTTACCGATCGACGCGGCCAGGAACCACACCCCCATCATCAGCCCTTGGACCCGGGCCGGCGCCAGGGTCGACATCGCCGAGAGGCCGACCGGGCTGAGGCACAGCTCACCGATGGTCTGAATGAAGTAGCACCCCACTAGCCACATCGGACTCACCTTGGCGCCGCCGGCCGCCGCGAGCGATGCCAGAATCATCAGCCCGTACGCGGCCGCCAGGAAAAACAGTCCCAGCGAGAACTTGGTGGGGCTCGACGGATCCCGGGTCCCCAGCCTGAGCCACACCCACCCCACGATCGGGGCGAAGATCACGATGAAGAGCGAGTTGATCGATTGGAACCAACTGGCCGGATATTGCCAGCCAAAAACCGTGTTGGCGGTGTTCCGGTCGGCGAAGAGGTTCAGGGTCGAGGCCGCCTGCTCGAACCCCGCCCAAAACACCGCCGCTCCCAAGAACAGGACCATGATGACGACCAGGCGTTTTCGTTCCTCCTTGGTCCACTGGCCCATCGTGAACAGCCACACGAAGAATCCGACCGTGAGCACCACCAGGAAGGCGTCGACGGCGGCGGCGAACCCGATCGGGGTGATCTGAATGGTCCCCACCGATCGCAACCCGAAGATCACCGCCACCAGCGCGGCCACCACTCCAGAGCCGATCCACAGTTGGCGCCGAGCCGCGGCCGCCGTTTCCGGAGTCGCCGCCCCGAACGGCTGGTCGATGTTTGCCGGGAGGTGTCGCCGGCCGAGGGTGTACTGAATCAAGCCGAAAAACATCCCGACGGCCCCGGCCAGGAAGCCGAAGTGCCAGGCCATTTCGGCCGAAATCCCGGTTCCCGCGAGAAACTCCTTGAACCAGCGGTGCTGGGCGAAAAAGCCGACCGCGAGGGGGCCGAGCATCCCGCCCAGGTTGACGCCCATGTAGTAGAGGGAAAAGCCGGCGTCGCGGCGAGTGTCCTCGGGCCGATACAACTGCCCGACGATGACCGACACGTTGCCCTTGAGGAGACCGGTGCCCAAGATCAACAGCAGGAGCCCGAAATAGAACGTCACGAGCCCCGGCACCGAGAGGCTGATCTGGCCCAACATGATCACGACCCCGCCCCAGAACACCGACCGCCGGAGCCCCAGCAGCTTGTCCGCGAACCAGCCACCCACCATGGTCATCATGTAGACCAACGCGGTGTAAGTGCCTTGGATGGCCCCGGCCTCCGGCACCGGCATCCCCAGTCCCCCGTCGGTCACCGGCGCCACCATGTAGAGAATCAAGATGGCCCGCATCCCGTAGTAGCTGAACCGCTCCCACATCTCGGTGAAGAACAGGGTGGAGAGACCCCGGGGATGCCCGAAGAACGACCGATCTGTCATGGAGTTTTCCCGAGTTTCTTTTTGAGCATCTCGAGCTGCGCGTCGGCGGCCGCTTCGGCCGCCTGACGATCCAGGCGGGCTTTCAAGAACCCGGCGTCGTCGGTATCGACCGGCGTTCGGGCCGGGTCGGTCCCCGGAATCCCTTGACGGGCGGCTCGGTATCGATCGGCGAGTTCCTGATACTCTCGCTCGGTGATCGCCAGCTCGTCGCGCTGAACCGCGAGTTTCCGTTCCAGCAACCCGACTCGCTGCCGATGACGGTCGGTGTATTGAGCGGCGATCGCCACGGTTTCCGCATCGGCAATCTCGGCCGCCAGCTTGCCTCGGCGCTCGGCGGTCGCCAATTGATCGCGCTCACTCTCGAGCTCCCGCTCGGTCGCCACCAACCCCTCGGCCAAGTCCTTGAGCCCGATCTTCAACTCGACCAGCACGTCCTGGAGGGCGCCCGCCTCTCGACGGGTCGACCCCAGTCCCTGCTCGTTGAGGAGCCGATCGAGGCGGGCCTTCAGTTCTTCGATCCCCATATGCCGACGCAATGTTACCCCGCGGTGATATCTTTGGGAACCATGATCCGCGTCGGATTCCTTCTCCTGGTGACGAGCGCCGGTTGCGGTTTCTCGAGTCGGGGAACCAAATGCGGCATCGCCGCCCTGGCCGGCCCGACCATGCTGCTCGAGGAATTCACGAAGCCGGGGGCGACCCTCGGCGCCGTACCCGAGGGCATGCCCGAGATTCTGCCGGTGCGGGTGGTGGCGGGCGCCGCTCAGCGGGCCATCGTGGGCAAAGCGGATTCCGGCTGGATCATCGGTGTTGACGGCCCCCTCGTCAGTCAGCCCCCTCCCGGCTTCGGGGTGCTAGTGGTCGACCGGGTCGCGGGGGCGCAAGGCGTCCTTCTCTATGAAGGCCGCCCGATTCCCGGGGCGCCCAAGCTGGGCCACGTCAACCTCGGCGAGCTCAACATCCCGCTCATCGGGCTCACCACCCAGGCCGCCGGATTCCAGGATGGCCGCTGCCCGCTGTTCCCCGATTCCCTGAGGCAGTGACATCGCCCCCCGCCGAGCTGCCCCGAATCATCCAAGTCGCTTCGGGGCGGGAATGGCGCGGTGGCCAACGACAAGTCCTCCTGCTCGCCCGCAGCCTCCGAGAGCGGGGACTCGATCAGATCGTGGTCACCAACGCCGATGGCCGGCTGGCGTCCGAACTCGTCAAATCCGCCGTCCCGGTGCGGCTGGTCCGGTGGGGGACGGCGCTGTCCCCGGCGGCCTTCGCCGCGATCTGGTCCGAAACCCGCCGCCGCCCCGCAATCCTCCACGCCCACGACGCTCATAGCCTAACGCTGGTCGGCGGAGTCGCGACCATGACCCGGCGACCCTTCGTCGTCACCCGGCGAGTCGACCTCCCCCTCCGCCACCAGCTGTTTTGGCGCCGGGCCAATCGGGTGCTGGCGGTTTCGGAGGCGGTCCGCCAGGTGCTCCTCGCGGATGGGATCGCTCCGGCCCGAATCGAGGTCGTTCATTCAGGGATCGATGCCGACCGAGTTCGCCGAGCGGGCACCCGGGGCGTCCGCGCCGAGCTGGGCCTCCCGGCCCGCGGCCCCCTGGTCGTCAACGTCGCCGCGCTGGTCCAGCCGAAAGGGCATCGGCTGCTGATCGAAGCCGCCGCCCTCCTCCACGGCCGCCATCCCGACCTCCACTGGGCCGTGGCCGGCGCCGGCGAGCAGCACTCGGCCCTGCTCCGGCTGGCCCGCGACCGGGGGCTAGCCTCCGTCGTTCATTTCGTCGGCGAGATGGACGAACCGGCCCGTCTGATCGCCGAGGCCACGGTTTTCGTGAGCTGCTCCGCCGGCGAGGCGCTCGGCAACTCGATTCTCGAAGCGATGGCGATCGGAGCACCGGTGATCGCTACTCGGGTCGGCGGGGTTCCCGAGCTCCTCGGCGAGGGCGCCGGAATCCTGATCGACCCGGCCCGGGCCGATCAGTTGGCCGCCGCGGTCGAATGGCTGCTGGGCGACGAAAAGGCCCGCCGGGGCGTCACTCAAGAAGCGACCGCGAGGTTGGAGCGATTTACCGCCGAAGGGATGGCTGCAAGAGTGCTACAGGTGTATCGTTCCGTCGTCTTAGGCCATTGATACCGAATGATTTACGTGTGCATTCCGGCCCGCGATGAGGCCGAAACCGTCGGACTCCTGCTCTGGAAGATCCGGAAGGCCTTCGAAGGGCTCGGCCGGGAGTATCACGTCCTGGTCGGCGACGACGGCTCCCGCGACCACACCGCCGAGGTGCTCGATCTCTACGCCAAAGTATCGCCGCTGACGATTCAGGCCGGCCGACCGACCCGAGGTTATGCCGGAACCCTCGAGTCGTTGCTCCGCCAAGCCGTCGAGCTGTCCGATCGCCCGAAACGCGACGCCGCCATCGTGATGCACGGTGACTTTGCCCACGGGCCCGAGTTCCTTGGCGATTTCGTCCGCAAACTCGACAGCGGGGCCGATATCGTGGTCGGCGAAGGGTCCATCGAGCCCAGCTGGGCCCGAAGCTACCGGTGGACCCGGAAATGGAGCGCCTACCTCCTCCGCCGAAGCATCGCGGTCCCCGGCGTGTCGGATCCCACCTCGGGCTTCGTAGGGGTGCGGCTGGCGGTCCTGAAGTCGCTGTTCGATCGGCACGAGCGGGTGTTGACGAGCGACGGCTGGGCGGCCAACGCCGAACTGGTTGGGCGGGCCGCGGCCTATGCTCGCCGGGTCGAGACGGTGCCGTTCGTCGAGAAACTCGCTCTCAAGAGCCGCCCGTCACGGGTGGCCCCCTGGCCGACGGTTCGGGCGCTCTGGCGCGCGAGCGGCGTGGTGGAGCGCGCGGTCGGCTCGGAGCGCGCCGCGACCAAGACGGAGGCAGCCGGCAAGGCCCGCGGCCGGCCGCCGAGAGGAAGCTGAGAGCAAATGAGCCTGCTGGTCTCGATCGTTACCGTGCTCGCCGCCGCCCAAGACGTCGCCGGCGGTTACCCGTCGAACTATCCGTTCGCGGTCGGAGAGCAATTCCGGTACGCCGCCAAGCTGGGAATGCTCAAGCTCGGCGAAGCTTCGATGCAGGTGGTCAAGATCGACACGGTTCGAGGGGCTCCATCGTTCTTCTTTCGATTCCGCCTGTCGGGAGGGAACTTCCTGTTCAAGATCGAGAACGTGCTCGAGTCCTGGACCACCGTCGGAGATTTCAAATCCCTCCGCTTCCGCAACGACAACAAGGAGAACGATCGGGTCCGGCTGGCCGAGTACGATATCTACCCGGATTCCGGGTTTTTTCGGCAGCGGGGCAAGGACGTCTCCGAAGCGACCCCCGCCCAGCCGTTGGACGACGCGGCGATCCTCTATTTCGTGCGATCGACCCCGCTCGAAGTCGGCCGGACCTACCGGTTCGAGAAGTATTTCAAGAACGACAAGAACCCACTCTTGATCCGGGTCCTCCGGCGAGAACGAATGACCTTGCCCGACGGAACCTCCATCGATTGCCTCGTCCTCAACCCGGTGATCGACGATCGGGGGATGTTCGCCGATCGGGCCGATGCCCGGCTCTGGCTCACCGATGACGCCCGCCGGATCCCGGTGCAGATTCGGTCGCGATATCCCTTCGGCACGGTTACCCTCCGCCTCGACCAGATGACCCTGCCGTCGGCGCAAAAGGGGAAGTAGGGTGGGGCAAACGGCACGGGCCGCGGCTCCCGATCTGAGAGCCGCGGCCCATTCCCTGCCCGACTGAGCCGATTACGCTTCGGTCGGCTTGCCCCGCACCGTCTCCCGAATCCGATCGGCGGTGGAGGGCGAGAGGACGCGAATGAGGGTGTAGATCAGCCAGCCCAAGAAAGCGAACCACATCAGCTTGAAGACTAGGCCGAGGATCCCGCCCAGCAAGAAGCCGATGACCTTCATCCCGAGAATGAAGAGGACGAAGAAACCAGCGAACCCCGCGATACCTCGGACCATGGTATGATTCCTCCCGAAATAAGATTGCTAAGCGTGGGACTTTACGACTGACGTTTCAAAAAGTTTCGCCTGGCCATAAGTGACCAAGCTGCAAGATGTTGTGATCATCGGCGGCGGCCCGGCCGGGGCGGCTTGCGCCCACGAGCTGGCCCGAACCGGCCGGTCGGTGCTGGTGCTCGATCCCGACGATCGGATCGGCGCCGCCTGGCGTGCCTCGGCCGGTCTCCTCGCCCCCCAGATCGACAGCCGGGAGGGCAGCGCCCTGTTCGAGTTGGGAATTGCCGGTCGGGAGTTTTACAGCCAACGGGCCGGCGAGATCGGGGAAGAGACCGGGGTCGACATCGACCTGTTCGACGGCGGGATTCTCCACCTGGCGCGGGGCGGCGATCAGGAGGACCACCTCAAGGCGGCGGTGGCGTGGCAGCGCCAGCACGGGCACCGAGTGGAGTGGCTCGACCCGGCCGAGGTAAAGAGCGAGTTCCCATGGGCCGGGCCCAACGACGGGGCATTGTTTGCGCCCCGGGATGGCTCGGTCGACCCGGTTCGGCTCGTCGAGGCGTTCCGGGCCGGGGCGGCCCGCCGGGGGGCCCGGTTCGAGCGGGAGGCGGTTTTGGGCCTGGTGGTGGAGTCGGGCCGAGTGACTGGGGTGCGGACGGCCACCGGGGTTCGGGCCGGCGGCGAGGTGGTCGTGGCCGCGGGGGCCTGGAGCGGTCGGCTCGAGAAGCTGCCCCGGCCGATTTCGGTGGAACCGGTGCGAGGCCAGATGATCGCCAAGCCGTGGCCGACCGCGGTTCCCCGCTCGGTAGTGTACGGCTCCCGCGGGTACGTGCTTCAGCGGGGCGGCGAGGCCCATTGTGGCTCGACGGTCGAGCACGCCGGTTTCGCCACCGACCCCACCGAGGCAGGCGCCCGGGAAGTCGCCGATGGCGCCACCGCGTTGATGCCGGCGCTCGGAGCGCTCTCGACGAGCCGATGTTGGGCCGGTCTCCGGCCGGGCACTCCCGACGGCTTGCCGATCGTCGGGCGGGAGCCCGGGGTTCCGAACCTCTGGTACTCGACCGGGCATGGCCGCAACGGCATCCTCCTCGCGGGAATCACCGCGGTGGCCCTCACCCACTTGCTGAACGGGGAGGCGACTTTCGAGGGTGTCGAAGCGATGCGACCGGAGCGATTCTGGCATTGGTGAAACCGCCAGCAACCGTCCATCGGCGGCGGCCTAACGACGAGTCTCGATCTCCTCTCACTTGGCGATTCGCCAAACCCATTTCCCCAATGCCCGATTCCAACATGCGCCTGCTCCTCGCCTCGCTGCTGCTCGCGGTCGGTTGCGGAGGTTCCGACGCCGCTCGACCTCCGCAGTCCGACCGGTACGAAGACCTGACCGCCCTGTTCACGGAGTGGCGCGCCTTTCAACAGCCCAAGTTGCTCGCCGGGGTACCGGACTACACCAGCGCCGCCATGGCGGCCCAATACCAGGCGCTTCCCGGCTACCAGAGCCGGCTCGCGGCGATCGACCCGACGCGGTGGCCGGTGGGCCAGCAAGTCGATCATCAGCTCGTTGGCGCCGAGATGAACGGGCTCGACTTCGATCATCGGATCCTCCGGCCGTGGGCGCGGAATCCGGCGTTCTACGCCACCGTCTTCCCATCGCAAAGCGATGTCCCCGCGCGGGAGGGCCCCCACGCCGCGGGCGCCGTCGAGCTGTGGACGGATACTTTTCCGCTGTCGCCCGACCGGGCCGAGGAGCTTGCCCGCGGCCTGGGAACCGTTCCTGGCCTCCTCGCCCAAGCGCAACAGAATCTGGTCGGCGACGCTCGGGACCTGTGGGTCGGGGGCATTCGGGTCATCAAGGAGCAAAGCGCCGACCTCGCGACGCTGGCCGGTCGGCTCGAGCCGAACTCGCCCGTCGCGGCAGCCGCCCAGCGGGCTCGAGCGGCGACCGACTCGTTCGCGCTCTGGTTGGAGTCGAAGTCCGCCTCGAAAACCGGGCCTTCGGGCGTGGGGATCGGCGAGTACACTTGGTACCTCCAGAACGTCCATCTCTTGCCGTACACCTGGCAGGACCAGGTCGCTCTCATGCGCCGCGAGCTGTCGCGCGCCCACGCCGCGCTCCGGCTGTCCGAACACCGCAACCGCCGCCTGCCGCCACTCGCGGTGATCGGGAGCGGGGCGGAACATGCCCGCCGTTTCAACGCCGCGGTGACCGAGTACCTCTCGTTTCTGGACGAGCAGGAGGTGGTTCCGATCCGCGATTACATGGACGCCGCGCTCCGGGCCCGGATCGGACAGTTCACCCCCGGGCCGCGTGAGTTCTTCACCGAAGTCGACTATCGCGACCCGGTGGTGATGCGGACCCACGGCTACCATTGGTTCGATCTCGCCCGGATGGTGAAGGAACCCCACCCGAGCCCGATCCGTCGGGGGCCGCTCCTCTATAACATCTTCGACGGCCGGGCCGAGGGCTTGGCCACCGGAATGGAGGAGATGATGATGGTGGCGGGGCTCTTCGATGCCCGGCCGCGGGCCCGGGAGCTGATCTACGTGTTGCTGGCGCAACGGGCCGCCCGGGCGTTAGGCGACCTCTTCATGCACGCCAACGAATTCTCCTTGGATCAAGCGGTGGCGTTCGCGTCGGACTGGACCCCCCGCGGCTGGCTGCCCAGGGACGGTACCACGGCCTGGTGGGAGCAATTCCTCTACCTTCAGCAGCCGAGCTACGGGACCAGCTACCTGATCGGCAAGATCGAGATCGAGCAGCTCCTGGCCGAACGGGCCCGGCAGCAGGGCGAGGCCTTCACGCTGAAGCAATTCATGGACGATCTCAACACCGCGGGGATGATTCCGGTGCCGTTGATCCGGCTCGAGTTCGCCGCCAGCGCCGCGCCCGCCGACCAACCGAGGCCTCGATGAACCGCCTTCGATCCCTGTCCCTCGTTTGGCTGAGCCTGGCCGGGTCCGCCCGGGCCGGCGCCCAAAGCGCCCCCTGGGATTCGGTGGCGCGGATTCTCGGCACTGCGCCCACGGTCGTGGCCGGGTACCAGCGATTCGGCTTCCCGCGGCGGGACCTGACGGTGCGAGTCGCCGACGTCGTGATCGCCCCCGGATTGGCGCTCGGCGGCTGGATCGGAATCGACGGAGCCCCGGACCGAGCGATGGTCGCGGGCGATCTGGTGGTGACCGCGGCGGAACTCCCGGCGGTGGTGAAGAGCCTGACCGAGGATCGCGTTGCGATCACCGCGATCCACAACCATCTGGCGGGCGAGTCGCCCAATATCCTCTACGTCCATGTCCATCAGATGGGCCCTGCGGTGACGATCGCCGCCGCGATCGACAGGGCGCTCCAACGAACCGCGACGCCCCGGGGCCCCTCCACGGCGCCGCCCGCACCGGTCACGATCGATACCGCGGTGGTTTTTCGCCGGCTGGGCGTTGCCGGCCGCGCCCAGGGAGCGGTGGCCTCGGTCTCGCCGGTGTTGGTGAGGGGACCGATTCGAATGGGGCGGGTGGCGATGACGGCGGCGCTCGTCGCCGCGAGCCCGATCAACATTCAGCGAATCTCCGCCGACCGCGCGGTCGCCACCGGCGATTTCGCCCTGACGGCCGAGCGGGTTCAACCGGTGCTGCGGGCCCTGGTCGAGCACGGGATCACTCCGACGTCGATCCACAGTCACCTGGTCGGCGAGTCGCCCACGATCAGCTACCTCCATTTCTGGGGCGACGGATCGCTCGAGTTGCTTTTGACTGGCCTCCGGGCGGCGCTCGATGCGGCGCGCTGAGGTCGCGGGCCTGGCGCTCGCCATCTGGGTCTCGGGAATCGAAGCGGCAGCCGGGCAGACCGACGGCCGGCCGGTCCTCCGGGTCGGCGATGCCCACGGCACCATCACCTTGGACGGCCGGCTCAGCGAACCGGGGTGGCACCAAGCCGACTCCGTCGGCCAACTCACCGAGATCGAACCTCAGGAAGGGGCGACCCCGGCGGGACGCACCGTGATTCGAGTCCTCGCTTCTTCGAAGCACCTGCTGATCGGCGTCGTGAATTGGCTCGGGGCCAACCAACCGGTCGTTTCGTTCTCGAAGGCCCGCGACGCCGAGCTCGACAGCGAGGATCACATCCGGTTGGTCATCGACCCATTTCGGGACGGTCGCTCCGGCTATCTCTTTGCCGTCAACCCCTCGGGCGCCCGATACGACGCCTTGGTCGCCAACCAGGGCGAGGGGCAGAACAGCAACTGGGACGCCATTTGGGAAGCCGCCACGTTCGTGACCGACTCGATGTGGTCGGTGGAGATCCGGATCCCGATCAAGAGTCTGTCGTTCCCCGCCGGCGCCACCGAGTGGACCCTCAACGTCCAGCGCCGGGTCCAATCGGCGCTCGAAACCAGCCGGTGGGCCGCGCCGCGCCGCGACTGGAAGTTCGGACAGACGGGCCGAGCCGGGACGCTGGCCGGGCTGCCGAAGGTCGACCTCGGCGTCGGCCTAACGCTTCGTCCGGCCGCCACCGGTGGCGCCGGGCATCCGGCTCCGGCGACCGCCCTCGACGGCACCGCCGACCTGAGCCTCGATGTGGAGCAGCGGCTGAGCGGCAATCTCCTGGGCTCCGTCACCGTCAACACCGACTTCGCCGAGACGGAAGTTGACACCCGCCGGACGAACCTGACTCGGTTTCCGCTGTTCTTCCCCGAGAAACGAACTTTTTTCCTCGAGGGCGCCGACGTCTTCGAGTTCGGGCTGGGCCTGAGTTCCGACGTGCTTCCGTTCTTCACCCGGCGGGTTGGCCTGCTGGGCGGCCAGGAGGTCCCCATCCGAGTCGGCGGCAAGCTCAACGGCCAAGTCGGCAGCTCGCGGGTCGGCGCCATCCTGACCCGGACCGGCGCGGTCGACTCGCTCACCCCCGGTGCGACGCTCGCCGCCGTCCGCTGGCGGCAGAACGTGCTCCGGGAATCCTCGGTGGGGGCGCTGCTGACCGTGGGCGACCCCGCCGGCGGCTCGGGATGGACCGGGGGGGTCGACGCCGTCTACCGGACCTCGCGGTTTGCCGGTGACAAGAACCTGCTCGCGGGGCTCTGGTATCTCGGAACCGGCGGGGGGACCTCGACCGGCGACCGGACCGCCTACGGCGCCAAGCTGGACTATCCCAACGACCTGTGGGACGTGGCGCTCACCTGGCGGCGCATCGGAAGGGATTTCGCGCCGCCGTTAGGCTTCGTGCCGAGGCGCGGGGTCCACCTCTTCAGTCTTGGCGCCGACGTGAGCCCCCGGCCGGAGCGGTTCGGGATCCGCCAGATCTTTTTCGAGAATCGGCTCACCTTGGCGACCGACCTCGAGGGCCAATGGGAGTCGTATCGGTGGTTCCTCGCACCCGTCAACTTTCGGCTGGAGAGCGGGGATCGGATCGAGGCCAACGTGGTCCCCCAGGGGGAGCGACTCCGGGAGGCCTTCGAGGTCGCCGAAGGCGTCGCGATCGCTCCTGGCACGTATCGCTATACCCGGTATCGGCTGGAAGTCGAAACCGCGGCCCGGCGACGGGTCAGCGGTCAGGCCACTTGGTGGTTCGGCGGCTTCTATGGGGGCACCCTTCACCAAGTCGAGCTCGAGGGCAGCTGGAAGCCGTCGGCCACCTTCTCGCTGGAGGTGAACTTCGAGCGCCACATCGGCAAGCTACCCGCCGGCGACTTCGCGACGACCTTGCTCGGGACCCGGCTGCGGCTCAACCTATCGCCTGGATTGCAGATCAACAGCTTCCTCCAGTACGACTCCGAGTCGAGAAGCCTCGGCACCAACAGCCGGCTTCGGTGGACGGTTACCCCGGTCACCGAGATCTTCCTGGTCTACAACCACAACATCCGGGACCGGCTCGACCGGTGGTCGTTCGAGTCGAATCAACTGCTGGCCAAGATCCAGCACGCCTTCCGCTACTAGGCCTCTCTGTTACGCCGCGCCGCGGCGATCGGATTGGTCCAATCCAGCCAGCCGCGACCGGCGTAGAGGTGCTGACGCGACGGAGCTGACCTGCAGGCACTCCGTGGCGACGCGACCCAGCATCGATTCCTTTACCCGGAGCATTCCATGTTCGAGTTTCGTTTCGGCCGGTCGCTGGCCGTTGGCGGTCTGGTCGCCGCCGGCGCGATCGTGACGACCGTCGCGATCAAAGCGGCCGACCACCGCGACAGCACGCTGCTCACCAACAACCCGGGCGTCGACATCAACGACGTCTATGCGTTCCGAAGTCCCAGCGACCCGGCCAACGTGGTCCTGGCGCTCACGGTGTCGCCGTTCGTCGCGCCGAGCGAGAACGGGACTCGGTTCTTCGAGCCGAACGCCCTCTATCAATTCAAGATCGACACCAATGGCGACGCCATCGAGGACCTCGTCATTCAGGCGATTCCTTCGGGCCGGGGAGCCACCCAATACCTCCGGATTCTGGGCCCCGCCAAGCCGCCGAAGACCGGCGCCATCAGCCGACTCCTCCGCGGTCCGGCCGACCTCGAGGTCCGGGTCTCGAGCGGCCCCGAGGTGCTCACCACGACCCGCCGCGGAATTTCCGCGTTCGCGGGGCTCCGCGATGACCCGTTCTTCTTCGATCTGACCCAGTTCCGGGCGGTGGTCGGCGGTCAGGCCTCCTCGTTCCGCAATCCCGGCATCGATGCCTTCGCCGGGTTCAACACCCTCGCCATCGTGATCGAGCTTCCAGCCTCGTTGCTGGGCTCGAATCCCAACGTCGGCGTGTGGGCCACCACCAGCCGGTTTCGGAACGCACTGTGACCCGACATTCATCGAGGAAAATGGCAATGACTCCCCTGCTTTCGTTTCGCCGCCTGGCGGCCGCGCCGCTGCTCGCGCTGGCCGTCGCCGCCTGTTCCGACAGCAACCCGGCCGGTCCGGCCGACACCGGAGCCCCCGATCTGGGGCTCGCCGGACGGGATTTCGTCCAGATCGATCGGATGGGCCTCCCGGCGATCGCGACGGTTTTCATTCCGTCGAGCAAGAAGGACGCCTATAACACCGCCGAGCCCGCCAACGACCGCGCCACGTTCGGTGGCGACGTCGACGCCGTGCTCGCCGCGTTCGGGGTGCCGAATCCGGCGCTCAAGACGGTGGTGCTCCCCGACATCATCCCGTTCAACACCCAGTCGTCGGCCGGGTTTCTCAACGGCCGCCAGTTGGCGGACGACGTGATCACCGCCGAACTGGGGATCATCTTCGGTGGGATCGCGGCGCTCAACGACGATCACGTCGACGGCAACGACAAGCCGTTCCTCTCCCATTTCCCCTATCTCGCGGCCCCGCACCAATGAGGCGCCCGATCGTCGTGATAGGGACGTCGCTCGCGGCGATCGCCGGGCTCGGAGGGCTCTGGATCGCCGAGAGAGCCCACCGAGTCGGCGTCGAGCCGGCCTGGTCGCCGGCGGAGCGGCGGGACCGAGCGATCGGCTATTTCGAGGCCGCGCTGGCGCGTGACCCGCGCAACCCGATGCTCAAAGGGCAACTGATCCACCGGTTGATTCTCCGGTTCGGGCAGCAGGCGGAATTCGGCGACCTGGTCCGCGCCGAGGCCCTGGCGGCCAGCGCGGTCGACCTCGCGGCGGATCGGAGCGCCGCACTGGCCCGACTGTCCGGGGTCCAGCTGATGCAGCACAAGTTCCAGCCGGCGGTCGAGGCCGCGAACCGGGCGGTAGCGGCCGACACCGGCTCGGTGGAGGCCCGAGGCGTTCTCCTCGAGGCGGCGATCGCCGCCGGCCGGTACCAGACCGCCGACTCGCAGGCGGCCCGCATCGCGCCTACCACGGTGAGCGGTCAGGTTCGCCGGGCCGCGTGGCTCGACGCACGGGGTGAGACCGAGACCGCGTCCCGGCTGATGAGTCAGGCTTGCCGGGAGCTCGATCGGTCGGCCGCCGAGCCCCAAGTGGTGGCATGGTGCCTAACGCAAATGTCCGGGATGATTCACGCCCTCCGCGGACCCGCCGAAGCCGAACGCCTGCTTCGCGGAGTCCTCGCGCGGGAGCCCGGTTACCGCGGGGCACTGGAGGGCCTGGCCAACCTGGCCCTCGCCGGCGGTCGGGCCCGCGAGGCGCTGAGCGGGTTCCGGTCGATCCTCTCGGACGCCCACCCCGATCTCTACCTTCGGGTGGCCGAAGCGTGGCGGCTGGCCGGCCATCCCGATTCGGCGGCCGCGGCCGAGGCGCGCTTCGTGGCGATCACGACCTTGCCGGCCAACGAGCCCTTGTTCGGCAACGTGCTGGCGCTCTACTACGCCGAGCGCGGGGATCCGGCGGGGCGCGATTCGGCGCTGGCGATCGCCCGGCGCGAGGTCGGCCGCCGACCGACGACCGAGTCATTCGATCTGCTCGCCTGGGTCCTCTACCGCCGGGGCGAGTACTCGGCGGCCCGGGTCGCCGCCGATCGCTCGTTGGCGTGGGGCGCTCCCAACGCCACGATGCTCTACCACCGGGGCCGGATCCTCGAGGCCCTCGGTCGGGGGGAGGAGGGCCGCCGGTTGATCGCGGAAGCGACGGCGACTCCGAGCCTTCTCGCCCCCCATGCTCGCGCCGACCGGCGGCGGGCCCGGGCGGGGTAGCCCCGTCCCGGCTGGGACGGTAAGATGCAGCCGGCTCCTCATGTCCTCCCTCTCGCGGTGCCCAAGCCCATGAGCGCCGTTGGCTCGCGGCCGCCCGCGGCCGCGGCGGCCGCGGGGCCCCCCGATCGGGCCCTGCTCGATCGGGCCCTGCTCGATCGGGCCGCCCAAGGCGACGATCGGGCGTTAGGCAATCTCTACGACCGCTACGGCGGCGCCCTCTACGCGGTGGCCTACCGGATCACCGGCGAACGAGCCGACGCCGAGGAAGTCGTGCTCGAAGCGTTCGCGCAGGCGTGGCGCGAGGCGGCCCGGTTCCGCACCGAGAAGGGCTCGGTCGTCGCCTGGCTGACGATGATCTGCCGGAGCCGGGCGCTCGATCTCGTCCGGGCTCGGGGCCGGCGGATCCGGCTGGTGGATGCCGCCGCCGCCGAGCCGGGATCCGCCCCGGCGATGGGGAGCGGGAATCCCAGCGCCGCCGACCTGGTGAGCCACGAGGAGCGGGCACGCCGGGTGGCCGAGGCCCTGGCCACCCTGCCACCCCCCCAGCGACAGGCAATCGAGCTGGCCTACTACGAGGGCCTCAGCCAGTCGGAGATCGCCGATCGGCTGGCCGAACCGTTAGGCACCATCAAGACGCGGGTTCGCCTGGCGATGGAGAAGCTCCGGGAAGCCCTCCGACCCTACTACTTCGAGGCGACGACGTGAGCGCGATGATTCCCGAGTCGATCCGCGAGATGGCCGCGGGTTATGCGCTCGGCGCGCTGACCCCGGAGGAGGCTCGCCAGTTCGAGGCGGCCTTGGCGCAATCGCCGGAGCTCCGGCGAGAGGTGGCCGAGTATCGGGAGGTGAACGCGCTGCTGGCCGTCACCGCCACCGCGCGTCCCGGCGCGGAGCTGCGCGGACGGATCATGGCCCGGGTTGCCGGCGAGGCGGGGCCTCCTCGCCGCAACCCCACGACACGCCGGTGGCTCACGCCGGTCGCCCTCGCGGCGATGACCGTATTGGCGGTGGGACTGGGTCTCCGAGTACGCGGCCTCGATCGTGAGGTCCAGCGCAGCAACGCCGCCCTCGCGACCACCACCGCCAACCTGGCCCGGCGGGAAGCGACCCTCGACGCCTTGCTCACCGCCCAGTTCGAGCTTACGGTGGTACAACTGACGGCCGTTGGTGCCGAGGCGCCGGGGATCCAGTTCTTCTGGAACCGGCGGAGCAATCAGGGCGTGCTCCATGCCTTCCGGTTACCCCCGGCGGCGGCGGGGAAGGTGTATCAGCTGTGGCTGATTCCCCGAGGCGGAAGCCCGATTCCGTCCCAGACCTTCACCTCGGCGGCCGATGGTCATGCGCTCGTGGAAGCGTTCCAATTGCCGGTCGACGGCTTCGAGACCGCGGCCATCACGGTCGAGCCCGAGGGCGGGTCGGCCACGCCGACTTTGCCGATCCTGTTGGTGGGAACCGTCGCCGGCCGGTAGCGTCGCCAGTCGTTTGGCCCTCATCGGCGTCGTCCTGACGCTCGGCGCGGTGGACTCGGCGGGCGGCCAGACGCCGGCGGAGTTGATCCGGGAACGCTCGGAGTTCGCGGGCTGGCTCGAGCGGGCGCCGGCTTCTCCTTTTCGGGCGGTGGTGCAACACTCGATCGGTCCCGGCATTCGGCTCGGCCCCGCCGACACCGATGTCGTCCTGCCGGGCGTCGAGGCCCGGCTCGAACAGAAGGGCGCCTCGCTGTTCCTGACGGTCGCCGGCGCCGTCCGACCGATCCCGCGCAATCGCTTGACACCGTTAGGCAACTATCAGCTCCTCGCGGCCGGCCTTCTCGGCCAGGCCGTGCTGACGGTCTTCGGCCCCGAGGCCAAGGCATACTCGGCGCCGATTCATTTCCCCTACGCATCCGCCTGGCGCTTCGAGGTTACCCTGTCGCCGGTTGCCCGGGCGACGGCCCAACGGCTCCTCGCCGCCGACGGCGTGGAAGTCGAGGCGACCGAGGCCGGGACCGTCGCCGTCCCGACCCGCGGCCGGACGATTCGGCTCCGGGTGTTCCGGATCCCGACGGCTGGCGGCGAAGAATCGGAGCTCGAGATCTACTTTCGGGACGGCACCAACCGGGGGGGCAGTTACCCCGCCGGCCGGTTCGTGAGCCTCGTGCCCGTGACCGGGGGTCGCTACCTGCTCGACTTCAACCGGGCCCGAAATCCGTTTTGCGCTTATAGTTCGATTTATCCGTGTCCCGCTCCGTGGCGGGGCAACACCATCCCGGTCCCGGTGGCGGCCGGGGAGAAGTACTCGGGTGGCGGGCTCTCCAAACCTCCGGTCTGATCCGATGCTCGACGGACTCTCTCTGATAACGTTAGGCGCGCTTGCGGGCGCCCCGGTCGATCCCCTCGCCGGCCCCTGGAAAGCGGTGCTCGACCTGGCGGGGGGCTCCCTGCCCTTCGCGCTGACGATCGACGAGTCGGGCGGCCGCCTGAGCGGCTCGATCTGCAACGGCCCCAGCTGCACGGAACTGTCGGCCATGGTGCGGGCCGCCGATTCGGTGGTCCTGGAGATCGCCGACTATGACGCCCGCATCACCATCGTCCAGCGAGGTGATTCCCTCACCGGACTCTACCGCAACGTCGGCAATCGGGGCCCCCGGACCATTCCGGTCCGGGCCGCCCGGGGACGGTGGCCTCAATCGACGGCATCGGCCAAACTGTTAGGCAGTTGGGACGCCACCTTCATCACCGATCAGCGGCGGAGCCCCCGAGTCTTCGAGTTCCGCAACGGCTCGATGGGGCTGGAGGCTTCCTTTACCGCCAACAGCGGCGACTACGGACTGTTTTGGGGCGGGGTGGCGGCCGACAGCTTCTCGGTCGCCCATTTCGACGGGAGCTTCGTCTATCTCCTGGTCGGCCGGGTCGATGGCGATACCCTTCGGGGCGTCTTCCACGCCGGATTGCGAACCCAGACGCCCTATGTCGCCGTCCGAAGCACCGGCAGGCCGCATCTGGTTGCCCCGCTCGCGCTGACCCGGGCCGACACCACCAGGCCCTTCACCTTCTCGTTCCCCGACCTCGACGGGCGGGTGGTGACCAACGAGGATCCTCGGTTCCGGAACAAGATCGTGGTAATCGACATCTTCGGGACCTGGTGCCCCACCTGCCACGACGCGGCGCCGGCGCTCGAGAGCCTGCATCGACGGTTTCGCGACCGGGGGCTGGAGGTGGTCGGGTTCGCCTACGAGGTAACCGGCGACAGCGCCATCGACAACCGCCAGATCCGCCGGTTTCGCGACAAGTTCACGATCCCCTATCCGCTCCTGCGGGGCGGCATCAACGAGGTCGAAGCGACCGCGGCGACTCTGCCACAGCTCACCGGCTTCACGGCCTACCCGACCACCATCTTTCTCGGGCGCGATGGCAAGGTGAAGTACGTGTACGCCGGATTCCGCGGGCCGGCGACGGGTGACCAGTATCGAAAACAGCTGGAGGAGTACGATCGGATCGTCCTCGAGCTGCTCGGGCCCCCGGTCCCATAGAACATGCCCGTCCGGTCCGGGCTGAAGAGCATCGCCACGGGATTGCTCGCATCGATCGTCGTCTTCGTCTCGCTCGAAGCCGTCGCCCGGATCGGGAAGACCGTGGAGCAGGATCTCGCCCAGCGTAGGGGTCCCCCGCCCGAACAGGGCTTCATCTACTCGCCAACGCTCGGGTGGGACCGGAAGCCGGGGTATCGGGGCGTCATCGGCCACTACCAGCGCGAGTTCGATTCGGCGGGCTATTTCACCGTCGATTCGGAGCAGATCGCCGACACGACCAAGAAGAAGGTGATCTTCATCGGCGACTCCAACACCTTCGGGCACGGCGCTCCGACTCAGTCGTCGTTCGTCGAGATCGTCGAAGGACTCGTGCCGGGCATCAACGCCATCAATCTCGGCGTATCGGGCTACACCTCGTTCCAGGGACGGGTGGCGTTCGACAAACAATTGCCGCTTCTCAAGCCGGATCTGGTGGTCGTCTCCTTCAACTACAACGACCGGCGCTACGTGTTTCCATCGGACGGGGTCGATAGCGCCGAGGAGTTCCGGAGAGTCTACCAAGCATCGGTGCGCGGTGGAGCTCGAATCGGGGAGGTCCTCGATGCCTCGTACTTCGTCCGCGCGGTGAGGCGGGTGATGACCAAAGTGGGCATGCTACCGAGCCCGGTGACCGATCTGCGGGTCGACGCGGTCGTTCCTCGAGTCGGCGAGGATGGCTACCGCAATAACCTCTCCCACATCGCGAAGGAGGCGCAGCGTCTCGGCATTCCGCTGATCTTCCTGGCGTTGAAGGACAACCCGATCGAATCGCACTATCTGAACGAGGGCGTTGCCAGTCTCTCGATATCAGCTGAGCAAGCGGCGGCCTACCTGAACGTCGCCGTGGAATCGCGTAACACCTTCTCGGATCTGGCCCGGATCTACCTGGCGAAGGCGTACCAGGCCCAGGGCAACCCCGAGCGGGCCGCCCAGGCGGTCATCTCCTCGCGGCCAATTCGATCGGTGCACGGCGGCCTCCCGGTTCGGCTCGATGCCGCCTACAACGACATCATGCGGCAGGTCGCGCGCGATCACGCCGTGGCGCTGGTGGATGCGACCGAGGTGCTCGACCAGAATCCGTCGGATTTCATCGACTTCTGCCACTTCAATGCGGACGGTCACCGGCGGGTCG
>Ga0187892_10001262_pt1 | contig 58992 bp, 52 predicted proteins | sample MA1701073metaG_FD_139345 | JGI IMG/M metagenome (GOLD analysis project Ga0187892, IMG submission 139345) | Bio-ooze microbial communities from a basaltic lava cave in the Kipuka Kanohina Cave System on the Island of Hawaii, USA - MA170107-3 metaG ...
CGCACGCTCGTGGACGAATGGATCGATCTCGGGATGGAGCTATCCGCCCTGCGGATTGAAGCCGAGCGAGACGGTGCGAGGAAATAGGCCCGGCCGCTCGAGAACTTGGTACTCTCGAGTATCGTCTCATCCCATGGAAAAGTGAACCTGGGTCCCGGCCTCGAACCAGTCGCTTCCGCCATCTGCGGGGCGCGATCCGCGGGCCACCGCAGCCGCCAACGGTCCCGAGCCGCGTGCCCGGCCCCGAGCGCCGTCGCCCGGGTACCGGTCCTGCCGGCGTTCAAGTCCGATCGCTGAAACGCCGACCCAGCGAATTTGTGGACGCGACCGCCCAATCTGCCGAAGTCGAGTCGGGGCGATACCCGAGTCGGCGCCCGGCTGCGATCTGGGTCCTCGCGGCTCTGTGGGGCCTGCTCGTGGCCGCCGGCATGGGCGGGCTCTGGAAGTACGCAGCGACGCCCGGCGGCGCCGCGGATCCTCCGCCGCAGTGGCCGACTTCGAGTGCAGTGCCACGGACCCCCGGCAAGGCGACGCTCGTGATGCTCGTGCATCCGCACTGCTCCTGCTCGGAGGCCAGCATCGGGGAGCTCGAGCTCCTGATGGCGCGGGTGCACGATCGCACGACCGCGCACGTGCTCTTCGTCCGGCCGCACGCAGCGCCGGAGGGTTGGGACGTGACGGGCCTGTGGCAGCGCGCTGCCAGGATTCCCGGCGTCACCACGAGCTGGGACGACGCAGCGGCCGAGGCGCATGTCCTTGGCGCGATGACCTCGGGACACACCGTCGTCTACGACGCGGGGGGCCGGCTCCTGTTTCACGGCGGGATCACGGGCGCGCGCGGGCACGCGGGCGACAACCTGGGGCGGGCCCGCGTCTCCGCTCTCCTGACACGCGGTGACGCCGATCGTCACGACAGCCCCGTCTACGGCTGCTCCCTCGAAGACCCGCTGGACGAGGGGTAGATCGCGTGGAGAGCGCGTCGATTCCCCGCCGGGCCAAGGAGCTCTTCGATTCGCACATCGACGTCATCCGAAGGCGCACCGATCGTCTCCTCGCCTGGCTCATGGTCGGGCAGTGGACGTTTGCGATCCTGGTCGCCGTCACGGTGTCACCCTCTGCATGGGAGGGCAAGACGCAGTCGGTGCACCCGCACGTGCTCGCCGCCGTCCTGATCGGCGCGGCGATCAGCAGCCTTCCGATCGGGCTCGCGATCCTCCGGCCCGGAGAACTCGCGACGCGGCTGATCATCGCGTCGGGCCAGATGCTCTGGTCGGCTCTCCTCATCCACCTCACCGGCGGCCGCATCGAGACTCACTTCCACGTTTTCGGCTCCCTCGCGTTCCTCGCGTTCTACCGCGACTGGCGCGTCCTGATCCCGGCAACGGTCATCGTCGCGAGCGACCACCTCTTCCGCCAGCTCTGGTGGCCGGAGTCGGTGTACGGGATCTCGAACCCCGCGTCGTGGCGGTTCCTCGAGCACGCGGCCTGGGTGGCGTTCGAAGACGTGTTCCTGATCTTCTCGTGTACGCGCGGAGTCCAGGAGCTCAAGGACCTCGCGCACCAGCGCGCCGAGATCGAGGACGTGTCGCGCAAGGAACGCGAGAAGTCCCAGCAGCTGGACTGGGCTCTTGCGGAGGCGCTCACCGCGAAGGCGTCCGCCGAAAGAGCCAACCAGGTCAAGAGCCAGTTCCTGGCGAACATGAGCCACGAGCTGCGCACCCCGATCAACGGCGTCGCCGGCATGGCGGAGCTGATGTCCCGCACCAACCTGAGCCCGAAGCAGGATCGCTACCTCGCCGCGATCCGCGGCTCCGGAAAGACGCTCCTCACGGTCATCAACGACATCCTCGACTTCTCGAAGATCGAGGCGGGAAAGCTGAGGGTACAGGAGCAGGATTTCGACCCCGCGAGCACGGTGTCGGGGGTGATCGAGCTCCAGGCACCGCAGGCGCGCGCAAAGGGCATCGAGCTGGCGTGCTTCGTCGCGCCCGACATGCCGGCGGCCGTTCTCGGCGACTCCGGACGCCTCCAGCAGATCCTCAGCAACCTCGTCGCCAACGCCATCAAGTTCACCGAGCAGGGGCGTGTGGTCGTACGGGGAGCGGTGGCGGAACGGGCGGACCGCGATCTGGTGCTCCGCTTCGAGGTGAGCGACACGGGGATCGGGATCGCGCCGGGAGAGATCGCGCGGCTGTTCCAGGCCTTCTCGCAGGTCGACTCGAGCGACAGCCGAAGGTACGGCGGCACCGGGCTCGGCCTCGCGATCGCCAAGCAGCTCGCGGAGATGATGGGCGGGAAGATCGGCGTCGAGAGCCGGCCCGGCAGTGGCAGCACGTTCTGGTTCACGGTCCGCGTTCTGCCAAGTGACCCCGACAAGATCCTCCCGGAGATCGGCGCGGGGATCTCGCTGGCTCCGCTCGATTCGTCGGAAGCCGTCCCTGGGGCACCGACCTCCGGTGGCGAGGCGATCTCCGTGCTGGTGGCGGAGGACAACCCCATCAACCAGGAGATCGCGGTCGAGATGCTCGAGGCGCTCGGCTGCCGCGTCGACGTCGTAGCGGACGGCCGCGCTGCGGTCGAGGCCGTCAAGAGACGCCGCTACTCCATCGTCTTGATGGACTGTCAGATGCCGGAGATGAACGGGTACGAGGCGACGTCGCGGATCCGTCGGGGCGAGGCGGGGGGGCGCCGGCTGCCGATCGTGGCGGTGACGGCGCATGCGATGGGGGGAGACCGGGAGAAGGCCCTCGCCGCCGGCATGGACGACTACGTGACCAAGCCGATCACGATGGCGAAGCTCGCGCGCGTGGTGCAACGCTGGGCTCGAGGCGCGGAAGCCTCCGAAGACCTCGTCGCGGGCGCGACGCACGATCCGGCAGGCTGCGATCCCCCGCTCGATCCGTCGGTCCGGCGGTCGCACAGGGTGTTGGAGCTCGCGCTCGGGCAGCTCGCCGGATGGCCCGCGATCGTCTCCGACTCCATCAGTTCGGGCGACGTCGAGCGCCTCCGGGAGGAAGCCCACAAGCTGAAGGGAAGCTGCCTCAGCATCGGCGCTGGACCGATGGCCCGGGCCTGCGCCGAGCTGGTAGCCGACGCCGAGCATGCCGCCGACCGCGTCCCCGCTCTCGAGCGCACCCTTGCGGCGCTCCGCTCCTCGCTCGAGTCGGAGCTGACGGCCGCCAAAAGGGAGGAATCCGTTAGAACATGACGTCCACGGCGACGCCGCGCGTGAAGATCATGATCGTCGACGACGACGCCGTCGTCCTCGAGACGACTCGGGAGCGCCTGGAGGGCGCGGGCTACGAGGTGTCGAGCCGGAGCTCGTCGCTCGGCACGACGGCCGCCGTTCTCCGTGAGATGCCCGACTTCATGCTTCTCGACGTGAACATGCCGGGGCTGCGCGGAGACGCGGTCGCCGAGCTGGTCAGCGGCTGGCGCGGCGCCAGCAGGTCGCCCCGGATCATCCTCCATTCGTCGTCGAGCAAGGAGGCGCTCATCGCGCTCGCGAATCAGTGTGGAGCGATCGGGGTGATCGAGAAGACCGGCGACGCTCAGAAGTTCCTGCTCGAGCTCGCGGAGTGCATCGAGTCCGTCGACTGAGTGCGGGGCCATTCCCCGCGAGCGCTCGGAGCGCCGCCAGCGTTGGTCCTATAGGTCCCTGACACCGAGCACGCACTCGGCGGTCTGCACCGCGTTGAGCGCGTTTCCCTTCCGCAGGTTGTCCCCGGACGCGAACAGGGAGAGCCCGTTCTCCAGGGCCGGAAGCGACCGCAGGCGCCCCACCAGGACCTCGTCGATCCCGGCGGCGCGGAGGGGCGTCGGATACTCGCGAGCCCACGGTTGATCGAGCACCCGGATGCCCGGGAAGGACGAGAGGATCCTGCGCGCCTCCGCCGGGGTGGTCTCGCGCCGCAGGCGCAATGCGAGGGAGACGGAATGACCGACGAGGACCGGCACGCGGACGGCGGTTGCGTGCACCAGGAGCGCCGGAGCGTGGAGCATCTTGCGCAGCTCGGGCTCCATCTTCTCCTCCTCGGTCGAGATTTCGCTCCCGTCGTGGAAGCCTTCGCAATGGGGAAAGAGGTTGAAGGCGGGAACCTGCGGGAACTGTTGCGGGGTCGGGAGCGCGAGTGCCTCGTGCCCGCGCAGCGCCTCCGGCTGATCCACCGCCTTGCGCGAGAGGTCCAGGAACTCCGCGATCGCGTCGCGCCCGCCGCCCGAGATCGACTGGTACGAGGAGCTGATGACGGCCTCGATCCCGATGGCCCGGTGCAGGGGTGCGATGGCCATGACGGCGACGGCCGTCGTGCAGTTGGGTCCGGCGATGATCCCCCGGTGGGAGGCGATGTCGCTCCGGTTGATCTCGGGCACCACCAGCGGAACCGCCGGGTCGAACCGGAAGGCCGAGGACTGGTCGATCACGATCGCGCCGGCCGCAACCATGCGCGGCGCCCACTCGCGCGAGACCTGTGCGGAGGTCGCGCTGATCACGAGGTCCAGACCGGCGAAGCGGCCGTCCTCCAGCGCCTCGACGGTGTAGTCGCGGTCCCTCCAGCGGATGCCCTGCCCGGCGGAGCGTCGCGACGCGAACAGCCGCAGCTCCCGGGCGGGAAACGCGCGCTCGTCGAGCACGCGCAGTGTCACCTCCCCGGTGACGCCCGTTGCTCCGACGATGCCGATCGAGAAGCCCATGGTCTCTGGCACCTTAGCATCGCCTCGGCTCCCGCGGGGGAATGGGCCTGGGCGCCGGATCTGGGACCGCGCGCCCGGAGCCCGCCCGGGAGAGCCTCAACGTCATGACCAGCACGGGCGAGGTTCACGTGATTCGGCGCGCCGCGCCTGGGGGCGCCGGCTCCAGGGCAGCTGCCGCCATCGCCGCCGCGCCCGTCCTACACGACGGCGGGCTGGAGCATCCGGATCGTCCCGGCCTCGGCGTCGACCTCGACCTCGATGCCCTCGGCCACGGTGAACTGCTGCGGGAGGTGCCCGACCATGCTGCCCTGCCAGGCCGGGACGCCGAGGGGCACGATGTGATCCCTCAGGATGTCCTCCAGGGTCAGCGAGCCGTAGCCCCCGCCCGGCCCACAGTCGGTGCAGCGGCCGAAGATGAAGCCCCGGAGCTGGCCGAGGACTCCGGCCAGCTTGAGCTGCGTCAGCATGCGGTCGATCCGGTAGAGCTGCTCCCCGTTGTCCTCGACGAAGAGGATGCTCCCCTCGAAGCTCGGGAGATAGTCCGAGCCCAGGGTCGTCGAGAGGATGGTGAGGTTCCCGCCCAGGATGCGGCCGCGCGCGCGCCCGGGCACGAGGGTCTGGACCCGGTGCTCGAACTGGATCGGCTGCGAGCCCTTCGGGTTCGCCAGGGTCACGGCCTCCCCCGCGAAGAGGACCCGCTGGAGGTGCTCGGTCGAGAAGGGGTCGCCGGGGTGGGGGCCGTGGAAGGTCACGAGGCCGGTCTTCGCGTGTACGGCCAGGAGCAGCGAGGTGACGTCGCTGTAGCCCAGGAGCACCTTCGGCTGGCGCCGGAGCTGCTCGTAGTCGATGAGGGGGAGCAGGCGCGCCGAGCCCCATCCGCCCGTGGCGAAGATCGCCCGGATGGAGGGGTCGGCCGCGAAGGCGTTGATGTCGGCTGCCCGATCCTCGTCGCGTCCCGCGAGGTACCCGCGCCGGTCGAAGAAGTGCGGGCCGAGCCGGACCTCGAGGCCGAGCGCGACCTCGATCACCTCGGTCAGCAGCTCGATGCCCTGGGTGTCGCTGGCCGCGAGGGCCGGATTCACCAGGCCCACCGTGTCGCCTTGGCGCAGCCGAGGAGGCTTCAACAGCTGCCGATGCGACTCCTTGGTGGCTCCACGGGCGCTGGCCGCGACCACGCCTGCCGCGACCGCAGCCAGGCCAAGCTCCCTCCTGGTCAACACCATCGCGTCCTCCGGGATCGTGCCTGGCTAGCGGCGCAGGCCGCCTCGGATGGTGGACTCGCCGCCCCGCGGGCGCCACCGGCCGGTTCAAGGGGCGCCGTGCCGTCAGCCAGCTCGTCCACCCGGCGGGCCCGCCTCGGATCCGCGCCAGGGCCCTCTCCGCGTGCGCTTCGAGTCGCGCGAGAGGGCCGAGGGCCGGCTCCGCGGGATCGATGTAGAGGCCGCCAGGGGCCAGCCCCTGGCCGACGTGCTCTCGGAGTTCCGTCAGCCCGGTGAAGACATTGTCGCGGAGTTGCGAACCGCAGCCGCCTCAGAGGGGATCGATCCATTCCTCCGGCCAGAGCCCCGGCGCGTCTTTCAGCGCGTACAAGGAACGGTCCCCGGCGCCGCGCTGATAGCCAGCTACGCTCGCGTCGCGGCCCGCCCAGATCATCTGGCCCGGTTCCGGCCGGCGCTCGGCCGGCCAGCGGAGCGCTGCATTGAGAATCGCCCCATCAGCGACCCGAACTCGCGATCCGACAAAGATTCGTTTCATCTGCTTCCGCAACGCCGCCTCCTCATGTCCGCTCCGGCCCGAGAGCCCTTCCGCCCAGAGCCCCCCGCCCGGGCGCCTGGTCCGGTTCGCCGTAGCGACTTGATGCTGACACCGAGATCAGCGTGGCGCTGCTCCAAGGAGAGGAAGGCGGAGTCCAGTCCGGACAGAGACGCATGCCACTTCATGGCATGGCGATTCGATCGATCCTCGAAAGCGCCCACTTGGGGCTCCGGTTCACGAGAACATGGCACCTCCCTCCGACGGTCCGGCCTACATCTCCATGTCTCCCATGTCGCCCATATCGGGCATGGAGCCCGCCCCGGCCTTCTTCGCCGGCTTCTCCGCCACCAGGGCATCCGTGGTGAGGAGCAGGGACGCCACGCTCGCGCCATTCTGGAGCGCCGCGCGCACGACCTTGGTGGGGTCGATGACCCCGCCCTCGACGAGATCCTCGTACACCTCGGTCGCCGCGTTGAAGCCGAATGCCCCACGACCCTCCTTCACCTTCTGCACGACGATCGATCCCTCGATCCCCGCGTTCCCAGCGATCCAGCGCAGCGGCTCCTCGATCGCACGGCGCACGATCCTCACGCCAGCCCGCTCATCCACTGCGGGGAGGCTCTCCTCGAGGCCGTCGAGGCCGCTCTGGGCTCGGAGCAGGGCCACGCCGCCCCCGGGCACGACGCCCTCCTCGACCGCGGCCCGCGTCGCGTGCAGCGCATCCTCCACCCGGGCCTTCTTCTCCTTCATCTCGGTCTCGGTGGCCGCGCCCACCTTGAGCACCGCCACGCCGCCGGCGAGCTTCGCGAGCCTCTCCTGGAGCTTCTCCCGGTCGTAGTCCGAGGTGGTCTCCTCGATCTGCGTGCGGATCTCTTTGCAGCGGCTCTCGATGTCCTTCTTCGAGCCCGCGCCCTCGATGACCGTCGTGTTGTCCTTGTCGATCACGATCTTCTTGGCCCGCCCGAGGTCCTTGAGCGTCACGTTCTCGAGCTTGAGGCCGAGCTCCTCGGCGATGACCTGGCCACCCGTGATGGTGCCCAGGTCCTGAAGCATCGCCTTGCGGCGATCGCCGAAGCCAGGCGCCTTCACGGCCGCACAGCGCAACGTGCCGCGGATCTTGTTCACGACGAGGGTCGCCAGCGCGTCTCCCTCGAGGTCCTCGGCCACGATCAGGAGTGGAGCGCCTTGCTTCGACACCTGCTCGAGGAGCGGCAGGAGGTCCTTCATGTTGCTGATCTTCTTCTCGTGAAGGAGAACCAGCGCATCCTCGAGTACCACCTCCATGCTCTCGGCGTCGGTCACGAAATAGGGCGAGAGGTAGCCGCGGTCGAACTGCATGCCCTCGACCACGTCGAGGGTGGTCTCCGTGCCCTTGGCCTCCTCGACGGTGATCACACCCTCCTTGCCGACCTTCTCCATGGCCTCGGCGAGGAGGCTCCCGATCGCTTCGTCCCCGTTGGCGGAAACCGTCCCTACCTGGGCGATCTCCGCGCTGGTGCGCGTCTTCCTCGACTGCTTGCCGAGGTTCTCGACGAGGACCGCCACCGCCTTGTCGATCCCGCGCTTGAGGTCCATCGGGTTCATCCCGGCGGCCACCATCTTGCTCCCCTCGCGAAAGATCGCCTGCGCGAGCACGGTGGCGGTGGTCGTACCGTCGCCCGCCACGTCGGAGGTCTTGCTCGCCACCTCGCGCACCATCTTCGCCCCGAGGTTCTCGAAGGGATCCTGGAGGTCGATCTCCTTCGCCACCGTGACGCCGTCCTTGGTCACGGTAGGAGGTCCCCAGCTCTTCTCGATCAATACGTTGCGGCCCTTGGGGCCCAGCGTCACACGCACGGCGTGGGCGAGCTGGTCGACGCCCCGGAGCAGCCGCTCCCGGGCGTCCTGTGAATACACAATCTGCTTGGCTGCCATGACTCGTTTCTCCTACTCGAGCACCGCGAGGACGTCATCCTCGCGAATGATCAGATGTTCATCGCCCCCGACCTGGATCTCGTTTCCGGAGTACTTGGTGAAGAGCACCCGGTCTCCCTTGTGCAGAATCGAGCGGGCGGACCTTGCCGTCTTCCTGGACTCTCCCCTTGCCCACCGCGATGACGTTGCCCTGCATGGGCTTCTCCTTGGCGGTGTCGGGGATGATGAGTCCCCCCTTGGTCTTCCCCTCCTCCTCGATGCGCCTCACGAGGATCCTGTCGTGCAACGGTCTCACCTTCATGGCTCGATCTTCCTTCCATGGCCTCCGCTTGCACGAGGCCTGTGATCAGGCGGAGGCTGCTGCCCCCTCGCCTTCTGCTAAGTCTAGAAGAAAAGCAAATAATGTCAAGCGGTGATGCAGAACGCTTGATCCATCATGCATTTTTGCCGATACTGCAACCGATGGCGGACGGCGGACGAACCCGGCGCAAGGTCTCCCCCTTCGTGGGGCGGCCCAACGAGCTCGGCAGCCTCCTGGCCGATCTGCGTACGGCCAAGGGACTCTCCCTGCGGCAGGTCGAAGAGGCCACGGACCGGGCGGTCTCGAACGCCTACCTGAGCCAGCTCGAGAAGGGGAGGATCCGCAAGCCCTCGCCCAACGTGCTTCACAGCCTGGCGGCCGTCTACGCAGTGCCCTACGAGACGTTGATGGAGAAGGCCGGGTATTTGTTGCCGTCCGAGCGCAGCGCGGCCGGGCGCCGGAGAAGGTTGGCTGCCTTCGCGATCGACGATCTGACCGCCGAAGAAGAGGAAGAGCTCCTCAAGTACCTGGCATTCCTTCGCTCCCGCAAGCCTTCGTCATGAACCTCGATCACGGCAGGCACCTGCAGCCGGCCGGGCGAAGGCCCTCGAGGTGAGCGCCACTGACGCCGTGATCGCTGCTTCTTCTCAAGTCGAAGAGCCGATCCGCGCCGAGCTTTTTGGCGTCGACCGCTTGGAGCAACACGCCGAGAGCCTGGCTGCGGCCACGCGCACTACCGAGAAGCCGGCCAAAGGACGAGATCTCCTCCGCAGGGTTCGCGAGAACGGGAGGGTCCTCCTGGCTGCGTACCGGAACATCGCCGAGACGGTCCGGGCGAAGAGCGAGATCACGCCGGCCGCGGAATGGCTCGAGGAAGGTCCGGGATCGAACTCTCCGATTGGCGGGGCCAGCGAGTCCGTCTGGCGGAGCTTTGGAAGGATCATCCTGTCGTCCTCGTCTTCATCCGCCACTTTGGCTGACTGTTCTGTCGCGAGCAAGTCGCTTTCGCCAGGCATCCGTACCAAACTCCCGGTGTACGAGAGAATGCCACGGGGCTCGTCGGCCACTCGGTCAGGATGGAGGGAATGGGGATGCATCCCCGACGGCGCGCGCTCCTCTGGCTGAACGCCGTGGGCGGCAGCGCGGTACTCGCGAGCTACGCCGTGGGGCTCGGCTCCAGCCCGGAGCTGGGCTCCGCGCTGTGGGGTGGCGTTCCGGAGTCCGCCCGCCCGCTCTACTCGGTGAACATGCTGCTGGCCGCCGCGGGCTACTTCCTGTTCACTCCCTACATCCTCTTTCGCCTGCCTCCCGACACCACCCGCATCGGGGGCCGCCCGGCCTTCGGGATCTTCCAGGCCTCCTACGCCCTGATCCTGTTTCCCTCCGCGCTGTGGCTTCCACTCACGGCGGCGGTCCTCGCGCAGCCCTCCGCGCTCCTCTGGGCGCTCGTTCGCCTGGACCTGGCGCTGGTCGCGCTGGGCTCGCTGGGACTCCTCGCGAGCCTGCTGGCGCTTCCCGCCGTCGCACCCCGCGGGCGCATGCTGGCGGTGCTCGGCCTCCTCCCGTTCTGCCTCCAGACGGTCGTGCTCGACGCCCTCGTGTGGCCGGCCTTCTTCGCGCTGCCCAACCCCTGAGCCCCCGGAGGAGAAGGCTCCCCGTGTGGCTCGCAGGTCGGGGAGGCTCCCGGGACGAACGGCCAGCGGGCCGTGCCGACGGTCCCCGGAGAGCAGCTCGCGGGCAATGGCGAATGCGGCGGCGATCCGGCAGATTGGCTGAGGCATCGAAACCCAGAGGCACCTCGCCATGGCGATCGAGCTCAACCACACCATCGTCCCGGCCCACGACAAGGAGGCCTCCGCCCGATTCTTCGCGCGGGTCTTCGGCCTCCGGTACGAGGGGTCCGAGGGACACTTCGCGCCCGTGAAGGTGAACGACTCGCTGACCCTGGACTTCGACACCAACTCCCAGTTCGAGACCCACCACTATGCGTTCAAGCTGAGCGAGGAGGAGTTCGACGAGGTCTTCGCCCGGGTGCGGGCCGAGGGCATCCCCTACGGGAGCGGCCCCTTCTCCGCGGAGGATGGGAAGATCAACCGCTGGGGTGGGGGAAGGGGGGTCTACTTTCGGGACCCCGGTGGGCATCTCCTGGAGCTCTTGACGGTGGGATAGCGGCGGGACCCGGCGCGCCCGGGGCCTCGACGATCACGCGCGCGCTGCGCTGCCAGGTCAGGTAGGCCCACGCCCACTCGAAGAGCACCACCACCCGGTTCCGGAAACCGATCAGCCAGACGATGTGCACGCAGAGCCACAGGATCCAGGCGAGGCGGCCCCCGAACTCGAAGCGGCCGACGCGGGCCACGGCGGCGGCGCGCCCGATCGTGGCGAGGAGGTCGCGGTCCCGGTAGCGGAAGGGCAGGGTCGGCTCGCCGCGGAGCGCCCGCAGGAGGTTTCGGGCCGCCCAGCGCCCTTCCTGGATCGCGGCCGGGGCCATGCCGGGGACCGGGACGCCGTCCTGCTCGAGGGCCACGAGGTCCCCGGCTGCGAAGATCTCGGGATGGCCGGGGAGCGAGAGATCGGCGGCCACGAGCAGGCGCCCGTCGCGCGCGAGGGGAACGCCGAGCGAGGCCGCGAGGGGGCTCGCACGCACCCCCGCCGCCCACAACACCGTGCGCGCCGCGACGAGCTCGTCGCCGAGCCGGACGCCCTCGGGGCCCAGCGCCGTGACGAGGGCGCCCGTGCGCACCTCGACGCCCCGCGCCTCGAGCATCCGGAGCGCCCGCGCCGAGAGGCCCTCGGGGAAGCCCGGGAGGACGCGCAGGGCCTTCTCCAACAGCACCACCCGGGCCGAGCGGGCGTCGAAGCGGCGGAAGTCCCGGCTGAGGGTCTTCATGGCGATCTCGCGCAGGGCTCCCGCGAGCTCGACGCCGGTGGGACCCGCCCCGATCACGACGAAGCTGAGCCACTCCCGCCGGCGCCCGGCGTCCTCCTCGCGCTCGGCGGCCTCGAAGGCCAGGAGCACGCGTCGGCGGATCTCGAAGGCGTCCTCCAGGCTCTTGAGCCCGGGGGCGAAGGGGACCCAGTCGTCGTGCCCGAAATAGAAGTGCTCGAGGCCCGCCGCGAGGATCAGGGCGTCGTAGCCGAGCTCGCCGTCCGCGAGGCGGACCGCGCGCTCCTCGGGCAGGATCGCGGTCACCTCCGCCAGCAGCACGCGGGTGTTCGCGCTCCGGCTCAGCACCTGGCGGATCGGGGCGGCGATGTCCGGCGCCGCCAGCGCCGCCGTCGCGACCTGGTAGAGCAGGGGCTGGAAGAGGTGATGGTTGCGCCGGTCGACGACCGTGACCGAGACGGGGGCCCGGGCGAGCTCCCGCGCGGCGGTGAGCCCCGCGAAGCCGCCTCCCACGATCACCACCCGGTGCGGCTCCAAGCCCGCCGGGCTCGCGTCCGGGGGGGGCCCGGTCACGGCGAGGGGCTCCGGCTCCCGCCCGCCCGGGCCCGGAGCTTGCGCTTCGCCCGCAGATACCGGGCGTCGTAGCGCAGCCGCTCCGGGAGGTGCGGAAGCGAGCGCCGCATGCCCTGGGCCAGCGTCTCGAGCGCGAGGGCCCGCCCGCGGTTCCAGGGGAGGCCATAGAGCGCGCGCACGCGCTCCGGAAGCAGCCCGGCGGCCAGCAGAGCCGTGAGGGGACGAAGGGCTGCGGGAAGCGATCGCCGCAGACTCCGGCGCAGCTCCTGGGCGCAGCTCCCCACGGCGAGGACGCGCTCGACCGTGTGCGCGAAGTAGCTGCGGAACGCGCCGTAGCTCGCGGGGAGCGCCGCCTCGGGGATTCCGAAGAGCTCCGCGAAGGGCCTGGTCTCCTCGTAGTAGCGCTCTCGCTCGGCCTCGCGCAGGGGGCCCACGAAACGCCCGTAGGCGCCCAGGGCGCCCTCGATCAGGGTGGCGTGCACCCAGAGCAGCAGGTCGGGTCGGTTGGCGAAGTAGGGGGTCCCGCGCCGGTGCGGACCCAGGTCCTCCGGGAGCCGGCCGCGCACGAGGTCGTGGCGGCGCCGCGCGGCTCTCGCGGCGGTGACGGCCTCCTCGGCGCTCCCGAAGAGGATCCGGTCGATGGTCTCGAAGGTGCGGCGGAAGCGGCCGAGCGGATCCGCGTCGAACCGGCTGTGCTCCGCCACGCCCGCGGCCACGGCGGGGTGCGCGAGCTGGAGCAGCACCGCCGCGGGCCCCCCGAGGAGGAGCGCGTTCTCCCGCGAGATGCGCCACACGAGGGAGTCGGGGCCGAAGAATCCATGCGCGGGCTCCGGGGCCGCCGGGGTCGGGGGCGCGCCATCGAGGGGCAGCGAGAGCGACTCCGTCTGCACCAGAGGGGACTATAGTCCGCCCGGCGCAGATCGTCGGCGAGGAGCGGCCCACTCCGCGCCCGAAGGGGGGAGGGCGGTGGGCCGTTCCCGGGCGCCCTGCGGCGAGCTACGCTGCGACGCGACCGTGCGCCAGCTCCAGAGGGGCGCCCCGGCGCCCGCCGCCGGAACCCACTGACCTTCTTCGAGGAGGGGCTCGTGGCGACCATCACGGACGAGGAGCTGCGCGAGCGGACGCGCGCCCTGCTCGCGCAGGTGCACCCGGACCAGGTGGATCGCGTCCGCTTCCGGGGCGCGCAGTTCGACCACGGCCTGGCCTGGGTGCACTTCCCGGAGGGCCTGGGCGGTCTGGGTCTCGCCCCGGGCGCGCAGCGCGTGGTCCAGGAGGAGCTCCGCCGGGGGGCCAAGACCTTCTACCAGGACCTCGCGGTGAACCCGATCGGCATCGGGATGGGAGCTCCCACGGTCCTCGCCTACGGGACGGCCGAGATGAAGCGGCGCTACCTGCGCCCGATCTTCACCGGGGAGGAGATCTGGTGCCAGCTCTTCAGCGAGCCCGGGGCCGGCTCCGACGTCGCCGGCCTCGCGACCCGCGCGGTTCGGGACGGCGACGACTGGGTGGTCACGGGGCAGAAGGCCTGGACCTCGCTGGCCCACGTGTCGCGCTGGGGAATGCTGCTCGCCCGCACGGACCCCGACGCCCCCAAGCACGACGGCCTCTCGTACTTCGTGCTCGACATGGAGGCCGCGGGGGTCGAGGTCCGGCCCCTGTACCAGATCACCGGCGAGGCCGAGTTCAACGAGGTCTTCCTGAACGGCGTCCGGATTCCGCAATCGATGATGCTGGGCGAGCCGGGCCAGGGCTGGGCCGTCGCGATCACCACGCTGATGAACGAGCGCGTCGCCCTGGGTGGTGGGACCGGGGCCGCCCGGCGCGGTCCCATCGACGTGCTGCTCGACGTCTGGAAGGGGCGCGCGAAGCCGGTCGACGAGCGCGGGCGGGCGCGCGAAGCGGTGCAGCGCGATCGCGTGACCCAGCTCTGGATCCAGGCCCGGCTCCTCGACCTGACGTCGCAGCGCGCCCGGGCCGCGCTGCGCGCCGGGACGCCGGGGCCCGAGGGTTCGGTCGGCAAGCTCATGATGGCCGAGGTCAACCAGCGCATCTACGAGGCCTGCATCGACCTGCTCGGAGAGGACGGGCTGGTCTACGAGCCCGGCTACGAGCTCCGGCGCCCCACGCCGGTTGGTCGCGACTGGTCCGAGACGATCAAGCACACCTTCCTGCGCAGCCGGGCCTTCTCGATCGAGGGCGGGACCTCGGAGATCATGCGCAACATCCTGGGCGAGCGGGTGCTGGGCCTGCCCGGCGACCTGCGCGCGGACAAGGGCAGGCCCTGGAGCGAGATCCCGCGGAGCTGAGGTCAGCGATGGAGCCCGTCCTCACCGAAGAGCACGAGCAGCTGCGCGCGGTCGTGCGCAAGTTCTGCGAGGAACGCTCGCCCGAGAAGGCCGTGCGCGAGCAGATGGCGACCGCCCGCGGCTACGACCCGGGCGTCTGGCGCCAGATGGCCCGGGAGCTGGGCCTCCTGGGGCTCGTCATCCCCGAGGAGCACGGGGGTGCGGGCTTCGGGCCGGTGGAGCTCGCGATCGCGCTCGAGGAGATGGGGCGCGTGCTGCTGTGCGCGCCGTACTTCGCCACGGTGGCGCTGGCGACCCACGCGCTCCTCGAGAGTGGGGACGCGGAGGTGCAGGCCGAGCTCCTGCCCGGCATCGCCGCGGGAGAGAGCGTGGCGACCCTGGCCTGGAGCGAGGGCGAGGGGCGCTCTGACCTGGCCGGCGTGCGCACCGGCGCCGCCCGGGACGGCGGGGGCTGGCGCCTGGATGGCGCCAAGACTCCGGTGATCGACGGGGGCGTCGCCGACTGGATCCTGGTGGCGGCGCGCGCGGAGGCGGGCCTGTGCCTGTTCCAGGTGGACGGCGACGCTCCCGGGCTGCGGCGCGAGGCGCTCCCGCCCCTGGACCTCACGCGCAAGCTCGCGCGCCTCGAGCTCGACGGCGCGCCCGGGCGGCTGGTCGGTGCCCTGGGCAGGGCCGGCCCCGCCCTCGAGCGCGCCCTCGACCGGGCGGCCGCGGCCCTCGCCGCGGAGCAGGTGGGCGGGGCCCAGCGCTGCCTCGAACTGGCCGTCGCCTATGCCCGGGAGCGCGTCCAGTTCGGCCGGCCGATCGGCTCGCTCCAGGCGATCAAGCACAAGTGCGCCAATCTCCTGATGGAGGTGGAGGCGGCCCGCTCGGCCGCGTACCACGCCGCCTTCTGCGCCGCGAGCGGGGGCGAAGCGCTGCGCGCGGCGGCCAGCATGGCGAAGGCCTGGTGCTCGGATGCCTACTTCCACGCGGCCTCCGAGAACATCCAGATCCACGGCGGCATCGGCTTCACCTGGGAGCACCCCGCGCACCTCTACCTGAAGCGCGCCAAGAGCTCGTCGCTCCTGCTCGGGGATCCCGTCTTCCACCGCGACCGGCTGGCCTGCGAGCTGGGACTCTGAGTCCGCGCCGTCCGGCGGCTCAGGCGGCGCGGTAGCGGCGCAGCTCGGGAAGTCGCGAGGCCACGGCAGTCACGACCAGGAGGCACGCCGCGCCGCCGCTCACGACGGCGAAGGGGGCGCTGGTGAGCGCCGCCACGAAGCCCGACTCCATGGCCCCCAGCTGGTTCGATGCTCCGATGAAGATCATGTTGATCGAGGTCACGCGGCCGCGCAGCTCGTCGGGCGTCGCCATCTGGATGATCGTGCTCCGCATCACCACGCTCACCTGGTCCGCCATCCCGACTGCGGCGTAGGCTGCGATCGAGAGCGGGAAGGAGCGGGAGAGACCGAAGGCGATCGTCGCGATCCCGAAGAGCCCCACGGCGAGCAGGAGGGCGCGCCCCTGCTCCACGAGAGGCGGCCGCAGCACGAGCAGGATCGACGTGACGAGCGCTCCGGCCTCCAGGGAGGCCGAGAGGGCCCCGTAGCCGCGAGGGCCCACGTGGAGGATCTCGCTGGCGTAGATCGGGAGAAGCGCGGTGGCCCCTCCGAAGATCACGGCGAACATGTCGAGGGTCATGCAGCCGAGCAGCACCGGCTGGCGCCGCACGAAGGCGAGCCCCTCGCGGATCGCGTCCAGCCCGACGGGGCGCCGCAGGCCCTCCGGCGCCCGCGGCCGCAGCGGAGCGAGGGTGGCGATGGCCAGCGCGAGCAGGCAGGCGGCGAGGGCGTAGGCGCCGGCGGCGCCGGCCGCCGCGATCGAGATTCCCGCCAGGGCCGGGCCCGTCACGAAGGCCAGCGCCTGGGCCGTCGAGTGGATCGTCACCGCGTTCGCGAAGCGGCTGCGCGGCACCAGGAGCGGGAGCAGGGAGACGCGCGCCGGGCCCTCGAAGGCCGCCGCCACGGCGCAGGTGAAGACCACGGCGAAGAGCAGGGGCAGGCTCGCCGCGCCCAGGGCCGAGGCAGCGGCAAGTGCGGCCGCGCCGGAGAGCTCGGCGAGCTGCGCGAGCTGGGCGACCCGCCGCCGGTCGTGGGCGTCGGCCACCGCGCCGCCCACCAGCGAGAGGCCCAGGGCCGGCAGGAAGCCGACGACCCCCAGGAGACCCAGCTGGAAGGCCGAGCCCGAGAGGTCGAACACGTGCCAGGCGACCGCGGCGCGCAGACCGGTCATCGCCGTGCCGGACGCGACGCGGCTCGCGAGCAGCCAGCGGAAGCCGGGCTCTCGCAGAGCGGCGAAGGGCTCGCCCCCGGGCGCCTTCAGGCCGGGACCGGGCCCGCCGCCTCGGGGACGTCGACGATGCGGCGATTGCCTTCCCCGGGGCGGAAGTGCCAGATGTAGGCGTCCACCACGAAGTGATGGACATTGATGGCGGCGGCCACCAGGATGCTGCTCTCGACCCAGCCGAACCCCGCCGCGACGAACCCGGCCGGCAGGCAATGGAAGAGTCCGTAGCCCAGGGCGAGGCTCACCCCGTAGAACCAGACGGCGTGGCTGAGGGGGCCCTGGCGGTTGCCCGGCCTCGCCGTCTGGTCCTTGACGTGGAAGATCATCACGATCGCCAGGTACTGGATCGCGTGGAAGATGGCCGCCAGGTAGAACGCCTGGAGGTACACCAGAACGACCCACCAGACGCCATTGGCGAGCAGCAGCAGCGGCACGATGAGCGGCAGGGGGGTGGTCGGCTGGCGCCGCACCCCCAAGAAGAGCGCAGCCGGCGCGACGAAGACCGCGGCGGCGAGAAAGCGGAGCAGGGCCTGGCGCCCGGCATCGAAGGCGGGCAGGCGCAGCACGGACTCCGGCACCAGCCACTCCACCCCGACCCCCCAGTCGGCGTAGGAGAAGAAGGCGTAGAAGAAGGGCAGCAGGCAGGCCCAGCGCAGCAGCGCCTTGTCGCGGCGGCCGAGCAGGCAGCCCGAGCGGTAGCTGTAGGCCACGCCGAGGCCGTAGGCCTGGGCGGCGTAGTGATAGGGAGACCAGGTGAGGTAGAGGGCACGCAGCTGGGCGCCGATCGTCTCGGCGAACGCGATGCACAGGGTGAGCACCGCCAGGGAGAGCACCGGGAAGACCGTCGAGAGGAAGGGCAGGGCCTGGACCGCACCGGGCTTCGTGTAGAGGCGCACCGTGGAGGCGGCGAAGTGCGCGCTGTTGGCCGCGAGGAGCATCCAGGCCCCGAAGCGCTCGGGGACGAGCGGGCCGCGCTCGGCCGGGTGGAGGGAGGCCAGGAGCGCGACCCCGAGGCTCAGCCCCCCTCCGATCAGCAGGTAGTCGAAGGCCGGGTGCACGAAGCTCCGGCCCAGGAGCGGCGCCGGCCCGCGGCTCACGGCTCCGGCTCCCCGAGCAGCCGGGCGAGCTCTTCCAGGAGGGCCTGGGCGCGCGCCGAGCGCGGCGCGAGCTCGAGGGCCGCGGCCGCGTGTCGGCTCGCCTCGAGGAGCTCGCCCCGCTGAGCGGCCGGTTCGCCGGACTCGAGCGCCCGCCGCAAGAGCGCGCCGGCCAGGTCCAACCGCGCGCGCGAATCGCGGGAGTGCGCGCGCGCCCAGGTTCGCAGCGCCAGGATCTCGTCGTCCCGGTCGCCGCGGCTGCGCGCCACCTCCCGCAGAACCGGTGCCGCGCCGATCCCGGCGCCCGCGCCATCCAGCAGCAGGGCGAGCCGCAGCTGGCGCTGCGCCTTTTCGTAGTGACCGTCGCGCACGAGTCGCTTCACGCTCTGCACGTAGCCCGGCACGGGGCTCGGGAGACGCCCGTCGCTCCAGAGCGACGCGACGACGCCGGTCGCCATCGCGAGGAGAAACGCGAGCACGCTCAGCGCCCCCGCGAGGCGGTAGATGGGGCGAGCGGCGACCAAGGCACTCCTCGGGGGATTATACCATCGGGGGGGCGGATCGATTAGGCTAGCCCGCCCGAGGGAGTGCCGGCGCGCCCTCGGGCGCCGGCGGAGGAAGCCGAGCGGGATGAAGGAGCGGTTCGTCGCTCTCCTGGGACCCCTCCTCGGCGCCGCGCTCCTCGCCCTCGCCCTCGGGATACTCCACCGCGAGCTCGCGCAGGTCCACCTCGGGGACGTCCTCGAGCACCTGAACGCGATCCCGGGTCGCCGCGCGGCCCTCGCGCTGGCGCTCACCGTCCTCGGGTACCTCGCGCTCACGGGCTACGACTGGCTCGCGTTCCGCTACATCCAGAACGACCTGGCCTACGGGCGCATCGCCCTCTCGTCGTTCCTCGCCTACGTCTTCAGCCACAACGTGGGGCTCTCGTTCTTCGGAGGGAGCGCGGTTCGTTACCGGATCCTCACGGGCTTCGGCGTCAAGCCCGCCGAGATCGCGCGGGTGATCGCCTTCAACCTGCTCACGTTCTGGCTGGGCTTCCTGGCCCTGGGCGGCGCCGTGCTGGCGGTGGACCCGATCTCCATGCCCGCTGCCCTGCGCGGCCTGCTCGACTCGAGCCGCCCCGTCGGGGCAGCGCTCCTGCTCGCGCTGGTCGCCTATGTCTCGTGGAGCGCCCTCCGTTCGGCGCCGATCCGGGTGCGGGGCTTCGAGATCGCGCTGCCCCGCCCGGGGCTCACCGCCGCGCAGATCCTGCTCTCCTCCGGCGACTGGGCGCTGGCGGCGGGCGTGCTCTACGCGCTCTTGCCTCCCGCTCCCGGGCTCTCGTTCGCCGCCTTCCTGGGGATCTACCTCCTCGCCGTCGTCGCTGGCCTCGTGAGCCACGTGCCTGCGGGGCTCGGCGTCTTCGAGACGGCGGTGGTGCTCCTCCTCTCCCCCTACCTCTCCGGAGACGCGGTGCTGGGGTCCGTCGTCGCCTACCGGATCGTCTACTACCTCGTGCCCCTGGCTGCCGCGGTCGTGCTCTTCACGGGCTACGAGGCGCTCCAGCGCCAGCGCGCTCTGGCCCGCGCCCGCGATCTCGCGGGGCGCTGGCTGGGGGAGGTCGTCCCTCGCCTCCTCGCCGCGGCGACCCTGGCGGCCGGTGGCATCCTGCTCCTGTCCGGGGCGACGCCGGCAGCTCCTGACCGGATGGCTCGCCTGGCGCGCCTGCTCCCGCTCCCCGCCCTCGAGCTCTCCCACTTCCTGGGCAGCGTGATCGGGGCCGCGCTGCTGCTCCTGGCGCGCGCCCTCCAGCAGCGGATCGACGCCGCCTACTTCCTCACCCTGGCCCTCCTGGGCGCAGGCTCGCTGGCCTCGCTGCTCAAGGGCTTCGACTACGAGGAGGCGGCGATCCTGGCTGCCATGCTCGTGGCCTTCCTGCCCAGCCGCCGCTATTTCTACCGCCGGAGCTCGCTCCTCTCCCCGTCGTTCTCGGCCAGCTGGGTGACCGGCCTCGCGGTTGCTCTCGCAGGGACCGCCTTCGTCGTAGCACTGGCGCACCGACACGTGGAGTACTCGAGCGAGCTCTGGTGGCAGTTCGAGCTCTCGGGTCACGCGCCCCGGTCTCTGCGCGCCCTGGTCGGCGCCTGCGCCGTCCTCCTCTTCTACTCGCTGGCGCGCCTGCTGCGCCCCGTCCCTCCCCTGGTCGAGCTTCCGAATCCGGCCGATCTCGAGCGGGCGGCCGCCGTGGTGGCCGCGGCGCCGCGCACGACCGCCCATCTGGCCCTGCTCGGCGACAAGCGACTGCTCTTCCACGAGGATGGCAGCGCCTTCGTGATGTACGGAGTTGCGGGGCGGAGTTGGATCGCCATGGGGGACCCGGTGGGTCCCGCGGAGCAGCGCCGGGAGCTCGCGTGGCGGTTCCGGGAGCTCGCCGATCGGCACGGCGGGCGGGCGGTCTTCTACGAGACGAGCGCGGTGGATCTGCCCGTCTACCTGGACCTCGGCCTCTCGCTCTACAAGCTCGGCGAGGAGGCCCGCGTCCCGCTCGCCGCCTTCTCGCTCGAGGGGGGCGCCCGCAAGGGTCTGCGCCAGTCCGTGAACCGCATGCAGCGCGAGGGCTGCGCCTTCGAGCTCGTCCCGCCCGAGGCGGTGGCCCCGCTCCTGGACCCGCTCGAGGCCATCTCCGACTCGTGGCTCTCGGCGAAGAAGACCCGCGAGAAGCGCTTCTCCCTCGGCTTCTTCGACCGCGAGTACCTGAAGCGAGGGCCGCTCGCCCTCGTGCGCCGGGAGGGTCGGATCGTCGCCTTCGCCAATGTGTGGCTCGGAGCCGAGCGCGAGGAGCTCTCCCTCGACCTCATGCGCCACGGCCCGGACGCTCCCTCGGGAGCCATGGACTACCTCTTTGCGGAGCTCATGCTCTGGGGAAGGTCCCAGGGCTTCCGCTGGTTCAGCCTCGGCATGGCGCCCCTCTCGGGCTTCGAGCACCACCGCCTGGCGCCCCTTTGGAACCGGCTCGGCGCATTCCTGTTCCGGCACGGAGAACACTTCTACAACTTCCAGGGCCTGCGGAGCTTCAAGGACAAGTTCGACCCGGTCTGGGAGCCCTGCTACCTGGCCTCCCCGGGCGGGCGCGCGGTGCCGCTCGTGCTGACCCAGGTGGCAGCGCTGATCGCCGCCGGGTTCACGGGCGTCGTGACCCGATGACGAAGGGTCTGGCCGCCTTCTGGTGCGCCCTCTGGGTGACGGCCGCCGCTCGGGCGGGGGCGTCCGATTCGCTGGAGTTCGACCGCTTCGGCCCGGTGGCGCTCACCCGCGAGAGCGAGCATCCCTCGAACGTCGTGCTCTTCGTCTCCGGCGACGGCGGGTGGAACCTGGGCGTCGTGGACATGGCCCGGGCACTGGCCTCGTTGGACGCGCTCGTGGTGGGGATCGACATCCACCGGTATCGGAAGGCGCTGGAGCGCTCCGCGGAGGCGTGCTCCTATTTCGCGGCGGACTTCGAGGCCCTCTCCCAGTTCGTGCAGAAGAAGCTCGCGTTCCCGGAATATCGCGCGCCTGTCCTGGTGGGCTACTCCTCGGGCGCGGCTCTCGTCTACGCGACGCTGGTCCAGGCCCCGCCGGGCACGTTCCGGGGCGCGCTGAGTCTGGGCTTCTGCCCGGACCTCCCCCTCTCGCGCTCCCCGTGCCGCGGCCACGGCCTGGCCTTCGAGGCCGCGCCCGGGGGAAAGGATCTCCGCTTCCTCCCGGCGGCGGAGCTCGAGGCCCCCTGGATCGCGTTCCAGGGGACGATCGACCGGGTGTGCGAGGCCTCCCGCACCCGAGCCTACGTGAGGCAGGTGCGCGGGGCGGAGATCGTCCTGCTTCCGAAGGTGGGGCACGGCTTCTCGGTCCAGAGGAACTGGCTGCCTCAGCTCCAAGAGAGCTTCTCCCGCCTGGCGACCCGGGCCGGCCACGCCACCCGGGTGGAGGCGCCGGACGTCGCGGACCTCCCTCTGGTGGAGGTCCCGGCCCCGGGAGGTGAGGGCGACACCCTGGCCGTCGTCGTGTCGGGAGACGGGGGCTGGGCGAGTCTCGATCGGGAGGTGGGCCAGGTGCTCGCCGCGCGCGGCATCCCCGTCGTCGGGCTCGACAGCCTCCGCTACTTCTGGACCCGCCGCACGCCCGAGGAGGCGTCCCAGGCCCTCGCGCGCATCCTCGCGCACTACCTGCGGGAGTGGAAGCGGAAGAAGGCGATCCTGGTCGGCTACTCGCGCGGAGCCGACGTGGTTCCCTTCCTGGCGAATCGGCTTCCCGAGGACCTGCTCGCGCAGCTCCGCCTCATCGCCCTTCTCGGCCCGGGGCTCCAGGTGGACTTCGAGTTCCACCTCTCGGACTGGCTCGAGGATGCGACGCGCCCCACCTCGCGGCCCGTCCTTCCGGAGGTCGAGAAGCTGCGCGGGCGCGGGATCCTGTGCGTCTACGGCCAGCAGGAGCCGGCGAGCCTTTGTCCCCGGCTCGCGCCGGGGCTCGCAGTGCTCGACCCCCGCCCGGGCGCGCACCACTTCGGGGGCGATTACGAAGCCATCGCCCGGAGGATCCTCTCCGAGGCAGGGCTCTAAGGGGGGGACCGCGGAGCCCATCGCTCGGACCCGATCGTCCGTTCGATGGAGCCGGCGATCCGCTCGAGATCTGGAGGAGCCAGGATCCGGAAAGGCTCCGTGCGGCGCACGAAGGCCGCGAGGAACGAGGCCATCACCTCCTGCTGCGAGGCGTAGCGCGCGAGAGCGGCCCCTTTCGCGCTCCGCTCGGCGTCGCCGACCCGAAGGGCGACGCGCGCGAGCCCGGGATCCGGCAGATCTCCGGGAAGCTCGAGCGGCGCATCGGGGCCCGGCGGCTCCTTCGCCCCGAACCCGACCGGCCAGCTCGGCCAGTGCACGACGTAGAGGAGGATGCGCGGGAGCCCGGCTCCGAAGCCGCCCTCCGCCGCGGGGCGCGCGTACTCCTCGAGCGCGAGCAGGGTGAAGAGCCCGGTGGCGCTGTGGTCGGGATGCTGGTCCGCCGGATCCGGCAGGGCGACGACGCTGGGCGACGCCTCGCGCAGGATCGTCAGGAGCTCGCGCTGGAGGTCGGCTCCGTCGTACGCCGTCTTCGGGTCGACGACGTCGGGGTACGGGGGAGCCTGCGCGCCCGTGGTCGGGGAGCGCTCGGGATGGCCGCGGCGCCAGTGGGCATGGAGGAGCGGAGCGAGGCCTCCGTCCGGAAATCCGAGGAACTGGAGGCGCACGGCGCCGCCGCCGAGCTCTCGGACGGCCGCGCGGGCCTCGCCCATCCGCCGCTCGCCGTAGGCCAGGAAGTCGGCGGGACGGGGTCGCGCCCGCCCGGTCTCGTACTCGACGGCCTCCACGTAGCCATCGCCCGATGTCACGATCGCGACGCGCGACGTGCCACCCCGCTCGATCACGCGTTGGACGAGGGCGCCCGCCCCGAGGGTCTCGTCGTCGGGATGGGGCGAGACGACGAGCAGGCGCTCGCCGGGGCCCACGTCGAGAGGGTCCGGCTCGGGGAACGCGGCCCCGAGGGCGAGCACGGCCGCCGCGAGAATCGCGACGGGAGCCATTCCCGGCATCGACGTGACACCGGGCTCCTCCATCGGCGGGTCGCCTCCGTTGGCCTCAGCCGTGCGGCCGCTTGAGCGGGACGAAGATCGTGGCATCTCCCCGGCGCACCAGCAGGAGGGCGCTCTCACCGGCCGCCTCGAGCTTCGCTCGAAAGTCCCCGACGTCCTCGACAGGCTCCCGGTCGACCTGCACGATGATGTCGCCCGGCTGGACGCCCGCCCGGGCGGCGGGCCCGCCCGGCTCCACCGCGACGACGACGACGCCGCTCCTCTCGTCGGTGCGGAGCCGTTGGCGCAGGGCCGGGTCGAGATTCTCCACCGTCACTCCGAGCGCGGTCGCACCGCCCCGGGAGCCCGGTCGGGTCGCCGCGACCTCCGGCTCCTCGAGCTTTCCGATCGTCACCTCGAAGGTTCTGCGCCCGCTCCCGCGAAGCACCTCCACCTCCACGCGCTGTCCGATCGGCGTGCTCGACACCTTCCTGGGCAGATCGCGCATCTCCCGGATCGGCTGACCGGAGAAGCGCGCGATGACGTCGCCGCGCTCGATGCCCGCCTCGGCGGCCGGGCTGCCGGGTGTCACCTGGGCCACGAGCGCGCCCTCCTGGGTCCCGAGCCCGAGGGCCTCCGCCAGCTCGGGGGTGAGGGGCTGGATGGCCACCCCGAGCCAGCCCCGGGTGACGTGCCCGCTCTCCTTGAGCTGCGGGAGGATCTCCTTTGCCATGTTGACCGGAACGGCGAACCCGATCGTGTTGGCTTGGGGGTTGATGGCGGTGTTGATGCCGATCACCTCGCCCGCCAGGTTGAGGAGGGGACCGCCGGAATTGCCGGGGTTGATCGCCGCGTCGGTCTGGATGAAGTCGTCGTAGGGGCCCTGTCCGATGTCGCGGCCCTTGGCGCTCACGATGCCCGCTGTCACGGTGTGCTCGAGGCCGAATGGGTTTCCGATCGCCACCACCCAGTCGCCGGGCAGGACCTCGTCGGAGTCCCCGAGCGGAAGCGCGTGCAGGTCGCTGCGGCCCTCGACGCGGATCAGGGCCAGGTCGGTCTTCGGGTCCTGTCCCACCACCTGGGCCTCCGCCTTGGACCGATCGGAGAAGATCACCTCGATCCGGTCCACGTTCTCGACCACGTGGTTGTTGGTCAGGATGTACCCGTCCGGCGAGAGGATGAAACCCGTCCCGAGGCTCGGCACGTGGAACTCCCGGCCGCGCGGCTGGGGCTCGAGGGGAGCGCCGAAGAACTCGCGGAACAGCTCCGGAAACGGGAACTCCGGCAGTCCCTGGGGCGAGCGGAGCACGGTCTTGGAGGTCTGGACGTTCACCACTCCCGGGGCCGAGTCGCGCGCGAGCTCGGCGAATCTCGAGTGGCCCCGCTCGGCCAGGACCGCAGCGTCGGGCTCGCTCCAGAAGCGGCCCGCTTGCGCCCCCCCGGCGGCCCGGGGCGGCTCGGCCTCCCGGCCCCCCGGCGCCTCGTGGGCCGGCGGGCTCGGGAGTCGCTCCAGGAGCCCCGAGCTCGCGAGCCATACGCCGACTGCGCAGCCCGCCACGACGCCCAGCGCGACCTTGACCGCGGTTCCCGACATGCCTCTCCCTCCCGCCTTCCGGCCCCGGTGGAGTCGGAGCGCCCGGGCGATCCAGACGAGCGCTCCCCCCGTCCCATTCTATCGGCGGAGAGTCTCGCGGGAGAGGGGGTCGCGGGAGGCGGCGCGCCGCCTGCGGCTCGCGCTGCGTCAGGTCTCCTTCGCGCCGGCCCCGGGAGGCGCACCCCGCCGGGGGACCGGCAGATACTCGACGCTCGGGCTCCGGCGCACCGGCTGCGGGTAGAGCGTCATGAGCTGGAGGAACTCCTCGGGGATCTCGGTGCTGACGGGGAGCCCCATGCGCCGCGCCTCGCCCGGGGTGATGGGATAGTCGTGGGTCCATTGGCCCTGGGAGAGCTCCTCGGCGAGCGCATCGCACCGATCGGGAGGGAGGCGCTCGCAGAGGAACTCCTTCACGGCCCTGCGGAGCTGCCCGAGCGCGAGCTCCGCCTGGTCCGCCAGGATCAGCGTCTGGTCGTCCACCTCCGCCACCGGCTTCCTCGCCACCACGCGGAGCAGGGAGGCCGCCGGGAACTGCCCGATCTGCGGGTCCACGGGACCCAGCACCGCGTGCTCGCTCATCACGATCTCGTCGGCGGCCAGCGCGATCAGCGTGCCTCCCGACATGGCGTAGTGGGGGACGAACACGGTGACCTTGCCCCGGTGCCGCGCGATGGCGCGGGCGATCTGGAGCGAGGCCAGCACGAGCCCGCCCGGCGTGTGGAGGACCAGGTCGATCGGGGTGTCGCTGCCCGTCAGATGGATGGCGCGGATCACCTGCTCCGAGTCGTCGATGTCGATGTAGCGGAACACCGGGAATCCGAGGAAGCTCATGGTCTCCTGCCGGTGCACCAGGGCGATCACGCGAGCCCCGCGGCTCTGCTCGATGCGCCGCATCACGCGCGCGCGCGAGGAGTCGAGCAGGCGCTTCTTCAACAGTGGCTGCAGGGCCGTCAGCATGAGGAAGATCCAGAAGATGTCCGTGGCGCCCATCTCCACCTCACCGCCCGCCGCGCACGGGGGCGAGCTCCGAGAGCAGGTCGATCTGGATCTGTTGCAGGTCCACCATGCGCTCCCACTGGGCGTGGAGGACGTGGTCCACCTTCTCGTGCAGGCTCGCGATCTCGATCTCGGACTTGAGATTCACGCGGTAGTCGTGGTCGGCCTGGAGCCGGTCGCGGGCCGCCTGGCGATTCTGCGCCATCATGATGATCGGGGCCTGGAGCGCCGCGAGGCACGAGAGGATCAGGTTGAGGAGGATGTAGGGGTAGGGGTCGAAGGACGGTCTCGCGAGGGCGGCGGAGTTCGCGGCGACCCAGGCGCCGATCAGGGCCACGAAGCCCAGCACGAAGCCCCAGGAGCCCCCGAGGCGCGCCACCGAGTCGGCCGCGCGCTGGCCCGCGGTGGCGCTGCGCGCGAACTGGCGCTCGATGTCGGCGGCGATCGTGAGATGCCGGCCCGCCTTGCCCGCCACCTCGGCCTCCACCGCCGTGAGCGCGCCCTTCTCCTGCTCCAGCCGCTCGACGACGTAGTGGGCGCGCTCCTGGTTGAGGCAGCGGCGACAGACGTGCCCGTTGCCGGTCCAGCGCTCGGGGTGGTGCTGGGCGATGTGCAGGGCCACCTGGTGTCGCACGGACTCCGCGCGCACGAGCTCGCCCCGCCGGCCGACGCCGCCGCACAGCCCGCAGCGGCGCTCGACCGGGAGCCTGCCCCGCCCCGCCTCCCCTGCGACCCCGCCTCCCTTGCGCACCTCGTCCATCGCGGCTCCTCCCCGCTCGCCCCGGGGTGGTCGCCCGTGGCGGCGCGGCTAGGAGTACCGCGGGGCAGGCCCTCGCGCCCGCGACGCGGGGGCCCGGGGGCCGGCCCGGGTCAGCCCGGCAGGAGGGCCGCGAGGGCGGCGTATCCCAGGGCGCCCAGCAGGGCCGAGGCGGGGATCGTGAGGACCCAGGCCCACACGATCCGCGCCGCCACGCCCCAGCGCACGGCCGAGAGGCGCCGCGTGGCGCCCACGCCCACGATCGCGCCTGTGATGGTGTGGGTGGTGCTGATCCCCACCCCCAGCGCCGTCGCCGTGTAGATGGCCACGGCGGCGCCGGTCTCCGCCGCGAAGCCGCTCACCGGGGCGAGCTTCGTGATCTTGTTGCCCATGGTGTGGATGATCCGCCAGCCGCCGGCCATGGTCCCGAGCCCGATCGCGGTGTGGGCCGAGATCACCACCCAGAAGGGCACCTCGAAGGTCTGGAGGTAGCCGGCCGTTACCAGAACTCCGACGATGATTCCCATCGTCTTCTGAGCATCGTTGGCTCCGTGCATCAGGCTGTAGGCCGCCGCCGAAGCGAGCTGGAGCCGGCGGAACCAGCCATCCACCTGGGAGGGAACCGCGTGCCGGAATCCCCAGTAGAGGGCGATCATGACGCTGAGTCCGACCAGGAGGCCGATGGTCGGCGCCACCACGATGAAGACGAGCGTCTTGGTCCAGCCGGCCACGAGGATCGCGTCGAAGCCCGCCTTGGCCACCGCCGCCCCCGCGTAGCCACCGAAGAGCGCGTGGGAGGAGCTGGTGGGGAGGCCGTAGTACCAGGTGATGAGGTCCCACGCGATGGCGCCGAAGAGACCGGCCCCGATCACGGCGAAGGTCACCACGTTGAGGTCGACCATGCCCGAGCCCACGGTCTTGGCCACCGCCGTCCCGAAGAGGAAAGCTGCCACGAAGTTGAAGAATGCCGCCCAGACCACCGCCTTCCCCGGCGAGAGCACGCGGGTCGAGACGACGGTGGCGATCGAGTTGGCGGCGTCGTGGAAGCCGTTGATGAAGTCGAAGGAGAGGGCGAGAGCCACCAGGGCCACGACGACGAGGAGCTGCGTCTCCATGTCTCAGGTGTGCTTCACCACGATGCCCTCCAGGATGGTCGCCACCACCTTGCAGCGGTCGGTCGCTTTCTCCAGGAGGTCGAGGATCTCCTTCCACTTGAGGACGGCGATGGGGTCGCTCTCCTCCTCGAAGAGCCGACCCACCGCCTCCAGGTAGACCGCGTCGGCCCGGGCCTCGAGGCGCCCGATCTGCTGCACGAATCCCGAGACCGCCTTGCGGGTCTCCAGGGCGAGGAGGCCCTGGCTCACCTGCTCGACGCAGGCGCTGATGAGCTGCGCCAGCTCGCGCGCGGCGGGCCGGACGCGCTCGATCCGGTAGAGCCGCACCACCGTCGCCGAGGCATCGATGTCGTCGATGACGTCGTCGAGCGCGCTGTTGAGCTCGTAGATGTCCTCCCGGTCGATCGGGGTGACGAAGGTCCGGTAGAGGCGCTGGAGCACGTCGCTCGCGAGGGCGTCGCAGCGATGCTCCACCTCCTTGATCGCGTCGGCCCGCTCCCAGAGCGGGTGATCGGGGGCCAGCATCTCCTCGAGCAGCGTCGCTCCCTTGCGCAGCTCGGAGCCGAGCGCTGCGAAATCGGCGAAGAACTTCTCCTCGCGCGGGATCAGGCGAAAGGGAGCCATGGATCCTCCCCGGATCCGGCGCTCGGGCGGGGGCCGGGTGCCGGAGGCTCGCTGGGCGTCTACCTTCGTTGGGGGGGCAACGGAATCTAGCGGAACGCGAGCAGGGTCACCAGCGCGAAGAGCGGGAGCAGGACCCCACAGGACCAGACCATGTAGCCGAGGAAGCTCGGCATGGCGACGCCGCGCTCCTCGGCGATCGCCTTCACCATGAAGTTCGGTCCGTTTCCGATGTAGGTGTTGGCTCCCATGAAGACCGCCCCGGCGGAGATGGCGGCCAGCAGATCGCCGTTCGCGGGACCGCCGGCCAGGAAATCCGCCAGGTAGCGCCCTTCCAGGGGGATCCCGCCCAGGCCGCAGGCCGTGGCGGCGAAGGTGAGATAGGTGGGGGCGTTGTCGAGGAAGCTCGACAAGAGGCCCGTGGCCCAGAAGAAGTGCCAGGGCTCGCGGATCCCGAAGCTCGCCGCATGGGCGTTGAGCAGCAGGAGCGCCGGGGCCATGGTGAGGAAGATTCCGGCAAACAGGACGGCCACCTCGACGATCGGCCCGAAGGTGAAGGAGTTCTCTCGCCTTAGCCGGGGGGAGGTGACCGCGAAGGACGCGGTCCCGAGCCCGAGCATCAGCCCCTCCTGGACGCCGAAGGGCCAGGGCGCGCCGCCGCTGCCGAAACCGCGTCCGGAGGCGTAGATCACCGCCACGATGCCGGCCAGGAACAGGAAGTTCCGCCGGCCCTCGATCCGGACCGGCTCGTGGCGCTGCACCTCCTCGAGCTGCGAGCCCGGTCGTTCCCGCTCCTCGCGGGCGAGGACCGCCTGATCCCACAGGTTGAAGAGCAGGAGCAGCGCCCCGTTCACGAACAGCCAGGGCTTCCAGAGCCGCAGGGTCCACTCGAAGGGAACGCCCTTGAGGAATCCCAGGAAGAGCGGCGGGTCCCCGAGCGGCGTGAGGAGCCCCCCGCAGTTCGAGACCACGAAGATGAAGAACACCACCACGTGCACCTTGCGCTCGCGCGGCGCATTGGCGCGCAGGAGGGGTCGGATCAGGAGCACCGAAGCGCCGGTCGTGCCGATCAGGCTCGCGAGGCCGCCCCCGAGCCCGATCAGCGCGGTGTTGAGGAGCGGCGTCCCCGAGAGGGACCCGCGCACGTGGATCCCCCCGGTGATCACGAAGAGGGAGCCCAGGAGCAGGATGAAGGAGGTGTATTCCTTCCCCTTCTCGAGCAGCTCGTGGACGCCGGCGGCCCCGTGCGCCTGGACCAGGTACGCCGCCACGGGAACGGCAAAGAACGCCGACACGAGCCCCTTGTTCCGGTGGGGCTCCCAGAAGTGGGGCGTCGCCAGCGGCAGGATCGCAATGACCAGGAGCAGAAGGGCGAAGGGCAGGACCGTCCAGATCGGGAGCTCGAGGCCGTGGGCCATGGCGAGGGTCCGCCTCCGTCTGCGCCCGGCTCCGAGCCGCCGGCGGGGACCAGAGAGCGGGCGGAACGTCGCGAAGGAGGTGCTCCGCGGCAAGGGTCCGGGCGAGGTACCCTGGCGGGGCGGTGACGCACCCGGAGGAAGGTCCTACGGCATCTCCTGCGGAGCGCCTCGCTGCCATCGACGTCGTCCGCGGGCTCGCGATCGCGGGCATGATCCTCGTCAACAGCCCTGGTAGCTGGGATCACGTCCACGCCCAGCTCGCCCACGCCGACTGGAACGGATGCACCCTGGCCGACCTGGTGTTTCCGGCGTTCCTGTTCATCGTGGGCGCAGCGATCCCCGTCGCATTCGAGCGCCGTGCCGCTGCCCGAGCCGCGCCCGCTGCGACCCTGGCACGGGTCGCGCGCCGCACGCTGCTCCTCTTCGCCCTCGGTCTCTTCATCAATGGCTTCCCGAGCTACTACGACCCGGCCACGCTGCGCATCCCGGGCGTGCTCCAACGCATCGCGGTCTGCTATCTTGCGGGCTCCCTCCTGGCACTCACTACGCGTCCCCCCACGCAGGCGGTGCTTGCCGTGGCGATCCTCGTCGGCTACTGGGCGCTCCTCGCGCTGGTGCCCGCGCCGGGGGGGATTCCGGGCGATCTGGCGCCCAAGGAGGCGAATTTCGTGGCCTGGGTCGACCGGAAGCTGCTTTCGGGCCACCTGCTTCACGACAGCTGGGACCCGGAGGGCATCCTGAGCACCCTGCCGGCGCTGGGGACGACGCTCACGGGGATGCTGGCGGGCTCCTGGCTCCTCTCCTCCCGGGGCCCGCGCGCGAAGGCCCCGGGCCTCGCTGGGGCCGGGGCGCTGCTGCTCGCGCTGGGGCTCGGCTGGGGCCAGAGCTTCCCCCTCAACAAGAACCTCTGGACGAGCTCCTTCGTGCTCCTGAGCTCCGGGATCTCGCTCCTGCTCCTGGCGGCCTCCCACGCCCTGGTCGGACGGGCCGGCCTGCGACGCTGGAGCTTGCCCTTGGTCGTGCTGGGCGCGAATCCGATCGTCGCCTACGTCGGATCCCTGCTCGTCGACATGCAGCTCGAACGCGTCCCGCTGGCCCTCTCCAATGGGGCATGGACGACGCCGAAGTACTGGATGTGGCAGCACGTCTTCGCCCCGTGGGCAGGACCGACGAACGGCTCCTTGCTGTACGCGATGGCTTACGTCCTCGGCTGGCTCGGCGTATCCGCGCTCCTCTATCGCAGGAGGGTCTTCATCAGGGTATGAAGGTCGCGATCGCTCTCTTTCCGATGCTTCCGCTGGCCGCTGTGCTCCTCGTGGCCTCGCCGGTCGCCGCGCCCCTCGAGATCGGTGCGGGCGAGCGCCTGTTGGTGATCGCGCCCCACCCCGACGACGAGACGCTCGGTGCGGGCGGGCTGGTGCAGCGGGTGCTGGCCCGGGGGGGTAGCGCGCGCGTCGTGATCCTGACCGCCGGGGACGGCTATCCGGACGCGGTCGCGCGGGAGACGGGCAATCGCGAGCCGCGCCCGGCCGACTTCGTCGCCTACGGCCGGCGGCGCATGGGGGAGGCGCGCGCCGCCGTGCGCGAGCTGGGCGGAGGACGCGTACACCTCCAGTTCCTCGGATTCCCGGACGGAGGGCTCGCGCCGCTGCTCCACGCGCACTGGCGGCGCAGCCATCCCGAGCGCTCGGCGACGACGGGAGCCAGCGATCCGCCCTACCCCGAGGTGGTCGAGCCGAACGTCGCGTACGACGGGGACGACCTCTTGAGGGAGATCGCGGAGATCCTGCGCGATACGGCACCCACCGTGATCGCGCTGCCCGACCCCGCGGACGCACATCCCGACCACAGCGCAACCGGGCTCTTCGCCCTGCTCGCGCTGGAGGCGCAGAGCCGCGCCCCGGCGTCGCACGGGCCTCCGCTGCCCCGGATCTTCCTCTACCTGGTCCACTGGCGGGCGTGGCCCGAGGGGTTCACCTCCCCGACGCCGCCGGGACCGGACACGCCCCTCGAGCTCCCGGAGGGCCTCCCGGAGCCGGGTCTTCCGCGCGTCGCCCTCCTGCTCAGCGACTTCGAGCGGGGCGCGAAGGCCGCCGCGCTCGCGCGCCACGGGTCGCAGCAGGAGATCATGGGCTCGTTCCTGCGCGCGTTCGTGCGCCGCACCGAGCCCTTTCGGGTCCTCGCAACGCCAGCTCTCGACCAGATCGCGATCGCGGTCGAGCGCTCGCTCGGGCTGGCACAGGCCTTGCACCGGGCCGCGGAGGCCCCTCGAGCGGATGACGTGGGGGCCCTGGGGGCGTCGTCGCGGCGCGACCTCCCCGCGCCGCCGGGCCGACCGCAGAGCCGCCTGCTCGGGGCCCGGGGGGCCGATTCCCCCGTGCTGCAATAGGCGGCGGGGCTCCCCCCGGCGAGGGATCCAACCATGAGATGGATCGTCGGCCTGGATCTCCGCCTCGCGAGCCAGGGGGCCCTTCGCTTCGCGAGCTGGCTGGCTCGCGAGAGCCGCGCCGCCGACGGCGAAGAGCTCGTGGGGGTCCACGTGCTCGAGGAGGAGCACCTTCGGCTCGTCCTGCGCTACCACCACCTCGACGAGGTGATCGCCCGTGCGCGCACGTCGGCGGAGGAAGCGCTGGCGGCGGAGGGGGCCGCCCGGCTGATCCGCGAGCTCGAGGTCGTGCGGGATCTGCGGGCCGAGGAGGGCCTCGAGAAGGCGCGCACCTCCCATCGCGCCGACGCGGTGATCGTCGCTCGCCACGCCGGTCGCGAGAGCCATGCGATCGTGCGGCTCGGCCGCGTCGCACGCCGCCTGCTCCGCACGCTCGCGTCCCCCGTGATCGTCGTTCCCCCGGACCTGCGTGCCGACGAGATCGGCGAGGGACCGGTGCTCGCCCTCACCGGGCTGGGCGACGATTCGCTGGCCGCGCTCCGCTTTGCAGGGCGGATGGCCCAGCGGCTCGGCCGCGAGCTCGGGATCGCGCACGCCGTCGCGGTTCCGGAGGAGTTCGGCGCCTACCTGCCCCCGCAGACCCTGGGCCGCCTGCTCGAGGTGAACCAGCGCGAGGGCGAGCAGGCCCTCGCCGAGTGGATGAAGGCCCATGGGCTGAGCGCCGACGCCCTGGCCGTGCTCCAGGGGGGAGCCGTGGAGCGAGCCCTCGAGCACGCGAGCGCCGAGGGATCCCCCCTCCTGGTCACGGGATCGCGCCAGCTCTCGTCGGTGGAGCGCGTCCTGCTGGCCAGCACCGGCAGCGCGCTGGCCGCGGCGGCACCCTTCGCCGTCGCCGTGGTCCCTCCCGCGAGCTGAGCTTCAGGGTCCGCGGCCGTCTCACAGCTCCACCTGGGCGCCGAGCTCCACCACCTGGTTGGGAGGGATGCGGAAGTAGGCGCTCGGGCCCTGGGCATTCTGGGACATGACGGCGAAGAGCACCTCGCGCCAGCGCGCCATTCCCGAGGTGCCTCCCGAGATCAGCTTCTCGCGGCCCAGGAAGTAGCTCGTGCTCTGGAGGTCGATGGGGATCTCGTCGGAGCGGATCCGCTCCAGGAGCGCGGGCACGTTGGGCATCTCCATGAAGCCGTAGCGGGCCACCACGCGGACGAAGCCCTGGCCGAGGACCTTCACCGCCACGCGCTCCGCACCCGACACGTACGGGACGTCCTCGGTCAGGAGGGTGATGAAGAGCGTCTGCTCGTGGACCACCTTGTTGTGCTTGATGTTGTGGAGCAGGGCGAGCGGCGTTCCCTGGGGATTGCTGGTCAGGAACACCGCCGTGCCCGGGACCCGCGGGAGCTTGGCGGTGTCGAGGTCCGGGAGGAAGAGGTCGAGGGGCAGCGAGGTCTCCTCCAGCCGCTCCTCGAGGACGGCCCGGCCGCGCCGCCAGGTGCTCATCAGAGTGAACGCCACGGCCGCGACCGCCAGCGAGAACCAGCCGCCGTCGTCGATCTTGAACAGGTTCGAGCCCAGGAAGGCGAGGTCGATCGGGAGCAGGAGGGCGCCCAGCCCGATCGCCCATCGTCCCCAGCCCCAGCGCCGAGCGGCCACCACGCACAGGAGCGAGCTCGTGATGACCATGTCGGCGCTCACGGCCATGCCGTACGCGGCCGCCAGCTGCGACGAGGCGCCGAATCCCACCACCAGCGAGCAGGCGGCGACCATGAGGGCCCAGTTGACCGGCGCCACGTAGATCTGGCCGCTCTCCCGCGCCGAGGTGTGGCTCACCGGGAGGCGCGGGCTGAAGCCCAGCGCGATGGCCTGGTGGGTCATCGAGAAGGCGCCGGAGATCACGGCCTGGGAGGCGATCACGGTGGCTGCGGTGGCGAGGGCGATCAGGGGGTAGAGGGCCCAGGCGGGGGCGAGGAGGTAGAAGGGGTTGTGGGAGGCCTCCGGGTCCAGGAGCAGGAGCGCTCCCTGGCCGAAATAGTTGAGGAGCAGGCCCGGCAGGACCACCCCGAACCAGGCCAGGCGGATCGGCCGCCGGCCGAAATGGCCCAGGTCCGCGTACAGCGCCTCGCCCCCCGTCACCACCAGGAAGACGGCCGCCAGGACGAAGAAGCCGTGCCCGCCGTTGTGGGCGAAGAATCCGACCGCGTGCCAGGGGCCCAGGGCGGACAGCACCGCCGGCTCCCGGGCGATGCCACCGATCCCGAGCGCGGCCAGCGCCGTGATCCACACGAGCGTCACCGGTCCGAAGAGCGCTCCCACCCGGTCGGTGCCCCGGCGCTGGAGGGCGAAGAGCGCGATCAGGATGGCGCACGTGGCCGGGACGACGACGGGCTCGAGCGCCGGGGTGGCGACGGCGAGGCCCTCCACCGCGGAGAGCACCGAGATGGCCGGCGTGATCATGCCGTCGCCGTACAGGAGCGCAGCGCCGAAGAGGCCCAGGAGCGCGAGCTGCCTCGAGCCGCCGCGGGACTCCGCATCCCGCGGGACCGCCAGCGCGACCAGGGCGAGGATCCCGCCCTCGCCCCGGTTGTCGGCTCGCAGCACGAATACCAGGTACTTGATCGAGATCACGCTGACGAGGGACCAGAAGACCAGCGAGAGGACGCCGAGGATGTTGGCCTCGGTCACCGGGATCGCGAAGTCGCCGTGGAAGCACTCGCGGATCGCGTAGAGGGGGCTCGTCCCGATGTCTCCGTAGACGATGCCGAGGGCGCTCAGCGAGAGCGCTGCGAGGTAGCGGCCGCGGGGCGGCGCGGCGGGCCTGGATTCCGGATCGCTCACGGGCTCCACCGAAACGCGCGCGCCCCCGGACCGGGGGCGGCCCGGGGACTCTAGCACCGGCCCGCCGGGGTGGTTCGACGCCGGTGTCCCCCGGGCCTCGCCGCCGCCCGCGTGCCCCGCGAGATCCCCGATTCGATGGAATTCGGGGGTGCCGCGGATATCCTGGGAGGCAGCCGATCCCACCGGAGGATTCGCCCTTGCCGAGACCGCCCGCCCAGAGGCTGACCCTCGTCGTCCCCAGGCGGCTCGTCGCGCGGGCCAAGCGCGCCGCAAAGGCGCAGCAGCTCGACCTCGCGACCTTCCTGCGCCGTTGCATCGAGGGGCGCCTGAATCAGATCGAGGCGACCAAGCGACATTGGGCCTCGGATCGCTGACCGCGGGACGAAGCCAGCCGGTCCGCGACGACCGCCGCGCGCGGGGACCAGGGGGATCAGGCCATGAACTCGGTCCGGAACAGGCTCTTCGTCATGATGGTCCTCGAGTTCTTCGTCTGGGGCGCGTGGCTCCCGCTGGTCTGGCCCTACCTGGGGGAGCTCGGGTTCAGCGCCAACCAGATCGCGCTCGTGGGCAGCGCCTTCGCGATCGCGTCGGTGGTCGCGATCTTCTTCAGCAACCAGTTCGCGGACCGCAACTTCGCAGCCGAGCGGTTCATGGCGGTGAGCCACCTGGTCGGCGGGCTGGCCATGCTGGGTCTGTTCTTCACGAGGTCCTTTCCCTCCTTCTTCGCCTTGATGCTGGTGCACTCCCTCTTCTACGTGCCCACGATCTCGGTGGCGAACTCGCTCGCGTTCGCGAACCTCGCGGACCCGCAGCGGGAGTTCGGACCGGTGCGGATGGGCGGCACCATCGGATGGATCCTCGCCTCCTGGCCGCTCTACTTCGTGCTGAAGGGGAGCACCGGCGAGGAGCTTCAGCTGGCGCGGAGCTACATCTTCGTGGCGTCGGGCGTCGCCTCCCTCGTCCTGGCGGGATTCAGCCTCTCGCTGCCCCACACGCCGCCCAGGCCCGCCCGGGGGGCGGAGGATCGGCTCGCCTGGCTGCGGGCCTCCCGGTGTCTCGGGGCCCCCTACCTGCTGGTGCTCTTCGCGGTGACCTTCATCGACTCGACGATCCACAACGGCTACTTCCTCCTGACCGGAGGCTTCCTCGGGGCGATCGGCATCGAGCCCGAGAACGTGATGCCGGTCATGAGCATCGGCCAGGTTGCGGAGATCCTCACCATGGCGGTGCTGGGCTGGTTCCTCCAGCGCCTGGGCTGGCGGCTGACCATGCTGCTCGGCATCCTGGGGCACGCGGCCCGCTTCGCCGTGTTCGCCTTCTTCGCGAGCGTCCCGGAGGCCATCGTGGCGGTGCAGGTGCTGCACGGCATCTGCTACGCGTTCTTCTTCGCGACGGTCTACATCTTCATCGACGTGGCCTTCCCGAAGGATGTGCGGGCCAGCGCGCAGGGCCTCTTCAATCTGCTGATCCTCGGGCTCGGGGATCTGGCGGCGAAATGGCTCTTCCTCCCCCTTCAGGGAAGGCTCACGCAGGCCGGCCAGACCGACTTCGAGACGCTCTTCCTGGTGCCGACGGGCCTGGCGCTCCTGGCGGCCCTGCTCCTCGGGCTCTTCTTCCGCCCGCCCGAGGCGCTGCGCTCCGCGGCCGGGGCCGCAGCACCTTGAATGGCTCGGGCAGCCATCGGAGCGGCGCAGCAAGGCTGGCCAGGAACGCCAGCGCCACCGGCATGAAGAGGAGGTCCAGGGGGAAGCGGAGTCGATCTCCGGCGAAATGGGAGGTCGAGGCCGGCAGCATCACGAGCAGCCAGGCCAGCCCCAGGAAGGTCGCGAGCCCGGGATCGCGCCGCGCCAGGATCAGCGTGCCACCCGCGGCGCAGCCCCAGAAGAGGACCAGCCAGCCCGGGCCGGCCGTCGCCCAGTCCGGGTAGAGCTCCTTCCGCTTCGCCACGTCCCAGATCTCGAGGGGGTGGATCAGCTGGGAGAGGATCTCGCTGGTGAAGCTCAAGAGCGCCTGCGATGGCTTCGCGAGCAGGACCCGTCGCGCGTAGGCCATCTGACCCGGGATGCGCTCGCGCGGCTCCATGCGCTGGAAGTGCTCGATGCAGCCCCAGCGGAGCGCGTCGAAGTCTCCTCGGCCGCGCTCGTGCTCGAGCCGGGATACCGAGTAGCAGGCGAGGTTGTTGGCCAGGATCTGGGAGGGAACCGCGATTCCGTGGTGGACCCTGTTGGAGGTGACCAGGAGGGCGGGAACGGCGAAGGTGGCGAGCCAGAGCAGCAGCGAGGTCCGGACGTAGCGGGCCGATGCGCGCCGCCTGAAGAGGAGCGCGGGGAGGATCGCCGGAAGGGCGAAGAACGTCGGGCGCAGGGACTGGACCACCACCCAGAGGACCCCCGCGGCTCCCCCGAGGAGCGCCCGCTCCGAGCGCCGCCATCCGACGCTGAACGCCAGCGCCGCGACCGCGAGAAAGGCGTGCATTCCATCGGGTCCCATGCCAGCCGTGTAGCGGTAGGCGCCGAACCACAGGCAGAGGAGCGGCCCCGCCAGCAGGGCCGGGCCGATGCGGCCGGAGAGCGTTCCCGCCAGCCAGGCGACCGCCCCGGCACCCAGCGCGGCCAGCGGCGGGCCGAGCAGCCGCACCGGGCTCACGTGTCCCGTGAGGCGCTCGCTGAGGAGCAGGACCAGCGGATAGCCGGGGCTCCGGCGCAGGTAGGAGGCGCCCAGCAGGCCCCTCTCGTCGATCTCGTGGGCCACCCGGTGATAGGTCTTGAGGTCGCCCGTGGCCCAGGGCCCCACCTCGGTGGGGCAGAGGAGCAGGGCGGACTCGCAGCCGAGCTGTCGCGCGAGGTAACGCAGGTTCGCGCCGTGCGCGATCAGCACCAGGGCGCCGGAGGCGGCGGCTGCCGCGAGCAGGAGTCTGGCATGGACGGGCCTCTCCACCAGCCGCTCCCGCGCGAATCACCCCCCGGCCTCCCGCCGCGCCGGGCCGTGGAGGGCCGGAGAGGGGGGAGGGCTAGGGTACCCCGCGACCGCCGGCGATCGGTATCCTGGGGCGGCTGGTTCTGCGAGGGGGCGGCGGGGTCTCCGCCGCGGGGGGGGCATGAGAGCCGGGCCGTCGGTCTGGCGAGCGGCCGCGTGGGGGATCCTGCTCCAGGGGAGCTGGCTCGCGCTCGCCGCCGCGGCGTGGTCCGTGACGCTGCGCATCGAGGGGGTCCTGGACGCCCTGGGCGCGGGTCCCGCGTGGAGCGCCCGCACCCTCGACGCCTGGGCGCTTCTCCCGCCCTTCGCCGTGGCGTGCGTGCTGGGGCGCCGGATCGCCCGGGATCGCGCCGCCGGCCGCCCGGCCCGCGCGCTCGCGTGCGCGGCGCTCGCGCTGTCTGCCGCGCTCGTGGCGGGCTTCTTCTTCGGCCATCGGGAGTTCCTGCTCCACCGCTTCGCCGCCGTGCGGGAGGGGGTCCTCTACCGCAGTGCGCAGATGGGGCAGGCGAGCCTCGGGCGAATCTTCGAGGACCACGGGATCCAGACCCTGGTGGTGCTCGTCGATTCCCCGGAGGTGCTGGAGCGCGAGCGCGCGTTCAGCGAGCGCCACGGCGTCCGCTTCGTCCACGTGCCCATGAACGATCCCGCGCGCGGGGCCTCGAGGTTCCTCGAGATCGTTCGCGACCCGGCTCGGCACCCGGTGCTCGTGCACTGCGAGTACGGGATCGGCCGGACCGGCATCGCCAGCGCCGTCTTCCGCATGGAGTTCGACGGCTGGGACGGTGGGCGCGCCCTGGCCGAGGCGCGCCTCTTCGGAGGCTACGACGCCTTCGAGAACGGCTCGAGCGGGCGCCAGTTCATCCTCTCCTATGCGCCTCGGCCGGGCTTCCCCTCCGCCGCGGTGCCCTGATGGCCCGATCGGCGAGGCGCGCGCTCCGGGGCCTCGCCTGGGCCGGCGTCGCGTTCGGGGGGGGCTCGGCCTTCGCGGTGGTCGCGAGCGCGCGGGGCGAGGTGGTTTCGAGCGCCTGGTTCCTGGTGGCCAGCCTGTGCACCTACGCGGTCGCCTACCGCTTCTACTCCGCATTCCTGGCCGCGCGCGTCTTCGGCCTGGACGCCGCGCGGCCGACCCCGGCGAGACGGCTCGCCGATGGCAAGGACTACGTTCCCACCAACCGCTGGGTCGTCTTCGGCCACCACTTCGCGGCCATCGCCGGCCCGGGTCCGCTGGTGGGCCCGATCCTGGCGGCCCAGTTCGGCTACCTGCCCGGGACCCTCTACATCGTGATCGGCGTGGTGCTGGGGGGCGCCGTGCAGGACTTCACCATCCTGGTGGCCTCCATGCGCCGCGGCGGGCGCAGCCTGGCGCACATGATGCGCGAGGAGGTCGGGCCGGTGGGGGGAGCTGCGGCGCTCGCGGCGATCCTCGGGATCCTCGTGATCCTGATCGCAGTGCTGGGCCTCGTGGTGGTGAACGCCATGTACGGGAGCCCCTGGGCGACCTCCACCGTCGCCGCGACGATCCCGATCGCGGTCGCGATGGGCCTCTACCTGGCGAAGCTCCGACCGGGGCGGGTGCTCGAGGCCAGTGCGGGCGGGATCGCGCTCGTCGTGCTCGCGGTCTTCGCGGGGCGCTGGGTCGACGAATCCCCCGCGCTGCGCGAATGGTTCGACCTGGATCGGCAGACCCTGGCGCTCCTGGTGATCGCCTACGGCTTCATCGCCAGCGTGCTTCCGGTCTGGCTGCTCCTCGCGCCGCGCGACTACCTGTCGGCCTTCGTCAAGATCGGGACGATCGCGCTCCTCGCCCTGGGGCTCCTGATCGCGCACCCGCCGGTGCAGCTCCCGGCTCTCACCCGCTTCGTGGACGGAAGTGGCCCGGTCTTCGCGGGCTCCGTCTTTCCCTTCTGCTTCATCACGATCGCCTGCGGCGCGATCTCGGGATTCCACGCGCTGGTGGCGAGCGGCACCACGCCGAAGCTCCTGGAGCAGGAGACCGACGCGCGCATGATCGGCTACGGCGCGATGCTGATGGAGTCCTTCGTGGCGATCATGGCGCTCCTCTCCGTGGCGATCATGGAGCCGGGCACCTACCTCGCCATGAACGCGCCGGCCGCCCTGCTCGGCGGCTCGGTCGCGTCCGCCGCGGACGTGATCCGCGACTGGGGGTTCGCCTTCGATCCGGCGGCCTTCGAGACACTCACCGCCGAGGTGGGCGAGAAGACCCTCCTGGCTCGAACCGGCGGGGCTCCGAGCCTCGCGGTCGGCATGGCCCGGATCTTCTCCGACGTGCTGGGCGGACCGGCGATGATGGCCCTCTGGTACCACTTCGCGATCATGTTCGAGGCGCTCTTCATCCTGACCACCCTGGATGCCGGGACCCGGGTCGGGCGCTTCCTGGTCCAGGACTTCCTGGGGCACCTCCATGGGGGCCTCGGCCGCACCGGGTCCCTGGCGGGCAACCTGATCGCCTCGGCGCTGATCGTCTGCGGCTGGGGCTACTTCCTCTACCAGGGAGTCGTGGATCCCCTGGGCGGCATCAACTCGCTCTGGCCTCTCTTCGGCATCGCGAACCAGCTGCTGGCCACCACCGCCCTGGTGCTCGGGACCACGATCCTGCTCAAGTCGGCGCGGCCGCGGTTCGCCCTGGCGACCTTCGTCCCGCTCGCCTGGCTGCTGTGCGTGACGATGACCGCGGGCTGGCAGAAGATCGCCGACCCGGACCCCCGGATCGGCTTCTGGACCCAGGCGACCGGGCTCTCGGCGCAGCTCGCCGCGGGTGCGATCGCGCCGGAGCGGACCGCGGAGGTCCGAGCGCTCGTCTGGAACGCGCGCGTCGACGCGGTTCTGGCGGCGCTCTTCATGGCTCTGGTCCTGGTGGTCGTGGTGGACGCCGCTCGGTGCTGGTGGCGCACCTGGACGGCCTCGCGTCCGGCCCCGGCCGGCCGGGAGCTCCTGGGATGAGGCGGGCTCTGCGCCGCCCCTGGCGCGCACTCGCGGGCTTCCTCGCGGGCTTCCTGGGCCTGGCGCCCGCGCTCCGCGCGCCCGCCAGCGCGGCCGGACGGCCCGAGGTGCCCGAGCGCCCCTTCTGCTGCTAGGGCTGGCGGGGCGCCCCGCCGCGGCCGCGCGGCGTTCCAGCCGCGAGCGAGGCGCCCGGTCGCGAGCCCTACCCGGAGCTACTCGGAGATCTGACCTTCGGCGGTCGGCTTGTGCTCGAGCGGCGGCGTGTGCGCATAGACGGTCTTGCTGACCCGGTAGGCGTTCTCCTCGAGCTTCAACGCCTCCGCGCGCACCTCCGCCAGAGCCTTCGCATCGAGCCGCTCGACCCCCATCAGCTCCAGCGTCTCCCGGGTCTTCTCTCCCTCTCCCCTCCAGCCGACCTTGACGTTTCCGACACCGCGGACGTAATACTTGAGCTGCTCGGCCTCCGGCTCCGACGCACTGGTCTCTGCGATCACGAGAACACCCTGGTACTGGCCGGCCGGGACGGAAACCTCCACACCCATCTGATCCACCTGCCCCCGGTCCGTCCAGTCGACCGCCGGCCCCCAGCCCTGCGCATAGCTCGGCGTCCCGACCTGCGGCCTGGCCTTCATCATGATCCCCGCTCTCGCCTTCTCGAGGCCGTGAATCCACGCCGGGGCATCGACGAATTTCCCATCGTCGTACTCCTCCGGATACTCGCCCAGGCGCCAGACGTTGCCGTGGTCGTCCTGGGCCAGGAAGGCAAGCTCGGCCTCCACCAGCTCGCCGTCGCTGTAGTCCAGATCCCAGGTAACCGCCGTCCGGATGCCGCCGATCCTCTTGGTCAGATCGGTGACGTTGATCACCACGCGATGCGGGACGACCGTTCCATCGTCTTCCACGGTGCTCCCCTCGTAGACGTACCGCGTCCCCGGCTTCAGGGGCAGCCACTCGTTGTCGACCTGGGTCGAGCGGCTGAAGTCGTCGGGATCGAAGGCCTCGACCTCGCTCCGTGCCGGTCGGCTGTCAACCGTCGCTTCGGCCTCGCCAACGGCTGGGCTCCCGAGCCTGCCGTCTCGCTCACTCTCGAGCGCCTCGACGCATGCAACGGACAGCCCCAGGTAGGCGAAAGCCACCAGGATTGCCGCCCAGGGCGGTGCAATGGACCGATGGCTGAAACCGCGGCTCGCGGACCTCATGATGCCACTCCTCTTCGCTTGTAGGTGCTGGATGTCCATCCTGGGGGCAGCATCGCACGGAGCGGGCACGCCAGCGTGAACCGGCCGTTCATCGACGGTTCATGCCTTGCGCCCTATCCTCCTCGAATGAGGCGCGAGCGCGCAGCTCGGCTGTCCGCGACCCTGATCCTCGCCGCCCTCGCCGCCTCCGCCAGCCTCGTTCGGGCCGAAGGGGTCGAGGATGCGGAGCGCGCCCGCGAGGCCGTGCGCGAGGGCCGGTTCGTGAGCCTCGACTCGATCCTCGACTGGCTGGAGAAACGCTACGTCGGCACCGCGATCAAGGTGGAGCTCGAAACCCAGGAGGCCGACGGCGATCCGCCCAGCTACGAGATCGAGTGGCTGACGCCGCAGAACCACGTCATCGAGTTCAAGTTCGACGCGCGCACGGGCGAGCTGCTCGAGACCGAGGGCGCCGGGCTCGAGGAAGCGCGGCGACAGTGAGGGTGCTCATCGTGGAGGACGAGCGCGAGCTGGCCGACAAGCTCGCGCGCGCGCTCGGCGCGGCCGGCTTCGCCTGCGACCTGGCCCACGACGGGAAACAGGCGGACCTCCTGGGGCGCACGGAGCCCTACGACGCCGTGGTGCTCGACCTCGGGCTTCCCCAGCAGGACGGCATCTCCGTGCTGCGCGGCTGGCGCGGCGACGGCATCGCCGTTCCGGTGCTCGTGCTCACCGCGCGGGGTCGCTGGTCCGACAAGCAGGCCGGGTTCGCCGCGGGCACCGACGACTATCTGGTGAAGCCTTTCGAGATCGGCGAGGCCGTGCTGCGGGTGCAGGTGCTGGTGCGCCGGAGTCGCGGGCACGCGTCGCCCGAGATCGCGATCGGCGCGCTGCGGCTCGACACCCACCGCGGGGAGTTCAGCATCGGCGGCGAGCCCATCGCGCTCACCGCTCAGGAGTACCGGTTGCTCGCCTACCTGGCGCACCACCTCGAGCGCGTGGTCTCGCGCTCGGAGCTGCTCGACCACGTCTACGAGCGCGACCTCGATCCGGACTCGAACGTCATCGATGTCCTTCTCGCGCGCGTGCGCCGCAAGATCGGAAGCCGGCGGATCGAGACGCTTCGGGGTCGCGGCTTCCGGCTTCGATCGATCGAATGAGCCGGAAGTCGCTGGCGCGGCGCATGTTGGCCACTTCGCTCGTGGGCCTCGTGATGCTCCTGCTCGCGGGGGGGGCTGCGCTCTCCTACGCCTTCCGCCGCTCGGCCGAGGCGGCGTTCGACGTCCGCCTGGAGGCGCTGCACAACGCGCTGGTGGCCTCGCTCTCGATCGATGGCGCGGGTCGCCTCGTGGCCGAGGCGCCGCTCGCGGATCCGCGGTTCGAGCAGGCCTTCTCCGGTTGGTACTGGCAGGTCTCCGCGCCGGAGGGGGAGCTGCTCGCAGCGTCGCGCTCGTTGTGGGACGCGGCGCTCGCCGTCGAGAGGCCCGCGCAGCCTGGGGCGCTCGATCCGGGCAGCAAGACGATCGCCCTGGAGGGGCCGCGCGGGCGCCCGCTGCGGGCGCTGGTGCGAACGCTGACGCTGCCGCGGAGGAGCGCTCCGCTGGAGGTGGTGCTCGCCGGCGACGTGGCGGAGCTGCGCCGTGACATCGAGGGGTTCGACGCGCTTCTGCTCGCGGCGCTGGGTGCCCTCGGCCTGGGGATCCTGACCCTGGTCGCGCTGCAGATGCGGCTTGCGCTGCGACCGCTGCACGCGCTGGCCGAGGAGCTCGCGGAGGTTCGGAGAGGGGAGCTCGACCGGGTGGGCCCGGGCGGGCCCCGCGAGCTCGCTCCGCTGGTGGATTCCGTGAACGCATTGCTCGACCACGACGGCGAGGTCGTGCGCGACGCCAGGGCGCGGGCCGCCGATCTCGCCCATGCACTCAAGACGCCCCTCTCGCTGGTGCTCGCCGAGGCCGGGGAGCTCGGCGACGAGCGCGGCGCGCGCATCGCGGGCCACGCCGAGACGATGAAGAGGCACATCGAGTTCCGGCTGGCCACGGGGGTGCCGCGTCCGGCGATGGCGCGAGAGCGCACCCCCGTGCGTTCGGTCGTGACCCCGATCGCTGAGACTCTCGCGCGGCTGCACCCGCGCGTGGCGATCGATTGCCGGGTGGGTGCCGACCTCGTCTTCTCCGGCGCGCGGGAGGACCTCGAGGAGGTCGTCGGCAACCTGCTGGAGAACGCCTGCAAGTGGGCGCGCAGCCGGGCGGTCGTGTCCGCGGAGCGTCGGGAGGGGCGCCTCGCGCTCGTGTTCGAGGACGACGGTGCCGGGCTGGACGAGGCCGCGTGTAGCGCCGTTCTGGCGCGCGGCGTGCGCCTCGACGAGAAGGCGCCGGGCTCGGGCCTCGGGCTCGCGATCGTGGGAGATCGGGTGGCCCTCCACGGCGGCGAGCTCGCCCTCGGGCGCAGTCCGCAAGGGGGTCTGCGGGTCACGGTCCTCCTCGAGTCGGCGGGCCGCCGGGAGTGAGCGATCGCTAGGCCCCTTCGATCCAGCGCGCCATGAGCGCGCGCTTGGCGGCCCGCGCCTGCCAGAACCGCGTCGCGTAGTAGACGAGGGGGCTGTCTTCCCAGGACCACAGGCGCCCGGAGTTCTCCGGAGCGTCGATGTTGAGGGCGCGGACCGCGAGCTCGCCTCGAGCCATCTCCGCCAGTCGCTCCACCCCCGGGACGTCGTCGAGGTCGACCCAGGGCCGGCCCGGGTCGCCCGTGTCGACCACGACCTGCCGCGCGTTCCAGCCCGCGACATCGTAAGCGAAGGCGCCCAGCCCCTGCACGAGCACGGACCAGCCGAGCGCGAGAGAGAAGACCGCCAGGAGCAGCGGCCTTCGCATCAGGGGGCCTCGGATTCCGAGCAGCCCCAGCGCGAGGAGGGGCATCAGGTCGACGAGGTAGCGGGTGCCGAAGCTCCAGCTGCCCCACCACTGGAAGTACGCGGCGTTGAGGCACGCGACGCCGAGGGCCCCGAGGGCCAGGGGTCCCATCCACGCCGTGCGGGGCTGCCGCCAGCCGACCGCGAGGCCCGCCACCGCGAAGAGCAGGAACGGGGAGTAGACGAAGAGGCCGCGCGAAGGGCTCGCGAGCAGGCCCAGGAGCCCGATGGGGAGCGGCGTCTGCCACAGGCTCGGCGAGCCCGTGTACAGGAGCGCGAGCTTCGCGGCCAGGATCCCCTGCCCGGTGGCCCAGGGCGCGCCGAGGAAATGGGCGTTGAAGGCGAGCAGGACACCACCGGTTCCGAGCGCTCCCAGCGCGAACCAGGGCGCGCGTCGCCGCTCCTGGACGATCAGGAACACGAAGACCGCGAGCCCGAGGAGGATCAGGGTGGGGCGCGCAGCGAAGACAGCGCCGAACGCCAGCCCGGCGGTCCCCCGGGACCGCGCGCTCGAGGGGCGGGCGAGTGCGTGGATTCCGATCGCCAGAGCCAACGCGGACGGCCCGTGCTGCCACAGCGCCTGACTGCTCGTGCTCCACACCCCCGTCCCGAGGCCGTAGGCCAGGGAGATTCCCCAGGCGGCGGCATTCCCGGCGATCCCGGCTGCCACCAGGAACACGAACAGCGCCGAGAGCGCCACGACCATCGATGCGGCGGACTTGGCCGCGTACCAGGGAAGATCCGGCCGACCCGTCAGATCGCCCCCTGCGATCCGCACCGCCGCAAACAGGGGGACGGCGGCGAGGGCCGGTATGGGCCCGTAGGCCGTCACGTAGCGTGAACGCGCGCCGGTGGAGGCGATGTAGTAACGCTCCTGCGAAACGCGAAGCTGGCCGCGGCGCGCGAGATCGCGCGCGGAGGCGTCTCCGAGGATCGCGTCCCAATCCCGAAACCGGACGGCGACCCAGCGGAGGCCCTCGAGTCGTTGCCACTCGAACATGAAGGGCTCGGTTTCGGGAGAGAAGGTCCAACGCCCTTCCTGGACCAGGTTTGCGGCGAGATACACGTTCGGAGTCGCGTCGTGGCCGGGGAGGAAGTCGCGGTTCGCATGGTAGAGAGCCAGAAGGATCGCAAAGGCGATCCACGCCTGGCCGAGCGCCGGGAGCGTCAGATCAGCCCCGGCGCGGGCGCACGAAGGGGAGGGCGATGCCCTCCGCCACGGTCTCGAGCACGACCTCCACCGGGAGGTCCAGCTCGAGCTCCTCGGGGCGCAGGCCGCGCACGCCGGAGACCAGGCGCACGCCCTCCTCGAGCTCGGTCACCGCGATGGCGTAGGGCAGCTCGTCCGCGAAGGCGGGGTGGAAGGCCTGGTGGGTCACCGTCCAGGTGTAGAGGCGCCCGCGCCCGCTCGACTCCCGGAAGCCCAGGTCCTCGGAGCCGCAGGCCGGGCAGAGCAGGCGGGGCGGGTGCTGCCAGCGCCCGCAGGCTCGACAGACCTGGAAGGCCAGGACGCCCCGGGCGCAGTGGGCGTGGAACTCGCCGTTGGGGCCCTCCAGGGAGGGAAGCGGCCGCGCGGGAGGGGCCTGCTTCCCCATTTCAGCCCCTCCGCAGGATGGCGGCGCTGCCATCGCCGAAGTCGCCCCAGCCCGTCACGAGGCCGAGCCTGGCGCCTTTCACCTGGGCCGCGCCCGCCTCGCCGCGCAGCTGGCGCGTCACCTCGATCAGGTGGTTCATGCCCCACATGTGCCCCTGGGAGAGGAGGCCGCCGTGGGTGTTGGTGGGAAACTCGCCGCCGAGCTCCAGGCGTCCGCCCCGCACGAACTCGCCGGACTCACCCGGCCCGCAGAAGCCCAGGGCCTCGAGCTGGAGCAGCACGACGTAGCTGAAGCAGTCGTAGATTGCGAGGACGTCCATGTCCCGGGGCGCCACGCCCGCCATGCCGAAGGCCCGGGGCGCCGCGAAGGAGAGGCCGATCCGGAACAGGTCGGGCCGGCTCGGGATGTCGTCGGCGGGGTAGGGGTGCCCCTCGGCCACGCCGGTGACCAGGACCGGTCGGTGAGGGAGGTCGCGGGCCCGCTCGGCGCTCGTCACGACCAGCGCGTTGGCGCAGTCGGTCTCGAGGGCGCAGTCGTGCAGGCGCAGGGGCTCGGTGATCCAGCGCGCGCGGAGGTACTCCTCCAGGTCGAGGGGCCGCCCGCGCATGAGCGCCTTCTCGTTGTGCTGCGCGTGCCGGCGGAAGGCCAGCGCCACCGCAGCGGTCGCCTCGTCGCCGATCCCGTACAGGCGCTTGTGGCGCATGAAGATCCACGAGTACCACTGGGCCGGGAGGAGCGCGCCGTAGGGCAGGTAGAAGTCGCGCATCTGCTGCTCGGCGCCGGTCGGGGCCCAGGTGACCCTCGGGCGGCGCGCGCCGGGCCTGGGCCGGAGCGCCGAGAAGCCGTTCCAGCCCACGACCAGGAGCACGTGGCGCGCGATCCCCTGGGAGACGGCGAGGGCCGCGCTCTGGAGCGCGGCGGTGGCGCTCGCCCCGCCCATGTGCACCGTGACTGCGAAGCGCAGGTCCTCGATGCCGAGGTTCGCCGCCAGGATCTCCGCGGTGGTGTAGCCCGAGGGGGGGATCAGGCCGTCGATGTCGCGGGGCGTGAGGCCGGCGTCGGCGATCGCCGCTCGCGCCGCGCGCAGCATGAGCTCCTCGGGCAGCTGCGGGGAGCCCCGCACGTAGTCGGTCTCCGCCACCCCTGCGATCGCCGCCCGGTCCGAGAAGCTCATGAACGCCCATTGAAGCACCGCGGACGCCGCGGTTTCAAGGCGGCGGGGTCGCGGCCCGGTCCGGCCGGGCTTGGAGGGCCGGCCCCGCCTCCGATACGCTCCCGCCCATGGACGGCCCTGCCCCCCGCGCGTCCTGGGAGGCGACCATGCATTCCGTCCTGCTCCTGCTCGTCGCGCTGTGGGTGCTCGTGGCGCCGGCCGAGGCCGCCGCGGCGCGCCGTTGCGCGGGGGGCCGGTCCCCCGAGGCGGCGACCTGGCTCTCCATCGCCCACCCGGGCCTGGGCGAGTGGTACCTGAAGGGCTGGGGCCCCTTCTGGGACAAGGCGCCCCAGAAGAAATTCTGGCTCGGCTTCATCCCGATCTACGGCTGGCCCGGCTACCTCCAGGTCAAGAGCGCGATCGACGCCCACCAGTGCCGCGTGAACGACGATCTCGAGCGGCGGAACTGAGCGGCGTGGCAGGTGGCCTGGCAGGCTCCCGCCGCGGGCGGACCCTGCCCACGGCGATCCCCTGACCCGCGTGCGGCGAAGCGAGGTGCGCATCCGGATTCGACGGGGTCTGGACCTCCCGATTCCCGGAGCCCCCGCGCAGGTGATCGAGGAGGGTCCGCGCACCCGCTCGGTCGCGCTCGTCGGCGACGACACTCCGTGGCTGCGTCCCGCGTTCCACGTGGACGTGGGAGACCGCGTCGAGCTCGGCCAGGTGCTGGTCACGGATCGTAGCCGCCCGGAGCTTCGCCTGGCCTCGCCGGCCTCCGGCGCGATCAAGTCGATCGAGCGCACGGAGATGCGACGCCTCGCCGCCCTCGTGATCGAGGTGAAGGGCGAGGGCGAGCGCCGCTTCCGCGCCTTCGCCGCCGACGAGCTCGTGCAACTGCCGGGCGCGGAGGTGGCGACCCACCTCCTCGAGGCGGGGCATTGGATCGCGTTGCGTACCCGACCCTTCGGGAACGTGGCGGACGCGTCCGCGCCTCCCGATGCGCTCTTCGTCCGCGCCATGGACACGAACCCGCTCGCGGCTCGCGCCGGGCTCGTGATCGCCGAGCGCCCCGACGACCTCCGCTTCGGGCTGATCGGCCTGTCGCGGCTCACCGAGGGCCCCGTCTTCTTCTGCACCGAGCCCGGAGCTCCACCGATCGCGGGCCTCGGTCTGCCCGGAGTGGTCGAAGAGCAGGTTCGAGTCGTTGCGTTCGAGGGGCCGCACCCGGCGGGCCTTCCGGGGACCCACATCCACCACCTCCTTCCACGGCGGGCGGGTCGCCGCGCCTGGTACGTCGGCTACCAGGACGTCCTCGCGATCGGCCATCAGCTCCGGACGGGCCGCTGGAGCCCGGAACGCGTGATCGCCCTCGGAGGACAGCCGCGGGCCGAGGATGCCTGGACCGGCGAGGTGGGCTTCGTTCTGACACGGGCCAGCGGGCCGGGGCGCAGCGCCGCACGTTGAGGCGCGATGGAACCGTCGAAGATCGTTCGCGACTACATGACGTCTGCCCTCGTGGTGCTCGCACCGGACCTCGACGTGCTCCGGGCCATGCAGAAGCTGATCGAGCACCGCATCTCCGGCGCCCCGGTGGTCGATGCGCACGGCAACCTGGTCGGGCTGCTGACCCAGCGCGACTGCCTCACGGTGGCCTTCCGGTCGGGCTATCACCAGGAGCCCCCCGGCAAGGTGGCGGACTACATGACCGGCGAGGTCGAGACCGTGGCCGCGGACACGACCCTGGTCGAGGTGATCGAGAAGTTCGTCCGCAGTCCGTTCCGCCGCTTCCCGGTGATGGAGGGAAACCGACTCGTGGGTCAGATCAGCCGCCGCGACATCCTCCGGGCCGTCATCGAGCTATGGTAGGAGCTCCTCCGGGGCGCGCTTCCCGCCCCGGATCCGGCGTTCCTCGCGAGAAGGAGTCATCGTGCGGTCGATCTGGCTCGTGGCTGGGGCGATCGCCCTCGCGGCCGGCGTTCCGGGTCGGAACCTGGCTGCGGAGGACGACGTGAGCGCGCGTCTGGGCCGAGGCGGTGGGCTCGTCGAGAAGACCTGCGTGGCGTGCCATGCCACCGCGCAGCTCGACGCGCTCGTGGCCCGCCGCGTCGCTCGGACCAGCGCCGAGAGCGCCCTCGATGGCTTCCTGAAGGGGCACCACGTCCCCGACGCGGGGCAGCGCGCCGACGTCGTCGCCTACCTGCGGGCCCGCCTCGAGGCCGCGCCGAAGAGTCCCTGAGCCGGCGGCCTGAAGGGAGGTCGGGCGCGCACGTCCTGCGGCGGATGGCCCGGCGCGGCTCCTGGGCTACGCTGTTCGGGCGTGGAGAGCGCCTTCGACGCTTTCAACCGCGGCATGGGCATGACCGCGGTGCGCGACCCCTATCCCCGCTTCGCCGCGCTGCGCCGGCGGGGGCCCATCCAGCGCATCGACCTCTCCGACTGGTATCCGCCGCTCAATCCGCCCGGCGAGGACCCCGGGGCCTGGGTGGTGCTGACCCACGCCCTCGCGAGCGAGGTGCTGCGGGACGCCGAGACCTTCTCCTCCGCGAAGTACGCCAGCACGGCTGACGCCGTCATGGGGAGGAACCTCCTCTCCATGGATCCCCCGGAGCACACCCGCTACCGGGCGCTGGTGCAGAAGGCCCTCACGGCCAGGGCCCTCGCCGCCTGGGAACAGGAGCTCGTCCGGCCGGTGATCCGGGAGTGCGTGGCTGCGCTCGCCGGGCGCGGGCGCGCGGACCTCACCGCCGACTTCACCTTCCGATTTCCGGTGCGGGTGATCGCGGGCCTCTTCGGCGTCCCGGACGCCGACCTCGAGGATTTCCACCGCTGGGGGGTCGAGATCCAGTGCGTACTCTTCGACTACGAGCGCGGCGTCGCGGCCTCGAAGAAGCTGACCTCCTGCTTTCGCGGCGTGATCGAGGAGCACCGGCGCCGGCCGCGGGGCGATCTCCTCACCGGACTGCTCCAGGCGGAGCTCGACGGGCGGCGCCTGGACGAGGAGGAGATCCTCGGCTTCCTGCGCCTGCTCCTCCCGGCGGGCCTCGAGACGACCTACCGCGGCACGAGCAACCTCCTCTTCGCGCTCCTCACCCACCCGGAGCAGCTCGAGGCGGTGCGCCGCGACCGCTCCCTCGTGGAGGCGGCCGTGGAGGAGGCGATGCGCTGGGAGCCGATCCTGACCGGCGGCCTCCGCTTCGCCACCCGCGACACGAGGCTCGCCGGCGTCGAAATCCGGGCCGGCGAGAAGATCTTCGTCTGCTTCGGATCCGCCAACCGCGACGAGACGCGCTACGAGAACGCCGACGCCTTCGACATCTTCCGCCCCCCGAAACCGAACCTGGCCTTCGGCTTCGGACCCCACCGCTGCCTGGGGATGGGACTCGCCCGCCTCGAGATGGCCGCCGCCCTGGAGGCCGTGCTGGACGGGCTTCCGGAGCTGCGCCTCGACCCGCAGGCGCAGGACGTCCACATCATGGGCGAGGGCTTCCGCGCCCCCGCGAGCCTGCCCGTCGTCTACGGCGCTTGAGCGCCAGCGGCGGAACGGCTCTTCCCTCTGGGGAAATTCTTTTCCAGGGAAGACGGCGAGCGCGCGGGGGCTCCGGGCTTGCTGCGGATCGAAGACAAACATTTTCGAGAACTTACCTCGCTTCCCAGAGAGAGACTCGCGTGGCACGAATCGTGCATCAGACGCGCGCGGGAAGGGGAGCGCGATGAACTTGCGTCGACCGTCGGCTGCCGCTGCCGCTCTGACCCTGGGCCTGCTCGGCGGGGTGGGCAGCGCCGCAGCCACCACGATCTTCTGGGAGGACTTCAACGGCTACTCGTACTCGAGCGACGACCCCGGCATCCCCCAGATCAGCGAGGGGGCGGACGAGTTCTGGTACGCGGGGCGCTTCGAGCAGCCCGACAACGGCTCCATCAACAGCGACCTCGCCGTCCAGGGGTTCGGGGGGTCCGACAATCCCACCCCCGTCGGTCGCTTCGAAGACGACGCGGGCATCCTGCTCCGCGTCCCCGTCGGCTACACCAATCTCACGCTGGACTTCGACTGGCGCACCTTTCTAGCCGAGAGCACCGACCGGTTGGTGGTCGGCTACCACGTCGGCGACGACCTCGGCTTCGACACGGGAGCGAACCGGTTCCGTGACTTCTACGCCCTCGAGGGCGGCCAGAGCCAGGTGGAGCAGTGGTGGGTGGACGAGTGGACCGAGGTGCTCCGCGCCAGCGCCAGCAACAGCTTCCACCACGTGAGCGTCGCGCTGCCGGACAACGTGGTCGTCTGGGTTGCGTTCTGGCTCGACAATGGCGAAGGCGACCACGGCAAGCTCGACAACGTGCACGTGCAGGGCACCCCGATCCCGGAGCCCTCCACGGGCCTGCTCCTGACGCTGGGCCTCGGCGCGCTCGGGATGGTCGGCCGCCGCGGGCCCCGCCGGGGCTAGCCGCGGCCGTCGCCCGCGGCGCCCGCGAGCGAGCGGTAGAGGGAGCGGAGGGCGGGGCTCTCGGTGACCCGCAGCCAGGCGCGCTCCCGGAGGCGGTAGAGCGCGCCGACCGTTCCGCCGCGGCCGGCGAGCAGGCGCTGGCTGTGGCGGGCCTGGGCCTGGAAGTCCTGCTTGTAGGGCTCGTCGCCGCGGGCCAGGTCGCATTCCCGGTGGCCCGTCTGGATGGCCCAGCGGACGACCTCGAGCACGTTGAGCGTGCCCAGGCTGTAGCGGCCCAGAGCGGGCGCCGGGTCGAAGCCACCGATGTAGAGCGTGGCCACCGCTCCGTCGCTCAGCACGGCGTCCGCCGCCGCGACCCGGCCGTCCAGGAGCAGCCGGTGGATGCGGAGCACCCCCTCCTGGAGCAGCCCGTGGAAGAGCTCGCGGAAGGCGGCCTGCCGATCGGCGCCCCGGAAGAGGCCGCGCAGGCCCGTGGCGCGGGCCCGCGCCTGATGCAGGCGCATCAGGTCGTCGATCGCGCCGGCGGGATCCCGCGAGCCGTCCTCGATCTCGAAGCGCACGGCGAAGTGGTCCTCCAGCAGACGCCTGCGCCGGCGCAGGTTCTTGCGGAAGTTCCGGCTCAGGCAGCCCTCGTAGGCCTCGAAATCGGCCGGGAGCGGGAGCACGCGGCAGACGCTGGAGGGCAGCACGGCCACGGCCGGGGCCTCGCTCGTGTCGGAGAAGAGCGCGCCGTGCCGGATCAGGGGCGAGTGGGTCGGGAGCTCCCTCAGGTCCGCCAGGTCGTACTCGTCGGCTCTGCACGCGAGCCAGTCCTCGATCTCCGCCACCACGGCCGCCGCGTCGGCGTCGGGGTCGACGAGCAGGTCCTGGACGTCGGCCAGGGGCTGGCCCACGAAGCGCAGCACCCGGACCGCGGGCAGGCACCGGGGCCGCTCGAGGGCCAGGGGCAGGACGGCCACCAGGGCGCCGCCGGCGTCTCGGACCGCGAGCACGCGCAGCGAGAGGCGACGGTTCCGCTCGAACCGCCACAGTCCCTGGATCCAGGCCCAGCGCTGGAATACGCCGCCGGCGCGCTGCTCCAGGGCGCGCCACTCCGGCGCCAGGCCCACGAGCGCCTCCTCGTCGCACAGCGCGTCGAGCCGCAGGGGACCCTGGATCCGGCGCGGGGCGATCGCCGGGAGTGCCACCCCTCCGATCGCCCCGGCGACCCGGGACCGCGTCTTCTCGGGCGGGGGGATCCGCTCGCGCGCGCGGAGCGGGGCCGGAGCCGGCGCCGCCGCGGCCGTTTCGCCGAGGATCTCGCCCCGCCCCCGGTAGGCGGTGCAGTCCCGCGCGATCCGGATCAGCTCGCGGACGTCGAAGGGCTTGTCGAGGACGGCGGCCACGTCGAGGGAGCCGGCGCGCTGGTGGATCGCGTCGTCGCCGAAGGCCGTGATCAGGATCACGGGCGTGGGCGCGTGGGCCAGGCGGAGCGACTCCACGACATCGAGCCCGCTGCGCCGCGGCATGCGGTGATCGGTGACGATGAGGTCCGGGCCCTCCCCCTCGTCGCGCTGGAGCTTCTCCAGCATCTCGAGCGCTTCGCGCCCGTCGCGGGCCTGGATCACCTCGAAGCAATCGCGTCGCAGGATCGAGGCCAGCATGTCGCGGAGGTCGTCGTCGTCCTCCACCAGCAGGACGACCGGCGCCCGCCCGGGCACGAGGGCCTTCGATGACGAATCGTTCCGCAGCGAGATCGGCATTTCGATCGGGATCCCCGCACAGGCCCGGGGAGGAGGATCCGCCCCGGCTCTTCGCTGGGGAGAGGAAGCAAGGTCCGTGCCGGGGCAGGCCGACGCGTGGAGCGCGCGGCGGGCCTCTCGGCTCGGGGAATTCTGCCCCCCGGCCCGAAGGTGGGCGTGGCCCGCGATCCGCGTCCCGCCGCCGGGGCGCGGGAATCCACGCGCACTTGCCGGTCGGGGATTCCTGCCCCGAGTGCAACGGGCGCGCTTCGGATCCGCTCGCCCTTCGGGCTTGCGCTCAGGCCGCCGACCCGAGCAGGCGCCACAGGACGCCGGCGGCGGCGCAGCAGGCGATCAGGCGCAGCATGCCGACGTGGAAGGCCAGCGTCGCGACGCCCGCGGCGAGCGCGATGGCGAGTGCCACCGGGTCGAGGGTCTCCCAGTCGGGGACCCGGAGCAGGAGCCTCCCGAAGCGGACCTCGCCGACGCGGCCGAAGAGGGTGTGGAGCGAGAACCAGAGGCCGAGGTTCAGGATCACCCCCACCACCGCCGCCGTGATCGCCTCGAGGGCGCCCCGCAGCGCGCGGCTCCCGCGCAGCTTCTCGACCCAGGGCGCCCCCAGGAAGATCCAGAGGAAGCACGGCACGAAGGTGACCCAGGTGGTGAGGGCGGCGGCCAGCGTGCCCGCCACCCAGGGCGCGAGGCCGCCCGGATTCCGCCAGGCGCCCAGGAACCCCACGAACTGCACCACCTGGATCAGCGGACCGGGAGTCGTCTCGGCCATCCCGAGGCCATCGAGCATCTCGCCGGGCGTGAGCCAGCCGTAGGTCTCGACCGCCTGCTGCGCCATGTAGGCGAGCACCGCGTAGGCTCCCCCGAAGGTCACGACGGCGAGCTTGCTGAAGAAGATCGCGATCTGGGTGAAGACGTCGGCGCGGCCCCGCGCCAGGGCCAGGACCGCGATCGGGGTGAGCCAGAGCAGCAGGCACACCAGGGCGACCCGCAGGGCCCGCGCCGCCGACGGGCGCGCGTGCTCGGGGATCCCCTCGTCGAGGGCCGCGTCGAGGAGCGGCCGCCCCGCGGCCGGGGCCGACCGCGGAAGACCCTCGAGGACCCGCGGCGCGAAGCGCGCGAGGAGGAGCCCGAGGCCTCCCGCCCCGAGCACGAGGAGCGGGAAGGGGACCTCGAAGCAGAAGATGGCCAGGAAGGCCGCAGCCGCGATCCCGCGCTTCGATCCCGCCCGGAGCGCCCGCCTGCCGATCCGGAGCAGGGCCTCCAGCACCAGGGCCAGCACGGCGGGCTTCACCCCGAAGAAGAGGCCCTCCACCCAGGGGCGCTGGCCCAGGGCCGCGTAGAGGAGGGAGAGCGCCAGGATCGCCGCGAAGCCGGGCAGGACGAACAGGATCCCGGCGGCCAGGCCGCCGCGCGTGCCGTGCAGGAGCCAGCCCAGGTAGGTGGCGAGCTGCTGGGCTTCGGGGCCCGGGAGCAGCGTGCAGTACGAGAGCGCGTGGAGGAAGCGCGCCTCCCCGACCCAGCGCTTCTCCTCGACGAGGATCCGGTGCATCACCGCGATCTGGCCCGCGGGACCGCCGAAGCTCTGGAGCGCGACCCGGACCCAGGTGCGGAGCGCCTCCTGGAACGGAACCAGGGGCTCCGCCGGGCCCGCGGCGAGCGCGCCGGGCGCGGGGCGATCTCCGGGGCCGGAGGGCTCTGCTTCCCGCATGGGCGCCGGGACCATATCACAGCCGCCGGCGCGCCCTGGGTGCCCGCTCGACGGAGACGGCCCGCTTCGCTACCTGCTGGGCGCGGCCGTGGAGGCGCGCGCCCTGTCCCATCCCCGTCGCTTCGAGCGCATCGACCAGCTTCGCGGGCTCGCCGCACTCGCCGTGGTGGTCTGCCACCTCTCGGTCTCGGCCTACAAGGGGGCGCCGAACGCGGGGGCGCCGCCCTTTCCCTGGCTCGGCCTCGTCCTCGGCTTCGGCTACCTCGGCGTCCCCCTCTTCTTCGTGGTGAGCGGCTTCTGCATCCACCTGCCCCAGGCCCATGCGCGGGTCGCTGGCCGGGGGGCGGCGCCCGACTGGGGGCGCTTCTTCCGGCGCCGCCTCTGGCGGCTCTACCCGCCCTACCTGTCTTCGCTGGCGCTCGGAGCGGCGCTGCTCCTGCTCTCGACCGGCCAGGTCGCGGTCCAGGGGCCGGCGATCGTCGCCCAGGCGCTCCTGCTCCACACCTTCCACCCGGCGACCTTCGACGGGCTCAATCCGCCCGCCTGGACGCTGGCGCTCGAGGCCCAGCTGTACCTGGCCTATCCGGTCGTGTTCTGGCTCGTGGCGCGGTTGCGCCCCTGGCGGGCCCTCTTCCTGGTTCTCGGGATCACGATGCTCTACCGCGGGATCCTGCTCTCCGATCCCTTCCCGGCCCGCTTCGGGGGAGTGGCCTGGGAGTTCTTCCTGGCCCGCTGGTTCGAGTGGACCCTGGGCGCCCTGGTGGCGGAGTGGGCGGCGGGAGGTCTCGAGCTCCCGCGCGCGCTGCGCAGCCCCTGGCTCGCCGCTGCGGCGCTGGCCCTCGCGGTGGGCATCGAGTGGCACACCTGGCGCTTCGGGGTGTACGCGCTCAAGGAGCCCCTCGATGGCCTGGCCTTCGCCCTGGTCCTCACGGCCGCGCTCGACCGCGAGCGCGCGGAAGGAGCGGCCGCGCGGGCCTCGCGGCTGGCTCGATGGCTCTCCGGAGTGGGCGCCTGCTCGTACAGCCTCTACCTCGTGCACCGCCCGATCCAGCTCGCCTTCGAGCCCCTCGCGCGCAGTGCCGCCGCCTCCCCCTTCGTGCTGGAGCACGGGATCCCCTCGAGCCTGCTGATTCTGGCGGCGAGCACGCCGGTGGTGCTCGTGGCGGCGCGCGCCCTCTACCGGGTCTGCGAGGCCCCCTGCATCCGGCGCTCGCAGCGCGTGGGGCGCGCCGGCGCGATCCGCGCCTAGTGCGCGGCTTCGAGCGGAGCGCCCGGAATCAGCCGGCGTCGGGTGCCGGGCGGGCCCACTCCTGGCCCTGCGCTCCCTTGGTGATCTGCTCGACCCACCAGCGGGGGGCGGCGCCCAGCAGGGTGTTCAGGTCCCAGTAGTCGGACCAGCGCGCGATCTTCCCGGCGCGGATCTCGTGCACCGAGACGAAGGGGAGCAGCGCCGTCTCGCCGGTGTGCCAGTGCCACTCCTCGGCGTGCTCCGTGATCACGAGGTCGCCCTCGGCCACGACGTGCCGGATCCGGTGGTGATAGGCCGCCAGGGGTCCGAGGCCGAGGCGCAGGCGCGCCGCCACCTGCGCGGGGCCGCGGGCGCCGCGGTCGGGCGTGGGCACATCCTCGTAGAGACCGTCCTCGGCGAAGTAGGAGCCCACCGCCTCGAAGTCGCGGCGATAGAGGTCCCCCCAGAAGCGCTCGATCAGCTGCCGGTTGGCGGAGGCGTGAGAGCTCATGGCGAAGTCTCCGGGCACGAGGGAGCTGCGGTCGCCGGGACGGTAGTGCGCTCGGATCCCGGCGGACAAGCCCCCGAAGCGCGTTGCCGGCGCGTTGCCGGCGCACGGTCCCCTCCTGCACGCGCGCGCGAAAAATCTCGGCTCCTGCGCACTCGCGAAGCCTGTTTGGCTGACACACCGCGCCCTCGGGTTCCACTCATGACCCGGGGGTGCCGCCGGCGCCAGCCGGGGGGCCTTCGGACCGTCCGACGTGGAGCACATGATGATCCGTTCCAGCCTCGCGCTGGCCTTGCTCGTGGGCTGCCTTGGGACCGGCGCGGCCGGCGCGGCGCCGGTCGGCCACTGGCGTCTCGACGAGGCCGCGGGGGCGACGGCCCAGGATGCCTCGGGCCAGGGCCATCACGGCGCCCTCACCGGCTCGCCGGTCTGGACCTCCGGCGTGCTGGGCGGTGCCCTCGACTTCGCGGGCGGGAGCCGCGTGCTCGTCCCCGACCACGCGAGCCTCGACCTCGCGGGGCCCCTGACGATCGCGGCCTGGATCCGGCCGGATCGGAAGGCCACCCAGTACCTGGTCAAGAAGGCGCGCCTCGGCCAGACCGACGGCTACGAGCTCAGCCTCTCGAGCAGCGGCAAGGTCTTCGTGCGCTTCAACCAGGCGAGCGCCGGCAACAGCTACCGGATCGACTCGGTCACGAGCTATCCCGCGAGCGGAGCGGCCTGGCTCCACGTGGCGGCGACCTTCGACGGCCAGTCGATCCGCCTCTACCTGGCCGGGGCGCTCGAGGGGACGCTCCCGGCGCCGGGCCTCGTGATCGGGACCAACGCGCTCTCCCTCGCCCTCGGCGCCGAGGACGACGGGGCGAGTGGCCTCGACGGGGCCCTCGACGACGTGCGGCTCTACAGCCACGCCCTCTCCCAGTCGGAGCTCGCGAGCGTGATGGCCGGCGGCGGGCCGGCGGCGGACAGCGACGGCGACGGCGTCCCGGATGCCCAGGACGCCTTCCCGACGAACCCCGCCGAGTGGCTCGACACGGACTCCGACGGGATCGGGAACAACGCCGACCTGGACGACGACGGCGACGGCATGCCCGACGCCTGGGAGGTCCAGTACGGCTTCGATCCCCTCTCCGCCGCCGACGCGGCCCAGGACGCCGACGGCGACGGGGCCAGCAATCTCGCCGAGTTCCAGGGGGGGACCGACCCGCGGGTGGCCGCCGGGACGGCTGCGATCGCCCACTGGGCGCTCGACGAGGGGACGGGGACGGCGGCCCAGGACGCCTCGGGCCAGGGCAACCACGGCGCCCTCACCGGCTCGCCGGTCTGGACCTCCGGCGTGCGGGGCGGCGCCCTCGACTTCGTGAACGGGAGCCGCGTGCTCGTCCCCGACCACGCGAGCCTCGACCTCGCGGGACCTCTCACGATCGCGGCCTGGATCCGGCCGGACCGGAAGGCCACCCAGTA
>Ga0187892_10001263_pt1 | contig 58982 bp, 64 predicted proteins | sample MA1701073metaG_FD_139345 | JGI IMG/M metagenome (GOLD analysis project Ga0187892, IMG submission 139345) | Bio-ooze microbial communities from a basaltic lava cave in the Kipuka Kanohina Cave System on the Island of Hawaii, USA - MA170107-3 metaG ...
CCGCGCCGGCTGGACCTGGAACCACACGCGCACGGACCGGACCGACCTCGCCGACGCGCGGATATTCGCTTGGAGCGGCGTCGATGGGTCCAGTCAGCGGACTTCGTGAATAATCCGGGCTAGGCGTGGTCCTTTTTCCACCTTGCCGCCGCGCCCTTTCGGGCAATAGCCTTCCGTAACCTCTCCGGCATCTGCATCCGTTTCGCGCCGCTCACCGTACCGCCCTTCCGGCCGAGCTTCCGCATGTGCTCTGAAATCACTGAGGTCGGGTCAATAATCGGCTGATCGGCTGCGCGCTCCAGGTGTTCGGCAATCATGGCGAGGGCGGCCCGATTCGGGTCAGATGGGCGACGGGGTTTCTTCGGAGTCGGGAGTTTCTTAACCCGCTTTGGCATGCCCCATCATGGCACGTCCGGATTCTTGCGGGACGATCCAAGAACTTGAAAGGAACCCACTGCCCACCGGAGGGTCGCTGCCGTTCAGCACGACGACCCGCCAGGACGCGCTCGTCGTCTCGGTGAACGGCACGGTCAGGGACTCGCGCGCGTCGCCGCCCGGCGCGCCCCGCCCGAGGTCGGCCGACCGGACGACCCGCCAGGCGCTCGAGGGCGCCGTGACTTCAATCGACACGCGCCGGGAAAACGGCGCTGCCGGCGCCTGGAACCGCACCTCGCTGATGAGGCGCCGCGCGAGCTCGGGGCCGGTGGCGGTCCAGACGCTCGCCGCCGGCCGCGCGGGATCCGAGGTCGCCGCGAGCGGGATACCGGCGGGTACGCGCTCGGGCTCCGTCACCCGCTCGAACGTCACGCGCGCCGACGCCAGCCCGACGCGCCGCGCGGGCTCGAGGATGCGCAGCCGCAGGTATCGCGACCGGCTGTCCGGATAGGACACATCCGTTCGCGCGCCGCGATCGGCTTGCCGCAGGCGGAAGATGGGCGCGCGCTCCACGAGTACCTGCCAGGTTCGCGCGTCGGCACTTGTCGCGACCTCGACCCAGGTCTGAAGGTCGTCGGTCCCATCCAGGCCGAGCCACACGCCGTTGTGAATGATCGCGTCAGCGCCGAGATCGAGCACCACTTGCGTGTAGCGGCCCGCCACGAATCCTGGCTCGAGCAGCCGTACGTCCCGCGCGTCCGTCACGCGTCCACCGGTCCGCGCGCGCAGCATGAAGGGCACCTCGGCGCCGGCCTCGTCCACCAGGCGCACGTCGCGCCAGCCTTCGCCGGCCCGCGCCGTGACGGCCGGAGGAATCAGCACCGCGGCCAGGCGCGACTCGGTGACCGGCGCGATCTCCACGGCGGCGGAGAACTGCCAGTTGCGCCACGCGTCCGGACCTTGTGCCACCGCACGAGGTCCGACCCGGCCTCCGATCGCGACTGCGGCGACCGCCACGACGGCCACGATGAGACCCGTCGGCCGCCGCATCTCAGATCTTCCCTTTTTCGTGCATCAGCCGCCGCTGGTAGAGAAACGACACCACGAGCAGAACGGCGCCCAGGGCGATCGAGGAGACGATCCGGTAGAACCCCTGCAGGTTGGCCAGGTCGTAGATCAGCACCTTGCCGGCGGCCAGCCCGAAGAGCCCGAGCGCCTGCCAGCGCAGGCCCGCGATGCGGCGGGCCAGGCCGAAGAACATGAGTGCGCTCGCGTACGCCGTCCAGAGCATCGACACGGTCAGCCCCTCGGCCAGCCGCAGCTCGCGGCTGCGCGGCGCCTCCAGGTCGGCGCCGAAGTACAGGCCGACCTCGAGCGTGAGCGTGACGACGGCCAGCACGTTGGCCGCGACGCTCAGGACGGCAGCGAAGGTGGCCTGCGCGTCCGTCAGGCGCGCGCGCCAGCGCGCCGCGGCCCAGAGCGCCGCCGCCGCCGACGCGAGCACGACGAGCGCGACGCCGACGCGGGCGTTGACGAGGAACACGTCGGCCTGAATCGGATCGGCCACGAGGCGAACGCCGACAATCGAGAACAGCACGAGTGACGCCGTCGCGAGGTGCGGCGCACCGGCCCGGAGTCCCGACAGCATGAGGACGCCGGCCTCGATCGCCCAGGCCATCGTGATCCATCGGCCCTCCAGGCGTATCGGAATCGCCAGCGTCACCATCGTCAGAGCCAGGCCGGCAAACAGGAGCCGCGCCTCCTGGACCTTGGCCGCGTCGCGTCGCGCGGCCTGCGCCATGAAGAGGTAGGCGGCGGCCAACGCGAGCACCGCGATGGTCAGCGTCCACTTGCGATCGGGCCAGAAGAGGACTCGCAGCATGAGGAGGTAGGTGCCGCCGTTCAGGAGCGCGGTCGCGAATTCCTCGACGCGGAGCGCCGACGTGCGGCGCGCCCTGGCCGCCTGCAGCGCCGCGAATTCGGCGAAGAAAAGCGTGCCGAACGCGGCCGTGCTCCAGAGCCGCTCCGCCGTGTAGAACCGATCGTGCCAGCCCCAGAAGTAGACCTGGGTGAGCACGAACGCGGGCAGCTCGAGCCAGCGCCAGTCGCGCGTCCGCGCAAGCGGCAGGAGCGCGGCGTTCAGGATCGCGACGTAGGAGAAGAGCACCACCTGCGCGTCCTGGCCGGTGCTGAGAAGCCACGGCGTCGCAAAGCCGCCGGACATGGCCAGCGTCGCGACACGCTGAGAGTTGCGGCCGACCGCGATCGCGAGGAGCGCGGTCGTCACGACAACCATCGCCACAAAGGCCGTGCCCGTCCCGACCAGGTGGTAGTAGCTGCCCGCGGCCCAGAGCGAGAGGTACAGGACGGCGCCGCCGAGTCCCGTCAGGCCGTCGCCGAAATAGGCGTGCCCGCGGGCGACGAACCGGAAGCTCACGGCCACGAGCGCCACGCCGAGCAGGAGGCCGAGCGCAACCTGGCCGTGCGGCCCGATCCAGTCGTTGTCGATCGCGTACTTCAGAAAGAAGGACACGCCGACCGCGACCGCGAAGAGACCCACGCGGTTGAGCCACCGGCCCGCGATCATCGTCTCGAGGCTCTCGTCGGGCGGCACGGCGGATGGCAGGGGCGCGTCCGCGAAGATCGGTCTGGGCGACGGCGGCGCGGTGGCTGGCGGCGCGGGCGGCGGCCCGGTCACGCCTGCGGCCGGCGGCGCGGGCGGTGCGGGCGCCGGGATCGCGGCTGCTGCCGGTGGCGCGATCGGCACGCGTCCCGGTCCGACGGCTGGCGGCGGCGCGACCGCAGGTGTCGCTGCCGACTCCCAGCCGCGCCGTTCGAGCGACTTGATCCGCCGCTCCAGCCGGCGCACGCGCATGAGCGCGACGAGCGCCACGAGCGGCCCGCCGACGAGCAGGCCGAGAACCAGCAGGATCAGAACGCCCCAGGCGTCCGACACGAGAGCATAGTATCGGGTTACTGAGTTATCGGTGATCCGGTTATTCCGTCTCGCGTGCGTCGGCGTCGCAGGTGTCGTCAGCCTGTCGGCGCAGAACCCGCGCATCGTGCCGACGCCGCGGCCGATTGTGGGCGAGCTGCCGGCCTCGCCGCCGGAGCAGTACCTGCCCGCGCCGCCCAACGTCTCGGTGGAGTCCTGGATCACCGGCCTCGAGGCCGTGTGGTCGATGGCGTTTGCGCCGGACGGCCGGTTGTTCCTGACCGAGAAGTTCGGCCGCGTCCGGCTGATCGCCGCGGACGGCCGGCTCGATCCGGCGCCCTGGGCGACGATCGACGTCATGCGGGAGGGCGGCGAGGGCGGCCTCATGGGCCTGGCCCTTCATCCCCGCTTTCCGCGCGAGCCCTGGGTGTACGTGATGTACACCGGCTACTCGCCGCAGGGCGCGGTCAATCGCGTCGTCCGCTTTCGCGAGACCGGCGGCCGCGGCCGATCGGAAGAGGTCGTGCTCGACGGCCTGCCGGCGGCGTTGAACCACAACGGCGGCCGCATCCTCTTCGGCCCGGACGGCATGCTCTACGTCTCGGCCGGCGATGCGTACCACCCGATGCTCGCGCAGGATCGATCGTCGCCGGCCGGCGCGATCCTGCGCGTGACACCGGAGGGCCAGGTGCCGCCCGACAACCCGTGGCCGGGGAACCCCATCTGGGCCTACGGCCTCCGCAATCCGAACGGCCTGGCGTTTCAGCCTGGAACCGGCGCGCTCTTTGCCGCCGACCATGGGCCGACGAGCGAGTGGGGTCCTCCGCGCATCATGGACCGCGACGAGCTCAACCTGATCAGACAGGGCGCCAACTACGGCTGGCCGCTTGTCGTGGGAGCGGCGGCGCAGCCGGGCCTGGTCGATCCGCTGCTCGCGTGGATTCCGTCGACGCCGCCTGGCGCGCTCGTCTTCTACGACGCGGACCTCATGCCGTTGCTGAAAGGCGACCTCTTCTACAGCTCGCTCGCCGGGCAGGCGCTCCTGCGGATCCGGTTCCGCGACGCCGCGGCGCCCGCGCGGGTGACGGCGATCGAGCGCTGGTTCAACACGGGCCCGCGTGGATCCGCCGCCTACGGGCGCCTGCGCGCGCTGGCGGTGGGACCGGACGGCGCGCTCTACGTGGCGACGAGCAACCGGGACGGCCGAGGCGCCGCGCGGCCGGGCGACGACCGGATCCTGCGGATCCGGCCGGCCGCGCGTTAGACGACGCCGACCGCTTCAGTCCCGGCGCAGGCCGGCCGCCGGCGCGGCCGGGACGGGCGCCGCCTTCGGCGGCTCGGGCGTGAAGTCCTCGCCCGGGTTGATGAACCGATCCTGCTCGAAGTGGTACTGCTTGTCGTAGAGCTGTCGGTACCGCCCGCCCCTCGCCAGGAGCTGGTCGTGCGATCCGCGCTCGACGATCTCCCCGCCCTCGAGCACCAGAATCTGGTCGGCGCTCCGGATCGTGGACAGCCGGTGCGCGATGACGAATGTCGTCCGGCCGCGGCGGAGCGAGCGCAGGCCGTCCTGGATCTGCGCTTCGCTCTCGCTGTCGAGGCTCGACGTCGCCTCGTCGAGGAGCAGAATGCGCGGGTCGGCCAGGATCGCGCGCGCGATGGCGACGCGCTGGCGCTGGCCGCCCGACAGCCGGACGCCGCGCTCTCCCACGACCGTGTCGTACTGCTTCTCGAAAGCGTCGATGAACTCGTCGGCGTGCGCGATCCGGCTGGCGCGCCGCACGTCGTCCAGCGTGGCGTGCGGGCTGCCGTAGCGGATGTTCTCGGCGACCGTGCCGTCGAACAGGAAGTTGTCCTGCAGCACGACGCCCAGGTAGCGCCGGTACTCGGCGAGACGCAGGCTCTGGAGGTCCCGGCCGTCGACCCGGACGACGCCCTGCGTCGGCCGGTTGAACGCCATCACCAGGCTGATGAGCGTGCTCTTGCCCGACCCCGACGACCCGACGAGCGCCGTCGTCGTGCCGGCCCTCGCGGCAAAGGACACGCCCTTCAGGACGGGCACGCCCGGGTTGTACTCGAACCACACGTCCTCGAACTCGATGTCGCCCCGCAAGTCCGCGAGCGGCGCGCGGCTCGTGTCCTCGGCGTCCTCGCGCGCGGTGTCCAGAATCTCGTGGATGCGGTCGAGCCCCGCGAACGCCTCCGTGATCTGCGTGCCGATGGACGCAATCTGGATGACGGGCATGGCGAGCAGGCCCGTAAAGAAGATGTAGGCGAAGAGGTCGCCGAGCGTCATCGCGCCGCTCATGATGGACCGGCCGCCGATGACGATCATCACGATGCCAATCGCGCCGATGACGATGCTCGAGAAGGCGGTGACGCCGGAGACGCCGGTCATCGACTTGGCGACGTTGCGGAAGAGCCGATGCGCGCCCTTGGTGAACACGAGGTCCTCGCGCCGCTCGGCCGTGTAGGTCTTCACGACGCGGACGCCGCCGAGCGCCTGATTCAGCCGCCCGGTCACCTCCGCCTGGATCTTGCCGCGGTCGCGGAAGAGCGGGCGCAGGCTGCGGAAGGCCCAGCCGAGCGCGCCGCCGAATACGGCCAGCACGACTATCGTCGCCAGCGTGAGCTGCCAGTTGAGGTACAGGAGCGCCGCCAGCGCGAAGACGGCCGTGACGATGCCGCCGGTGAGCTGGACGAGGCCGGTGCCAACGAGATTGCGGATGCCTTCCGCGTCGTTCATCACGCGCGAGATGAGGATGCCGGTCTGCGTCCGGTCGAAGTAGCGCACGGGCAGGCGCATCACGTGCGCCTCGACGCGGCGGCGCATGTCGGTGATGGCCTTCTGGGCGGCGACGCCGAGAATCTGCGACAGGCCGAACGACGTCACGGCCTGCACCACGGTGGCGCCAAAGACGGCCCAGGCAAGGAGCGGCAGGAGGTCGTACTCCTGCCGGCCGATGACGTCGTCGATGAGGAACTTCGACGCGGCGGGCAGGACCAGGCCGGCGAGCCGGCTGACGAGCATCAGGGCGAGGCCGAGCGCGAGGCGCCAGCGGCGCGCGTAGACGAGCGCGCGGGCCTCCTGCCACGCGGCGGTCCAGCGGATCTTCTTTTTGGGAGGTTCGGCCACAGGCGGCGCGCGAGCGCCGGACCCATCTTATCGCGGTGCGACACGCGGCCGGGGCGCGTGGGGGCGTACCAGCACGGCCGGACGGACGCCACGGTCGCATCACCCGTGGAGCGCCACCGGCGTCGTGCGGTGCTCCGTGGGAACGGAGCACCGCAATCGGCCGGGGTCGTCGCGGCCGTCAGAGGCCGGCGGCGTGCAGGCGCGCGATGAGCTTCAGATAGTCGACCTGCGGCGCCCCATCGAGCTTGATCGAGCTCGCCAGGACTTCCTGCCGGAGATCCGCGCCCTTCTTCTTCTGTCCTTTTCTGATCAGCAGGTCTGCGCGGATCGCCTTGGCGAGCAGGAGGTTGGGCGGCGCCAGCTCGAGCTGTCGCTCGACGCTCACGAGGTCCTTCGCCTGGAGCGCCACGTACGCGTTCAGCGCATGGACGACACCACTGGCCGCGCCGGCCACGGCCAGGTGGACGCGCACGCGGGACCGGTCGCCAAGAAACGCCTCCATGACGCCCATGCGCTCGCGCCCGATGCGGACCTGTCCGGCCAGGTCTTCGGCAACGGCCGCGTCCACGATCCCCGACAGCTCGCGCAGGGCGCGCCGGCGTCCGACGAGTTGTCATGTCTGCCGTTCGAAGAGCGGGGATCGCCAGAGGCCGGTCCTATGCGCGAAGTACCGAGCGAGACAGGCCAACGACGCCAGGCCGTACTTCACCGACTCGCTGAGTCCGATGGACGACGCCTCTTCGAAGTACCGGGCCGGCACCGGGACGTCCCCCAATCGAAACCCGAACGACGCCGCCTGCACGAGCATCTGACAATCGAAGACGAATCCGTCCGAGTTGCGCTGCCACGGGATGGTCTGGAGCACCTCGCGCGAGTAGGCCCGGAGACCGCTGTGCCACTCGCCGAGATTCTGTCCCATGAGCAGGTTTTCGACGAACGTCAGCCCCCGATTGGCGACGTACTTGTACGCCGGCATGCCGCCATCGAGGGCCTCGCGGCGCGTGCGGATCCGATTCCCACAGGCCACGTCGCACACGCCGTCCCGGATCAAGCCCGTGAGATAGGGCACGAGACGCGCGTCGTACTGGTAGTCGGGGTGAATCATGACCACGATCGCGGCGCCCGCGGCCAGGGCCAGCCGGTAGCACGTCTTCTGGTTGCCGCCGTAGCCCATGTTGCGCTCGTGACGAACGACCTCGAGGCCGAGCCGTTCCGCCACGGCGACCGTGTCGTCCCGGGAACAGTCATCGACGAGGATGATGCGATCGGCCGTGCCAGGAGGGATCTCGGCCACCGTCCGTTCCAGCGTCCTCGCGGCGTTGTACGCCGGCAGGACGATGACGGTCCCGGAGCCTCGGGCATCGGACACGGGCGTCGACCGGAGCCTTATCTTATCGTTGGCGACTTCGAGATCTGATCGAGCAGCCGGCGCGCGGGGGTGCTCGACGGGTTCCTCTTGTGCGCGCCGGCCAGGTCGGGCCCGAGCCGGATGGCTTCCGCAAGGTGCTGTGTGGCCTCGTCGACGCGCCCGCCCCGGGCGAGTGCGAATCCGAGGTCGTTCTGCATGAGCGACGCGGCGGTCGATGCCGGTCTCACCGCGACGCCGGTCGCTTCGCGGCGAGCATGATGCCCCACCGCTCCTTTCATGGCGCCACCTGCCGGTGCCGACGATTGCCCGGCGGGCTACCGGCCCGCCGCGACCAGCCGTTCGAGGAAGCGGACGGCCGTCGGCCCGGCATCGACCGGGCACGAGTCGCAGTTGCGGAGGACGATCACGCCGAGCTTCGACGGGCGATGGACCATCGCGGACGCGTGATAGCCGGCCGTCGAGCCGCCATGGCCGAGGAACACGAGGTCGCCGCGCCGCGTCACCTGAAAGCCGACGCCATAGCCGGAGGTGAGCGCCGGGCTCTCGGGATTGGCCGGTCCGCTCGCAAAGACACGCGCGTAGTTGGCGTCCTGCGTCTCCTTCTTCAGGATGGCCGCCGGACCCTCGCCCAGCTCCCAGGCCACGAACCGGGTGAGATCGTGGATCGTGCTGAACAGCGCGCCGTTCGGCACGCGATACCCGCGGCCGTCCAGCTCGCGGTCGGCCGCCGCGCGACTCGCCGCGCCGCCGTCACGCGGCCGCTGGTAGCCGTGCGCCAGGTCGCGGCGCGTGTCGCCCGTCGGCTCGAACACCGTCCGCGTCATCCCGAGCGGCCGGACGATCCGCTCGGTGACGACAGCCGTGAAGGGCTTCCCCGCCGCCCGCTCGATCGCCAGGCCAAGCGACGCGTACCCGATGTTCGAGTAGAGATAGGTCGTGCCCGGCTCGTTCGCGTAGCTCGTCGCGGGCAGGCAGTCGACGACCTTCTTCGTCCAGATGGCCACCGGTCCCACCGAGTGCTCGGCGCACCCCGGCTCCCGGGCCAGACCCGAGTGCATCGTTGCCACCTGGAGGAGCGTGATGGGCGGCGTGCCGGCCTGCGCGCCCTTCACCGCCTTCACCTCGGGGACGTACTTCTCGAGCGGGTCGGTCAGCCGCACCGTGCCGTCCTGCACGAGGACGAGGAGCGCAAGGGCCGTGAACTGCTTGGTGATCGAGCCGATGCGGTAGGCCGTGTCGTTCGTCGGCGCGCGCTTCACCTCGGCCTCCGCGTACCCGTAGTGTTTCGACCACACCAGCCCGGCGCGCGACACGACGCCCACCGACATGCCGCCGACGCCGTCCTTGGCGAACTCGGCCGCGACCGAAGCGTCGAGCTCGGCGAGCACCGGCTGGAGCGCCGCGGGCGCCTGCGCGGCGACGCCCCCCGGCGCGAGCACGCCCAATGCCAGGGCAACTGTCGCCGGAGCGCTCACCATGAGGAACATGAAGAACATGAAGGATCTTCGCTGGCCGGCAGCCTTCATGTTCCTCATGCTCTTCATGGTCAAACGCTCGCGTCGTCCGGCCCTGGCGGCTACTTCGGCAGATTGACGCGGAACTCGCCGACGATCTGCCGCCGGATGACGTCGCCGAAGATGTGCTGCAGGATCTGCTTGTTGAAGAGGTTCGTCGCCTTGAGCGCCGCCGAATACCGGCCGCCGCCCCAGCGCGTGCCGAGCGTGAGGTTCGCCATCCAGTAGTCGGACGTGCGGCCGTGGAAGCGCGAGTCGAGCACGTCCTGCCAGAACGCCGAGTCCACGTAGGCCAGGGCAAACGTCCCGAACGTCCGGTCGGTATTGAAGGTGCCGCCGATGTTGGCGCGGTGCCTGGCCGGAATGTTGATCTCGCTGATGTCGAAGTTCGGGATCGGCGTCGCCTGGAACGAGTAGTTCACGTTGAAGGCGAGGTGGTCGTTGACGCTCGAATCGACGCCGAGCTCCAACCCCTTGTTCTTCACGCGGCCCAGGTTCAGGTAGGAAAACGACTTCGGGAAGATGAAGCCGCTCGCGTAGAGCCCGGCCCAGAGCTGCGTCGGCGTGAACGGGCCGAGTCCGGGGAAGCCCGGCGGCGGCTCGAACTGGCCCCAGATCGCCGTCTGCGTGAAGAAGATCTCGTCGGTGAACTGCGTGTAGTACCACGCGACGCTGACCGTCGTCCGGTCCGTCACCGTGCCCGTGTAGCCGATCTCGAAGGCGTCCAGCCGCTCCTCGGTGAGATCCGGGTTGCCGGTCGCCGTGGTCGGCACGCGGAAGACGGCCGTGCCGAACGCCGGGTTGATCAGCGCCAGCGGGATGGTCGTGCCGATCGTGACCTCGAGGTTGTTGTTGATCATCGACGGCGACCGGAACGCGCGGTTGTAGGACAGGCGGAACGTGTTGTCGGCGTTGGGTTTGATGATGAACGCCACGCGCGGCGAGAACACGGCGTTGTCGATCGAGGTGAACTTGTCGACCCGCGCGCCCGCGACCAGGCGATAACGGTCGTTCAGGAAGAACTCGTCCTGGAGGTAGGCGCCGAACTCGGTGCGGGAGTTCTCGCCCGGCGCGATGGTGAGGTCGAAGCGGTTGACGCGCAGGTTGCCGCCGTAGGTGATCGCCTGCTTCGTGCCGTACGTGCGCGTGTCGCCGAACTCGACGTCGAACGTCTTCGTCTTGAACACGAAGTTGATCGGATTGCCGGCCGGATCGATCGACAGCAGGTTGCGGGCGTCGCCGTCGAGCGCGTTCAGAAACGCCTGCACGCGCATCGCGTTCTTCGTGTAGGTGACTTTGCCGTAGCTGAGCGTCGTGCCGGGCTTGATGTCGAACGGCCCGATGCCCGAGTGCATGATGCCGTCGGTCGCCGCCACGCCGCCCGAAAACACGAACGTGCCGGCGTTGTCCGGCCGGTCGTAGTCGAAGCGCGCGTCGAACTTCGGCTGCGACGTGCCCGTGTTGGTGAAGGCCGGATACGTCGTCGTGTTGTTCGGCAGGCCGTTCGGCACGAGGCCCGTGGGACGCGCGAGCGCCTCGGACGTGTAGGTGCCGGCCGAGAACTTGTACGCCCAGCGGTCGTTCACCGCCTGCGCGTGCGTGCCGCTCACGTAGAAGAGCGCGCCGGCGTCGGCGGCGACCCCGCTCACGTCGCGCTCGAAGCCGCCGGCGCCGAACATGAGCGACGTGCCCTCCATCTCGCGCGGCGACTTGGTGATGACGTTGATGACGCCGTTCAGCGCGTTGGCGCCCCAGACGGCCGACGCCGGCCCGCGGATGACCTCGATCTGCTTGATCTCGTTGAGGTTCGCGGGCATGAAGTCCCACATGATGAAGCCGAAGAAGTCCTGGTAGATGCTGCGGCCGTCGACGAGCGCGAGCTGCGACGTCGAGAGCGAGCTCGTGGCGGCGCGGCTGGTCACGTTGATGTCACGCGCGGAAAACTGCGTGACGTTCACGCCGGGCACCGTGCGCAGGAGATCGCCGTAGTTCGTGGACGGCGCGACATTCAACGTCCCGGGCCCGATCACCGTCATCGTGGCCGGCGCGTTCACGAGCTGCTGCTCGGTGCGCGACGCGGTGACGACGACCGTCTCCTTGTATTTCACGTCCTGCGCTTCCTTCGGAGGCGGCGGAGGCGGCTGCTGGGCCTGGCCGCTCTGACCCGACGTCTGGCGCTCCGGCCCGCTCGCGGGCTGGGCCGGCGCGGCCGCAGGCGCGGATCCCTGGGGCCTGGCCGGCTCGACGCTCGGTGCCCCGCTGCCGGAGGCCGGCGGCGCGGGCGTCTGTCCCGCCGCAGGCGGCGCCAGCGCCACCACGGCGGGCACCAGTACGAGAACCGTCAACAGATGACGCATGAACCGCATGAAGCCTCCTGGGGGTGACCGTTCGGGGGCCTATGATATGCGATTCAGTCGGACCGTGACCGCGTCACCCCCCGCGTCCCGTCGTCGCCGGCGTCCGGCTTCGGCCACTCGCGCCGGCTGGGCCGACCTGTCGGACGACGCGCTCCTGGACGTGCGGTTTGCGGAGCTGGGGCTGACGATCGAAGGCAGCTGGCTCGAGCCGCGCGTCGCCGCGCTCTACGACGAGCTGGCCGCACGCGGTCTCGCGTTCCGCCCGCACGTCTGGATCTCCTCGGAGTGGTTCTCGCCCGACGGCGTGCCGGGCATCGCCGTGCCGTTCTACCTGGCGCACCCGCGCCTCATGAAGCTCGAACGCGCCCAGATGCTCGAGGTCGAGGGCGGCACGCCCGAGTGGTGCATGCAGATCCTCCGGCACGAGGCCGGTCACGCGCTCGACAACGCCTACCGGCTGCGCGCGCGCCGCCGGCGCACGCGGCTCTTCGGCCGGCCCTCGACGCCCTATCCGGACTTCTATCTGCCGAAGCCGTACTCCAAGAGCTTCGTGCTCCACCTCGACTCGTGGTACGCGCAGAGCCACCCCGACGAGGACTTCGCCGAGACGTTCGCCGTCTGGCTCACGCCCGACAGCGACTGGCGCCGCCGGTACGTCGGCTGGCCCGCCCTGCGCAAGCTGGAGTACATCGACAGCCTCATCGGCGAGCTGGCAGGACAGAAGCCCCTTGTCCGGGCGCGCCGGCGGGTCGAACCGCTCGACCGGCTCCGCACGAAGCTGCGCACGCACTACGCGAAGAAGCGCGAGCACTACGGGCTCGCCTACCCGAACTTCTACGACCGCGACCTGCGGCGCCTGTTCTCGGCCGCGCCCGAGCACGCCGAGAACCCCAAGGCGTCCCGGCTGATCCATCGCATCCGGCGCGACGTGCGCCGCCTCGTGGCCGAGGCGACCGGCACCTACCAGTACACGATCGACAAGGTGCTCGAGGACATGATCTCGCGAGCCGACGAACTCGGCCTCCGCCTGAAGTACCCCGAAGAGCGGACGAAGCTCGACTTCATGCTGCTCGTGGCCGTACAGACGATGAACTACCTCCACTCCGGCCGGCACCGCGTGGCGCTGTGACGCGCGCCCCGTCGAGAGCCGATCTAATGGCTTCTAACCATGAAGAACATGAAGAACGTGAAGCCACGACCGGTTCCGTCGGTCCGACAAGCGCCTACAACAAGAAGCTCCTGACGCCGTCGGCCAGACGGTACGCATTGAAGTTCATGAGGAGTCCTTGCCGAAATCCGCCGAGCTTCATGTAGGTCAGAACCTGCGCGCGATGAACGGGAAGGAGTGTTTCGACGCTCTTGATCTCGAGCAGCAGGTGATCTTCGACCACGACATCCAGACGATACCCGCAGTCGAGGCGGACGCCCTTGTACTCGATCGGGAGGGGTACTTCGGTGGCGACCCGGAGAGACGCGGCGATGAGTTCATGAACAAGGCACTGTTGATAGACGGCCTCGAGGAGGCCTGGCCCCAATTGACGATGAACCGCAACGGCACAACCCAGGACCGTCCTGACGGTCGGGCTCGAGATCAGGGTCACGCGGGCCCCCCGTGCAAGAAGCACGCCGCTCACTGACGGGCGAATGCCGCCTCTGAACGCCCTGAACGTCGTAGAAATTGCAATGGTCCGTCCTTGGGTCGCCCCCATGTTCTTCATGAACTTCATGGTGAAGGCCCTTGGCTATACTCACGGCATGGCCGTTCGCTCGCTCGTGCTGACTGCCCTATCCCTGTCGATTCCCCTCGCCGCGCAGGCGTGGCTCGATCCGTACCGGCCGATCGCGCAGCGGCTGATCAAGGAGTCGCAAGCGACGGACGTCGCCTGGCAGCGGCTGGCCGAGCTGACCGACACGTACGGCCACCGGCTGTCGGGATCGGTCGCGCTCGAACGGGCGATCGACTGGGCGGTCGCGGCGATGACCGCCGACGGCCTCGAGAACGTGCGCAAGGAACCCGTGATGGTGCCCAGGTGGGTGCGCGGGCGCGAGAGCCTCGATCTGGTGGAGCCCGTCGCCGAGTCGCTGCCAATGCTCGGCCTCGGCAATTCCGTCGGCACGCCCGCCGGCGGTCTCGAGGCCGACGTGCTCGTCGTCGCCAGCTTCGAGGAGCTGCAGGCGCGCGCGGCCGAGGTGAAGGGCAGGATCGTGCTGTTCAACGCGCCGTTCACGACCTACGGCGAGACGGTCGCGTACCGGAGCGCCGGGCCCTCGCGCGCGGCGGCGCACGGAGCCGTCGCGGTGCTCGTCCGATCGGTCGGCCCGACCGGGCTTCGCACGCCGCACACGGGCGCGACGTCGTACGAGACCGGCACGCCGCAGGTGCCGGCCGCCGCGATGTCAGCCGAGGACGCCGACCGGTTCGCGCGCCTCCAGGCGCGCCGGGTCCGCATCCGCGTGAAGCTCATGATGGAGGCGCGCCTCGAGCCCGACGCCCAGTCCTACAACGTCGTCGGCGACTGGCGCGGCCGCGAGCTGCCGCACGAGATCGTGCTCGTCGGCGGCCACTTCGACTCCTGGGACGTCGGCGCCGGAGCCAGCGATGACGCCGGCGGATGCGTGGCGACCTGGGAGGCGGTGCGGCTGATGATCAAGCTGAACCTCCGACCGCGCCGGACCGTGCGCGTCGTGCTGTTCACGAACGAAGAGAACGGCCTGCGCGGCGGCAACGGCTACCGCGACGCCCACGCGAGCGAGCTGGCGAGCCACGTGCTGCTCCTCGAGTCGGACGGCGGCGTCTTCGATCCGGCGGGCTTCGGCTTCACGGGCCCCGAGCCGGCCCGCGCGACCGTGCGCGCCATCGCCAGCCTGCTGAAGCCCCTGGGCGCCGACCCCATCCTGGCGTCGGGCGGCGGCGCCGACATCGGGCCGTCGGCCCGCGCGGCCAGCATCCCGATGCTGTCGCACGTGGTGAAGGGCGACTACTTTCTCGTCCACCACACCCCCGCGGACACGATCGCCCGCATCACGCCGAAACAGATGAGCGACAACGCCGCGGCGATCGCCGTCATGGCCTACGTCGTCGCGGACCTGCCGTGGAGGCTCGGCACCGAGAAGTAGGCCGGCTCGTCCTCGTGTCGGCACGCCGGCGGGCGTCCGTCCGTCGGCGCGCGCGGAGCCGGCACCGGCTTCCGGGGTACAATGAACGCCGCGCCGCCCCCGGACCACCCCATCCAGAGGATTGCTTCTTGGCATTCAGCACGTTCGCGCTTCACCCCAGTCTGCTTCGCGCCGTCAAGGAGATGGGCTTCGTGCGTCCCACGCCGATCCAGACGGAGGCGATTCCGCCGGCCCTGGCGGGCCAGGACGTGCTGGCCTGCGCGCAGACGGGGAGCGGCAAGACGGCCGCGTTTCTGCTGCCGATTCTGCACGCGCTCATCGACAGGCCGCGGGGCACCACGCGCGCGCTCGTGCTCGCGCCGACGCGCGAGCTGGCCGCGCAGATCCTGGCGGACCTCGAGGACCTGGCGGTTCACACGCCCGTCACGGGCGCGGCGGTGTTCGGCGGCGTCGGCCACGGCCCGCAGGAGCACGCGTTCCGCAGCGGCGTCGACGTGATCGTCGCGACGCCGGGCCGGCTGCTCGACCACCTGCGCTCGCCCTACGCGAAGCTCGACCGGCTCGAGCACCTCGTGCTCGACGAAGCGGATCGCATGCTCGACATGGGCTTCCTGCCGGAAATCCGCAAGATCCTCCGCTACGTCCCGGCACGGCGCCAGACGCTCTTCTTCAGCGCGACCATGCCGCCGCCGATCCGGACGCTCACCGCGGAGATGCTCCGGCGACCGGTGGCCATCAACCGCGAGCGGCAGTCCGCGCCGCCGGTCGGGATCACGCAGGCCGTCTACCCGGTCCGGCAGGAGCTGAAGCCGGCGTTGCTCCTCGCGCTGCTGAAACGGGGGGACATCCGCCAGGCGCTCGTGTTCACGCGGACGAAGCACCGCGCCAACCGGCTCGCCGAGGCGCTGGTGCGGCAGGGCGTCCACGCCGATCGCATTCACGGCAACCGGTCGCAGGGCCAGCGCACGCAGGCGCTCGCCGCGTTCAAGAACGGGACGTGCCCGGTGCTCGTGGCCACCGACATCGCGGCCCGCGGCATCGACGTCGACGCGCTCGGGCACGTCGTCAACTTCGACGTGCCGCTCGTGCCCGACGACTACATCCACCGCATCGGCCGGACGGGCCGTGCCGAGGCGACGGGCGAGGCGTTCACGTTCGTCTCACCGGAGGAACGCCACGAGCTGGCCGCGATCGAGCGCGCCCTCGGACGGCAGCTCCCGCAGATTACGGTTCCGGACTTCGACTACGCGGCACGGCCGACCGCGCGTTTCGAGATTCCGCTGGCCGAGCGCATCGCGGAGATTCGCGCGCGCAAGGCGCAGGACCGCGCGCGGTCGCACGCCAGACGGCAACCGCCGGCGCCCGGACCCCACGCGCCGCGCGCGCCTGGCTCCGGCCGGCGGTGGAGCTTCCGGCCCAGACGGCGGCGCTAGCGCGTCACCACGCGCGTGCCGGCTGCGCCCGGGCGCGGCCGGCCGGCGCAACCGACCGGTGTATACTGAAGCTCGTTCAGCTTCGTCGCTGACGCCCGCCTGCGTTCGAGTAGTGCCCTGCGAGGGTGCGCGCCGACCGGCATCAACGTTCGCCGGACGCTTGCGCCCCACCAATACCGATGGCGCGCGATCGCTCCGATTCCTGGAGGCTATCGTGTCGCCGACTCACCTGATCGTCCTGCAAGGCGCGCCTCGCGTCGACCGCAGCGCCACCCCCGACACGATCGGCCGCGAGCCCGAAGGGCGCCGGTCACCGGAGCGGCCATGGTGAACCGCAGGGCCGATGACAATTCGTTCGAATTCGTGAAGGTCTCGGCGCTGCGCGCGGCCCAGCTGCTGCGCGGATGCACGGCCCTGGTTCCGCCCTCGCCCAAGGCCGTCGTCACGGCGCAGCGGGAAGTGGCGAGCGGCAAGATCCGCGCCCTGCCGCGCGACCTGCCGTCCAGCCCGTCACACGGGAACGGGCCAACGGGCCTCTGACTTCCCTCGAAGCCGTCCGACGCGGGTTGCGCTGCGCGTCCGGCGGCCTCACGGCCTGACCGACGCGGCCACGTCCTCGACCGCCTGCCGGAATCGCCGGGCATCCACCGCCGGATACCGGTAGAGCTGCGGGACAATCTGGCGATGCATCGCGCGGAGCGCATCGGCCCCCACGAGACCCCGCCGCAGCATCTCGCGCACGTCGTCGAGATCCTGCGCGTGGCCGCGCTCGACTTTCGCCAGGGCCTGGGCCGTCAGGTCGTAGTGGTAGAAGGCCAGCAGACCCTCCTGTCTGACGAACCAGGCGCGGTCCTCCCAGCCGTCGGGCACGGGGATGAAATCGCTCGGCGCCGCGAGCTCGACATTGAGCTTGAGCGATTCCTTGAGATCGGGGACCGCGCGAAGCAGGCCTTCGTCCTCGGGCACGATCAGCAGAGCGACGTCGATCGTCGACTGGCGCCAGCCGAGGAGCACGGCCGTCGCCCCGCCGGTGAAGTACACGCTGGCCGGCTTCCGGGCGGCGCGGCCCAACTCCCGCATGAACCGCTCGATCCGGCTTTCGTCGGCTAGCTCGCGCATGCGAGGGCCCGCTCGAAGCTGACGAGGCGCCGCACGAGGGCGTTGTACCGGCCGTGGGCGCTGTCCGGATCTTCGTCCTGGAGCAGGAGGTACAGCCGATGCTCGGCGTCGCGCTCGACCCGCGGAATGCTGAGGCCGAGCATCGCGAGCCTCGGGGCGCCGATCGACACGAGCAACGCGTCGGCCGACACGACGCCGGCGTCGAGGTCGCGGAGCCCCGCGCGAATGACGTCGCCACCGGGCAGGCCATCGAACGGCGGCATTCCCGCAGTATAGGTCACCCCTGTCGGCTGGGATGACGGCGTCGTGGCGGGGCGCGCGGCCCTTCACCCCGGGGCTGTTCGGATTCCTGCGCGACCTCAAGCGCTCGTGAAGTTTCAGACACTGGCGCTGGGCCTGCGATGGTCGCCGTGACGGCCGCGTCCGTCGTAGTGGCCGGCCGGCGCGTCCCTCTTACGCGCCGGGCGGCCGGTACCCCACGGTCTTCTTGCACGCCGCGTCGATCTCCTCCGGCGTCATGAGGACCGTCGTCTTGCCGTGCATCGCGCCGGAGGCGCCGACCGTCAGGCTGAGCGCCGCCGCGGCCGCGTGGTCCGGCAGGTCGGCGATCACGAACGCGTCCGTCTCGCCGAACGCGAAGTACAGCGCTTCGATCGAACCGCCGAGCGACTTGGCCGCCGCGGCCGCCGCCGCCTTGCGCTTGGTGCCGCCGTCCTTCAAGAGACCCTGGGCGCCTTGGGCGGTATATGACACCGTGAACAGGTACTTGGGCATAGCCGGTTCCCCCCCTTCGCCCACAGGGTAGCCGACAAGGCGGCCGGCGTAACCTCCCGACCGCGGCCGGGTCTAAGGGTGGTTGCGAGGCCCGCCTGGCCTGAGGTACCTATGACCCTCCGCGCGAACACGCTCCTGCCCGTCCTGGCCGCCACGCTGGCGCTGGCCGGCTGCTCGAACACCCCGGGCTCACCCAGCTCCCTCGGCGTCGGCCGCGGATCATCTGATTCCGTCGCGGCGCTCGCCAGTCCGGACGTCGCGATTTTCAGCATCGACGGCGCCGACACCTCTTCCAGCGGGCGCGGACCGTGCGTCTTCGATCCGGAGACGGGACAGTTCGTCTGCCCCGACCGCACGCGGAACGGCATCACGCTGACGATGCGCTTCACGCTGTACGACGCCAACGGCAACGTGCAGTCCCGGTTCGATCGCGCCACTACGGCGGCCATCCGGACGGAGACGACGGCCACGGGCACAACGTCGCGCCAGGGCGCGACGATCACCATCAACCGGAGCGGCGTGATGATGACCACCGGCCTCGGGCCGACGGCCACGACGCACACGTTGAACGGCAGCGAGCAGGGCACGATCCGCTCGACCCAGACCACGCCGGACGGCACCGTCACGACCGAGACGTCCATTCAGGAGACGACGACCAACCTCGTCGTGCCGGTGCGGGCGCGTGACAGCGCGCCGCGCTACCCGCTGTCGGGCGTGCGCGTGCGCACCACGGTGGCGACCACGACACGCCGGGGAGACACCCGCACCGTGACGACCCGTCGCCAGGAGACGTTCAACGGGACGAACATCGTCCAGATCGAGCTCACCGTGAACGGCGTCACCGAGTACTGCACGTTCGATCTCGACACCCGCACGAGCACCTGCGGCCGCCGGTAGACACGGCCCGGCGGGCGGGACGGCGCGGTCCGGAGCGCCGCGCGGCGACATGGCGCGTCGTGATAGAACCTCAGTCGCATGACCCAGCCCGTCGTCCGTACGATCAGCGATACGGCGCGGTGGGTGGCCACCTACCGCGCTCGGGAGACGACGCGCCAGAACGCGCTCTTCACGGATCCCTATGCGGCGCGGCTCGCCGGCGAGCGCGGCGAGCTAATTGCCGAGGCCACACCCAACGTCGCCGGGAGCGACTGGCCCTTCATCGTCAGAACGTATCTCTTTGACCGGATCATCGCCGGTGAGGTCGGCCGCGGGCTCGACGCGGTGGTCAACCTCGCGGCCGGACTCGACGCCCGGCCGTATCGCATGACGCTGCCGCCGTCGCTCGCCTGGGTCGAAGTCGATCTGCCGGAGATCCTCCAGTACAAGACCGAAAAGCTGGCCGGCGAGACGCCCGCCTGTGCGCTCGAACGCGTGCCGCTCGATCTCAGGGACCGGGACGCCCGCCGCGCGCTGTTTGAACGGGTGGGATCAACGTCCGCGCGGACGCTGGTCGTCACCGAGGGGCTGCTCATCTACCTGACCGACGCGGAGGTCGTGTCGCTGGGCGAGGATCTCGCGGCGACGCGGGGCTTCGGGCGGTGGCTGGTGGATCTCGCGTCGCCAGGCCTCCTGCAGATGATGCAGCGCCGCGTCTCGCATCTCATTCAGGGAAGCGGCGCCGCGTTTCAGTTCGCCCCGCCCGAGGGTCCCGACTTCTTCGAGCGATGCGGCTGGAAGGCCGCCGAGGTCGCGTCGCTCTTCGACACGGCGGCCCGGAAGAAGCGGCTGCCGTTCATGCTGCGGCTGATGTCGCTCCTGCCGCAGCCGAAGGGCCCGAACCGCATCTGGTCCGGCGTCTGCCTGCTGGAACGAATGACGGGAACCTGAACCGTCGCGGCGCCGCGCCTCAGCGCCGATCATGGGAGGGCCGGAAGGTTACCTCTTGGCCACCTCCACGTCAATCTCTGCAACGGACGATGATAGCTCAGGCACGGAGAGTCCCTGAGCCTGCAGGAGGGCGACATGTTCCTCGATCGCCTCTTGAATCAGCCGCTCGACCTCTTCGCGGGACCCGGCGACCGCGAAGCACCCCGGCAAGTCAGGAACCGTCGCGCCGTAGCTGGACGGGCCCTTTTCGATGACGACGGCGCATTTCATGGTCGAGAACGCCTCCAGTGTAAACATCCGAGCCGAGTGCCATGAACGCGAATGGCGCCGGTTCTGTGCGATCGGGTTCACAACATCGCAGATTCTGCGTACCTGCCCTCAGCCGCGTTGGGTTCGCGGCGTCCCGATCCCGTATCTCCTGCAGAACTTCCCCACCGTCTCGCGCAGCCTGTCATCCAGCATCGCCAGCGCCCGGCTCGCGATGGGCACGGGCACGCCGCCGTAGAAGGCCTCGGCGATGCCGCCGGTGATGCAGGCCAGCGTATCGGCGTCGCCGCCGAGGGAGATGGTCTTGCGGATCGCGTCCTCGTAGTCGGTCCATTCCAGGAATGCGGTGATGGCTTCCGGCACGGTCTTCTGGCACGACTCGTTGAAGCGGTAGGACGGCCGGATGTCGTCGAGCCGGCGGCCGAGGTCGTAGCCGAAGGTCGTCTCGATGGCGCGCCAGATGTCGTCGCGGCGAGCCAGTGCCGCATCGCCGAGCCGTTGCCCTAACTGTTGTAGGGCGCTTGCTCACCGGACGCCGCCCACATATGGAACCGGTAGTCGTGGCCACGGCCCGGATAGGCGTGGAAGTACTCGTGAAAGGCGTCCACGTAGTCGCGGCCGTGCATCAGGCAGTCGGCAACAGCCACAGCCAGCCCCGTGTCGTCGGTGAACCGCGCGTCGGGATGGAACAGCTCGAAGTCGGTGGTCTTGGTCTCGATGAACTCGTGGACGGAGCCGATGATATCGCCGGCGATGGCGCCGAGCATGGGGAATGGTAGCGCGGAGTGTACCCAGTGGCCTTTCATGCTCCCTTTGGTAGAATCGGCGCAAATCCGAGCCTCAGACTCCCTGGACCCCATGGCAGAGCCCAATCCGGATCCGGACATCATTCACGGCTGGAAGGCGATCGGCGTCGTGCTCGGCCGCAGCGCGCGAACTGTCCAACGCTGGGAACAGGAACTTGGCCTCCCTGTGCACCGCATCAAGTCTGCGGATGGACAAGCGGTCTACGCGCGCAAGAGTGAGCTCGAGAGCTGGCGCGCAATCAACGATCAGGCCGGTCAGCCGTCCGAAGGCGACCACGCCGATAATGCGCGGCAAGGAACGTCCTGGTTTCGGAAGCGCTGGCGGTACGCAGCTGGCGTGATCGTCGTCGTCGGAACCAGTTTGGCTGCATTCTCCATCGCAAACCGCCCGGAGGGCCGGCCGGCAGTATCCGTCAGGTTCGAGAACGGGACCATTTACGGTGAGAGTGCCTCCAGCGATCGCGTGTGGTCGAAGCCGATCGAGCGGCACCTGAGGCCGGCAGGTGTCGTCCAACCTCATCCCTTTGTCATTACGGACATCGACGACGACAACCAGGATGAATTCATGATTGGCTTGAGTCCCGATTTGAAGTTCGCAGCGAACCAGGCAGAACGCCCACCTAGCCAGCTTCATTGCCTGCGCGCGGATGGATCGGTGTGCTGGTCTGTCAAGCTAGACCTGACGATCGCGTGCGGGGGCTATTCGTTCGGTCCACCATGGCAACTTAGCGCGTACGCCGCGGCGGGTCCACGAGGCGCCCGGCGAATCTGGGCGGCCTTCGTCCATCACACGTGGTGGCCCAGCGTCGTTGTAGAGATCGATCCGGCTGGAAAGGACCAACCGATCTACTTCCAGGGCGGATGGGTAACCGCCCTGGCGCAGTGGAGTGTCGGGGACTCGACATATCTCGTGGCCGGTGGCGTCCTGAACGCCCTTCACCAGGCGTCGGTCGCCTTCGTCCCCATCACGGCGCTACCAGCGGCGACTCCTGACATTCGGCAGACCTATCGATGCGATACTCTTCCGATTGCGACTCCCCACCGCGTGATCGCGCTTCCATCTTTTGACGTCCATACCGCCGGCGCACCTCATCCGTTCGTCGGCCGGATGAGCGGCCTGGGCCCGCGTCTCAAGATCTCTTACGGTGTTTTCGATCCGATCGTGGCCGAGGTGAGTGACGATTTCACTCTCGTCTCGATCGCGCAGTCTGACGTCTACTGGTCGACTCACACGGATCGGGAGCGCGAGGGCCTTCTCGACCATTCGGCTCAGGACTGTCCGGAACGTGGAGCGCAGAAGGCGTTCAAATACTGGAGCGGTCAGACTGGCTGGGTTACCACTTTCGCCCCCAGGCTACCGCGGTAGTCGCAACAGCTCCCACCACGGGACTCTGCGTCATTGCACGACAAGGGTCGCCACCGTGACTTCGTGTCGGCGCTAGTCATCAGTTGACGCTTCTGGACCGATGGAAACCTGCCTTACCCTTCGCGCACTCGAAGGGGAACTCAGATGCGCATCGCGTTCACGGTTGCCATGCTGCTCATGGCCCATCCGGCCGCTGCACAGGTCGCACGGCCCTCCGCTCCGTTAGCCTCCTCTGAAGCACCTCAAGCCTCAGCGCCGCCGGGACAAGCCTCGCAGTCGGCGGCATCGGCCAAGGGCGTGCGGTTTCGTGCGACGGGCGGCCTGATGGTTGGTGACTTCGAATTCGGAGAGAGTTTCTCGGGCTTCCAGGTGACCGGCGGGGGGTTCGGCCGTACCTTCCAGAATCCCCGCTTCGAAGCCGTGGGTGATGTGTCTCTTGGCCGCGGCGCCGTGGCTAGCGTCGAGGTCAACGGCGTGAACGTTGCTGCCTCGTCGGTGACCTTCATCGAAGGAACCGGCAGTTTCATCTACAACTTCACGAGCGACACCCGGTCGTTTGTGCCGTTCGTGGGCGGTGGTCTGACATTCGGCCGGTACTCAATCAGCACGGACGTTTCGATCATCTCGACATCGATCAGTGTGAAGAAAACGTACGCGAGTGTCATAGTCACCGGAGGGCTGGAGTTCCCCCGCCAGGACGGACGGGCATTTCGAATCGAGGCAAGAATCGGGCAGTTCTTTGCGCTGATGGCGGGCATGTCGTTTTGAGGCCATGCCATGCCGGTCGCGCCGCACATCGCGGCAGGCATCATGTGGTGATCGTGACACAGCGACTCGCGTTGATGGTCTGCGGCGTCGTCGCAGTAACGCTCACCTACCAGGCCGGGGCGCAGCGCGGCCAGCCGCCAGTGCAACCGGCAATGACCAACGCCGACGTCATCGACATGACAAAGGCTGGCCTTGGTGAGGCCGTCATATTGGCTGCCATTCAGCAGGCAGCTCGTAAGGCATTCGACACATCGGCCAAGGCCCTGGTAGCCCTCAAGCAGGCAGGAGTTACAGACAACGTCCTGCGGGCAATGTTGGGTGGCGAGGGCGCCCCGCCACCAGTCGCGCCGGCGGGGGCAGCCGGTGTATCGACGGCAACCCGTCTCACGCCTGGTATCTACGTTCAAGTCGCGTCGGGCCCTGTTCCCCTGGAGCCGACGGTGATCAGCCAGGTCAAGACTGCCGGGCGAGTGGCGACGGTCTTCTCCGTGAGGATCGCTCCGACCAGAGTCATGGCGGAAGTCGTGGGCGCGCGCGCGAACATCCGAATCACGAACAGGGAACCGGTGTTTTTCTTCAACTTCAGCGCCAGGCAGAGCCGCGACGATGTGTTTGGTGCCGGGCCATTCTTGGGTTGGATGGCCCCGGCGTCGAGCCCCAATGAGTTCGCCCTCGTACAGTTGTTCGTCGAGTCCAACAGACGCGAGCTTCAGGTGGGCAAGGCCAGCGCGTTCGCCACCAGCGCGGGCGTCGACGCCCAGCGAGTGGTTTCTACCCGGCTCGAACGGACGGCGACGGGGGCCTGCCGGGTAACGGTGGCCAAACCCCTGCCGCCGGGTGAGTATTGCTTCTTCTACACGGCCGGCGCCGCGCTCATCCCTGGAAGTACGGTGAGCGCGAAGTTGTTCGACTTCGGCGTGGATTAGAAAGCTCACGCCAGGCAGTGCGGGCACGTTGCCGGCCTCGAATCGCGCGACGGGTAGCCCACGATGCGCACCCCGCAGACGGTAATCGCTTCGTAGAGGCCGTTGCCGACTGGGCGGATGGTATCCGGCCGCACGAGGTGCACCAGCCGGTCGTTCGGGTCTTCGAGGGAGTCGAGCGCTTCGTCGGTAAGAACGGTGGACATCACTACTCCTTTGGTCTGGATTGCGGTGTCTAGCCGGCGTCAGCCGTCCTGTTGGCAAAGTACCGCTCCAACCCCGTCGCCAATTCAGGATCAACGTCAGCGATCTTCGGCAAGACCGCCTCGAGATGGTCCACGGCGGGCGAGAAGCCAAGGTCGTTCCCGCACAAACCGACCGCGCGGGTCAGCTCCCGGACGGACCGGACATGGCGCGTCAGGTCGAAGCCGTCAGGGTCGACTTTCCAGGGTTCTTCAGCCGACGTAAACTCGCCCCACACCTCCCACGATCCGTCCGGCTGCCTTCGGCCTTTTACGGTGCACGTACCGAACGTGTTGGTGTCAACACAAAGGTCGATCGACTCGCCTTCGTTCGGGTCTGGCCACAAGAGAAGGCCCGCGGGGGCATGCGGGATTGGACGCGGTAGGACGATCTCGCCGAGGCCGTCGCCTCCGCCGACTGCCCGGCCCCGGCCGTGAACGTGCTCGTGAACGGTGAAAGCTGCGACATAGGCGTCGAGCATGTCGATGGGACCAGGTTTCAGAGATCCCAAACTGATAGTGACGTCGGCGTCTCTGTCGCCGTCGAGGAGCGCGTAGGATGCACTTGGAAACACCTCGCGGACGATACCAGCGTCAGACATGGCGCGGAAGATGGCAAAGCATAGCTGCATCCATGGGTTTGCAGCAGCCTCGAGTGGGGTCCACTGGGGGTTCGCGACACCGCAGGCCCGCAAGATGACCTCACAGTGCCTGCCCGCTAGCAGTTGCTCTGACGTGACCCAGCGCCCCTTCGTCCACTGTTGATGTCGGGGCGTGCTCAGTGGCATTCGTGGAGCGTCGATGCCCATCTCCAAACGCTCTCGATCCCCAGCGGCCACCCTACGCGCGATCTCGGCCAACTTGGCTGCCACTTCACTCGGGCCATCCGGTTCGATCCAACCACAGTCGACGCTTCGGCAACTATCGTCCAGCACCGCCCAGGTACAGCCTCGGTTGACTTGCACGTCGACCCCCATGAACTCGGTCGGACCGGATATCACCTCAACACCTCCACCACCTCCGCAACCACGCCCACGGCCCCCTCGTCCTCCTCCCGCAACGTGATCGTCGCAACGCTCGGATTATTCGGCCTCCACTCGATCTTCACGTGCCGCCACGTTCCGTCCTCGGAACTCGCCTTCTCGCTGAAGTACCGGTCGACCGTGTACCGCTCGCCGTTCTCCGGATCCTTCTGATCACGAAGCTGCACGAGCACCGTCTTGCCCTGGCGACTGCCCTCGACCGGACTCGCGAAGAGGCAGTACGAACCATCTGGAATCGCGGGCTCCATGGACTTGCCCACGACCTGAGCCACGAACATGCCAGGGCGAAGCGAACGTCCCGTGTCGAGAGCGATCCAACTCCAGTCCTCTGAATGGCCAACATTTTGTGGGTCGCTGAACCAGCCCGCGGCCGCCCGAAGCGGTACCAGTGGCACGCACCCTCGATATCGCTCCTCGGGTTTGGGATGCATAACACGGGGAGTGAATGCGCGCACGACGCGCTCGGCAGGTGCGTTCCGATCGAACCAGGACACGTCCGCTTGCAGGGCCTGCCGAAGGTCGTCAGCCCGCAGGTACCCGGCCAGCTTCCGGAAGTGCCTCAGTAGGGGGTGTGACAGGGCCGTTCCTACGTACTTCCTTCGCCGCGCGGCAACGCCGCCCCCGCGCCGGCGGCTAGCGTTGCAGCGTCGCCGTCCAGTTGGCTGTCACCGACACGGGAAACGTGCCGGACTCGGCGCGCCGCGGCCGCACGAACACGAAGCGCTGACCGTCCGGCGTGACGTCGAACTCGTCGGACACCATGGAGGGGCGTCCGATCGGCGATTGGAACAGGCGTCGTCGGGCGCCCAGAGGCCGTCGCCGGTCCGCGACTGCTCGGATGTGAGCCGGCTCGCCATCTCGGTGGTCAGATCGATGATCCAGAGGTCGTTGCGTTTGTTCTGGGGATCGGCCCGGCGAATCAAGAGGAGCGTGCCGTCGGGCGACAGTCGCGGGCCCGAAAAGGCGCCGGCGGCGCCCGTCGTCCCGAGAGGCTTGCCCGTGCGATCGAACCAGGCGATCTCCGCATCGACGTCACCGCCCGGGCGGTAGGCCAGGAGGTTCGCCGAGGCACTCACGACGGCCCGGCCCGTCGCGGCCGTGGCCTGCAGCCCGGCCGCCACGGGCACGCCGTCGCCCGTCAGGCGACGCGCCTCGGCGTCGAGCGGCGCCGCGAGCAGAACGCCCTCGCGGATGAAGAGCAGCCGCTCGGAGACGTAGACGGGCATCGAGTCCGCGGCCGTCACGAGGACGGGGGCCGACGCGTTGTCGAGCGCGGCGGTGTAAATGCCGGTCGTGCCCGGAGCGACGGCAGTGGCGTAGAACAGGAAGTGGTGTCCGGCCTCCCCGCCCGACGCCGCCACGCGGAAGAGCGATTGCGCCACCGCGAAGATGATGATGTTCCGGCTGCTCCACGTGCCGCCGGACGCCTGCCCGGCCGGCAGGTCGCACACGGTCTGCGTCTGGCCGCCGGGCACGTTCAGGCGCTTCAGCTTGTCGCCCGTGGTGAACGCCACCGCCCGGCCGTCGGGCGACCACATCACCCAGTTGGCGCCGTCGGTGCCGGGCTGCGGCACCGACTCGGACGACCCGACGGCCCGAAGCCACAGGTGGTTGTCACCGGCCGGCAGCGCCGTCGCCACGAACGCCAGCCATCGTCCGTCCGGAGACACGCTCACTGACGACATCGGTCTCGCGCCGGTCGTTTCGACGGTGAACACGATCGGCAAGGGGTCGGGCGGCGCGTCCAGGGCTCGTCTCGCGGCTGACACGATCCCAACGAGCGCGACGGCCGCGACCGCGCCAAGAGCGGCCCAGGTCCACCGTTCCCGCCACGGTCGTCCACCTGTCGGGCGGAACGCGGGTGGGGCGCCACCTTCGGCGATCCATCGGAGCTCGAGACCTGGGCTCCTTCTACTTGGCGAGAATCGCCCCGATGGTCGCCGTGAACAGCATCACCTGAATGCCGACGGCCCACATGAAGAGTCGGCTGGCTTTGCCGTCCAGGCTATCGATGCGGCGGTTCACGTCCTCGAACCTGCGCTCGAACGTGTCAAACCGGCGATCAACGCGCTCTTCGAAGCCCGTGAGCTGGGCTTGAATGCCCTCAAAGACCTGAGAGAGTTCCGCCACCCTGCCCTCCAACACCGCCACGCGCTCCTGAATCGCCACTGCTCACCCCAGACGATACCGTCGTCGGCCCTACGCCGGCAACGGGACGCTGTAGAGCACATGCGGTGCCAACAGGAACAGCCCTGAAACCTCATAAGAAGGTCGGTCGCTTTGCAGGTTCTGCGATCCGGCCGCACCCCCGAATCAATGAACCCGGGTCGATGACGCTCGCGGCCAGACGGCCGGACCGGCCGGATCGGTTCTTCGCGGGCGCAGCCGCACCCGCCGCAGCAAGCGGTTCGTGAACTCGATGTCCCAGGCGTCCGGGTCGAAGCGGCCGCCTGACCATTTCATCGCGTCGAGCTTCATCGCTTCGAGGCGATCGGGGTGCTTCGCGTCGGCCAGGACCTCGAGGAACCATTCGTAGCGCGGCATGCCGCCGATGTTCTCCGGCGGGCAGGCGCGTGCCCCGTCCAGCACGCGCGCCACCCGGGAGTCACCAACGACGATGGCCTCGAGGACGATCTCGTGCGACCACTCGTCGCCGAAGTCGTAGAGGTAGCGCAGGCGCGAGCCCGGCGCCTGCAGCAGCCGGTCCAGACGCGTCTCGCGCTCGCTGACGAATTCCATCCCGAACGCGGGGTTGCTGGTGCCGTAGGCCGTGCCGTCCTTCTCGAACATGTGCAGGTGCGATCCCGTCCAGCCCATGACGGCCTGAAGGACGCGATGAAAGTCGGCGAGCGAGATGTCGGCGGGCACGTCGAAGCGGCGCCAGATGGGCGGGCGCGAATCGTCGAGCGTCACTTGGCAGCGGAAGGTCCGGACCGGCCCGGCTGCCGTCGCGGCCTCGGTCCCGAACGCCGCGATCGTCATCTTGTCCACGAAGTCGTCGAGGGCCAGGATTGGCGTTTCGCTCATTTTCAGCGCGAGATCGGTCAGGTCGGCGTCGTGCTCGCGGCTGATGTGCCAGGCGAGCATCTTGGAGAAGTCGTTCAGGCTGCCCACGACCGAGCGGTTGTTGGTCGGCGCGAAGACCCACTCGCGCATCTCGCCGGTCTCGTGCCGGATCGCGTCGTCCGGGAGTCCCAGGCCTTCGAGCACGGGCGTCAGGGCGTCGATGAGCCGCGAGCCGAGCTCGGCCACGCCGCGGGCGCGGACGATGACGGGCAGCCGCGAGCGTTCGGAGACGAGGAGCACGAAGCGCTCCCGGCCGACGTTGACGAGGGTGGCGAACCAGTCGCCCAGGCGCGTGGTGGAGGCGGCGTCGGTCGCAGGGCGCGTCACGTCGGTCGCGGGGCGCTTCGGGTCGGTCGTAGGGCGCTTCGGGTTTCGAAGCGCCCTCGGCGGGCCAGCGCCCGTGCGCTTCAAGAGTTTCGCGGTACAGCGGATGACCAGCACGGCGTGACTGGAGTCTGCAGCGGATTGTACGGCGGATGGTGGCTAGGTGCCTTCGCTTCCCTTATCGGGGATCGGCGATGTCTGCCCTTGGAACGCGGCATGTTCGCCCTGTCCGTAGAGCTCCTTCGCCGCCAGCGGAGTTGACACGCGAAGGAGCATCAACTGGGCGGGGCGATCGATCTCTGACCTCAGATCGACGGCGATGCGGCCGAAGTTGTACATCTCCAAAGTGATCTGGGCATCGAACCCAGGGTCGATCTTCGGCGCGGTGACATGGATCGACACCCCAACGCGCGCCCAGCTACTCCGCCCCTCAACGAGGCCCACCAGGTCAGGTGGAAGGCAAACTCGCTCGAGCGTCTGAGCGAGGACGAACCCACCTGGCTTTAATCGGAATTCAGATGCCTCGACATGGTCCCAGAGATCGGAGGACGTCCACAACGAGTGATCGACGTGGATAGCTGGCAAATACGCGGGCGGCGTCTTGAAGGTGGTGAACTTTCGACCGAGTCTCAGGTCGATCGAGACCTGCGCCACTGCCTCCGGCCCGACAGGCGGTTCAATCTTCAGCCGGCCGTCGGCGAGGTACTGAAGGATGTCAGCTTTGGACAGGATCAACAGGCGAGACCCGCGAGCTGTGGTCCTTGTACACGGTGTTGGCCAACGGCGCGCCCAGAACTTGAAGGCGGAGATAGCCGTCGATCAGATCCAGGACGACGGCCTTCACCTCGGAGTGGCCCTCAGGGAGGGGGGTTCTGAGACCGGCGGTGGCCACGAAGCCGAGCCATTGCCCGACCGGCGAATTGCACTGCACCATCCGCTCGTCGGCGAAGGGACCGGGTTTGACTTCACAGGGAACCCACACGTACTGGCCAACTGCGAACGCCATCTTCACCTCCTGTCAGTTCGTCTTCATCCTAGCGTCGTCTGTTCGTTGCGACAAGCCCAGCACCGGCCGCGTGAGCTTCTGCGCCTGCGCGAGACGCTGCGCCCGGCGGCACCTGCTACACTCCGTCCGCCGTGTCGGAGCTGGATCAACGTGTCAGGCTTGCCGCCTTTGCGTTCCTCGACCGGCTCAGGTCACAAGGCGACCTCTTGGACCGTCGAACGCTCGCGCGCGGCTTCGACTTCGAGGGCACGCGCGTTCCGTTGCTGAACCCGCAAGGCATCTTCAAGCCTCGCGTCTGTGAGTGGCCGCTGAGCATCACGACTGTGCCAGTCTTGGACGACGAACCCCGCCCGTACGACGACCTCATTGGGCGGGACGGGTTCCTGCTCTACCGGTATCGCGGAACTGATCCGAACCATCCCGACAACGTGCGGCTCCGAGACGCTGGCGCCAATCGCACGCCGCTCATCTACTTCCACGGCATCATCCCTGGCCGATACGTGGCGGACTACCCGGTCTTCGTCGTCGGCGACGATCCCGCAGCCCTCACCTTCACCGTCTCAGTTGACGAACGCCGCTTTGCCGACCTGGGCAACGTCAGCGGCGAGGCGCCCGAGGCTGAGATTCGGCGCCGGTACGTGACCCGACAGGTCCAGCACCGGCTTCACCAGACAGAGTTCCGTGAACGGGTGCTCGAAGCCTACCGACGCTATTGCACGGTGTGCCGCCTGAAGCGCGACCCACTGCTCGACGCGGCACATATCATCCCGGATCGGGAAGAACATGGCCGTCCCGCGGTCACCAACGGACTCTCTCTTTGCTCGCTTCATCACCGAGCGTTCGACGCGCACTTGATTGCGGTGACCCCGGACTACCGCGTTCAGGTCCGGGCCGACGTGCTCGACGAGACGGACGGTCCGATGTTGATTCACGGACTGCAGGGGTTCCACGATCAGCTGATCCGTCTGCCTCCCCGTGAGCGCCACTGGCCGGACCGAGGGCTGCTTGAGGAGCGTCACGCCCTGTTCCGCCAGATTGGGACTGGATGATTCAGGACTTTGGCACGTTCACGTAGGCGATCGGATTCTGCGCGCCATTCCTGAAGTACTTGCCAACATAGCGGTCGACGTACCTCCGCCTGAGTCGCTCGTCGGCCAGGCGCCCGATGAACTCCATGCGGTCGCGCTTCCTGTCGCCCCGTGGGAACCGGGAATTGAATGTCGTCCCGGACTTCAACCACTCGGCAATCTCGTAGACTTCGCGGACGATGCCCTCGAACACGGGCATGGCGTAGCTGGCACGGGTGGCCCGTGTGCCCACTTTCCAGCTTGCCCGGGTGGCGTCATAGAGCTCCGTCGGCGTCATGCCAGGTCGATAGTGTCGGTTGACTCGAATGGCCGACGATCACATCGGTTGGCTGCCCGTCCTTGTCCAGCTCCCAGTGCCTGGACGGGTAGTCATAGGGCGAATTCAGGATCGGGCGGTCGAAGAAGGACAGTGACATGGTGCCGGGGTGTGCCGGGATTCTACCCCGGGCTCAATCCTGCATCGTCTCGCCGGTCAGGATCGCGTACAGCTTCTTGTTGATGTAGTAGTTCGAGCGGCCGATTCGCTGTTTCTTGAGGATCCCGCCCGCGGTCAACGCCTCGAGGTACTTCGTCGCCGTAATCCGCGACACCTTCAGGTCACGCTCGATGAACCCAATCTTCGTGTACGGATGCGTAAAGAGATTGTTGATGAGGTCCTGGCTGTAAAAACGGTAACCGTCGCGGATGCGGTGCTTCACGTGGAGCAGCGCCTTCTTGATCGCCTTGATCGTCGCAAAGCCTTCGCTGGCGGTCTGCTCGACAGCCATGTGGCCGGTACGGCCGTTGCCGTCATAGAAGGGATGGATGCTTTCGAATTGATGGTGCACCAACGCCATCCTGACCAGCGGATCCGACGGAAACAGGCCGTCGTCGTTGATGAAGCGTTCGAGGTCGCCCATGAGGGCGATAATCGCTTCGGGGTCTTGTGGCGGAGTGTAGATGACCGTGCCGTTGAAGCCAACGCCAAGCGCCTGACGATATCGGGCCACTTCCTTTGAGGCCATTGTCAGGTCTGGGTGATGTGTATAGAGAATACATGCTTTCTATACATGACGATCTCGATATGTATACCGAAGCGACACTTTCTATGACAGCGGTGTCGCCCTCTCCCTCACCCTCGCCACCCCATTCGCCAACGCCATCTGCCGAGGCGTCCGGCACTCCGGCTCGAACAGGCGCGGATTGCAGACGACGATGCACGCGCATTGCGCCCGCGACGTCGCGACATTCAGCCGGTTGAGGCTGTACAGGAACTCCATCCCGCGCGGCGCGTCCTCGGGACGTGAGGTCGCCATTGAATAGATGACGACCGGAGCCTGCTGGCCCTGGAACTTGTCTACGGTGCCGACAGGGATCTGATCGGCCGTCCACCCAGGCTCGGCGCTCCCAAACCCGGAGCGCCCTACGACCTCGGACGGCTCCCGCTCGGCCGTTCGCAACCCGAACGGCCCTACGGCCGCCAACTGCTGGCGAATCCGGTGCACATGGGCGTTGAACGGCGCGACGATCCGCATGTCGGACGGCGTCATCTGGCGTCCCGGGCGCGTGGTCGAGGCGGCCTCGGTCGAGGGGCGCGTCACGTCGGTCGCAGGGCGCTTCGGGTCGGTCGTAGGGTGCTTCGGGTTTCGAAGCGCCCTCGGCGGGCCAACGCCCGTGCGCTTCAAGAGCTTGGCAGTGCAGCGGATGACCAGCACAGCGGGATTGTCGTCAGCGGCGGATTGTACGGCAGAACGTGGCCGCGCCGCGCCGCGCCTGCGTAGGGCCTCGTTCGAGTCGCGGAGAGGAAGCGGACAGGTCGAGGTGCCCTCGCTATTGGGGTCAGATCGTCCATTGGGTTGGGCAACCCTCCGGTTAACAGGCCTCCGGAAACCGTGATCAGAAGTGATCAGATGAGGCTTTGCGGTACGCGATCTGATCAGGAGCGATCAGAAGTGACGGGTTTGGGAACTCGTCTAAGAACTCGTCTGAACGGCGGCGCTCACGAGGCGGATCCGCAACGCTTCTTGTACTTTCGCCCGCTGCCGCAGGGACACGGGTCGTTGCGGCGGGCCTTGACAGCTGCGCGAGGCGCGTTGCAGGCAGCGTGCTCGATCAGGACCTTGCTGATGGACCGACCCAGCCGCGCGTACTCAGCCATGGCGTCCGGGAACGCGCGTCGAAACAGCGCCGCGGCCTCGGCCAGATCGGTGCGGCCGAGCTTCTTCACGAACGCCCTCGCTTGTGCGTCGATGACCCGCCGGATCCCTCGCTCATGGTTCTCCCGGCTGGCAGAATACACGACGCCGAGTGCTGCCGCGGCTGCCGTAACGGGGTGGTATATTCCAACCATGGCTCACTCCCTGCCGCTTCCGCCGCCCGGGTTCGACGCGCTGCCGGTCGAGGATCAGATCGAGTACGTGCAGTCGCTTTGGGATCGCATCGCCGCGACTGCAGGTCAGGTGCCGTTGCAGGACTGGCAGCAGGCGCTCCTGGAAGAACGCCTTGCCGAACACCACCGGGCTCCTGACGAAGCACGTCCCTGGGAAGAGGTCATCGAACGCGTACAGGAACGTCTCCGCAACTGCCGGTAGATGCCTCGTCTCACGGTCCGGCCGGAGGCAGAGCTCGACGCGCTCGACGCGGGGGCCTGGTACGAGGGCGAGCGGGCCGGCCTTGGAACGGAATTCCTCACTGAACTCCGGGCGACGTTCTCGCGAATTGAGGACGGGCCGCATCGGTTCCCAGTTGTCTCCCGTGAAGTTCGCCGCGCGATCCTCCGCCGGTTCCCCTTCGGCGTGTTCTTCATCGTCGAGGCCGAGAGTGCGATCGCTCTCGCCATCACGCACCTTCGGCGCCACCCGAGCGTGTGGCAGAGACGCGCCTGACGGCCGCATTCCTACGGTCTGCCACCGGAGGGTTGCGGGCGATTTCTGGGGCAATTCCGCACGACACAGGGCTGGCGCCGCGCAGACGAGTTTCAGACGAGTTCCTTTTCCGGGTCTACGGACGCCGTTCATGTCGTGGATCGCCCGAGAGCCGGTCGCCGACAGCATCAGAAGGGGTCCGGCGGCGCTTGGCAACCCTGCGGTTGGCCATCCAGACGCTGGATCAGGCACTCGGTGCCACGCCGCGCGGTTGTACAAGCGCGTCGTTAACAGCGCTGCGAAACCAGCGATCAGAAGAAATCAGATGAGCCTTTTTGCTACGCAATTTGATCAGAAGTGATCACAAGTGATCGGAAGATACGGTTTTAAGAACTCGTCTAAGAACTCGTCTGAGGCCGCCGACTGGTCGATCCGGGCCGGTCCAACCACCTACGGTGCCGGATTGAAGGGCTGCCGACCCTGCGGGGCCTGTCGCCAGGACGGACGTCAATCGCGATTCTGTTCAGTGTTTACCGGCCGACATTGACCGCCATCACCACGCGGATGCCGCGATGCATGGTGCAGGAACTCGTCTGGAAACCCATCTGATCCGATCCGGCCTCGTCAGAGGCGATCACGGCTGGCCTGTCAGGTTGATGATCGTCGCGCGTGGTACGCCCGCAGGCCGGCCAGCCACTTCCTCTCGGCCGGGGACAAGCGACCCGGCGATCGACTGGCCAGTGTCGCGAATACTGCGGTCAGGCCGTCCCACGCCAGCGGCTCGCCATGCTTCCCCTTCACCTTCCATGGCTTGCTTGACTCGACAAAGGCACTCAACGTGGACGCGCTCTTTCGAACATTGCACCGGGAACAGATGGCCGCGAGGTTCTCGGCGGAGTCAGCGCCGCCGGCCGACCACGCGTGGACGTGGTCGATGCTCGCGCCAAGCTCATCGAGGAGCGGCGCCTTGTCCCGGCGCCAGTTCAGGTTGAAGTACGAAGGGAGAGGCTCGCAGCCCTCGGCATCAACGAGGTCGGCGAGCTGCTTCAGGGCGAATGGAAAGACCAGCGGTCGGCGGCAGACATGGCAGAGCCACCGATCTCGGAAGAAGACTTCGAGTTGGAGGCTAACTGGAATGGCTTTCCGCTTGGTCATGTTCCACTTCCTCTAACGGTTCAAGCCGACCAAGACGGGAGGGCAGCGGCGCCGTGGCGAGCCTGCGACCGCAGCGCGGCCAACACCGGCGCGAACGCGTGCTCCGCGTTGTGCTCCAGGTTGAGCGGCAGGGGGATCGCCCGAACGATCTGCGCCTCGACATACCAGGGCGTCGGCGTGGGGGTCACCACCACACGGGCGTGTTGCTCCAGCCACGCAGACAGGACCTGTTCGCCGGGCCCAAATGTCAGGCGATTGCCGGACGCGGTTCGACGAAGTTCGAGCCCCAGCCGATTCGCCGAGAGACACCCCAGAGACAGCCGCAAGGTCGAGGCGGACGCGTTCCCGCGCAGGTGCTGTTTCAATCGCGTTCGTAAGGAACGCCGGCTGGACGCCGTCCGGGGAGCGATACCCACATACAGCAGCGTCCACCCATCCCGAACGACGCAGCCGGCGACGGGAACACCCTGGGGAATCTCGCGAAAGTACCAGCCGTAGAAGCCAGGCAGCGTCGGCACACAACTCGGGTTGCGAAGTACCTCCGCTCGGGAGTGCAACGGCGCCGTCTGCGTGAGAGCTCTTAGGACCAAGCCGGCGGAACCCGCCGAGGTGCTGGATTCGGCTGAGTCGCTCATGCGTCGTCGACCGCAGTCTACCTGACGTCGTCCGGACGGTGGCACAGACGCGCCTGGCACGGGATGAAACTGAAGCGGTTGGCGATAGGAGCGGAAGATGAGGTAGAGAAGACACTCGTGTCCAATCCGGCAGGCGAATCGCCCCCATGAACATTGGTCCGGATCGGCCAACCCTCCGGTGGTACGCCGAGTGGACTTGGGGATCAGAAGTGACCAGACGACGTCAGACGGCAGGATCCAACCGGAGGGTTTGCCATTCTGGCCTCAGCCGGCAGCGTCCTGCAATATCTCGGCGCTCACGCTCCGTGACACTTCTTGAACTTTCGCCCGCTGCCACAGTAACAGGGGTCGTTCCGACCGAGCCGCTGCGCCAGGACGGCAACGTTGTGGCCAGTGACTGTCGAATTGTGAATTGTCACCTGAACAGATGTCCTGAGAGGCACAGGTTGCCTGCAGCCCAACGAACCTAGAAGTTCATGCGCAATCTGGCGAATCGACGCATGATCTACTCCAAGGATCGATCTGGCGGGTTGCTCGCCGAGCTGATGCGATGTCCCCATTGAGTTGGTCCTCGAGAGATCTGCGTAGATGTCATCGAGCTCGCTGTCTACGTGCGCACCACCATCCTGGTTCGCCGCTGTGAGCACTAGCCTCTTCCTGTTGGCTCCCCTCCTTTTGAGGTCCATCAGAATCGTCTTCTTAGTCCACCATTCGTCAAAGGGGACTCGTCGTGCCGAATACGCGTCGAAATTGGGAACGTAGGCTGCCGGTCCAGGCTGTGCCCGAATGCCCGCGAGGCCCGTGTAGCTGCTGAGCAGCGCTGGCGGTTGCTCGGGGGCTGTGTCAAGAAACTGTCCAGCTTTCATGTCGAGCTGCGCGAGCAGTGACTTCGAGCGGTCAGTGTCGTGAACAAGAACCCGGATTGCGACGGCGAGTCGTTTGGCTTCCGCAAAACCGCCCCTGTCGTATGCCTCTGCGGAGGAGATCATGAAGTCCACTTGGTCGTTCAGGTGGCGCCGGAGATCCTCTGCCGACTGCCGCGCCATGATTTGAGGCTATCACCTGGACCAACCCTCCGGCGGTACCGCGAGTGGATGTTGAGATCGGATGAGGTCAGAAGGAGGCACTCGGGTGGATCCAACCGGAGGGTTTCAGTGATTAGGAGTGATCAGAAGGAGTCACACGGGATCACAACAGACGCTTGGCAACTCGTCTGATTAACAGCCGTGAGAAAACAGTGATCAGAAGTGATCAGATGAGCCTTTTTGCTACGCAATTTGATCAGAAGTGATCACAAGTGATCGGAGAATACGCGATCAGAAACTCGTCTGAAACTCAATCGGTCGCTGGGCGGGGTCAACGATGGCTCCACCCTTGGCGACTACTCGTCAGCGACAGAAGCCCCTCCGTCGCTCGGCGCGGCTCCAGAACGCTGCGGCATGTACCGTTCGGAGAGCCTAGAACACTCCCCCACCGAGGCGGTGAATGTCGTCGTTCGAGCGGTCTATCAAGCGGTCGCAGGGGCCTTGGCCTCTGGGACCGAATCGGCCCTCCCGCCGCGATCAACGGACGCGCTGTCATGTCCCCGCGCCAACAACAACACAGCCAGCGTTGACTGATCATGGCCAGCCACGGCGTGGTCAGCTGCCGGGCGCGTCGAGCAGGGGTTTGACCACTGCCGGACTTACCGAAGCGTCTGAGTCCCTGTTTGGCCACCTCTAGGTACCCGGTTGCGTCAACCACATCCGTCCGGTACTCTTTCGCAGGCCGGCCACTGCTCATGGCGAAAAACGACATCATCTTGCTGGACGGCATCATCGATCAACGCACAGCTGAACATTTGCCATCCAGCAGCCGCGACGAGGTCTTCGAGTACCTTGCGTTCGAGCAGGTCCTCAAGGACTACGATCTGTCTCGCGAGGAACTTGAACACGGTTGGGTCGACGGCGCTGACGATGGCGGCATCGATGGATTGTTCACGATCATAAACGGGCACTTGCTCCGAGATCCGGATACATTTGCATGGCCCAAGAGAACGGCATCAATAGACCTCATTGTCATCACGGCCAAGCATCACGCCACTTTCCAACAAGCGCCAGTTAATAGCCTCCTGGCGACTATTCCTGAGCTCCTCGACCTCGCCCATGCTAAAGACGAGCTCGACGGCCAGTATTCGGGCGTTCTGCTCGCTGGTAGGGAACTTTTCCACCTCGCCTATCGACGCCGGGCCGCCGCCAGACCGACACTGTCGTTCAGGTTCATATATGCGTCTAGAGGTGATCAGGCTGCCATTGCGCCCAACGTCTCGGCGCGAGCGCTCCAGGTTATCTCAGTTGTCCAGTCGCTCTTCAGCTCATCGATGGCGTCATTTGACTTTGTGGGTGCTGCCGACCTGGTTCGCCTCTACCGACGGACACCCTCATTCGCACTGTCCTTGCCCTTTCTTGAGTACCTTTCGCGCTCCGGTGATAGCTACCTGCTCTTGACGACGCTGAGCCACTACGCTGAGTTTGTGAGAGACGATCAGGGTCACCTCAGGCGGTACCTATTTGATTCCAACGTTCGTGACTTCCTGGCGGGCTGATCTGCCGGCTTTCTTCGGACCAATCATTCCTGGAGAACAGCGCCCTCGGGGTCGTCTCCTAAACAGCCGCTCTTGATCTCGATCTGCTCCTTGAACTCCTTCGGGGTCCGATAGCCGAGGCTCGAGTGCGGTCGGACCTCGTTGTAGAAGTGGCGCCACTGCTCGATGCTAGCGGTGGCTTCGGCTCGGTGCCGAAACCATTGCAGGCTCAAGTGCTCGTTCCGAAACTTGCCGTTGAACGATTCGTCGGCGCCATTCTGCCATGGCTTACCGGGATCGATGAACGCGGTGTCGATGTCGGCGGTGTGCAACCAGTGCACGATCGCCCGGGCGATGAACTCCGACCCGTTGTCGGAGCGCAGGTGCCGTGGCGCGCCGTGGACGCTGACGAGCTGGGCCAGGACCTCGATGACGCGCGCTGATCGAATGCTTCCGGCGACATCGATCGCGAGGCACTCCCGCGTGAATTCGTCGATCACCGTCAAACACTTCAAGGTCTGGCCGTTCGCACAGTGATCGAAGAGGAAGTCGTAGGCCCAGACATGATTCCGGCCCGTCGCGGGCAGGGGCCTCGGCCGACTCGTCGCCACGCGTCGGCGGGGCCGCCGCCGCGGCACTTGCAAACCGGCCTGCCGCCACAGCCGATAGGCCCGATCCGCGCTCATCACGTGCTGCCGCCGCGCCAGGAACGGCATCACCATCCGGTACCCGTAGCGCGGGTACTGCCCGGCCAGCTCGCGCATCGCCTGCAGCACCGGGGCGTCCTTGACGGCGAGGCGCGACACGTAGCCCACCGTCGACCGCGCGACCGACAGCAACGCGCACGCGCGGCGGCCAGACAAGCCGCGCGTCTGGACATACGCGACCTGCTCCCGGCGCACGCGTGCGCTCACCATTTTTTTCGGGACACCTCTTTCAGGACGTCGAGGTCGAGCGTCAGATCGGCCACGAGCTTCTTCAGCCGACCATTCTCTTGCTCGAGCTGGCGGAGACGTTTCACATCGGCGGGCTCCAACGTGCCGAAATGTTTGCGCCAGGCATAGAGCGTCTGCGCGCTCACGCCGTGCTTCTTCGCGACCTCCGGGACCGGCTTCGTATCCGCCTCCCGCAAGATCCCCACCATCTGCTCTTCCGTGAATCGACCTTTTCTCATGGCTCTCTCCCGGTCAGGAGAGCGCCATTCTCTCAAGCTTCAACTGGTCCGAAAAACACCCGGCAGATCAGACGACCCGTTCGCCGGACTTCGCTTCCTCTTGGATCGTTATCCACACGCCACACGTTCGTTCGACCGATTACAGGTGGAGGACCAGCTATCGAAGGCAGAACAGGTGCGGCCCCACGCACGACGACTCCATCACCTCTGGGACGTCATCCAGACGCTCTTCTCCGTTCCCTGGCAGAACCACGAGGACTCCCTCGACTTGTGGGACCGAGCTCTCGGTGGCTGGGGGAAGTCGTCGGCTTGGTCTGGTCAGCACGGGCTTCTCTACGCCGGCACGCTCGCCGCCACGAATACTCTTCTGATGGTTCGGGCGTTGGCAGCGTCTGGAGAAGAACACGCGTCGCTGGAATCGATTTTGAGGACAGGTGATAGTTCACGGCCTGGCACACCTCAGCCCTGGCTTCGTCTTTACCAGTTGGGAGGTGCGCTTGGCAGTGAATACTACTCGGTCGCCCGCCTGTCGCCGAGGCGTCACCGGAACCACTTCTTCTTAAAAGCAGATCGGTGGTGTCAGGTTGCCGAACGCTGTCGAGCGATCGAGCGAAAGGCCGGGCTTGAGCCGGACCTCGAGGGACATGCCGCCGTCGCCTCGATCCGCGGCGAAGTCAGGATGCGCTTAGGCGACGCACCTGGAAGTATCAGCCAGCTGGAGGACAGTCTGAGGTTTCGTCAGGATGCGGGACTCGACATTGAAGCTGTCGCCTGGGCGCAGGTCGCGCTCGGTTACGCCCAGTTCGTTCTTGACGTTGACCGTAGAACCGGTGCCGAGACCCTTGAGGCGGCAACGCGAGCTCTCGAGGGCGGACGCTCGCCGGAGTTTGCCGTACGTGCCAAGAAGCGGCTGGCGCACGTCATGGTCAGACAACTGCGCCTCGGCGATGCCTTGCGCGAGCGAGATTCAGCCCTTGCGCTTGCCAAGCACCACGAGCTGTTTGGCCAGGTCGCCGACCTCGAAGCGATGCTCCCTCGACCGTTAGGAAACGTGCTCCGTCTCTTCAGAAGGTGACCTTGTCTGAATTGATCCAAGGTGACCCGCTCAATTGCTGCCGGCGTTCTCGAACGGTAGGTACAACTTCTTGCCGTTCGCGACCAGCCACTGACGGGCCCGTTCCGTCTCCGGGCAGAGGCTCTGCACGGTGAGCCAAAACTTCGCGGAATGGTCGGGGACGGCAAGGTGCACCGCCTCGTGCGTCACCATGTACCGAAGAACGGCGGGCGGAGCCATTACCAGGCGCCAGTTGAACGACAGATTGCCGGCCGGCGAGCAGTTCCCCCACTTCGTCCGCTGCCCCATTATGTAGACGCGATTCGGTTGCCGGCGGAGACGGCCGACCACCGAGGCCAACTCCTGCTCGATCAGCTCGCGCGCCTGTCGTCTCAGCCATCGTTCCAGACTGCGCGAGGGCTGCGTCTCGGACGTCCCTCCGGGCGACAGCACGATTCCTTCGCCCGTCAATCTGACGCGATTGCCACGTGATCCGTTCGCGGGCGGATCAATTACCAGGCGGGTCTCCTCGCCGCGATAGAGAATCGTGCCCGGTGTCCGGCGTTCGGGTCGCCGAATTCGAGCAAAGCGCGCCTGCCTTCTGATCTGTTCGAGAATCCAGTCGGCATTCTGCCTCGCAAAGGCATCGACGTCTTCGTCTGAACGGCCGCGCGGCCTGACGACCTCGACCCCTCTCGGCGTGACCCGCACGCGAAGCTTCGCAGCCCGCTCCGAGGTCGTCACGAGGACATCGATGCGCTTCCTGCCGATCACTAGTTCGCGCTTTGTCGAGTGTGTCACCACATCACCTGGAACCGTCGCTCTGCACAAGTTCGTTCACAGCCGCCGCCAGGAACGGAGGAGCTGGGTCATCCGGGTTAAAGCCCAAGTCGGCGTAGGCCGGATTCCACGACTCTGCCAAGAGGGACTGCTCAACCCTCATTCTTCCGCCGATTGAGGAACTCCAACCAGGAGTCAGCAGCTGGTTCTTCCGCAGATGCGCCGTCATCCGTCGAGAGCACTCGGCGAGGTAGTCCTCCTTGGCGGCTGGCGAATGCGCGCGCAGGATCGTAAACAGACCGTATTCACCTGGCTGGGTCAGGTCCAGGCGTGTCGGTGCGTCCTTTGTCGTAGCCAGTCCCCCGGCGATCTCCTCCAGATCCCGGAGCCGGGCCGCCGCAGCTTCGTCGCCTGCGTCCTTGCGCTCTTTGATTCGCTGAAGGCGCTCGCCGAGCTCACGGTAGACAAAACTCGGATCATCCTCAGACAGCTCCGCGGTCAGGATGGCCTCCAAGGCGGCGGCCTTGTCCGCCGGCGACGGGAGTTCGTCTAGTTTGGTCACATAGTCCTTGTCGATCTTGAAGACCGGCAGGGCCTCCGCGATGTCCATGAACGTCGTGTTCTCCTGAATCAGCTGGCGGGTCTTGGCGGAGAGTTCCCCATACGTGTCTTTGCTTCCACGCTGCCGGCGTCGGTGCGCGATGTAGATCCCGCAAAGCCAGTTGTAGTGGTACCGGTGGGGGTACAGTACCGGGTCAGGCGACACGGCTTCCCATAGCCGTTCCAGGCTTCGGAAGTTATGTTCAAAGCTCTTGGCGGCCTCGGGCTCGCGCAAGCGTCGCAGGCCCGCTAGTAGGCACTCACGGGTGTCAGCAATCGTGATGCCCTCGAAGAGTTCCATGCAACGGGTGACTTCACCCGGGACGGTCGACCGCAACGTATCCCAGTCGATGAGCGACTCTTCCCGGATGCTCTCATCGAAGTTGAGGGCCTTCTCCAGATTCGTGAACACCCCAAAGTAGTCCACCACGATGCCCGTGCGCTTCTTCATCGCGGGCAGTGGCCGGTTTGTCCGCGCAATAGCCTGTAACAGGTTGTGGTCACGCAGCGGCTTGTCGAGGTACATGACCTGCTCAACCGGCGCGTCGAAGCCGGTGATCAGGCGGTCGCAGACGATCAGGATCTTGAGAGGCGGTCGCCACTTGCTGCGGTCGTCGCCGTAGCGCTCACGGTTCCAGGCCTCCCACTCGCTCGGGATGAGCTTGAAGTAGTCGATGAGTTCGTCTTGCTTGGCCTTCGGATACTCGAATCGCTCGACCTCCGGTTCGCTGTTCTGAGCAGCAGAGATGATCACCTCTGACCAGTCGGCCGACAGCCCGCGCGCTGCCAGCGCGGCGTCGAGCACCTTCTTGTAGAGCGCGCACGCCTTGCGGTCTACGGCGACAAGCTGGGCCTTGAATCCGTTTGGATCCGGATGCTCCAGGAAGTGAGTGATCACCCGCTCCACTACGATCGCCACGCGGTCCGGATGGCGGGCCAGCTCCTTCCACTGGGCCCGCTGGCGCTGGATGAGGTCCTTGGCTTCCTCGTCCTCCAGTTCCATCTCGGTGCACATCTGCTCGAAGCCGATGTTGAGCGCGGCCTCGTCCACCTGGAACGGCACCTTGTCACGGATGTAGTGCACCTCAAGCGTCGCCCCGTCCCTGATGGCACGGCGGATGCCGTAGTAGCTGAGGTAACGCTCTTGTTCGCCGTCCTTCAAGGGACCGAAGTCACGATGCGTGTTCTGCATCGTCCGGTCGATTGGCGTGCCAGTAAAGCCATAGCGAAAGCCGTTGGCGAGCTTCACTCGCATCGTCATCGCAAAGCTCTCAGTGCCCTGGCCTTTCTGCGAACGATGGCATTCGTCCACCATGCTGATGACGTTGTCGCGCGTGAGCGGCGTTAGGTCGCCCATGTTCTGGAAGGCCTGGATAGTCGTCACCAAGGTGCCGCGCCAGTTGGCGCGCAGCTTGCGCTTGAGATCGTCGACGCCGAGCGCCTTCTCGACGTTCGGGTAGTCGCACGCGTCGAAGTCGTCTGAGAGCTGGGTCTTGAGGTCGCGCCGATCTACGACGATCAGTACTGTCGGGTTGTCGAGCGAGGGGTGTCGCCGAAGCTTCTGGCCGGCGAAGATCATCGTGAGCGACTTGCCCGAGCCTTGGGTATGCCAGATAAGCCCTGTGCGGTCCTGCGCCTCCACCGGCCGACCGGCGAGCGAAATCGTTCGATCCACCAACTGATTGACCGCCTCGAACTGCTGGTAGCGGGCAATCTTCTTCGTGGTCTTGCCCTTCTTGGTCTCGAAGACCACGAAGTGCTGGAGAAAATCAAGCAGGTGCGCTGGCTTTAGGCGCAGGAGGCCCCGCACCGGCGCTTCCAGCGGATCGTCAGGGTCGGCGGCCTCTGCTTCGTTCCAGAATCCGTGTCGCTCAGGATACAGGCTCAGCCACTTGCCCCAGGAGTCGAGGTGTCGCTCGATGTCATCTTTGCTCGCGTCGTGGAAGAGCACCGTCCCATACCGAAACTCCTCCTCGTCGGCAGCGATGCAGAAGACGTTCGGTGTTAGCACCGCAGGCGCCTGCCGCTGGTAGCGGTGGAGCTGGTGCACGGCCTCGCGCCAGTCCTTGCCGCTCGCGACGTAGCTCTTGTACTCGGCGATGACCAGTGGGATACCGTTCACCAACAGCACCGTGTCCTCGCGGCACTGCTTGACGCCCTGGACGCGGTACTGGTTGGTCGCTGTGAAGTCGTTTCGGTCCTGGCGCTCCGGATCGAACTCGATGAACTGGACGGTCGTGGCGTCCGCGCCGGGCGCGAGCACGATCTTCGCACCGTCCCGCAAGAGGTCGACGGCCTGGCGGTTCGCCGTGAGCTTGTCCGGGTGGGACATCGTCTTGCGCAGAGCGGCCACCGCGATCCGAGCCTGCGCCTCAGTCGTCACCTGTGGGTTGATGCGAAGGATCGCGGCGACCAGCAGTCTCTCGACCAGCGGATCCTCTAACGCGCGTTCGTAGGCCGCCATCGCCGGCTCGTCGCGATAGGTCCAGCCGAGGCTGACTGAACCGTACTTTTCCTTCGGTTCGCCGCAGAGCCAACCGAGGATGGGCTGCTCGACGTAGCCGTACTCGCTCATGACGCCGCCACCCTGGCCAGGTCGTGCACACGAACTCGGCCGGTGAGCAGATCGTGCGTTAGGGACTTCTTGAGCTGGATCTGCTCTTCGCTGACAGCGGTCAAGGCGTCGATCAGCGTATCGACGGCTCCAATGGTCTTGACAAGTTCAACCTGCACGTCATCCGGGGGAACCGGCATGATGATCTGACAGACGTCTCTGCTGTTGATCTTGAGGGTGCCGTTCGACGTCTTGGCGCGACGAAGAACCTGATTGTGAACGACCGGATGGTTCCAAGCGAGGACCGCGAAGGCAGAACTTACCCTGGGCTCACCGTCGGAGCGAAAGGCTACCCGCATGGTGATGTCCGGGTAGATACACCCGTCCGGGAAACACTCCACCATCCCCGCTTTTCCGACGAGGTCGGGGTTCGCATTACCTCTAACAACGAGAACATCGCCCCGGCGTACGCGGTAGCGCTCGGCGGCCTTCTCCGCCACGCGGGCGAACTTGAGATGTTCCCGAATTCCGAGGTCCACTCGACCATCGCGAATCGCAGCAATGCTGAATGTCGGAACCCCGGGCGGTTGGGTTGACGACTCGGGGGACAATCCGTTCTTCGGATCGTCCGCGAGCAGTTGTCGGGTCGGTAGAAGCTCCCAACCATTCAGGAGCTTCCTCTTAGGCCGATCCGCATATGCCGTTTCTCCCAATGCACCGTAGAAGAACTTCTGCAGACATGCCCGCTTGACGTCCTGAGCCCGCCTGAGCGCCGCGCGACTGCGCTCCAGCGCCGCGTCAACGGAGCTGAGAATGCGAGCGATGGCGGCCTGCTCATCGGGGTCCGAGGGCACGGCACACCACACGGTCCGGACATCCCGCTTGCTGACCTCGTCGAAGGTTGTTCCAGCTCCGAGCCGCCTAACAGCCGGCGTCAGCAGGTCCAGCAAGTAGTAGAGGTACTCGCCGTGGACAGTCCTGGGGATAAGGCTCGCAAATCCCTGGTTGGTTGCCAGCGGAACTGCCGCAATGGCCTTTGCGCCGATCGTTGCACGGCTTGTGTAGAGTACCGAACCGACGGGAAGGAGCGCAGCAGCGGACGACGAAAGCCCAGCTTCAGTGATGCACTCAGCCGTCTTGGCAAGGTACTTGGCTTGGTTTGCGGTCAGATCGGCAGGAGTGGCCCAAGGGATCTGGCCCCCGATCCAAAAACGACTTTCCTCGCGGCTTGGCGTCCCTCCGCCGACAACGTCAGCAAGATCGCCGAGAGTGTGCGCCGCCCAGTTTTCAGCGACGCCGTACCGCCGTAAGAACTCATGGCGTGCGCCAAGGCTAATCGCCATAACCGACGCCTCTCAGAAGCTCTCGAAGCTCATTCTCGGCAATGCGCGCCGCTCGCTCCGCCTCATCCAGCGCCTTTAGCGCATCCTTGACATCCACGCGCGGTTCGGGATCGAAGGTATCCACGTAACGAGGAATGTTGAGGTTGAACTCATTCTCCTCGATCTCGTCGAGAGCGACTACACGGGCGTGCTTGAGTAGCTCGTCGGGATCAGTGTAGAGGGCGACCAGCTCGTCGCCCACGGCGGCCACGTCCTTGCGGTCGTCCTCCGCGCGGCGGCGCGCCTCGGCGATACGCTCGTCGCGTTCGGCAAGCCGGGCGGCGAATTTCTCGCGCGCCTTCTCCAGTTTGGCGACGGCAGCAAGGGCCTTCCCCTTCTCCTGCTTCGTCGCCGCCGCGGCCTCCCGCGTGTGGGCAACAGACAGTTCGGCATCGACCGAGGTGAGCTTGTCGGCCTGGGGCTGGTACTCCGCCTCGATGCGTCCGGTCTCCTCCGCCTCGCCGGCATCGATCTGCACCCGGATCCGGTCGGCGTGTTCCTTCACGATGTTCGTTACCTTCGTAGGATCGCCGTAAGCGTGGCAATGGACGAGCATCCGCATCACGTCCTGGGGGCGCAGCTCGTTCTGGGCGGAGAGCTCGCGATAGTGCCGTGCCGCGTAGATGAGGAGGACCTTGTCACGGCGCTCTGCGGGACGCTGCTTGCGCAAGATGAGCAGACAAGCGGGAACCCCGGCCCCATAAAAAACGTTCAGCGGCAGCGAGATCACGGCGTCGATTAGCCGCGAGTCGAGCAGCGCCTTGCGGATCAGGTGCTCGTCGTCAGCCTTGCGGCGCTTCATCTTGGGGTTGCCGTCCGCGTCTACCTTGCCGGTCTCCTCTTCGACTTCGGGCTGCCCGCGGAACAGCACGCCCTGCGGGCAGACGATGCCGGCGCGGCCGTCGTCAGCGAGCGAGGCAAGGATGTGCAGGATGAACGCGTAGTCGCCGTAGCCGGCTGGCGGGGCCGGGAAGGCCGTGCCTCGGCCGAAGCGGCCGAAGGTATCCTTGAATCCCTCCTTACCGAACACCTCCTTCTTGAGCTTGTCCTTCTTCTTCTTGTCGTCGGTCTGCTGCTCTGGCTTCAGCCACCAGAACTCGTCCGAGAACGGGAAGTTCGCAAGCACCAGCGAGAAACGCCTCACTCGCCCGTCTTCGAGGAACTGCGGGTCGGTGATCGTGCTCGCGCCGGCCTTGATGTCAGCTTCGAGACCGTGCAGGACGGAGTTGATCTTGCCGATAGCGGCGTTGCCCCAGTTCATCTCCTGCGCGAAGTAGCGAGCCGACGTCGCGTGCTCGCCGTGCTCGCGCAAGAAGTCAGCGGCGTGCACCAGCATTCCTCCCGAGCCGGCGGTGGGGTCGTAGATGGTGTCTCCGGGACGCGGTTCGAGGATGCGCACCAGGGTGTCTACGACCTCCGGCGGAGTGAAGAACTCGCCCGCCTTCGCTCCTGCATCGTCGGCGAACTTCTTTATGAGGTACTCGTAGGCGCGTCCCAGCACATCGGAGGGCACACTCTTGTTCGAAAGATCGTGCTCGTCGAAGTGCTGCACCAGAGCATGAACGACTTCGTTCGGAATCAGTGGCTTTCCCGAACCGTCGGGCGCCGGCTGGTTCCAGTCCACCGTGAACACACCGCGCAGCTCGTCATTAGCGGCCGCGACCGCGCGCATGGCCTTGGTGAGGACCTCCCCGAGGTTGGTCGAGGCGGCCTTCACGTCGCCCCAGCGTGCGCCGTCCGGAATCTGAAAGCGGTGTTCGCCGCGTTTGCGGAAGACCGCCTTCTCCTTCTCGCTGAACGCGCGGCCCTGCTGTCGTTCCAGCTCGGCAATGGCGTCGTCCGCTTCGCATTCCCACTGGTCGCAGAGGCGCTTGTAGAACATCAAAGACAGGATGTAGTTCTTGTAGTCCTGCCCCGCGGTCTTGCCGCGGAGGATGTTCGCCGCGCCCCAGAGGTGGGCTTCGAGCTGCTGAAGGGTCAGTCTCACGGCACCGATATTACTCGACCGGATCCGGCCGGACTCGCGGAATCGCGCCCTAAAATAGGGGCGTGCGAGCTGAACTCCGCCTTCCGGCGGGTTGGTTGAACGGTGACGGCCTGGAACAGGTTCTGACCTCGGTGTCACCACACCAATGCGGATCCTCGGAAGTCCACTTCCTTGTGCCCTCCGGGTGCCAGGTCATGGTTGATGCCGCCGTTCGGCTTCTGTCCCTTCTCAACCAGCTGGACCTGGCCACCAAACGGGTGATCTTCGAGTTTGAAGACAGCGACTCGCCTGTTCAGGGCTATCTGAACCGGATCGGATTCTTCGATCGGCTCGCAACGGGAGTTGAGGTCCGGCCGCGGCGCCCGACGACTTCGGCGGCGCAACGATTTCGGGGGCGCAACGCAGGCGTAGTCGAGATTGAACGAATCGATCGAGCGGCACGCGACAGCGAAGTTCTCCGCCGGCTGAGTCGTGCCGTGCGGCAGGCATGCGGCCGCCGCACTGACATCGAGGAACTAGAGGGCGCGACATGGACTATCTTCGCTGAGCTGATCGACAACGTCTTTGCTCACAGCGAGACGCCAGTCGACGGGTTCGCGGCGCTGCAGGTGTATGAACGAGGCAACTGCCTCAAAGTCGTCGTCTCTGACAGCGGCCTCGGAATAATGAAGACGCTTCGTCCCGTACTTGCGGTCGAACATCCAAAGCTGGCGGCACTTTCGGATGATTCACTGCTCGTCGAGGTGTTCCGCCAAGGTCTGTCGCGGCACGGCGCGGACCGCGGCTGCGGCCTCAAGGGCTGCGCGTCCAAGGCAATCAAGTTCAAGGCTGACCTGGACGTCCGCCTGCCCCAGGCGCGTGTGCTTCTGGTACCTGGAATCGCGGGGTACCGGGCGAATACCGCGCACTGTTCCGACAACCTGGCTCTTCTCTGGGGCACGCACGTCTGCTTCACCCTCAGGCTTGACTGAAACCAGCAGTTCTGATTCAATGAACGCAATGAACGAGGCAGGATCGAGCCTACGTCTGCGGGAATTTATGGCTGACGACGACGGTTGGGGAAGGCCTGATGGCCGACTCGTTTATGCGAAGTTGATCGAGTTCGTGGAGGCGAATGCCGGGACAGCTGTCTTTCGCGTTTCCGTGAAGGGAGTGAAGCGAATCGACATTTCGTTCGCGTCGGAGACAGTCGTGGAGTGCGCCCGTCGACACCGGGGGCGCAAAGGGTTCTGTTTTGTGGATCTGACGAGTCCTGACATGCGTGAGAACTGGGACGCTGCAGCACAACGCGCGCAACAGCCGTTGATGTGCTGGAACGACGGCAAGGTCCAGGTACTCGGGCCGCAACCTAGCCCTGGAACTGCGGCCGCGTTCAAGTTTGCCGCGGCACGAAGCGCGGTCCGAGCGTCAGAATTCGCGAAGCACTCGGGCGCGTCGATTACCAACGTAAGCACGAAGTTCAAGCAGCTGTGGGAACAAGGCTACGTGCTGCGTCGAGAAGTCGGCGCCGACTCAGGCGGCTTGGAGTTCGAGTACTTCGCCATCCGTTGAGGGCGGAGTTTTTTTGTCCTGGTGTTCATCTGATTCACTGAACGAGAATGTCATGAGCAGAAGCCACGTAGATCACGCCGCTGTTGCCGCCTTCGCGAACGAGCAGGTCAATCTGAAGCGCGAGGATGCGAGCGAGTTCCGCGCTCAAGTAGGGCGCCTCAGGGATCGCGTCGAGGCGTACCTAGCTGAGCACCCGGATTTCGAACTCCGGAAGATGCTCCTCTCTGGCAGTCTGGCGAAGGGTACCGCTCTCAAGTCTCTGAACGATATCGACGTGGCGTGTTACGTCTCCTCCGACAAGGCGCCCGGAAGTATCCCCGACCTTCTGTCCTTCCTCGCCGACCGGCTGAGGAAAGCGTTTCCGAACTTCAAGCCGGAGCAGGTCAAACCAAACACATATTCCGTGACGATCACGTTCGTCGGATCCGGCCTTCGCGTTGACGTGGTGCCGATCCTCTACCAGGGCGATCCGCAATGGCGCGGCTACCTCATCTCGCAAGACAACGGCGAGAGGCTGCTGACCAGCATTCCGATGCACCTCGAATTCACCCGGAAGCGGAAGAAGACATGCGAGACCCATTTCGCGCAGGTGGTGCGGCTGGTGAAGTACTGGGCACAACGAGCTAAAGAACAGGACGACCAGTTCCGGTTCAAGTCGTTCATGATCGAATTGATCGTCGCTCACCTTGCGGACGAGGGCCTCGCCCTGGACGACTACCCGGAGGCTCTCGCTCAGGTGTTCGCCTACATCGGTCGGGACCGCTTTCGCTCGACGATCATCTTCACCGACTACTATCCGTCGGACAACTGCAAGGCAACCAGTCACCCAATCAGGATTTGGGATCCCGTCAACTGCGACAACAACGTTGCGACCCTGTACACCAAGGAGCAGCGTGCCGCGATTGTCGAGGGCGCACTCGCGGCGGGCGACGCTATTGATGCGGCGCTTCGAGCACCGACCAAGGGTGAGACCATCCGATACTGGCGGAAGGTTCTTGGACCTTCCTTTGACGCGTAGGGAGCACGTGCAATGACTGGTACATCGACTTTCTCAGCCGCGGAGACATTCACTGTCGTCCATGCTCGTCATATCGCGGCCAAGATCGCAACCGATCTGCTCCGACTTCAACGCCTACACGGCCTGCCACATTCGGACTCAATCGACAAGTACGAGGCCGAGGCGATCGAACTCCTGAAAGGCGACTACGTCGAACGGGTCACCTACGGATTTTGTCGGAATGGTCTCTGGGTACTGGGTCTGAGCTACAAGGCCGTAGGCGGTGTGCTGTCACGCGATGACGACCCGGGTCGGGTCGGCGCTGAAGTCGACCTGAGCGGTACGAGCTTCTATTCCTACCTCGTGTACAGCGCCACATGGTTCCGCTTGAGTGAAGCCGATCGGAAGCGCATCCAAGCTACGTTGCCGTTTGCAAGGACCTCAGCGTCAGAGCGTGGGGTCGAGAACGGGTATTGGCAAGAAGACCTCTCGTACGCTGCCGGCGGGCGGGGCCTCACACGCAGCACCATCAAGAGGTTCAGCTGATGGACCGGATATCGATCGATGATCTTTTTGATCGCCGCCTGACGTTTCCCGACCCGGCAGCACAGAGGCGATTCCACAGCCTCGTAGGGATAGAAGGCCCGAAAGCGCGGCTGGCGAAGCTGCTCGCCGTTTGTGTCAATCCCGCCGGTATCAGTGACTGGGCGAACCGGCAGCGGTACGTGGCGCCCTCACTTCTGTCCTACGTGGAACGACGTCCGCCCCTCGCGGTGCTAGCAGGGGACGTCGGCACTGGAAAGACCGAGCTAGCCGAAACCGTTGGCGATGCAGTGGCGCGGCAGGAACATATATCCGTTACCCTGTTCCCGCTGAGCCTGGCTTCGCGCGGCAGTGGACGGGTTGGCGAGATGACGCGGCTGATTTCCGCCGCCTTTGATGAGACGATCAGCGCGGCCAAACCGCTGAAGAGGGCAAGTGGGAAAGCGGCCGGCGGTGTGATCCTGCTCGTCGATGAAGCGGACGCTCTTGCGCAGAGTCGTGAGGATACCCAGATGCACCACGAGGACCGGGCCGGCGTCAATGCGTTCATCCGCGGTGTCGATAGGCTTTGCGAGCAACGGCTACCTGTAGCAGTTGTTCTCTGCACGAATCGGCTCGGTGCGCTCGACCCAGCCGTCAGGCGGCGCGCGGCCGAAGTGTTCGAATTCAGCAGGCCGAATGATGCACAGCGTCGATCAATTCTTCAGGGTCCGCTCTCCGAGGTCGGTTTCACCCCGCGTGACGTGGATCGAATTGTGGCAGAGACGGGACCGGGGCAAGGTGCCTATGGATTCACCTACTCGGACCTGACGCAGCGGTTCTTGCCCCTTCTCGTCCTGGACGCGTACCCGGATGGATCGATCAATGTCCAGCGCACGCTGGAACTCCTTCGAGAACTCTCCCCCACGCCGCCGTTCAGCGGCCATCCGGCAAAGCGGTGATCCAAATGGCGAATCGGGCGAAGCGCTTGTCGTTGAAGTCTGGGCAGGAATTTCTTCGGGGCGCGTTGATCGATGTCGAGGAGCAGTTCTGCCGAGACCTTCGCACCCGAGCGCGATCGATCACACACGACGGAACCCTCGGGGATGCTGTCGAGGATGCCTGGACCGCACTCCTTCGTGACTACTTGCCAGCCAGGTACCGGGTTGCGAAGGCGTTTGCAATCGATCATGAGGGACGGACGACCGATCAACTCGATTGCTTGATCTATGACGCCCATTTCACGCCGGCCCTCTTTGGTAAGGACAGACACCTGTACGTGCCGGCCGAAGCCGTCTACGCGACCTTCGAGATCAAGCCGACAGTGAATGCAACCTATCTGAAGGCCGCTGCCAAGAAGGGGGCTTCGCTACGGGCGCTGGCCAGAACGTCAGCACCAATTCCTTGGGCCAACGGCGTCAACCCAGCGCGTGAACCGTTCCCGATTCTGACGGGACTTCTGGCACTGGAGGCGAGTTGGAAAGACGGCCTTGGTTCTGCGTTCGAACAGCAGCTGCAGCGATGGACGGGAACCAATGAGCTAGACATGGTGCTTACGGGAACCGCCGGGTTCTGTGATCGGTTTACGGGCGAGAAGAGGCCGACCATAGCCAGTGGCCCGGGATCCCTGATTCGAGGCCTGTTCCGGCTGTTGATGGCTCTCCGGCACAAGGCAAGCGTCGTGGCTGTTGACTGGAATGCGTACGAGGCGGTGCTACTCCAGCCTGACACGACGGCTAGACCAGCCGGCTTCGGGAGAGCAGAGATCGCCGTCCCTGCCGCGAGGCGAAGGGGATAGCCGAACGCCCTACAATACCTAACCGTTCAAGAGAGGCGACCGTTCCACAGAGGCACAGAATGTTCAGCTGGATCCCAATACATGAAGAGGTGGCGCGCCAACTCATCGAGCGGCAGGCCAAAGGCGAAGACGTTGTCGCCGTCCTGCGGGCGATGATCGAACGAGGTCTGACGGTGATCAGCCTCGACGACAAGGACGCCTCGGGCCAGACCGTTCCGGTCAACGAGATCGACCCATTCACGTTCTTCTCGACCTTCAACCGTGGAATTACGGAGTCGAATCGGCGAGAGAACTGGACGTTTCTCAAGGAGCGCTGGCAGTTGTCGTCGCCCGTGCCGTCTGACTTCACGGGAATTCCGGTCGTCCACAACATGCAGTCGTGGTTCTTCGGATGGGCGACCAACCGCTCGCCCGATCACATCGAGCAGCTTTGGCGGCTCGGGGCGCAGGCCGTGCCCGCCCGAAGCATCGGCGAGGTCGACGCGAAGGTCTTCAACGCTTGCGCCGAGTTGCCCGTGGTCGGATTGCGAAAACTGACAATAGGTCTCTTCTGGCTCAATCCGAAGACTTTCTTGCCGGCCGACAAGAAGACAGCTCTGTTCGGCGCATCTCACGGCGTCGAAGACGACGCCGACGACGCCGAGACCTACGGGAAATGGGTCGCTCGCATGACGAGCGCACTGGGCAACAACTACGCCGAGATCTCGCACAAAGCCCACCTCGCGGCGACGGCGAGATCCTCGTCCGACGAAGACCTACCGCCGACCCCGTCCGCCGGGCGCCAGTACTGGCTCCTCGCGGCGGGTAAGGGTGGCGGTCGCTGGGAGTCCTTCCGGGATGAGGGCGTTGCGACAATCGGATGGGACGGCACGCCCGACCTCCGCCAGTTCAAGTCGCTGGATGACATTCGAAAGCAGCTGCAGCAGCAGGAACAAGTCGACTCCTCCAAGAAGAACGACGCCAAGGCCTGTTGGCAGTTCGTGCACGACGTCCGCAAAGGCGACGTCATCTTCGCCAAGCAGGGTGTCTCCAAAGTCTTCGGTTACGGCGTGGTCGAGGGCGACTACGTGTTCGACGCGCAGCGGCCGAGCCATCGGCACATCCGCAAGACGAACTGGTTGGCGTCGGGAGACTGGGAACTCCCGGACCAGAACCAGATGCCGAGGAAGACGCTCAGTGACATCTCGGACGACCCGACGCTACTGAAGACGCTCGCGGACTTGGTGGGCCTGAACCTTGAAGGCCGTCCAGCCCAACAGCCGTCGTCCGGAACGGCGTACTGGTGGCTCAACGCCAATCCGAAGATCTGGGACCTGGAGGGCGCCGCGGTCGGGACTCGCCAGACATATACGTCCCACAACGAGAAGGGCAACAAGCGGCAGAAGTTCCGCTACTTCGAGGAAATCAAGCCGGGCGACATCGTCGTCGGCTATGTGACCAGCCCGCAGCGTGAGATCGTCGCGATCTGCCGAATCACCAAGGGACTGCACCCGACCACGCAGGGCGATGCAATCGAGTTCGAGAAGATCGAATCGCTGAAGGAGCCCGTTCCTTACGCCACCCTGCAGGCAGCGAAGGACCTGGAAGAAAGCGAGCCAGTCCGCAACAACCAGGGAAGCCTTTTCCGGCTGACGGAGCGGGAATACGAGGTCATCCGAAGCCTGATCGACGAGATCAACGTGGAAGTGCCCACGGAGATCAAGCCCTACTCCAAGCGCACTGCCCTCGCGGGCCTCTTCCTGTCGGAGGGCGTGTTTGACGAGATGCTTGCCGCTCTGAAGGAGAAGAAGAACATCGTTCTACAGGGCGCGCCGGGGGTAGGCAAGACCTTTGTCGCCAAGCGCCTCGCGTATGCGTTCATCGGCTGGGACGACCCTCAGCGCGTTCAGCTGATTCAGTTCCACCAGTCCTATTCGTACGAGGACTTCGTTCAGGGTTTCCGGCCTACGGCCAAGGGACACTTCGAGCTGACGCCTGGCCTCTTCTATCAGTTCTGTCGGAGGGCTCAACGGCATGAGGCGACCAAAACCCCTCACGTGCTGATCATCGACGAGATCAACAGAGGCAATCTGAGCAAAATCTTCGGCGAGCTGATGATGCTCATCGAACCGGACAAGCGCGGTCGCCGCTTCTCGATGCCGCTCGCCTACGCTCAAGACCCGGACGATACGTTCTTCGTTCCAGCGAATCTCTACGTGATCGGCATGATGAACACCGCCGACCGGTCGCTGGCCCTGGTGGACTATGCCCTACGCCGGCGCTTCCGGTTCATTACGCTCCGGCCTGAGTTCGGCAGCGACCCCTTCCGGCGGTGGCTGCTGGACGCGGGCGCGGACGCCGGCTTGGTCGACAAGATCGCCACCCGCATGCAGGCATTGAACGAGGTCATCTCAGCAGACACCAAGAACCTCGGCACCGGATACCAGATCGGTCACAGCTTCTTCTGCCCGACTGACGACGTGCGCCCCGATGAGGCCTGGTATCGCCGCGTCATCGAATCCGAGGTCGTCCCACTGCTTCAGGAGTACTGGTTCGACGATGACCGGAAGGTGCAGGAGCGACGGTCTGCCTTGCTCGCGTGAGGGCGCGCGTGAACATCCCGATCCAGAACATCTACTACCTGCTCTGCTACGCCTGGGACAAATTGCCAGAGCGAGAGGTGGTGGATGTCGATTCGACCGACCGGGCAACCCTTGCGGACCTCTTCGCCCAGGTCCTAATCAGCGGCACGAAGCACCTGGTGAGACGCGGGTTCGATCGTGGCTACGTCCTGCACCGGGAGTGGACAGGACGGCTTCGGGGACGCCTGGATTTTCAGGAGGCCGTCAAGCGCGGGATGCCGCGCACCGGGAAGTTCCCGTGCGAATTCGACGAGCTGAGCTATGACGTCCTCCACAACCAGATTTTGAAAGCCACCATGGCGCGACTCGCGCGCACCAAGGGACTGGATGCAGACCTCGTAGCCGGCCTGGTCCAGCTCTGCAGGTTGCTCGGCGACGTGTCAGACATCGACCTGACCAGTCGCCATTTCGGCCGCGTACAGCTGTATCGACACAACGCCTTCTACGACTTCTTACTCAAGGTGTGCGAGCTGATCTTTAGGTATCTGCTGCCAACCGAGGAGGCTGGGCCCAGTCAGTTCCGGGACTTCCTCCGTGACGAGCGGCAGATGGCAGTTCTCTTCGAGAACTTCGTTCGGAACTTCTACCGGCAGCACTCGCAGTTCAACGTGAAGCGCGAGGACATCTATTGGCAGTGGATGGCCGTCGACGACCTCGCTCGTGCCCTCCTGCCGAAGATGCAGACCGACATCAGTCTCACATCGCCGACTCGGAAGATCATCATCGACTGCAAGTACACGCCGGAGGCCACGAAGCGGCACTACGAGGCCGACAAGCTCAGGTCCGCGCACCTGTACCAGATCTACGCCTACCTCGATAATCTCGCCGATGGCCCGTTGACGGACACCGCGGAGGCCATGCTGCTGTATCCAACGGTTGACGAGCCCATCTCGGCTTCGTACACCCGGAAACAGCGCCGGGTCAGCATCCGCATGATCAACTTGAATCAGCCGTGGCCAGCGATTCACCGGGACCTGCTGGCGTTGGTGGCGTAGGGGAATCGGGCGCACATGAGCAAGAGACCTCGGCGCACACCAGCCACGGAATCCACCAGGCTTCCGCTCCCTGCCGGAGTTCAGGAGTGGCATAAGTCCCAACGGCAGTTCGCGCCAGGCCGCGCGGGTTCGAAGCGCGGCGCGCCATTGAGTTCGAAGCAGTTGCTGACACTGGTCAAGCGGGCGCTCGACCTCTGGGTCGGAGCAGCCAAGCGACTGGAGCTTCCGGACGCGAGGGAGAGCCGACGAGCGCGTCGCCCTGAACCCGTGAACCTCGATGACAGGGAGCTGACATTCTGGGCCGACCTTGAGTCGCGCCTCAGCACGCCAGCCATTCGAGAGTACGTCAAGCTGATCCGACTCGCGACGGCGGCGGGCGGTCGGTTTGAGACGTTCGTGGCTGACCTCGACGCGCGGCTTGCAAAGCGTCGGACCCTGACGGACGCGCTCGCTGGCCGTGACCGCGACGATGACTATGGTCCCGAAGAGGTCCTGGCCGCGCTTTTCGAGCTGCTAACGGTATTCGCTCCCGTCGTAGGCTCGACTCGGCCAACTTTCAGCGCAGGGCTGGACAGGGTATTCACCCGTAGCGTCACGGGCACGGGCGTCAGACACACTCAACTGCAGTCCGAGCGCAACACGCAAGCGGCCGAGACTCGGAAGTCAGACGTCCGGCGAGCTCTCGCATTGCAGGCGCTGAAACCAGCCGGCGGACTGAGCGATGCCGAAGCCGCCAGACTGGTCGCACAAGAGCGTGGCTTGAACCCTCGATCCGAGACGGGCCAGTCCTTCAGCGAAAACCTTCGTCGCCGGATCGGCGACGCGAAGCGATCGCGCTGATCACACAGTAACGCCGCCGCCTGGTTACTACCAGACGGCGCACGCGCCAGGCGCAGACTCAGACCTCAAGGGCGTCGGATTGACGTCGCCCGATCAAGGAGGTCGCAAACATGTCTGCGGCAGCAGTCGTTTGGCTCAAGGTCCCTGGAATCTGTGAACGCGCTCAGATCTCGACGGCGACCGCGCTCCGAGAACTGCGCGCCGGCCGACTACGCGGGGTCAAGGTCGGCGGTAGGCGCTCCTGGCGCAGTGCGAGCTCCTCTCCCTTCAGTTCCGGGACGTGATCTGCAACGAAAAGGGCGAGCCTCGGACGCTCGCCCTGCGAGCCGAGAACACCAAGACCGACACTGCCCGGTCCGTACCCGTCAGTCCCCGTCTCCGAGCTGTCCTCGAAATGCGGCGGCAGGCGCCTGACGGCACGCGACTCGGCCCCGACGCCTACGTGTTCGGCACCGAGGCCGGCGACAAGATCAGCGAGTTCAAGTTGGCGTGGCGCGGGGCCCTCAAGCGAGCGGACATCACGGGGCTCACGTTCCACGACCTCCGCCGCGAGCATGGGTCGCGCCTGGTGGAAGGCGGCGTCAACCTGCTGACCGTGAGCCGGCTGCTCGACCACAAGCGGGTGAGCACGACGGATACGTACCTGAAGGCGTCCGAGAACATCGCCGAGCGCGAGCTGGCGCTGTACCACGAACGACGACAGGCGGCGAACGGAACGGCCGGGCACGAAGTCGGTGGGCAGTAGCGGTGTCGCTGTTGCCGCTCGGGCATGTCTACGCCACGCCCGGCGCTCTGGCCCTGCTCGCTGAAGCTGGCATCGCCGCTACCGAGCTGCTTTCGCGGCACGCGTCGGGCGACTGGGGCGACATTCCGGCTGAGGACGCCGCCGAGAACCGGCGCTCGATTGAACAGGGATTCCGGGTGATGTCCAGCTACGACATTGACGGGCAGCGCGTCTGGCTCATCACCGAGGCGGACCGGCGTTCGACGACCTTGTTACTGCCTTCGGAATACTGAAGTTTCCTGGGCGCTTTTGGCCTGCGCCCGCGATAAGCCAACGATCCAGTCCGGCTCAGCTCTGAAGGCGTTTGATCAGGTTCTGGCAGTGCTGATTGTTCCGGTCGAGCTGAATCCCCACCTCCGCGACGTGTCTGGCTCGAGCCTCGTTCCCGATGTTCAAGTAGAGCCACGCAAGGCGCGAACAGTCGGTCGCGGTCAGCCTTCGAACATGCCGATCCATCACCGCCGCGACGCGCTCGATCAGGAGGCGAACCTCCGGCGACCACGCGTCGTCCATGCGGCGGCCACGAAGATCCTTAATCCGATTGTTGATTCGGTTGGCGAAGGTGCCGAGATCGTCTGGCGGGACGGTTGGGAGCAGTGCGGCCTCGGCAAGCGCATGTACTTCCCCCACGACGTCCTTCGTGCTGTGGCACAAATCCGCCAAGCGTGCCCATACATTGACCTTTTGGTCTGGTTGAGCGACTTCGAGGAACCGGCGCAGATAGGTCTTGGCGCGCTCGGTCGATACTGAATCGTCGACCTCCACCATCAGGTTTGCCAACAGTGGGTACGCCTGTGGCACGCGTGAGGCGACATATTCCAGAATCGGCAAGAAGCTTTCAAGCGCAGCACGGTCCGTCCCGACCTTTGCGGCGACGACCTTGATCAATCTCTCAACCCTCGGCAGTACTCCGCGGTTCGCGTCCTCCCGCTTGCCCGCACCAAACTCCATCAGCAACTTGCGGTCTTCTTCGACGGCCACCTTGAACGGACTCGCCTCCAGCTTCCGTCGGCCGTAAGCCGCGGCGGTCAGAGGAACTCCAACGAACACGGTGCTGTCACCCTTCGATTCGACCTCCTCCGTCAGGGAGAAGCGTCGCAGTTCAGCAAGCGCCGCCGAGACGTCGAAACGTTCATTGCCGGGTCGCAGCGAAACAGCCTCCACGGCGACGATCCCCCCGTGCCAATAATCCGTGAGACAACCTTCTCGTGGAGATTAGTGTAGGGGCGGGGAGGTGCAGATGGATGGAACGCATGCTCGGATCAGTGGTGGAGATCGACGGGCTGGGGGCGCCC
>Ga0187892_10001264_pt1 | contig 58929 bp, 56 predicted proteins | sample MA1701073metaG_FD_139345 | JGI IMG/M metagenome (GOLD analysis project Ga0187892, IMG submission 139345) | Bio-ooze microbial communities from a basaltic lava cave in the Kipuka Kanohina Cave System on the Island of Hawaii, USA - MA170107-3 metaG ...
GAAACCGGTCTCGCCCACCGAGAACGGCGGGAAGTTGTAGTGCAGCATGAACGGCTCGCGGCGCTCGCCCGCCAGCGCATCGATGATCTGCGCGTCGCGGCCGGTGCCGAGCGTCGTGGTGACGAGCGCCTGGGTCTCGCCGCGCGTGAAGATCGCGGAACCATGGGTGCGCGGCAGCGCTCCCACCTCGATGCGGATCGGTCGCACCGTCCGGGTGTCGCGGCCATCGATTCGCGGGTTGCCGTCCAGGATGCGGTCGCGGACGGTGCGGTATTCGAGCGAGAACAGCTCGGAGGCGATCTGCTCTTTGGTGAACTTCGGTGCCTCGCCGCCGGATAGTGCCGCCTGCGTGGCAGCACGGATCGCCTCGAGCCGCGCCACGCGTTCCTGCTTGACCACGATGCCGTAGGCTTCGGCAATCGGCGTCCTGGCCTGCGCGGCGACGGCCTGCTGCAGCGCGGTGTTGGCGTCCGCCGGTTTCCAGTCCCAACGCGGCTTGCCCGCCTCGGCTGCGAGGCGCTCGATCGCCTGGATCGCGGTCTGCATCTGCTCGTGGCCGAACAGCACCGCACCCAGCATCACGTCTTCGGGCAGGCACTTCGCTTCGGATTCGACCATCAGCACCGCTTCGCGGGTGCCGGCGACCACGAGGTCGAGCTGCGATTCATTCTTGACCTGGCTCGAGGTCGGGTTCAGCAGGTACTTGCCGCCGCCAAAGCCCACGCGCGCGGCGCCGATGGGCCCCGCAAACGGGATTCCCGCGATCGCGAGCGCCGCCGAGGCGCCGAGCAGCGAAGGAATGTCGGAATCGATCTCCGGGTCCAGCGACAGCACGGTCGCCACGACCTGCACTTCGTTGTAGAAACCCTCGGGGAACAGCGGCCGGATCGGCCGGTCGATCAGGCGTGAGGTCAGGACTTCCTTTTCGGATGGCCGGCCTTCGCGCTTGAAGAAGCCGCCCGGGATCTTGCCCGCGGCGTAGGTCTTCTCGACATAGTTGACGGTCAGCGGGAAGAAATCCTTGCCTTCCTGGGCGCTGCGCCGGCCAACGGCGGTGACAAGAACGACGGTGTCGCCCATCGTGGCGACGACGGCGCCATCCGCCTGGCGGGCCAGCCGGCCGGTCTCGAGCGTGACGTTGTGCGCGCCGTAGGTGAAGCTCTGCTTGGAAACGCTCACGGATTCCCTCTGGGTCCAGCCCGGTATCAGTCCGCGCGCCGCCGGTAGCGGCGGGCACGGGCCGGCACTGCGCTAGCGGCGCAGGCCAAGTTCGTTGACGACCTTGGTGTACCGCTCGGGGGCGCTGGCCTTGAGGTAATCCAGGAGCCGCCGGCGTTGTGCCACCATCTTCAGCAAGCCGCGCCGCGAGGCGTGGTCGCTCTTGTGCGTGGTGAAGTGCTCGGTCAGCCCATTGATGCGTTCGGACAGCAAAGCGATCTGCACTTCGGGCGAGCCCGTGTCCTTCGGTGCGCGCCGGAACTTGCCGACGACCTCGGCCTTTCGTGCATTCGTCAGTGGCATCTCGTTCACTTAACCCTTTTAAGAGCCGCGCATTGTACCCGCGCCCCCCTACCGTCTCAAGCCGACGCGGAAGGGTCTCCGCCGAGCTCGATCATGATCCGGTCGGGCGCCAGCTGGCGGCCCTCCCCGCTCATCCGGCCGACGCCAAGGAAGCGGCCATCGGCCCCGTACATGCGCACTTTCGATCCTGCGGGGCCGGCCGCGAACACGGGCTGGCCGCGCAGGACGCAGGCCTGCTCGGCGTGTCCAAGCCGCACGGCCGGCAAGGCCATGAGCGCCGAATCGACCGGCAGCAACCGGGCATCAAGCGCGGCCGGCTGCGGGTCCTGCTCGAGTTCCGCCATGGTGTGCATGCGCGGCAATTCGAAGGGGCCGAGCGACAGCCGGCGCAGCCGTGCAACGTGGCCGACCGTCCCCAGCGCCCTGGCCAGGTCTTCGGCGAGCGTGCGGACATAAGTCCCCTTGCTGCAGCGGACCTCGAAACGGAGCTCCGGTCCGGCCATCGCCTTCAATTCCAGGCGGTGGATCGTTACGCGCCGCGGCCGTCGCTCCACCTCGAGGCCCCGGCGTGCAAGTCGGTACAGACGTTCGCCCTCGTGCTTGAGCGCCGAGTACATCGGCGGTACCTGCTCGACCTCGCCCACGAACCCGGCCGCCACCCGGCGCACGTCGGCCGCGTCGAGCGCCGGCACCGGCACGCGCTCAAGCGTCTCGCCTTCGCGGTCGCCGGTTGCGGTTCGCTCGCCAAGCGCGATCGTGACGTCGTAGGTCTTGTCGGCATCGAGCAGGAGCGCGCTCGCCTTGGTCGCCTGGCCGAGGCAGACCGGCAGGAGCCCGCTCGCGAGGGGATCGAGACTCCCGGTGTGGCCCGCCTTGGGCGCCCGGTACAGGCGCCGCACCTTCTGCAATGCGGCGTTCGAGGTCAGGCCTTCCGGCTTGTCGAGCAGCAGGATGCCGTCCTTCGGCATGTCGAGCCGGCTAGGCGCTGCGCCTCGCCGCCTGCTTCAGGAGCGCGCCATAAGCCCGCTCGTCGATGTCCTTCGGCGTCCGCACCTTGATGTGGCGCACCCAGGCGCCGTTGCCTTCGAGGAGCTTGCCGGGGTCCTTGAGCTTCGATCCGTACAGGAACCCGAATTGCGTGTATTCCGGCGCGCCCGCGTAGACGCAGGCCACCGGCTTGCCGTTATTGAGCCAGCAGCCGTTGCTCCACTTCACCGATTCGACCAGCTCCGGCTGGACTCTCTTCACGAATCTGCGTAGCGCGCGGATCACGGCCTGGTTTTTCGGCCGCTGGTCCTTCAGGTAGTGATCGAAGGACGCGTAGGATTTCATTTTGGGCACGGCGCCACCTCCGGCGGCCTCGCAACGCTCATTCCTGATCCGGCTCGCCGTCCACGTGGCGACGCCGGTCGTCCTCCACCGCGTCGTGGATCAGGGCCGACAGCCGCGCACCGCGCTCGACCGAATCGTCGACCTGGAAGTCGAGCTCGGGCGCCACGCGCAGGCGCATCTCGTTGCGCACCTGGTGGCGCAGGAAGCCTGCCGCATGGCGCAGCGCATCGAGCGCAGCCGCGGCATCGCCGACTCCGGCAAATGGCGTGAAATAGATTCTTGCGTGCGAGAGGTCCTTCGAAACCTCCACCCCGGTGATGGTCACGAGCCCGACCCGCGGGTCCTTGACTTCGCGGCGCAGGAGGTCGGCGAGCAGCCGCTTGAGCTGCTCCTCGACGCGGCGTGCCCTCGGGAACTCGCGCGGCATGACGGGCTCAGAGCTGGCGCGCGACCTCGACGCGCTCGTAGCACTCGATCTGGTCGCCGACCCGGACGTCGCTGTAGCCCTTCACGCCGATGCCGCACTCGGTTCCGGCGCGGACTTCGGAGGCATCGTCCTTGAAGCGCTTGAGCGACTCGAGTTCGCCTTGGAAGATCACGACGTGCTCGCGCAGCACCCGGATCGGGTTGTTGCGGCGCACGTAACCGTCCACCACCAGGCAGCCGGCCACGGTGCCGAACTTGCTCGAGCGGAACACCTCGCGCACCTCGGCGAGGCCCACGATCTGCTCCTTCACCTCCGGCGCCAGCATGCCGGTGAGCGCCGAGCGGATGTCGTCGATCGCCTCGTAGATGACGCTGTAATAGCGCACCTCGACGTTCTGGTCGCGCATCGCATCGCGCGCCGCCGCGTCCGCACGGACGTTGAAGGCGATCACCCGGGCCTTGGAGGCGGCCGCGAGCATCACGTCGGATTCGGTGAGACCGCCGGCGCCGCTCGCGATCACCTTGACCGCGACCTCGTCGGTCGACAGCTTGATGAGCGCTTCACGCAGGGCCTCGGCCGAGCCCTGCACGTCAGACTTGATCAGCAGGTTGACCATGCCCTTGCCGTCCTCGCCCATCTGCGAGAACACGTCCTCGGGCTTCTGCCCGGCCTGCTTGGCGAGGCGAACGTCGCGGAACTTGCCCTGGCGGTAGAGCGCGACCTCGCGTGCCTTGCGCTCGCTCTCGACCGCGAGCAGTTCGTCGCCGGCATTGGGCGGGCTCGACAGGCCCAGCATCTGCACCGGGATCGAGGGACCCGCAGTCGGAACCTCCTGGCCGCGTTCGTCGAACAGCGCGCGCACGCGCCCGAATTGCTCGCCCGCGACCACCGAATCGCCGACTTTGAGCGTCCCGCGCTTCACCAGCACCGTCGCGACCGCGCCGCGGCCGCGCTCGACCGAGGCCTCGAGCACGACGCCGACGGCCGGCGCGTCCTTGACCGCCTTGAGCTCGAGCACCTCCGCCTGCAGCAGGATCGACTCGAGCAGCCGGTCGATCCCGTCGCCGGTCTTGGCCGATACGGGCACGAAGATGTTCTCGCCGCCCCATTCCTCGGCGATCACGCCCTCCTGCGACAGCTCGTTGCGCACGCGCTCGGGATCGGCGTCGTGTTTGTCGATCTTGTTGACCGCGACCACGATCGGCACGTTCGCGGCCTTCGCGTGCTGGACCGCCTCCTTGGTCTGCGGCATGACGCCGTCGTCGGCCGCGACCACCAGCACCACGATGTCGGTGACCTGGGCACCGCGCGCGCGCATCGCGGTGAACGCGGCGTGGCCCGGCGTATCCAGGAAGGTAATGACGCCGCGCGGCGTCTCGGCATGATAGGCGCCGATGTGCTGGGTGATGCCGCCGGCCTCCCCCGCCGCCACCTTGGTGCGCCGGATGTAATCGAGCAGCGAAGTCTTGCCGTGGTCGACGTGACCCATGATCGTGACCACGGGCGGCCGCGACACCGACTCTTCCGAGGCTTCCATGCCGGCCTGCAGCGCCTCTTCGACCTGGTCGGCCTTCAGCACCTTGGCGACGTGGCCCATTTCCTCGACCACCAGCACCGCGGTGTCCTGGTCCACAGGCTGGTTGATCGTCGCCATGACGCCCATGTTCAGCATGGTCTTCATGACTTCGCTCGCCTTGACCGCCATGCGCTGCGCGAGCTCGGCGACCGTGATCGTCTCGCCGATCGCGACCTCGCGTTGCACGGGTTCGGTCGGCAGCTCGAAGCCGTGCTTGCGGTCCACGCTGACCGATGACACGCGCCGCCGGGTCTCCGGCCGCGTGCGGCCCTTCTTGTGCTTGGCCGAGAGCCCGCCCGCGATGTGCAGTTCCTGGCGTCCGTAACGCGTGCTCTTGTCATCCTCGGCGCCCTTGCGCGCCTTCTCCTCGCGCTGCCGACGCTCCTTTTCGGCCTGCTCGCGCCGCGCCTGCTCCTCGGCCTGGCGCCGCGCCTGCTCCTCGGCCTGGCGCCGCGAGGCCTCCTCGGCCGTGCGCCGTTCGGCCTCCTCGCGCTCGCGCTCGCGCCGCGCCGCGTCGCGCAATTCCTGCTCGCGGCGCTGCTTCTCTTCGGCAGCCAGGCGCTCAGCATCCTCGGCCTCGCGCTGGCGGTCGAGCTCTTCCTGCGCGACCCGCGCCTGTTCCTCGAGCACGTCGCGCTTGATATAAGTGCGCTTGCGCCGGACCTCGACGCTCACCGTGCGCGCACGGCCCTGCGGTGCGGCGATGCGGATCTCGCTCTGGGCCTTTCGGCGCAGCGTGATCTTGCGCGGCGAGCCGCCATCCTCCGCCTTGCCGTGCGCCTTGCGCAGGTGCGTCAGCAGCTCGTGCTTGGCGTCCTCGCTGATCCGGTCGTGCGGTCCCTTGACCTTGATGCCGGCCTTCTCCAGCTGCGTCAGCAGCCGGTCCACCGGCACCTTCAGCACTTCCGCGAACTGTTCGACCGTGACGTCGGACATCTGTGTCACCCTCCGCCCTTGCTCAGGCCTGGCCCGCGTCTGCGAACCAGTGCGCCCGCGCCGCCATGATCAACTGGCCCGCCCGCTGCGGGTCGAGACCGGGCACCTCCCCGAGTTCGTCGAGCGACTGTTCCGCGAGCTCGTCGCGCGTGCGGATGCCGCGCGAGGCAAGCTCGTACGCAAGCTCTTTGTCCATGCCTTCGAGCGCGAGCAGGTCCTCGGCCGGGCCGGATTCGTCGATCTTCTCCTCGCTCGCGATGGCCTGCGTCAGCAGCACGTCGCGCGCGCGATTGCGCAGTTCCTCGACCATCTCCTCGTCGAACTCCTCGATGCCGAGCAGCTCGCTGGTCGGCACGTAGGCGACCTCCTCGATGGTCGAAAAGCCCTCCTGCACCAGCACGCTCGCGACGTCCTCGTCCACGTCGAGCTGGGTCTTGAACATCTCGCGCAGCTGCTTCGACTCCTCGTCGCTGCGCTCGGAGGCCTGCTGCTCGGACATGACGTTCAAGCGCCAGCCGGTCAGCTCGCTCGCGAGGCGCACGTTCTGTCCGCCGCGGCCGATCGCCTGCGACAGCCGGTCCTCGGTCACCGCGATGTCCATGGCATGCGCGTCCTCGTCCACCACGATCGACGTCACCTCTGCCGGCTGCATCGCGTTGACGACGAACTGCGCCGGATTGTCCACCCAGGGGATGATGTCGACCCGCTCGCCGGCGATCTCGTTCGAGACCGCCTGCACGCGCGAGCCGCGCATGCCGACGCAGGCCCCGACCGGGTCGATGCGCGGGTCGAGACTCTTGACCGCGATCTTGGCGCGCGCGCCCGGATCGCGAGCCGCGCCCAGAATCTGGATCAGGCCCTGGCCGACTTCCGGCACCTCGAGCTTGAACAGCTCGATCAGGAACTCGGGGGACGTGCGGGTCAGGAACAGCTGCGGGCCCCGCGCCTCGGAACGCACCTCGCGCAGCAGCGCCTTGATGCGGTCCTGCGGGCGCACCAGTTCGCGCGGGATCATGTGCTCGCGCGGGACGAAGCCTTCGGCATTGCCGCCGAGGTCGACATAGACGCCGTGGCGGTCCACCCGCTTGACGATGCCCGAGACCAGCGTGCTGACGCGGTCCTTGTATTCACCGACGACCTGGGCCCGTTCGGCCTCGCGCACTTTCTGCACGATGACCTGCTTCGCAGTCTGTGCCGCGATGCGGCCGAAGGCGACCGACTCCATCGGCACTTCGACGAAACCGCCCACCTCGGCCTTCGGGTCGACATCGAGCGCGTCCTCGAACCGGAGTTCCCGTTCCGGGAATTCCAGCTCGGTGGAGTCGTCGGCAAACGCTTTCCAGCGGCGAAAGGTCTTGTACTCGCCGCTCTTGCGGTCGATCTCGACGCGCACCTCGATGTCTTCGCCGTGCTTGCGCCGCGTGGCGGACGCGAGCGCGGCTTCGAGCGCCTCGAAGATGATCTCGCGCGCCACACCCTTCTCGTTCGAGACCGCTTCGACGACTTCCAGAATCTGCTTGTTCATGCCAAGGAACCTCGGATTCACCCACGCGTGAGGCGCGTTACGCGCGAGCCTTGGCGCCACAAGGCGCGAGCCGAAGCCCGATAGCAGGGACTAGGGGCGAGGCGAGCAACGCCATCGCGCCAAGGCCCGCGCGCAACCCTTCGGGACCGGGCGGATTTCGCCACTGGTGGCGTCGCTCGTCGCCGATGTATCCCGATACACATCGCTCCTCACTCCTTGCCAGTGGCGAAATCCGCCACGGTCGCGCCCATGCGTGGGTGAATCCGAGGTTGCTAGCCCACCAATCGCGCTTTGCTGATGCCCGCAAGCGGCAATTTCCACTCGCGCCCGTCGACCTCGATCGTCACCGTTCCATCCACGATCGCGCCGAGCCGGCCGCGGAACCTGCGCCGCCCATCGAGCGGCACCGTCAACTCCAGCCGCGCTTCGCTACCCGCAAAGCGGGCGAAGTGTTCCGGCTTGCGCAGCGGCCGGTCGAATCCGGGCGAGGACACCTCGAGCCGGTACTCGTGCCCGATCGGATCCTCGGCATCGAGCACCGCGCCGATCGCGCGGCTCACCCGCTCGCAGTCATCCAGGCCGATGCCCTGGTCGTCGCCGCGGTCGAGGTACACCCGCAGCACCGAGTGCCTGCCGGCGGAGGCGTACTCGACGTCGAGCAGCTCGTATCCGAGCGCCGTCACCACCGGCTCCAGCAGGCCGAACAGTCGGTCCTTCATCCGGCCTCCTTCGGTCCCGGAAACAAAAAATGGGCACGAGGCCCATTTCCGATCGCAACAAAAAAGCCCCGCGAGGGGGCCTCCTGATCGACCTTCCGGTTCCGGGGGACCACGACCGGGCCTCGCTGCCCGGGCCGCGGTGGCCTGCGCCCTGCCCCCGACCGGCGCGCATCATAACGCAGGCGCCGGGCCCGCCTCAACCTGCGCTGCGCGACAAGCGGCCGACCCCGCCTGCGCTAGACTGCGCCGGATTGCAGCCGGGGAAGGATCGATCCGATGCGTCTGCCGAAAGTCCTCACCAGCGTCCACAAGTGGATCGGCCTCGTGATCGGTGTCCAGGTCGTGCTGTGGGTAGCGGGCGGTCTGGTGATGAGCGCGTTCCCGATCGAGCTGGTGCGCGGCGAGACGCAGTCCGCGCAGGCGAAACCGGTTGCGATCGACGCCGCGGAATTTCGTGCGGACCTGCGCGTGGTGCTCGCCGGGCAGGGGCCGTTCACGGCCCTGCGCACGGTGCGTGTCGCGGGCCGGCTGTACTTCGAGGCGCAGCGCGGCGATTCACCGTCGGTGCTGATCGACGCAATGGACGGCTCGCTGCTCGACGGCCTCGACGAAGCCACGGCACGGGCGGTGGCCGTGTCGGACTTCACCGGCGATGGCAGCGTCATCTCGGCGACGCTGCTCGACGAACGCATCAGCGAGTATCGCGGCGCCCTTCCCGTGTGGCAGGTGCGGCTCGGCGATGCGCGTGACAGGACAATTTACGTCTCGGCCCGGAATGGCCAGGTCCTCGCGCGTCGCAACGATATCTGGCGGCTCTACGACTTCTTCTGGATGCTGCACATCATGGATTATCGCGAGCGCGTGGACTTCAACCATCCGCTGCTGATCACCGCGTCAGCCGTTGCGCTAGCCCTGGCGGCGACCGGCGTCTGGCTCCTCTTCTATCGCATCCGCATCGGTAAACCCGCATGAAGCGTCTGCTGGCCTGGCTGATGCTGGTGCCGATCCCCGCCGCCGCATCGGCGGCGATCACGGCGCCGGAGATCGACGCGGCGGTCGCCGCGATTCATCCGCGCGTGATCGAATGGCGCCGCGATTTCCACCGCCACCCGGAGCTCGCCAACCGCGAGTTTCGCACCGCGCAGAAAGTCGCCGAGCACCTGCGCGCTCTCGGGCTCGAGGTACGGACCGGGATGGCGCACACCGGCGTCGTCGCGGTGCTCAAGGGCGGCCTTCCCGGCCCCGCGATCCTGCTGCGCGCCGACATGGATGCACTGCCGGTCACCGAGCGGACGGCGGTGCCGTTTCGCTCCACGGCCACCGGCGAGTTCCGCGGCCGCACCGTCGGCCTCATGCACGCCTGCGGCCACGACGCGCACACCGCGCTTCTCATGGGTGCGGCGGAGATCCTCGTGCGCATGCGCGCACGTCTGCCCGGCACCATCCTGTTCGTGTTCCAGCCGGCCGAGGAAGGCGTGCCGGAAGGCGAACGCGGTGGCGCGCCGCTCATGCTCGAGCAGGGCCTGCTCGACCTGGCGAAACCGGAGGCCGCCTTCGCGCTGCACCTGGGCCCGTTTCTGCCCACCGGCACTGTCCAGCTGCGCCCCGGGCCGCTGATGGCGGGCTCCGATTTCTTCCGCATCGTCGTCACCGGGCGACAGACGCACGGCTCGCGCCCCTGGTCCGGGGTGGACCCGATCGTCGCGGCCGCGCAGGTCGTCAATGCCCTGCAGGCGATCGTCAGCCGGCAACTGGACATCACCGAGGCCCCTGCCGTCGTCACGGTCGGCGCGATCAACGGCGGCGTGCGGCACAACATCATCCCGGACAGCGTGGAGATGCTCGGCACCATCCGCAGCTTCAGCGATGCCGCGCGCGAAGAGATCATCGCGCGCATGAGAAAGATCATCGAGAACGTTGCCGCAGCGAACGGTGCCACGGCGGCATTCGAGCTGATGCCGGCACCGAACCCGCCGCTCGAGAACGATCCGGCGCTCGCCGAGCGGGCGACTGCCTTGCTGAAACGGGTGCTTGGCGAGCATGGCGTCACGCCGGGCAAGCTGCTGACGGTCGCCGAGGACTTCGCGCACATCTCGCGGCGCGTGCCGAGCCTCTACTGGTGGGTCGGCATCACGCCGCCCGATCGCGACCCGGCGACCGCGCCGGCGAATCACTCGGATCTGTTCTACGTCGATGAGGACGGGATCGCGGTCGCGCTGCGGTCGCTGCTGCACGTCGCAGTCGACTACCTCTCCGCAGGCACGGATTCGACGCCGGACTAGCGGCCGGAACCGCCCAGCAGGTAGACCGCGAAGCTGCCGAGCCAATGCCCGCCTTCGTAGTGCTCGCCGGTCACGGCCGGAAGAGCCGCTTCGGCATGGCGCGTGGCCGCCGCCAGGAGCGCCGGGCGCCGCCGGTCGTTTTCCCCGATGCCAGCAGCGATGCCACGGAGCATCCAGGCCCGGCTCAGGTTGAGCCCATCGATGTGCGCGAGCTTCGGATCGGCGCGATCGGTCACGATGCCGGGCGCGAGCCAGTCGGCGCGGCCGTCGCGGGCGATACCGGGCAGCAACCGCAACAGCCAGCGCCCGAATTCCTCGCGCCGCAGCACGCGCCGCATCAGGTCCGCCTCGGCGAGGCAGGGCGACAGGAAATCCTCGCCGGATGGCTCGAACTGCAGCGGGCAGTTCCGGTCCGCGAGGTAGTAGGACCGACTGCGCTCGTCGATCAGCGCGAGCATCGCGGCATCACCGGCCGCCACGGCCCAGTCACGGATCAGGCCGAACGCGAATGCCGTCTGCGAATGTTCGCCGACGCGGATGGGATAGCGCAGCTTTGGCAACCAGGCCTTGACGCGCAGAGCCGCCTCGGCTTCGAGCGGCGCAAGCGCCGCCGCCCAGCGCGCGGCCTCGGGATCCGGCCAGGAGCGCAATTCGGCTGCCAGCTGCAACAACCAGGCGAGCCCGTACGGACGCTCGAAGGAGGCCCGTCCCGGCCCGCGCAGGTACGTGATTTCCACCGCCACCTTCTCGGCCATGAAGCTCTGGCGCAGTGCAGCCCGCGCGCGCTCCGCGAACGGAGCCTTGGGGTACAAGCGCGCCAGGCGCGCGAGCAGCCAGTGGCCGTGCACCGCCGAATGCCAGTCGTAGCAACCGAAGAAGACGGGCGTCAGCAGCCGCGGCGGCTGTACGTCGGCATCGCCCGCGAGCACGTGCGCGATCTTGTTCGGGTACTCGAGGTGCACGCAGGCCAGCGCGAGCCCGGCGAAGCGTCCGGCCGCGGCTTCGTCGAGCGCGGGCGGCTCCTGGGCGAATGCGGGTGCGGCGAACAGACAGGCAAGCAGCAGCGTGCGGCGCATCGGCCGACACTGTAGCGCAGGGCGCCTGCTAGGATCGAGACGTGAGGCCCCGGAACCCGCGCGCGCTTGCCGAATTCCTGCGCATCGCGCGCCGATACGGCGCGGGCCTCGCCGGCCGCAAGCTCACCCTGCTCCGATCGCTGGCGCGCGTACGCCTGCAGTCGGCCGGCCAGATCCAGCGACTGCACGAGGCACTCTGTTTCCTCGAGGCCTATCCGGACGAGCTGCGCCTGGCCCGCGCCGCGCGGCGGTTGCTGCGCGCCTTCTCAGAGCGCGGCGATCTGCGGCGCCATCGCGGCCGATTGCGCGGCACCGGCATTGCGGGCACCGATATCCCGTATCGCTTCTACTGGCCGACGGCGCAGTGGATCTCGCAAAACTGGCCGGGGGCGCTCGTCCTCGAGCGCGAGGACGCGGACCACGCGCGGGCGATCCTGGAGGCGCTGCCGCAGCTGCTGGAGCCCGCGCAGGCCGAATGGCTGCGCAGTCTCCCATCACCCGGGCTCGAGGTGCTCGACCGGTTGCGTCCGAAAGCGGTGACGGACGCGGATTTCCTCATCGGGCTGTTCGTCGCCATGCCCTCGGACGAACCGGGGCGCGAGTCGTTTTTCGATCGCATGGATCCGCCATTCATCATGCACACCGGGCCCGGCCGGCCCGAGCGCAGCTGTGCGCGCCTGGCGCTGGTCGCGCCAGCGGCGCGGCCCGCAGGGCCGCATCGCACGCGTCCGGACCTGCGCGCCGAGGTCCGGCGCCCGCCGCGGCGCGTGCGCAAGCTGAGTGCCCCGGAAACCGCTGACCTCATCCGCATCGCGCGCGTTTCCATGGTCACGCGCGAGCGCGACCTCGCGGTCTTCCAGTATCCGGAGGCGCGCGACGCCTTCCTGGTCGATGATGGCGCCGGTCTCGCCTTCGCCATGCTCGGGATCGAGCCCGCGCGGCGCGCGCTGCTGCCGGCGACATATGCGGGCCTCACGTTGCAGAACGGAATGCCGATCGGCTACGTGCAACTCGATATCCTCGGCCGCCATGCGGCGGTCTCATTCAACGCATTCGAGACATTCCGCGACGGCGAGTCCGCACGCGTGTTCGCGCGCCTCCTGGCGGCGACACGGCGTGTGTTCGCTTGCGATCGGTTCAGCGTGGAGCCATACCAGCTTGGCACCGGAAACGACGAGGGCATCGAGTCAGGCGCCTGGTGGTTCTACCGTCGCTTCGGGTTTCGGCCGCACACTACCGCGGCACGACGGCTCGCCCGGCGCGAGGAGCTGCGCCGTTTGGCAAGACCGGGATACCGCAGCGGTCCCCGCGCCCTGCGCGAGCTCGCCCGCGCACATGTTTTCCTTTCGTTCGACCCTGCATCGCGCGCCGGGCTGCCGCGCACGCAACGCTGGCTTGCCGCAGCGGTCGCGGCCCTGAGGCGCTGCCCGGATCGCGAACCGGAGCGCCGGCGCGAGATGGCAACTCGGCTGGCGGCCCGTCGCCTGGGCGCGCGAGCGGATGCCCTGTCCACACGCGAGCGCGCGATGTTCGAACGCTGGGCGGGGCTCGTGCTGGCGCTGACCGGGGCCGGGCGCTGGACCGCCGGCGAGCGCCGCCGGCTGCTGGCGCTCGTCATTGCCAAGGCGGGCCGGTCCGAGCGAAACTTCCAGCGGCAACTGCTGCGACATCGGCGGCTGCGCCAGTTGCTCGACTGCTGAGCAAGGGGCCGCCAGGAGGGCAGGCACTTGAGCCGGATCGTGCCGTTGACAGCCTGGCTGGCGATCCTTGCGCCCGCGCCGATCCAAGCCTCCGATCCCGCCTGGGAACCGCTGCCCGGCCTCGATGAGGCCGTGCTGATCGAGTTCGACCGGGACAGCGTCGCGCGCCGCGAAGGTCAGCTGACATTGTGGCTGCGGCTCAGCTTCGCGAAACCGGTCGCCGGCCGGCGCCTGGCGTTCCACTCCGCCGTCGCCGAGCATGCGGTTGATTGCGCGCGGCGCCGCCACGCGACGATGCGCATGACGACTTACAGCGGGATGCTGGGCGAGGGCGAGGTCATCGATCGCTGGGACCGAAGCCCGCACGACTGGGACTGGCGCAGCGCGCTCGGCGATCCGGCGGACGAGGGAATCATCGCGCTTGCCTGCGCTCAGGCGGCGATCACCCACTTGAGCAGGCCCATCACCACCAGCCCGCCGTAGGTCCCGAGCACATAGCCCAGGATCGCGAGCAGCACGCCCACCGGCGCCAGGCTCGGATGGAAGGCGGAGGCGACGATCGGCGCGCTCGCGGCGCCGCCGATGTTTGCCTGCGAACCGACCGCCATGAAGAAGACCGGCGCCCGGATCAGCCAGGCGACCAGGACCATGAGCGAGGCGTGGATCAGCATCCAGACCGTGCCCACCGCGACCAGCACCGGCGCCTCCTTCATCTGCGAGAAATCGGCGTGGGCGCCGATGCTCGCGATCAGGAGGTAGAGCATCAGCGTGCCGATGCGCGAGGCGCCGGCGCCTTCGAGATTCCGCACCGGCGTGAACGAGACGGCGACCGCCAGCGCAGTCACGATGATGAACTTCCAGACCGTCGCGTCGAACACCGGATTGCCCGCGCCGAGCCAGCGGCCGGCAAGCGTCGCGAGCCACATGCCGCCGAAGCCGACCGCGACGATCAGCACCAGGTCGGTCAGTGAAGGCACGCGCGTCGTCTTCGCGGTGAACTCGGCGACACGGCGCTTCAACTCCTCGATGGCCGTGGTGTCGGCACCGGTGCGCGCATCGATCTTCGCTGACTGGCCGGCGAGGTACAGCAGGAAGCCCATCCAGACGTTGGCGACCGTGACGTCGACGATCACCATCATCCCGAACATCGCGTCCGGCGTACCCGCCATCTCGGCGAGTGCCACCATATTGGCGCCGCCCCCGATCCAGCTGCCCGACAGCGCGGTCATGCCGAGCCAGGTATCCGGCGGGACCGCAGACTGGAAAATCCAGAGGGCCACCGGCGCACCAACGATCACGCCGGCGGTGCCGGCGAGCATCATGACGAGCGCTTTCGGGCCGAGCCGGATGATCCCCGGTACGTCGAGCGCGAGGATCAGGAGCATCAGGCTGGTCGGCAGCAGGTAGGCCTTGATCCAGTCGTAGACCGGCGACTCGGCCGGCAGCACCCCGAGCGTCGTCAGCGTGGTGGGCACGAAGTAGCAGAACACCAGGCTCGGAACAATGCCGAACAGGCGCTTGCCGAACGCGGTCTCGCCGAAGCGGAAGATGGCCGCGAGCACGACCATCAGCACGACCAGCACTGCGGCCGGCTCGGTGATCAGCGCCGTTTCCACTCCCATGGCGCGGCATGGAAGCACGGCCCGGCGCCCCGCGTCCAGCCGGCAACGCGCCCGGGCGCGCGTCGCCGATCGGAGACGCCCGCGGCGTACGTGCGACGCCAATTTGCCCGATATTTCACCATGCGAATCCAGGTCGGGGCCGCACCGGCGGCCACCCAAAGGAGGTCACAGACGATGAACAAGTCCACGTTGACCGGCGTCGTTGTTGGCGCCGTTGCCGTGACTGCGATCGGCGCAATCGCCACCTCGGAATCCGGGCTCAATCCGTTCCGGGATTACGCCAAGGTGGTCTCCGTCGAACCCGCGTTCGACGTCACACGCGTTCCGCGCGAGGCCTGCCACGAAGAGCAGGTCGAGCGCCAGGTGGAGCCCAAGGACAAGAAGCGCATTGCCGGCGCCGTGATCGGCGCGGCAGTCGGCGGCGTCCTCGGCAGCCAGGTCGGCAGCGGCAGCGGGCGCGATGCAGCGACGGTCGCGGGCGCAGCCGCGGGCGGCTACGCCGGCAGCAAGATCCAGAAGCAGATGCAGGAAGCTAACACCGAGACGGTCGCCGAGCAGCGCTGCGCCATCGTGTACGACACCGAGCGTACGCCGGCCGGCTACGACGTGACCTGGGAGTTCGAGGGACGCCAGGGCGTCGTTCGGATGGACGAAGAACCAGGCGAGCGCATCCTGATGAAGGATGGCGAGCCGGTCGTCAAGCAGTCCTGATCGTCCGGGCGCGGGTCGCGCTCACTCCGCGACCCGTGCACTCGCGATGACCGCGCGGTACTGATTCGCCGCCTGGAACGGGCCCAGCCCGGTCGCGACCTGAGTCTGCTGTCCCGCGGCCAGCGTGCCGGACAGTTCGCGCCGCATCTCGCGCATGCGCCCGCCGGCATCCACGTACTGCACCGCGATCGCAAGGCCGGTCACCGGCAGCTTGGTCGGATTGCCGATCGCGACGACCAGCATGCCGTTCTGGTCCAGGCCCGCCTGCTGCCGCAGGTACTTGCCGGGATTCTCCGGCAGGTCGAGACGCATCAATGACGCGGTCGCCGCCTCGCCTACCGGACCCTGCGCGCCCGCCGCCGCGGCGTAGTACTGCTTCGCCTGGTCACGCTGCCCGGCGCGCAGCGCAATGTGGCCGAGCGAGTAATAGGCCGGTCCGGTCGGCAGCAGTCTGATGCTGGTTTCGAGGTCCGCGCGCGCCGCGGCGTCGTTCCGGTCGCGCTCCGCGATCAGCCCGCGCTGCAGCCAGTAATAGAAGAAGCCGTCGTAGCGCGCGATCGCATCCGTGTAGGCCTGCGAAGCCGCCCGGTAGTTCTTCTGCACCAGGAAGGCATCGCCCTTGAGCGCATGGAAATGCGCCTCGGCCGGCAGCAGACGGATGGCCTGCTCCGCCTTCGCCATGGCGACATCCGGCTTTTTGTCCGCGAGCGCCTTGCGACCCTCGTCGTAAGCGTCATAGGCGGGCTTCGCGCGCATCGTCTGTGCCAGCGCCGCCTGGTAGCGCTCGACGCCGAGCTCACCGCCCTTCGGCATGGCGGCCGCGCGCTTGCGGTTGGCCTCGAGGCGCTCCTGCGAAGGCGGGTGACTCGCGAACAGTCCGGCGAGCCAGCCGGATTCCTTGCGATCGTTCATGCGCACGAACGTTTCCTGCAGGCTCACGGCGCCTTGCGGGTCATAGCCCGACTTCTGCATGAAGTCCATGCCGTAGCGGTCCGACTCCAGCTCGGCCTCACGGCCGTAGCGCTGCATCAGCAGCTGTGCGCCGATGCCGGCGCCGGCGACCGCCAGACCGCCGTAATCGCTGTCGCTGGTCGCAACCTGTGCGACGACCATGCCCGTCTGCAGCAGCATGCCGCGGCTCATCTGCTGGGCGGAATGGCGCGCCGCCGCATGCACCACTTCGTGGCCCAGCACGGCCGCGAGTTCCGACTCCGACCGCAGCTGCATCAGCAGGCCGCGGTTGACCGCGATCTTGCCGCCGGGCAGCGCCCAGGCATTCGGCACGGAGTTGTTCAGCACCGTGAACTCGTAGGGCAGTTGGTTCGGGCTCACGGCCGCCACGCGCTGCCCGACCTGCTGTACGTACGCGGTCAGCGGTCGATCGAGCGCGTAATCGCCGCCCTCCGCCTGGCGCATGGGGGCGTAATTCTTGCGGCCCATCTCGAGCTCGGCGGCCTCGCTCACGATCATGAGCTGCTTCTCGCCGGTGACCGGGTTGGTCGCGCAGGCCGCGAGCAATGCCGCGACCATGGCGGCCGTCATCAGGCGCATGTCAGGGAGTCCCATTTCGGTACCTCCAGCAGTTGCCGCGCTGCCGATGCTAGCGCATGCGGGAAGCCGTGTTCAGGCCGGGATGTCGCCAGCGAGCGTCGCACACAGGCGGCTCGCGTCGATGTTGCCGCCCGAGACCACGCACACGATCCTGCCGCGGCCGGCGCGACCCGCGAGCGCATTGGCGACGCCGCAGGCGCCCGCACCCTCGGCGATGACGCGATTGCGTTCGGCCAGGTGCCGCACCGCGCCCGAGACTTCGGCCAGGCTCGCGACCAGCGAACCGTCCAGGAGCACCCGTGCGCGCTCGAACATGCGCGGGAACACGGATCTGCTGCCGATTCCGTCCACGAAGCTGGGACGATAATCCACCTGCACCGGCCGCCCGGCAGCGAGCGAGGGCGCGAGTGGCGCAGCGGTATCAACTTCGGCGGCAAACAGGCGGCAGCCGGGCCTCAGCGCCCGGAGTGCCGTGCCGATTCCGCTGGCCAGTCCGCCGCCGCCCCAGGGAATCACGATCGCATCCGGATCCGGCAGGTCGTCGAGGATCTCCAGGCCGATGGTGCCGTTGCCGGCGATCACGTCCTCGTCGTCGAAGGCGTGAATGAAGGCGCCCTCGACGCCCGGGTAGGCGCGGTCCTGGAACACCTGCCACCAGCGCTCGAAGGGCTCGCGGATCACGCGCCCGCCGAGACGCTCGATGGCCTGCAGCTTGGTCGCGGGCGCGGTGTCCGGCGCCACGACCGTACAGGGGACGCCGCGCTCGCGCGCACACCAGGCGACGCCCTGCGCCATGTTGCCGGCGGAAGCGGTCAGCACGCCGCGCGCGAGCCGCTCTTGCGGGATCCGCGCCATCGCATTGGAAGCGCCACGGATCTTGAACGAACCGATCGGCTGCAGGTTCTCGAGCTTGAGCCAGATCTCGGTCGCTGCATCCGTGTTCAGGCGCACGAGCGGCGTGCGGATGGACCGACCCGCGATGCGTTCGCGGGCGCGCAGGATGTCGTCGAAGCCCGGTGGCATACTGCATTGTCCTCAGCAATCGCCAGCTGGAGCAAGGCGGCCCCCGCACCTGCCAAGTCGCCGTATGACCGGCTGGGCGGCCAAGCGTCGATCAAGGCGGTGGTCGACGAGTTCGTCGCCAACGTCGGTGCGGACACCCGGATCAACCAGTACTTCGCCAACGCCGACCTCGAGCGGCGGACCGCAGGTCTGCACCGGGCGCGACATGAAGACGGCGCTTGCCGGCATGGGGATCGACGAGGCCGCGTTCAAAGCGCTGGTCGAGGACCTGGTGAAGGCGCTCGACAAATTCGCGGTCGGGGAGCAGGAAAGGCATGACCTCCTGGGCCTGCTCGAGCCGATGAATGCCGACATCGTCGAAAGGTAACCGCCACATTGTGACGTGCGTCTCACCGGCACGAGCGACTGCAGTCCTAGATTGCCGCTCGTCCACGGAAACTTCGCGGGTGGCCCACGTTGTCGCTGGCGGTCGAACACATCACGCTCGACGGCTCAGCGGATCACCCTGCCCCCGAAACCGAGCAGCCGCCGCGCAAGACGCTGTGCCGCTACGCGCTGGCCGGCGATGCCGGCCATCGCGTCGTCGAAGTGGCGATCCTGGAAGGCGAACACTTGCGGGTGCGCTCGCCGGGTCCGCCGGGTGGGCATCTCGACTACCAGTTCGACCTGCGATTCGCGGATCCGACTCCCGTCCGCGACCGTCGTCTCCCGTGGTTCTGGATGCTGGTTGCGTCCAGCCTGACGGCGTCCGGCCTGGGAACCCTGCTGGTCAACTGGCCGGCGGCGATCGATTTCCTGGGCGCGGGCGTCACTCTCGCCCTGGTCCTGACGCTGGTCACCGTTGCGGCCGGCTTCGTATGCCTGCGTTGGACCATCGAGTCGCTGCTGCTGGTGAGCGCTTACGGCCGCGCGACGCTCGTGAGCGTGAGCGGCAGACTGGGCAGCTCACGCCGGCATCTGCAGGTGTTCGCGGTATTGTCGAAGCACGTGCTGGCCGCGAGAAATGCACACCCGCAGGAGAAGCCGCAGTTCCTGCGCGACGAGATGCGCGAGCACTATCGCCTGCGACAGCTCGGAGTGCTCAGCGAAGCGGTTTACGAGACCAGCAAGGCCGCCATCCTCGCGGCCCATTGATTCGCAGGGCGCTAGCCCTGCTTGATGCGCAGCCAGAAGTTGCCGATGGTGACCGTGTCATCCGGCAGCAGATCGGAACGGCTGACTTTTCTCGCATTGACGAATATGCCGTTGGAGCTGCGCAGATCTTCGATCGCGACGTGGCCCTCATGGTTGACGAGGATTGCGTGGTGGCGGCTCACGTACTTGCTGTCGAGACGCAGATCGCAGTCATCCGCCCTGCCGATCATCATGCGCGGCGGCCTGCCGGCGAGGTCCACGACGCGCCAGGGCTTTCCGTCCAGGAACAGCTCGATGGAACGGGCCTGGCCCTGCGGCGCCGCGGCCGGACGCTCTTCCGCGGGAATGCCGGTCATCTGATGCGGTATCAGCGTCTTGGTCTCGCTGGTCCCGGTGATGCGCGAGTCCGATTCAGATCGCAATGGCGCGGCGGGGCGTCCGCTCTCTGCGCCGGGGCTTTCCCGACTCGGTGACTTTTCCGGTTGCGCATCGTCGCGCATCGCCCTGGTCCGTTGGGTTATGCGCCGCTGCTTCCGGCGAACGCCGATGGAATTCCGCGCCTCGCTCTCGACTTGCGGCCTTGCGGGCTCCGGCCTTGCGAGGTCGGCCGTGAGCTTGCGAATGGTCGCATCCCGGTCCGCCAGAGCCGCGGTTCTCTCGGTCAGAGCCTGGGTCAGGTCGCTGACCTGCCGGCCATTCTGATCCTGCCTGGCCGTCAGCAACTCGATCTCCCGGTTGCCGGCATCCAGTTTTTCCCGCAGGGCGTCCAGGGCGTCTGCCAGGGACTGGCGCGCCTTGCCCGCATCCTGCCTCAGTCGTTCGCTGTCCAGCAGGGCCGCATTGAGCGCGCCGATTTCCCTGGCCTTGTCATCCAGGGTCCTGGAGAGGTTCGCGACCTGCTCGACCTGCGCCGCGAGTTGGGCGCGCAGTTCGCCGACGTTCTTGTCGTGCTTGCGCGCGTCCATCGCCGCGCGGTGCTTCTCCTCTTCGGCCTTTCGGTCGAGCTGGCTCGAGAGTTCCGTGATGCGCACGAGCAGTTCCCGGATGCCGACATCCGGTGCCGGTGGCCCTCCCGAAGCCCCGCCGGCCGGCGGAGTCGCGGCAGGCTGCCGGGTCAATATGCGCTCACCCGTTCCGGCGTCGGGCAGCGACAGCAACCGCTCGGGATCGTTCCGGCGCCGGCCCTTGTCTCTGATCGGAACCGCGTGCGGCGGCATTCCCAGCGCTTGCGCCGCCGAGCGCACGCGTTGCTCGCTGATCACCTTCGCCCCCTGCGCGCAGGATTGCGCAAGCACCTCATTGCAGAGCAAGTTGATCATCGAAGGATTGCCACCGGTGAATCGGTGGACCAGGGCGCGTGCTTCGTCCGGGAAGATCGCCGCGTCGGCAGCGCCAGCCAGGCTCAGCCGGTGCTTTATGTAGTCGTCCGTCTCTGCTTCGCAGAAAGCGCGGATATGATAGCTGGTCCGGTAGCGGAAGCTGAGCGAGCGCATCGCCGGCGATTCCAGGATGCGTTGAAAGCTCAGGTTGCCGGCCAGGACCATGCTGCATGCACGTACGGCGGCAACCTTGGTGTCCGCAATCCAGCGCAGCTGTTCGAGGATCGCAGGCCGCGCCAGGTGCGCGTTGTCCATGAAGATCACGGCGTGACCGCCGTGCCACGCCCGATGGACGAGATACTCGGACGTGATGTGCTGCAACTCATGCAAGGTGCCGACGACCTCGCCAAGACCGATCTGCTCCAGAAACGAGCGATGGAACTGGATCGCTTCCGCACAGGTCTCGTCAAACGCCGCGCAGCAGACTTCATCGTCAAGCCCGGCAACGAACTGATTCAGCAGCGTGGTCTTGCCGATTCGGTCGGCGCCGATGATGACGAGCAGGCTGTCCGGACGCCGGGTCGCTGCCTCCAGGTGGGAATTCAGCAGTGCGGATTGTTCCGAGTGGAAGGCCTCGGTCGGCGCCGACAGCCCGAGGAATGGCGCCCGTTTCATCCCGAAGAACGGGAGAAACGCCGGCTCGAGTGTCTCGCTCGGCAGCGGACTCGCCACGCAGCTGTCCCCGATAGCTCGTTCTTGTCGAATGCGGCGCTAGCGGTATTTTTAGCTAATTTTCAGTCGTCAGGGCAACTTGATTCGACCTGCATCGAATCTCGTTTCCTATGTTGTTGAAATATATGGCTTTATCTTAGAGGACTGCGACGAGTTCCGGCGTTTTCCACAATGCCCGCAGAAATCCGCAGGCGGGTGCGGCAGAGCGGCGACCGACTCGCGCGCGCCCATCACGTGCTCGAATGAAAACCCCGGCACGCGGCCGGGGCTTGTGAGCGCGGCAGCGGAGGCGGGATTCCTTCAACACCGAACAGGTGTTGAATTCGGGTACGTCACGCCGCTAGTCCTGCGGTCCTCTCACCGAGCGCCAACCGCTTACCTTCTGAAACTCTCGATGCTGTCATACAAGACGCACGGTATTTCGAAGGCAGCGTACTCTTCGGGATCCGAACATTCGACCGGGACCCCCGCAGTTGCAAAGGCGACAAAGTCCTGGTTGCGCAATTCCTCGTGCGGCGCGTGCTGCGCGCCCCATACCAGGACCGGCACGTCGCTGACCAGCACGGTCCAGCCAAAGAATGAGTAGTTGTGGTACCGCGTCTGGAAATCCCGCCTCCCACCTCCCTGCAGCGAGAACGTGCCGGACCACGGTACCCGCAAGTCCAGACGTTGGTCGCTGGAGCTCCATGCGAGCAACGTGATCTCGGCGCCATCCCAAGCGAATGTCGGAACAATGACAGTGAAGTCACTGCCGTGGGGACCGGCGGGAAACAGGCGCGGTCGCCCCCCTGCACGAGGTATGGCACTGCTGTTTGTCTGCAGAACCCAGACACGGGACGCTTCGCCAACGCGCGTGCGTGGCAGCGAGTGTTGGCGAGCAACACAAATCCAGCTGCCTCGCTCGATGGCCACGGCCTGATCGGGCCCGCAGGCAGGCGGTTGACCCGCGGGCAGAAGGTCGCGATCTGGCTGCACGAGATCCGGGGGAACCAGCGGTTTGGGCTGTGGATTGATGCACCCCGCCACGGCGAAAGCCGCGCCAAGCGCCAGGAGTCCGGACTTGAATGGTCCGCCTCGTGCAATCATCGCTCGCCCGCGTAAAGCCGACCACGACAGCTGAAAGAAACGCTGCGCGGTCCTTGGCGCGACCGTAGCACGGGAAACAGCGGCGGGCAAAGAAAGCGCCGTCGGGGCGATCGCGATCAGCAGGAACTGGGCGAAATCCAATCGCTGCCTTCGGGTGCGTCCTGGCCGGTCGCGGATGCGGACGCAGAAGCGCCCCGCAGCCTTGCGGCCGGGGGCGCTGCGGAGATAAATGGTAGCGGGGGCAGGATTTGAACCTGCGACCTTCGGGTTATGAGCCCGACGAGCTGCCAGACTGCTCCACCCCGCAACAGGGGCGCGCATTATAGTCAGGCGACGGCCCAGGCGCAAAGCGCGAGCAGCAGACCCGGGAACAGGCCGAGTGCCAGGATCGCAAGCCCGTTCAGCGACAGCACCAGCCGGAAGGCGCCGCCCGCCGCCAGTGCCTGATCCGATTCGGGCTCGTCGAAATACATCAACCTGACGATGCGCAGGTAGTAATAGGCGCCGACCACCGAAAGCAGCACGGCGAGCGCGGCGAGCCAGGTCATGCCGATGTCGAGCACGGCCGAGATCACCTGCACCTTGGCCCAGAATCCCACGGTCGGCGGAACGCCGGCCATCCCGAACATCACGAGCAGCATCACAAAGGCGAACCACGGGTGCCGGCGGTTCAGCCCCTTGTAATCGTCGAGCGCATCGGCCTCGAATCCCTTGCGTGACAGCAGGAGCACGATCCCGAAGGCCGCGGTCGTCATGATCACGTAGGTCAGCGTGTAGAACATCGCCGCCTCGTAGCCCTGCGCGTTGCCCGCGAGCACGCCCAGCAGGATGAAACCGACGTGCGAGATGGTCGAATAGGCGAGCATGCGCTTGATGTTCGACTGCGCGATCGCGACGACATTGCCGATCGCCATCGAGAGCGCCGCGAGCACGACCAGCATGTCCTGCCACGCGGCCAGGGCCCCGCCCAGGCCCTCGGCGAGCAGGCGCATCGCCAGCGCAAAGGAGGCGATCTTGGGCGCCGAGCCGACGAACAGCGTCACCGCCGTCGGTGCGCCGTGATAGACGTCCGGCAGCCACATGTGGAAGGGCACGGCGCCGAACTTGAAGGCGACTCCGACCACGACGAATGCAAGGCCGAACAGCAGCCCGACGCCGCCGCCCTGCCCTGCCCCGAGCGCGGTTGCGACCCCGTCCAGCAGCAAGGAACCCGTGATGCCGTACAGGATCGAGATGCCGTAGAGCAGCGAGCCCGAGGCGATCGCACCCAGCACGAAGTACTTCATCGCCGCTTCGGCCGACACGCCGTCGTCGCGGTCGAAGGCGATCATGGCATAGAGCGACAGCGACATGATCTCGATGCCGAGGTAGAGCGACAGCAGGCTCCCGGCCGAGACGATCACCTGGATGCCGAGCACGGCAAAGAGCGCGAGCACCAGGAACTCGCCGCGCAGGAGCCCGCGCCGCTCGAGATAGTCGCGGGAGTACAGCAGCGAGAGCGCGGCCGCGCCGTAGGCGAAGAACTTCAGCACCGTGCCCATGGGGTCGGCCACGTAATGCCCGAACAGGACCACGGTGGCCTCGGCGGGCGCGGCCCAGGCGCTGGCCCAGGCCGCAGCGGCGAGCGCCGCGATCGTGAGCAGGAAGCTCACATGGCGCACGCGCGCGCCGGCCAGCACGTCGAACAGCAGGATCAGACAGGCGGCGCCCGCGACCGCGATCTCGGCCGCGGCGGGCACGAGCTCGGCGAATGGGAGCGTCAGCGGCATTCCTTCCACGCGGGCGGCCTCAGAGCTTGCTGACCATCAGCTGCTCGACTAGGTTCTCGATGGTCGGGCGAATGACCTCGAGGAGCGGCGCGGGCCAGAGACCCACGAGCAGCACGGCCGCCGCGAGCGTCGCGAGCACGATGAACTCGCGGGCATTCAGATCCTTGAGCGAGGCCACGCCGTCGTTGCCGACGTCGCCCCAGATCACGCGCTTGACCAGCCACAGCGTGTAGGCGGCGCCCAGGATCAATGTCAGCGCGGCGACGAACGCGTACCAGAAACTGGCCTTGAAGCTCGCCACGATCACGAGGAACTCGCCGACGAAACCCGAGGTGCCCGGCAGGCCGGCATTGGCCATCGCGAACAGCACGGCGAAGAAGGCGAATACCGGCATGGTGTTGACGACGCCGCCGTAAGCCGCGATCTCGCGCGTATGCAGCCGGTCATAGAGCACGCCGACGCAGAGAAAAAGCGCGCCGGAAACCAGCCCATGCGAGACCATCTGCACCATCGCGCCGTCGAGACCCATCGCGGCGCCTTTGACGGAGCCGGTGACCTGCCAGATGTCGTAGGCGGCGAAGGCGCCCAGGGTCACGAAGCCCATGTGCGCGATCGAGGAATAGGCGATCAGCTTCTTCATGTCGCGCTGCGCCAGCGCCACGAAGCCGATGTAGGCGATCGCGACCAGCGACAGCGTGATGACCAGCCAGTCGAGCTCGCGGCTGGCGTCCGGGGCGACCGGCAGGCTGAAGCGCAGGAATCCGTAGCCGCCCATCTTCAGCATGATCGCCGCCAGCACCACCGAGCCGCCGGTCGGCGCCTCGACGTGCGCGTCCGGCAGCCAGGTATGCACCGGCCACATCGGCACCTTGACCGCGAATGCGGCGAAGAACGCCAGGAAGATCAACACCTGCTCGGTAAGCCCGATCGGCAGCCGCTGCATGGCCGCGATCTCGTAGCTGCCGCCCTCGAGGTAAAGCCAGATCAGCGCGACCAGCATCAGCACCGAGCCGAGGAAGGTATAAAGGAAGAACTTGATCGTCGCGTACACCCGCCGGGCCCCGCCCCAGACGCCGATGATCAGGAACATCGGGATCAGCATCGCTTCCCAGAACACGTAGAACAGGAGCGCGTCGGCGGCCGCGAATACGCCGATCATCAGGCCTTCCATCACCAGGAAGGCCGCGAAGTACTGCGCCGGGCGGTTCTCGATCGTGGACCAGGCTGCGACCACCACGAGCGGCGTCGTGAACGCGGTCAGTACGATGAGCGGAAGCGAGATGCCGTCGATGCCAAGGTAGTACCAGGCATTGAAGACCGCGATCCAGGGCCGCACCTCAGGGAACTGCAGCGCGGGAGTCGTGACGTCGAAGCCCGACCACAGCGGCACGCAGAGCGCGAGCGTCGCGAGCGAAGCCGCGAGCGAGACCCATCGTCCCGCGGCGATGCGCCGGTCGCCGAGCACGAGCACGGCGAAGCCCGCCGCGATCGGCAGCCACACCAGCCAGCTCAGGAGGTTCGCGGGCGCCGCCACTCAGGCGCTCCAGAGCAGCCAGCCAAGCAGCAGCGACAGGCCGATGATCATCGCGAAGGCGTAGTGGTACAGGTAGCCCGACTGTACCTGGCGCACGACGGCGCTCAATGCGCCCACCGCACGCGCGGTGCCGTTGACGAGCCAACCGTCGATTGCCGTCTCGTCGCCGCGCCGCCACAGGCCGGTGCCGAAGTTGCGCACGCCGCCCGCGATCACGTTTTCGTAGAACCAGTCGACGTAGTACTTGTTGGCGAGCAGGCGGTACAGGCGCGCGAAGCGCGCGGCGAGGACGCCGGGCAGTTCCGGTCGGTGCAGGTACAGGTACCAGGCCGTGACGATGCCTGCCGCCATCAGCCAGAGCGCCGGCGTCCCGAGCGCGTGCAGTACGAAGCCCGCGGACCCGTGGAACTCCGCACCGAGCTCGGCGATCGGCCCGTCCGGCGCCTGCGCGATCGCGCCGTCGAAGAAACCGCCGAACATGACCGGCCCGACCGTGAGCCACCCGACCGCGATCGACGGTATGGCGAGCGCGATCAGCGGGAGTGTCACGACCAACGGACTTTCATGCAGGTGTTCGCGCGTATGTTCGTCCATGCGCTCGCGGCCGTGGAACGTCATGAACACGAGGCGGAAGCTGTACAAGGCGGTCACGAACACGCCAACCAGGATGCATGCGTACGCGTATTCGGAGCCCTGGGTGTCGCTCGCCTTCACCGCCTCGATGATGATGTCCTTCGAGAAAAAGCCCGACAGTCCCGGGAAGCCGATCAGCGCGAGCGTGCCGATCAGGCAGGTCCAGTAGGTGACCGGCATGTAACGCTTCAGGCCGCCCATGCGCCGCATGTCCTGTTCGTGGTGCATGGCGATGATCACCGAGCCCGCCGCCAGGAACAGCAGCGCCTTGAAGAAGGCGTGCGTCATCAGGTGGAAGATGCCGGCGCCATAGGCGCCCGCCCCGAGCGCCGCCGTCATGTAGCCGAGCTGCGACAGCGTGGAGTACGCGACCACGCGCTTGATGTCGTTGTTGACGAGCCCGAGCAGCCCCATGAACAGCGCCGTGGTCGCGCCGATCACGACGATGAAATGCAGCGCGTCCGGCGACATCTGGAACAGCGGCGACATGCGCGCCACCATGAATATGCCGGCCGTCACCATGGTGGCGGCATGGATCAGCGCCGAGATCGGAGTCGGGCCTTCCATCGAGTCGGGCAACCACACGTGCAGGGGCACCTGCGCGGACTTGCCCATGGCGCCCAGGAACAGCGCGACGCAGATGACCGTGATGACCTTGGACGGCTCGCCCGGCGTCAGGTAGAGGTCGTGGCCGATCGCCTGATGGATGCGGGCGAAAACCTCCTGGTAGTCGAGGCTCCCCATGTACGCGACGATCACCGCGATGCCGACGATGAAGCCGAAGTCGCCGATGCGGTTGACGATGAACGCCTTCAGGTTGGCGAAGATCGCGGTAGGCCGCTTGTACCAGAAGCCGATCAGCAGATAGGACACGAGCCCGACCGCTTCCCAGCCGAAGAACAGCTGCAGGAAGTTGTTGGACATCACGAGCATCAGCATCGAGAACGTGAACAGCGAGATGTAGGCGAAGAAGCGCTGGTAGCCGGGATCGTCATGCATGTAGCCGATCGTGTAGACGTGCACGGCCAGCGAGACGAAGGTCACGACCGTCATCATCAGCGCCGACAGCTTGTCGATCAGGAAGCCCATTTCCATGTGCAGGCCGTCGCTGACGCCCCAGGTGTAGACGCCCTCGTTCCAGACCGGAGCGCCGTCGAGCATCTGCTTCAGCACCCAGGCCGAGGCCGCGAACGAGACGGCGACGCCCAGCGTGCAGAGCCAATGCGCGCCGCTGCGGCCGATGAAGTGACCGCCCAGCCCGGCGACCACGGCGGCCGCGAGTGGCGCCAGCACGATCAGAAGGCACAATCCGCCGAAGTCCACGGTCAGCCTTTCATGGCGTCGAGTTCCTCGACGTTGATGCTACGGCGCTGACGGAACAGCACGACCAGGATGGCGAGCCCGATGGCGGCCTCGGCGGCCGCGACCGTCAGGATGAAGAACACGAACACCTGCCCGTCGAGGATGCCAAGAAAGCGCGAGAACGCGACGAAATTGAAGTTGACCGCGAGCAGCATCAGTTCGATGCACATCAGAAGCAGAATCACGTTCTTGCGGTTGATGAACACGCCCGCGACCGCGATCGCGAACAGGACGCCGGCCAGCAGCAGGTAATGCCCGAGCCCGATCATTTTCGGCGCTCCACCGGAATGCGGACCAGGCGCACCCGGTCCTTCGGCCGCACCGCGACCTGGCGGGCAATGTCCTGCACCTTGATCCCGGCGCGCTGGCGCATGGTGAGCGAGATGGCGGCGACGATCGCAATCAAGAGCACGACGGCCGCGAGCTGGAACGGCCAGAAGTACTCGGTATAGAGCACGGCGCCGATCTCGGCCGTGTTGCTGTGATCCGGCGGCAGCGGGGCGGTCGACCCGGGCAGGTCGATGCCGAGCCGCCGGACCCAGAGCACGTACCAGAGCTCGACCACCACGATGAGCGCGATCAATGCGCCGAGCGGCGCGTTCCGCACGAAGCCTTCGCGCAGCTCCTCGAGATTGACGTCGAGCATCATGACGACGAACAGGAACAGCACCATGACGGCGCCGACATAGACGAGCACCAGCACGATCGCCAGGAACTCGGCCTCGATCAGGAGCCAGAGCACCGCGGCATTGAAGAAGCAGAGGACCAGGAACAGGACCGAATGGACGGGGTTGCGCGCCAGGATCACGCCGAGCGCGGCGCCCGTGAGCACCGCCGCGAAGGACCAGAACAGGATCTCGACCAGCATGGTTCAGCGATAGCGCGCGTCGGCGGCCTTGTCGGCCGCGATCATCGCCTCGTACTTGTCGCCGACCGCGAGCAGTTTGTCCTTGGTCATGATGTTGTCGCCGCGGTTCTCCATGTGGTACTCGTGGATGCGGGTTTCGACGATGGCGTCCACGGGGCAGGCCTCCTCGCAAAAGCCGCAGTAGATGCACTTGAACAGGTCGATGTCGTAGCGCGTCGTGCGGCGGGTGCCGTCCGGGCCCACGTCGGACTCGATCGTGATCGCCAGCGCCGGGCACACGGCCTCGCACAGCTTGCAGGCGATGCAGCGCTCCTGGCCGTTCGGGTAGCGCCTGAGCGCATGCAGACCGCGAAAGCGCGGCGATTGCGGCGTCTTCTCTTCCGGGTAATGCACCGTGACCTTGCGGCGGAACAGGTTCCGCAGCGTCACCGACAGCCCGACGATGAGCTCGGACATCAGGAAGGTGCGCGCCAGTGAACGCAACTTGCTCATGCCGGCTTCACCGCGCCCATGGCCCGACGCCGAGCCAGGCGAGCGCGCCCTCGACCGCGATCCAGACCAGCGTCACCGGGATCAGCACCTTCCAGCCTAGGCGCATGATCTGGTCGTAGCGGTAGCGCGGGAAGGTCGCACGCACCCACAGGAAGATGAAGAGGAACAGGCAGGTCTTTAGGAACAGCCAGTAGAAGCCGCCCTGCGCCAGCCACGCGCCTTCCGGCAGGAGGCCCTGGAACGGGGACAGCCAGCCGCCCAGGAACAGCACCGCGGTCAGCGCCGAGATCAGGATCATGTTGGCGTACTCGGGCAGCGCGAACAGCGTCGCAAAGGCCGCGCCCGAGTACTCGACGTGATAGCCCGCGACGATCTCCGATTCGCCCTCGGCCACGTCGAAGGGCGCGCGATTGGTCTCCGCGAGCCCCGAGACGAAATAGACGACGAACAGCGGGAACAGCCACAGCCAGTTCCAGTGCGCGACGCCCCCGTCCTGCATGCGCACGATCTCGCCGAGATTCAGGCTGCGCGCCGCCATCAGCACGCCGACCAGCGCGAAACCCATCGCGATCTCGTAGGCGACCATCTGCGCCGCCGAGCGCATCGCGCCGAGGAAGGCGTACTTCGAGTTGCTGGCCCAGCCCGCCAGGATGATCCCGTAGATCCCGAGCGAGGTGAGCGCCAGCACGTAGAGTAGCCCGGCATCGATGTCGGCCAGGACGAACTCGGGCGAAAACGGCATCACGGCCCAGGTCGCGAGCGCGGGCACCAGCACGATGAGCGGCGCGAGCAGGAACAGGAATCGCGATGAGCGGTCGGGAACGATGATCTCCTTCAACAGAAGCTTGATCACGTCCGCAAACGGCTGGGCGATGCCGCGGAAGATGCGCAGGCCGAAAAAGGTCACGCGGTTCGGGCCGAGGCGCAGCTGCATCCAGCCGATGACCTTGCGCTCGGCGAGCGTCAGCAGTGCGACGGCGAGCACCACCGACAGCATGACCGCGACGACCTGCGCGGTGACCTGCAGGAATCCCGGGGTCGCGTCCCAGACCCCGACGATCCATTGCCATCGTTCGACGAACCATTGCATGGCGCAGCCTCAGCCGCCGCCCGCGGCCTGACCGGCCGCGCGGGTCTGCTGCAGCGGCGCCGAGCGGCGCACGACCGCATCGACGGCGTAGATCGGAACCTCGAAGCTGGTGCCGCCTCCTGCCTCCTGTTCCGGCATCGCGACCGGGCGCCCGTCGTACGCGACGCCGGTCGCCGCCGCGCGCACCTCGGCCAGCACCTCGGTGGAGCTCTCCTGTGCGAATCCTTCGAGCCCGAGCAGATTGCCGAGCACGCGCAGGATCTTCCAGCCGGGTCGCGCCTCGCCGACCGGCTGGGCGCAGCCGCGAAAGTCCTGCCAGCGCCCTTCGAGGTTGACGTAGGTGCCGGAAGTCTCGGCAAAGGTTCCCATCGGCAGCAGGATGCGCGCGGAATCCATCAGATCCGGGTCGGCGTAGGGCGTGATCGCGACCAGGCGCGGGCAGGCGGCGACGCGCGCCGCGGCGCCCGCCAGCCCGATGTCGTGCCGCGGCTCGATGCCGCCGAACAGCACGCAGGCGGCGAGCGGCTCGGCCAGCATGGCTGCCAGATCCCGGCCCGGCGGGTCCGCCGCTTTGCCGCCCGGCAGGCGGTGCGGTAGCACGCCCGCGAGCGCGAGACCCGCGGCATTGCCGCCGTCCGGCAGGTAGCCGAGCGTGGCGCCGGTCGCCGCCGCGAGCCGCGCGGCCGCCGCACGCAGCGCCGCGTAACGAGAATGACGCATTGCGACGCCACCGAGCACGATGGCGGCGCGGCCGGTCGCGAGCGAATCGCGCACCGCCTTCTGCGGGGCGCCGAGCCGCTTGCCGGCCGCGAGCGCCGCGAGCTCGGCGGGCAGCGCGGCCGCGGGCGACGCAATCGCGGCATGCACGGGAAAATGACTCTGGGGCGCTGCGGTCGACAGAAAGCTGACCTGGCAGCCGGCCAGCGCCGCCTTGCGCAGGCGATGCGCGATGATCGGAGCCTCCGCGCGCGGGTGGCAGCCGGCGAGCAGGATGGCCGAGCGCGTCTCGATGTCGGCCAGCGCGAAGCCGAGCCCGGGGAAGGCCGGGTCGTGCTGCTGGCCCGAAAAATCAGTCTGGCGCAGGCGCGAGTCCAGGTCCCCGCATCCGAGGCCGCGCGCGAGGCGCTGCAGCAGGAAACCCTCCTCGGTCGTCGCGCCGGGCGCGGCCAGGAAGCCTACTCGCGCTTCGCCATTGCCTTGCGTGGCCGCGCGCAACAGCTCGGCAGTGGCCGCGAGAGCGGCTTCCCAGCCGACTTCGCGCCACTGGCCCTCGACGCGCATCATCGGCGCGCGCAGCCGGTCGGCGGCGTAGATGCCCTCGTAGGAGAAGCGGTCGCGGTCGGCGATCCAGGTCTCGTTCACGTCCTCGTTCGGGCGCGGTACCACGCGCATGAGCCGGCCGCGCAGCACGTGCCCATACAGGTTGGTGCCCGCCGGGTCGTGCGGCGAGACCAGCGCGTGCTCGGTCATCTCCCAGGAACGAGCGCGGTGACGGAACGGCTTGGAGTTGAGCGCGCCGACCGGGCATAGGTCGATCACGTTGCCCGAAAGCTCGTGATCGACGCTCTTCTCGATCCAGGTGCCGATTTCCATCCACTCGCCGCGGCCGGTGGCACCCAGCTCCTGGATGCCGGCAATCTCGGCCGTAAAGCGCACACAGCGCGTGCAATGGATGCAGCGCGTCATGTCGGTCGAAATCAGCGGGCCGAGGTTGATGTCCTTCACCACGCGCTTGCGCTCGTCGAAGCGCGAGCTCGAGCCACCGAACCCGAGTGCCAGGTCCTGCAACTCGCACTCCCCGCCCTGGTCGCAGATCGGGCAGTCGAGCGGGTGGTTGATCAGCAGGAATTCCATCGTGGCCTTCTGGGCCGCGCGCGCGCGGGCCGAGCGCGTGTAGACCTTCATGCCCTCGGCCACGGGCGTGGCGCAGGCCGGCATCGGCTTCGGAGCCTTCTCGATCTCGACCAGGCACATACGGCAGTTGGCGGCGATCGACAGCTTCTCGTGATAACAAAAGCGCGGCACGTAGATGCCGGCCGCGTCCGTCACCTGGATGACCATCTCGCCCTTCTTCGCCTTGAGCGGGCGGCCGTCGATCTCGACGTCGAGCAGCTCTTCGCTCATGCGACGGCCTGTGCCGGTGCGTCGACGATGCTGCGGCCCCCGTTCCGGACCATGTACTCGAATTCGTGGCGGAAGTGCTTCAGGAAGCTCTGCACCGGCCATGCGGCGGCGTCGCCGAGCGCGCAGATCGTGTGGCCCTCGATCTGGTTGGCGACCTGCACCAGCAGGTCGAGGTCGGCCATGCGCCCCTCGCCCGCGAGAATTCGCAACAGCATGCGCGTGAGCCAGCCGGTGCCCTCGCGGCAGGGCGTGCACTGGCCGCAGGACTCGGCCATGTAGAAGCGCGAAATGCGCTCCAGCACCCGCACCATGCAGGTGGTGTCGTCCATCACGATCACGGCCGCGGAACCGACCGCGCTCCCCGCCTTGCGCAGGGAATCGAAGTCCATCGTGCATTCCATGATCAGCGCCGCCGGCAGCACCGGCACCGAGGAGCCGCCCGGTATCACCGCCTTGAGCCGGCGGCCCCCGCGCATGCCGCCGCTGATCTCGAGCAGCTCGCGGAACGGGATCCCCATCGGCAGCTCGTAGTTGCCGGGCCTTGCGACGTGGCCCGACACCGAGAAGATCGCGGTGCCGCCGGAGTTCGGCACCCCGAGCTCTGCGAACCACTTGGCGCCGCGACGCAGGATCGCGGGCACCGCGGCGAAGCTCTGCGTGTTGTTGATCGTGGTCGGCCGGCCATACAGCCCGAAGTTCGCCGGGAACGGCGGCTTGAAGCGCGGCTTGCCAGGCTTGCCTTCGAGCGACTCGAGGAGCGCCGTTTCTTCGCCGCAGATATAGGCGCCGGCGCCGGCCACGGCGTGCAGTTCGAAGTCCACGCCCGAGCCCAGGAGGTTCCGGCCGAGCAGCCCCGCGGCATAGGCCTCCGCGAGCGCCGCCTCGAAGCGCGGCAACGGCTCGGCCAGGAATTCGCCCCGTATATAGTTGTATCCGACCGTCGCCCCCATGGCGTAGCCGCCGATCGCCATGCCCTCGATGATCGCGTGCGGGTTGTAGCGCAGGATGTCGCGATCGTGGCAGGTGCCGGGCTCGCTCTCGTCCGAGTTGCAGATCACGTACTTCTGGCCCGGGCCGTTGCGCGGCATGAAGCTCCACTTGACGCCGGTCGGGAATCCGGCGCCGCCGCGGCCCTTCAGGCCCGAGGCCTTCACCTCCTCGATGATCGCCTCGCGCGGCGTCTGCTCGCGCAAAATCTTTTCCCAGGCCTGGTAGCCGCCGAACTTCCGGTACACGGCGAGCGTCCAGCTCTCCGCGTGCGCCAGCGGCTCGAACACCACCTGGTTCATCGCGCGCGCCATCGTCATGCCAGCGAATCCAGCGCCTGGATCGCCGTTTCCGGCGTCAGGTTCTCGTGGTACACGTGGTCCACCATCATCATCGGCGCGTTGTTGCAGGCGGCGAGGCATTCCTCCTCGCGCTTTAGGTAGAACTTCCCGTCCGGCGTGCTCTCGCCGGTGCGGATGCCGAGGTGCTTTTCCACCGCTTCGACGATGCGGTCCGCGCCGCACAGCATGCAACTGATGTTGGTGCAGACCGAGACGTGCACGCGGCCGGCGGGTTTCGTCTCGAACATCGAGTAGAAGCTCGCGACCTCGTATACCTGGATCGGCGGCAGGCCGAGGTACTCGGCGACCGAGTCCATCAGCGCCGTCGTGAGCCAGCCGTGATTCTGGTGCTGCGCGGCGCGCAGCGCCGCGAGCACGGCCGAGCGCCGCCGGTCGGCCGGGAACTTCGCCAGCCAGCGGTCGATCTCGCGGCGGGTCTCTTCCGACAGCGCGCCCTGCCCTGCCGCGCTCACCGGTCGATCTCCCCGAACACGATGTCCATCGTGCCGATCATCGCGACCACGTCCGCGAGCAGGTGACCGCGCACCAGCTCGTCCATGGCGGCCAGGTGCGCGAAGCCGGGTGCCCGGCACTTCACGCGATACGGCTTGTTGGCGCCGTCGGAGACCAGCCACACGCCGAACTCGCCCTTGGGCGCCTCAACGGCGGCGTAGACCTCACCCTCCGGCACGCAGTAGCCCTCGGTATAGAGCTTGAAGTGATGGATCAGCGATTCCATGTCGTCCTTCATCTCGCCGCGAGCCGGTGGCGTCACCTTGTGGTCGTCCAGCATGACCGGCCCCGGATTGGCCGCGAGCCAGTCGACGCACTGGCGGATGATCCGGTTCGACTGCCGCAGCTCCTCGACCCGGCACAGGTAGCGGTCGTAGCAGTCGCCGTTGACGCCGACCGGTACTTCGAATTCCACCTGGTCGTAAGCGGCGTAGGGCTGCTTCCGGCGCAGGTCCCACTCCACGCCCGAGCCGCGCAGCATCGGGCCGGTGAAGCCGAGTTGCAGGGCGCGCTCCGGCGACACGACGCCGATGTTGACCGTGCGCTGCTTCCAGATTCGATTTTCGGTCAGGAGCGTCTCGTACTCGTCGATGCACTTCGGGTAGCGCTCGGTGAAGTCGCGGATGAAGTCGAGCATCGTGCCGGAGCGCGCTTCGTTCCTGCGCTTCGCATCGCGCTCGCTGCGGTAGCGCGAAGGCTTGTATGTCGGCATGGTGTCCGGAAGGTCACGGTACACGCCGCCCGGGCGGTAGTAGGTCGCGTGCATGCGCGTGCCCGAGACCGCCTCGTAGCAGTCCATCAGGTCCTCGCGGTCGCGGAAGGCGTACAGGAACACGGTCATCGCGCCGATGTCGAGACCGTGCGAACCGAGCCACATCAGGTGATTCAGGATCCGCGTCATCTCGTCGAACATCGTGCGGATCCACTGCGCTCGAGGCGGCGCTTCGATGCCGAGCAGCTTCTCGATCGCGCGCACGTAGGCGTGCTCGTTGCACATCATCGACACGTAGTCGAGCCGGTCCATGTATCCGATCGAGTGGTTGAAGGGCTTGGACTCGGCCAGTTTTTCGGTCGCACGGTGCAGCAGCCCGATGTGCGGGTCGGCCTTCCGGATCACCTCGCCTTCCATCTCCAGCACCAGGCGCAGCACGCCGTGCGCCGCCGGGTGCTGCGGCCCGAAATTCAGCGTGAAGTTCTGGAACTCAGCCACCGGCCGTCTCCGGCGGGCCCGCCTTGCGAATCACCTTCGGCACCAAGGTGCGCGGCTCGATGCTGACCGGCTCGTACACGACGCGGCCCTTCGCCGGGTCGTAGCGCACTTCCACGCGGCCCGAGAGCGGGAAGTCCTTGCGGAACGGGTGGCCGATGAAGCCGTAGTCGGTGAGCAGCCGGCGCAGGTCCGGGTGGCCGCGGAACAGGATGCCGTAGAGGTCGAAGGCCTCGCGTTCGTACCAGTCGGCCGCGGCCCAGATGCCGGTCACCGAGTCGACGATGGGCGGCTCGCCCGCGGCACAGCGGCAGCGCAGGCGCAGGCGCAGGTTGCGCGACACCGACAGCAGGTGATAGGCGACCGCGAAGCGCGGTCCTTCCGCCGCGCTGCCGGCGCCGCGCTCCACGCCTCGGCTGAAGCCGGTCGCGGTCGCCGATTCGGTCGCCCATTCCGAGCGGCCGTAGTCCAGGTAATCGATGCCCGCGAGATCAATGAGCTGCTCGAAGGCGAACTCGGGCTCGTCACGCAGCGCCAGGCAGACTTCCAGCAGGTCGGCGGGCGGCACCTCGACCGTCAGCTCTTCCGGCAGCGAGACCGCGCGCCGCGCGCGCTCTCCGAACCGGGAACCGATGGCGGCCGCCGTTGCCTCGAGGCGGCTCATGCGGACCCGCGCGCAATCGTGCTGGTGCGGCGGATCTTGTCCTGCAGCTGGAGGATGCCGTAAACCAGCGCCTCTGCGGTCGGCGGGCAGCCCGGCACGTAGACGTCCACCGGAACGATGCGGTCGCAGCCGCGCACGACGGAATAGGAATAGTGGTAGTAGCCGCCACCGTTGGCGCAGGAGCCCATCGAAATCACCCAGCGCGGCTCCGGCATCTGGTCATAGACCTTGCGCAGCGCGGGAGCCATCTTGTTGACCAGCGTGCCCGCGACGATCATGACGTCGGACTGGCGCGGGCTGCCGCGGAACACGACGCCGAAGCGGTCGAGGTCGTAGCGCGAGGCGCCCGCGTGCATCATCTCGACTGCGCAGCAGGCGAGCCCGAAAGTCATCGGCCACATCGAGCCGGTGCGCGCCCAGTTCATCAGCGCATCCACCGTGGTGGTCATGAACCCGCGGCTCTGGAGCACCGGGGCCTCGGCGCTCAGTCCCATTCCAGCGCCCCTTTCTTCCACTCGTAGATGAAGCCGATCACGAGTACCGCGAGGAACACCGCCATCGAGACCAGCCCGAAGCCGCCGATCGCGTCGAGCGACACGGCCCAGGGAAAGAGGAACGCGATCTCGAGGTCGAAGATGATGAACAGGATCGCGACCAGGTAGTAGCGCACGTCGAACTTCATGCGCGTGTCCTCGAAGGCCTCGAAGCCGCATTCGTAGGGCGAGGTCTTCTCGGGATCGGGCCGGCGCGGTCCGAGCACCCAGCCGAGCGCCAGCAGCACCACGCCGAAGCCGCCGGCGACGGCCAGGAAAATCAGCACCGGCAGGTAGTTCTCGAGCAATGTCGCGACCGTCGCGGAAGCGGGAAGTGCCGCGCAAACCCGCTGCATTGTAACCGTCCACGGGGGTCCGTTGGGACCCCCGCGCGCTCGATCGCCCGACTGCAATGGTGCCGACGGTGGGACTCGAACCCACACAGGTTGCCCCACTAACCCCTCAAGCTAGCGCGTCTACCAATTCCGCCACGTCGGCAAAGAAAATCTGCGCGCGCCGCTCATTCCTGCGCGGGCGCGGGTGGCTCGGCCGGCGGCTCCGCGGCCGGCGTCGTCGACGGCGGCAGCGTCGGCAGCGTGTCCGCGCCGATGCTCTCGTCCGGTACCGGCACCGTCGCCTCGGGTGCGGGCGCCCGGGCCTGCGGTCGCGTCGCGAACCAGGCGAGCGACAGGCTGGTCATGAAAAAGAGCGTCGCCAGCACCGCGGTCAGCTTCGAGAAGAAGGTTGCCGAGCCGCGCGCGCCGAATACCGTCCCGGATGCGCCCGCGCCGAAGCCCGCCCCGGCATCGGCGCCCTTGCCCCGCTGCAGCAGGACCAGTGCGACGATCGCGAAGCACAGCAAGCCGTGCACGAAGACGATGACGTTCTGCAGCATGCCGTTCCACCCGCCTGGCGCGCCGCTTCAGCTCTCGGCCGAGCGGCAGATCGCCGTGAATTCATCGGCCTTCAGCGATGCGCCGCCGATCAGGCCACCGTCCACGTCGGGCATCGTGAACAGCGCAAGGGCGTTGTCCGCCTTGACGCTGCCCCCGTAAAGCACCCGAAGGGAAGCGGCGATTCTAGCATCCTTTTCCGCGATCCGGACCCGGATCAGTGCGTGGACTTCCTGTGCCTGTCCGGGGGCGGCCGTGCGCCCGGTGCCGATCGCCCAGACCGGCTCGTAAGCGACCACGGCCGCCGAGAAAGCGGCGGGGCCGGCTTCGCCGAGCACGGCGTCCAGCTGGCGCAGGACCACCGCACGCGTGGCGCCTGCGTCGCGTTCGGCGAGCGTCTCGCCGACGCAGAGGATCGGCACCAGGCCGTGACGCTGCGCGGCGCGGAACTTGCTGCACACCAGCGCGTCGTCCTCGCCATACCGCGCCCGCCGCTCGGAGTGGCCGACGATCGCGTAGCGGCATCCGAGATCGGCGAGCATCGAGGCGGAGATCTCGCCGGTGTGCGCGCCCGGCTCCTCGGCACAGACGTCCTGGGCGCCGAGTACGACGCGGCTGCCGGCCAGCTGGCGGCCGACCTCGGCGAGGTGCACGAACGGCGGGCACACCGCGACTTCGGCGGCGCCCGCGCCGACGCCGCGCGTCAGCAGGCCGCCCACCAGGCGCTCGGCCTCGGCGCGGCTGCCGTGCATCTTCCAGTTGCCGGCGACCAGCGGCCGGCGCAGCTTGGGATTCATGCGGCCGGTGCCGCGGCGCTCACGGCCTGCGCAATGGCGGCGGCATGACGCGAGACGGCTTCCGCATCCTCGCCCTCGACCATGACGCGGATCACGGGCTCGGTGCCCGAGGCGCGCAGTACCACGCGCCCGCGCTCCCCGAGCGAACGCTCGACCTCGGCCACCGCCGCCACCACGCGCGCGTCGGCGTTGGCGTCGAAACGGCGGGCGACGCGCACGTTGACGAGCTTTTGCGGATAGTGGCGCATGCCGGCCGTCAGTCCGGACAGCGATTGGCCGGTCGCCTTCATCACCGCCAGCACCTGGAGCGCGGCCACCAGACCGTCGCCGGTGGTCATCTTGTCCAGGCACAGCAGGTGGCCGGAGGTCTCGCCGCCCAGGATGCCGTTGTGATCGCGCAGCATCTGCAACACATGGCGGTCGCCGACCGCCGCGCGCAAGAACGGCACGCCGAGATCGCGCAACGCGACTTCGAGGCCCAGGTTGCTCATGACCGTGCCGACCACGGGCCCGCGCAGATCGCCGGCCACCAGGCGCGACTTCGCCAGCAGGTACAGCAGCTGGTCGCCGTCCACGATGGCGCCCAGTTCATCGACCATCACCACGCGGTCGCCGTCGCCATCGAGGGCGATGCCGGCGGCCGCGCGCACGCCCGCGACCGTCAGCCTGAGCAGCGCCAGGTCCATGGAGCCGCAGCCCTCGTTGATGTTGCGCCCATTCGGCGAACAGCCGATCGGCACGATGTCGGCGCCGAGGTCGGCCAGCACGCGCGGCGCCACCTTGTAGGCGGCGCCGTTCGCGCAGTCGATCACGAGCTTCATGCCGTCGAGGCGCATGCCCGCGGCCAGGGTCGAGGCGCAGAAATCCTGGTACAGCACGCGGTCGCGGTCCACGCGCGTCGCACGCCCGAGCCTGGCGGATTCGCGCGTCAGCGCCGGTTCGTCCAAATGCGATTCGATCGCTTCCTCGAGCTCGTCCGCGAGCTTGCCGCCGCCGCGGTCGAAGAACTTGATGCCGTTGTCGTCGAAACGGTTGTGCGAGGCGCTGATCACGGCGCCGAAGTCGCAGCCGAGGCGCTGCACCATGTAGGCGATGCCGGGCGTGGGCAGCGGACCGACCATCAGCACGTTGACGCCCGCGGCGACGAAGCCGGCCTCGAGCGCGGCTTCGAACATGTATCCCGAGAGCCGCGTGTCCTTGCCGACCAGGACGCGGCCGCCTTCCGGCGCCAGCACGCGCGCCGCCGCGCCCGCGAGCCGCAATGCGAACTCCACCGTCATCGGGTGCGAGCCCACTCGACCGCGCACGCCATCGGTGCCGAAGTAACGCCTGCCCATTCCTCCTTACCCCTGTGCGGCCGCTGCCGCGATCCTGAGTGCGTCCACGGTCGGCGCCACGTCGTGCGCGCGCACGATGCGCGCGCCGCGCGCGGCCGCCAGCACCGCGAGCGCGAGGCTGCCGGCGAGCCGGTCCGCGGTCGCGCGCCCGGTCAGCTGAGCGATCAGGCTCTTGCGCGACAGCCCGACCAGCACCGGCTGCCCGTCCGCGGCGAGCGCGGGCAACGCCAGCAACAGCGCCAGATTATGCGCGAGGGTCTTGCCGAAGCCGAATCCGGGATCCACGACGATCCGCTCCCGTGCGATGCCTGCCGCCAGGCAATGGGCGACGCGCGCGCGGAGGTATGCCCGCACCTCGGCGACGACGTCGTCGTAATCGGGCGCCTGCTGCATCGTGCCCGGCTCGCCCTGCATGTGCATCAGGCAGACGGCGGCGTCCGATTCCGCCAGCGCCTCGACCGCCCCGGGCGCGGCGAGCGCCGCCACGTCGTTCACCATCGCGGCGCCCGCGGCAATTGCACGGCGCATCACGGCGGGCTTGCGGGTATCCACCGACACCGGCACCGACAGTTCCGCGGCGAGCCGCTCGACCACCGGGATCACGCGCCGCAGTTCCTCGACCTCGTCCACGGACGCGGCTCCGGGGCGCGTGGACTCCCCGCCCACGTCTATGATCGCGGCGCCCTCCGCGGCCATCTGGCGCGCGCGCTCGAGCGCGCGCGGCAGCTCGAAGTGGCGGCCGCCGTCGGAGAACGAATCCGGGGTTACGTTGAGGATGCCCATGACGAGCGGCATATCGAACGCCAAGCGGTGACGGCCGCAATGCAACGCGGCCGTTGTCGTCATCGGACTGCGATCCCGCGCCGCCGTGGCTGGCATGGCGCCCGTCGCCGCGGCCGCTTCAGGTCTGGCTGGCCGGCGGGCCGATGACCGGCTCGGGCTTCCGGGCGCCCGGGGCGACCGCCGGGGTGCCCGGATCCTCCCAGTCGGCCGGCGGCCGCGGCTCGCGCCCGGCCATGATGTCCTTGAGCTGCTCCTCGTCGATGGTTTCGTACTTGATCAGCGCGGCGGCCATCGTGTCGAGCTTGTCGCGTTTCTCGGCCAGGATCCGGCGCGCCAGGGCGTAGGACTCGTCGATGATGCGACGGATCTCCTCGTCGATGACGTGCGCCGTCACGTCGGACACCTGCTTGTGCTGGGTCACGCTGCGGCCCAGGAATACCTCGCCCGCGTCCTCCATATAGGAGAGCGGGCCCAGACGCGCCGACAGGCCCCATTTCGTGACCATGTTGCGTGCCAGGCTGGTGGCGCGTTCGATGTCGTTCGACGCGCCGGTCGTCACCGATTCCGGCCCGAAGCGCAGCTCCTCGGCGATGCGTCCGCCGAACAGGCTGGCGATCTGGCTCTCGAGGCGCCGCTTGCTGTAGCTGTAGCGATCCTCCTCGGGCAGGAACATCGTCACGCCGAGCGCGCGACCGCGCGGGATGATGGTCACCTTGTAGACGGGATCGTGCTCCGGAAGGCTCATGCCGACAATGGCGTGCCCCGCCTCGTGGTAGGCGGTGTTCAGCTTCTCCTGCTCGCTCATCACCATCGAGCGCCGCTCGGTGCCCATCATGATCTTGTCCTTGGCGCGCTCGAACTCGTCCATCGTGACCAGGCGTTTGTTGGCGCGCGCTGCGAACAGCGCCGCCTCGTTGACCAGGTTCATCAGGTCGGCGCCCGAGAAGCCCGGGGTGCCGCGCGCGATCAGCGACGGCTTGACGTCCTCCGCGACCGGCACCTTGCGCATGTGGACCTTCAGGATCTGCTCGCGTCCGCGTACGTCGGGCAACGGCACCACCACCTGGCGATCGAAGCGGCCCGGACGCAGCAGCGCGGGATCGAGCACGTCGGGGCGGTTGGTCGCGGCGATTACGATCACGCCCTCGTTGCCCTCGAAGCCGTCCATCTCGACCAGCAGCTGGTTGAGCGTCTGCTCGCGCTCGTCGTGGCCGCCGCCGAGGCCGGCACCGCGGTGACGGCCGACCGCATCGATTTCGTCGATAAACACGATGCAGGGCGCGTGCTTCTTGGCCTGCTCGAACATGTCGCGCACGCGCGATGCACCCACGCCGACGAACATTTCGACGAAGTCGGAGCCCGAGATCGTGAAGAACGGCACCTTGGCCTCGCCCGCGATCGCCCGCGCGAGCAATGTCTTGCCGGTGCCCGGCGAGCCCACCATGAGCACGCCCTTCGGGATCTTGCCGCCGAGTTTCTGGAACTTGGACGGATCCTTGAGGAAGTCGACGATTTCGGCGACTTCCTCCTTGGCCTCGTCGACTCCCGCGACGTCGGCGAAGGTCACCGTGACCTGGTCCTCCGATAGCAGGCGCGCGCGGCTCTTGCCGAAGGACATCGCGCCGCGCCCGCCCGCGCCGCCCTGCATCTGGCGCATGAAGTAGATCCACACGCCGATCAGCAGCAGGATCGGGAACGAGGAGACGAACAGCTGCAGCAGGAAGGACTGGCGCTCCGGCGGTGCCGCGTCGAAAGCGATTTTCTGCCGGTCGAGCAGCCCGATCAGCCCGGAATTGTCGGTCTCCGGGTTCTGCACCACGTACTGGCCGCCGCCGGCGCGCTCGCCGACGATGGTGTCCCCCCTGAAGGTGGCGCTCTTGACGCCGCCATTGCGGACCTCCGCCAGGAACTGCGAGTACATCATCGGCTCGGGCGCGCTTGCGCGCTGGCCGAAGTTGGAGAAGACCGCGAGCAGCACGATCGCGATCACCACCCACAGCACGATGTTCCTGGTCAGATCGTTCAAGCCGGCTCCTCTGGGCCCCGGATCTGCCGCCCCTTCCCTTCCTGGGACCGCGGCGGCGAGGCAGCGTTTTACCTTACACCGGAAGGGGTTTCCTGGCCACCAAGTAGGTCTCGGAACTGCGCTGGCGCGAGGCTTCCGGCTTGCGCATCCGCACCGTCTCGAAGCGCCGGCGCGCATCCTTCAGGAGCTCCGGAAACCCGGCGCCCTGGAACACCTTCATCACCAGCACGCCCGCGGGCCCGAGCACACGATGCGCAAACTCGAGCGCGAGCGCCTCGAGTTCGGCCGCTCGCGCCTGGTCCACGACATCCACCCCGCTGATGTTGGGGGCCATGTCCGAGAGCACAAGGTCCGCGCGCCGGCCGCCGATACGCTCAAGCAGCGCGTCGAGCACCGCGGGCTCCCGGAAGTCACCCTGCAGGATGGTGACCCCTGCGATCGCGTCCATCGGCAGCAGGTCGAGCGCGTACACCTGCCCGCGGCCCGCGAGTTTCCGCGCCGCGAACTGACTCCAGCCGCCGGGCGCCGCGCCCAGATCGACCACCACGGCGCCCGGGAAAATCAGGCGTTCGGCCCGGTCGAGCTCTTCGAGCTTGAATGCGGCGCGGCTGCGGCGGCCTTCCCGCTGCGCGCGCCGTACGTAGGGATCCGAGAAGTGCTCGCGCAGCCAGCGCCCGCTCGACTTGCCGCGCCGGCTCAAGCTGCCCCGGTCCGCGACCCTATAATCGGCGCATGCTCACGGAGCAGCAGAAGAAGCACCTGCGCCGCCTCGGTCATGCGCTGCATCCGCTGGTGCGGCTCGGGCACAAGGGTGTCACGCCCGCGGTCGTCGCCGAGCTCGCGCGGGCGCTCGAAGACCACGAGCTGGTCAAGGTGCGCGCGCGCACCGGCGATCGCGAGGCACGCCACTCGGCCCTGGCTGCGCTCGCCGCGGCGACCGCATCGGAACAGGTCTTCACGATTGGCAACGTAGGGCTATTCTACAAGAAAAACAATAGCTTGAATAAGGTACTGATTCCGGATTCTTGATTCAGACCAGGCGCACGGCGCGCACCTCGTAGGCGTGCGCGCCGGACGGCGTCGCCACCTCCACCTCGTCGCCGGGTGACTTGCCGATCAGGGCGCGCGCGATCGGCGAATGAATCGAAATGAGGCCGCTCCCGACATCGGCCTCTTCGTCGCCGACGATCTGGTAGCGGACTTCCGCCCCGCCGTCCACGGGCGCGAGGTCGACGGTCGCGCCGAACACGACCTTGCCGGTGTCCGGCAGCGCCGCCGGGTCGATGACGTTGGCATGCGCCAGGCGCCGCTCGATCTCCTTGATCCGGCCCTCGATGAAGCCCTGCTGTTCGCGCGCGGCGTGGTACTCGGCATTCTCGGACAGATCGCCGTGCGAGCGCGCGTCCGCGATCGCCCGGATGATCGCCGGACGATCCTCGGTCTTCAGCTTGCGCAGCTCGCCCCGCAGCCGCTCCGCGCCCTTCCGCGTGATCGGCGTCCTCATGTGCTCGCGAATTCCTGGTGCAGGTCCTGCAGCCGGTTGACCTCACGGTCCTCGAGATGGTCGAGCGCATCGCAGGTCGCGTGCGCCGCGGCGATGGTCGTGTAGTAGGTCACTTTGCGCAGCTCGGCTTCGCGGCGGATCGAGCGCGACTCCTGGATCGCGCGCTTGCCCTCGGTCGTGTTCACGATCAGGTCGATCTCCTCGTTCTTGATCATGTCCACGATGTGCGGGCGGCCCTCGCGCACCTTGAGCGCCCGGCGGCAGGGCACACGCGCTTCTTCCAGTGCGCTCGCGGTGCCCGCGGTCGCCACGATCTCGAAGCCGCGCTCGCGCAGCTTGCGGGCGATGGCGATCGCCCCCGGCTTGTCGCGGTCGCGTACCGAAAGCAAGCAGGTGCCGCGGGTCGGCAGGCGCACGCCGCTCGCGGCCTGCGACTTGGCGTAGGCCTCGCCGAAGGTGCGCCCGGTGCCCATGACCTCGCCGGTCGATTTCATCTCCGGGCCGAGGATCGGATCGGCCTCCGGGAACTTGTTGAAGGGGAACACCGCTTCCTTGACCGAGTAGTAGGACGGCACACGCTCTCCGAGGGCGCCCTGCGCCGCCAGCGTCTTGCCCGCCATCACGCGCGCCGCGATCTTGGCGAGCGGCCGTCCGGTCGCCTTGGACACGAACGGCACGGTGCGCGAGGCGCGCGGGTTGACCTCGAGCACGTAGACCACGCCGTTCTGGATCGCGAATTGTACGTTCATCAGACCGACCACGCCGAGCGCCCGCGCCATGCGCCGCGTCTGTTCGCGCAGCTCGTCCTGTACCGCATCGGAAAGGCTTGCAGGCGGCAGCGAGCAGCTCGAGTCTCCCGAGTGGACGCCCGCCTGCTCGACGTGCTCCATGATCCCGCCGATCAGCACGTCGTTGCCGTCGCAGACCGCGTCGACGTCCACCTCGATGGCGAGGTCGAGGAAGCGGTCCAGCAGCACCGGGCTCTCGTTCGACACACGAACCGCCTCGCGCATGTACTGGCGCAGGTCGTCCTCCTCGTACACCACCTCCATCGCGCGCCCGCCGAGCACATAGGATGGCCGCACGATCAGCGGGAAACCGACCTCGTGCGCGAGCTCGATGGCGCGCTCCTCGTCGCGCGCCGTGGCATTCGCCGGCTGGCGCAGCCCGAGCCTGACCAGCAGCTGCTGGAAGCGCTCGCGGTCCTCGGCCACGTCGATCGAGTCGGGGCTGGTGCCGATGATCGGCGCGCCCGCCGCGGCCAGCTGGCGCGCCAGCTTGAGCGGCGTCTGGCCGCCGAACTGCACGATCACGCCCTGCGGCTTCTCGCGGGCGATGATCTCCATCACGTCTTCGAAGGTCAGCGGCTCGAAGTACAGGCGGTCGGAAATGTCGTAGTCGGTCGAGACCGTCTCCGGGTTGCAGTTGACCATGATGGTCTCGAACCCGTCGTCGCGCAGCGCGAGCGCCGCGTGCACGCAGCAGTAGTCGAATTCGATGCCCTGGCCGATGCGGTTCGGTCCGCCGCCCAGGATCATGATCTTGGGCCGGCCGGTCGGCTCGGCCTCGCATTCCAGCTCGTAGGTCGAGTACAGGTACGCGGTCGAGGTGGCGAACTCGGCGGCGCAGGTGTCCACGCGCTTGTAGACCGGGTGCACGCCGCAGGCGAGCCGGCGCGCGCGTACGCGCGATTCCGGCGCGCCGAGGGCGCGCGCGAGCGCCTGGTCCGAGAAGCCCTTGCGCTTCAGCAGCCGCAGGCGGTCCTGGGTCAGCGAAGCCATGCCCTCCTCGCGCAGAAGAGCCTCCTCGCGCACCAGATCCCCGATCTGCGCCAGGAACCACGGATCGATCGCCGTCAGCGCTGCAATGCGCTCCCGGCTCCAGCCGGCGCGAAAGGCGTCGGCGACGCAGCGGATCCGGGCCGCGCCCGGGTGGCGGAGCTCCTCGGCGAGCTGCAACTCGCCGTCGGCATCGAGCGGCAGCTCGAGGTGCGGCGTCAGGCCGTCGCAACCGGTCTCGAGACTACGCAGCGCCTTCTGCAGCGATTCCTGGAACGTGCGCCCGATCGCCATCGCCTCGCCGACCGACTTCATCTGCGTGGTCAGCCGGTCATTGGTGCCCGGGAACTTCTCGAAAGTGAAGCGCGGCACCTTGGTGACGACATAATCGATGGCCGGCTCGAAGGACGCCGGCGTCGCCCCGCCCGTGATCTCGTTCTTCAGCTCGTCCAGCGTGTAGCCGACCGCGAGCTTGGCCGCGACCTTTGCGATCGGGAAGCCCGTGGCCTTGGACGCGAGCGCCGAGGAACGCGAAACGCGCGGGTTCATCTCGATCACCAGCATGCGCCCGTCTTTCGGATTCACCGCGAACTGGACGTTGGAGCCGCCGCATTCGACGCCGACCTGGCGCAGCACCGCGATCGAGGCGTTGCGCATGCGCTGGTACTCCTTGTCGGTCAGAGTCTGTGCCGGCGCGACGGTGATCGAGTCACCGGTGTGCACGCCCATCGGGTCGAGATTCTCGATCGAGCAGACGATGATGCAGTTGTCCTGGCGGTCCCGCACCACCTCCATCTCGAATTCCTTCCAGCCCAGCACCGATTCCTCGATCAGCACCTCGCCGGTCGGCGAGGCGTCGAGTCCGCGCGTGACGATCTCCTCGAACTCGTCGCGGTTGAATGCGATGCCGCCGCCGGTCCCGCCGAGCGTGAACGAGGGCCGGATCACGGTCGGATAGCCGACCTCGCCCTGGACCGCGAGCGCGTCGTCGAGGCTGTGCGCGATATAGGAGCGCGGGCATTCGAGGCCGATGGCGCGCATCGCGTTCCTGAACAGCTCGCGATCCTCGGCCATGTCGATGGCTTCGCGCGAGGCGGCGATCAGTTCGACGCCGAACTTGTCGAGCACGCCTTCGCGCACCAGGTCGAGGGCGGTGTTGAGGCCGGTCTGTCCGCCCATCGTCGGCAGGAGCGCGTCCGGCCGCTCCAGCTCGATGATGCGGGCGATCGTGCGCCAGTCGACCGGCTCGATGTAGATGGCGTCCGCCATCTCCGGGTCGGTCATGATGGTCGCGGGGTTCGAGTTCACGAGGATGACCCGGTAGCCCTCCTCGCGCAGCGCCCGGCAGGCCTGGGCGCCCGAGTAGTCGAACTCGCAAGCCTGCCCGATCACGATCGGCCCGGCGCCGATGATCAGGATGCTGTGGATGTCGGTGCGCTTGCCCATCGGGTTCAGCCCGCGGCCGCCGCTTTCAGCATCTGCTGCAGCCGCCGGACCATCAGGAACACGAAGTGCTCGAACAGGGTGCGCAGGTCGTGCGGTCCCGGGCTCGCTTCCGGGTGGCCCTGGAAGCCGAACGCAGGGCAGTCGGTGCGCGCGATGCCTTGCAGGGAGCCGTCGAACAGCGAGCGGTGCGTCGCGCGCAGCACGGCCGGCAGGCTCGCCTCGTCCACGGCGAAGCCGTGGTTCTGGCTCGTGATCACGACGCGGCCGCCGACCAGCTCCTGGACGGGGTGGTTCGCGCCGTGGTGGCCGAACTTCATCTTGACGGTCTTCGCGCCGCTCGCCAGACCGAGCAGCTGGTGCCCGAGGCAGATGCCGAACACCGGGATATCGGTTGCCAGGAACTCGCGGATGGCGGCGATCGCGTAGTCGCAGGGTTCCGGGTCGCCCGGGCCATTCGACAGGAAGATGCCGTCCGGCTGCAGCGCCAGCGCGTTCTTCGCCGGGGTCCTGGCCGGCACCACGGTCATGCGGCAGCCATGGTCCGCGAGCAGCCGCAGGATGTTGCGCTTGATGCCGAAATCGTAGGCGACGACATGCAGCCGCGAGCCCGGGCGCAGGATGCGGCCGTTGTCGCGCCCGATGCTGCCTTCGTTCCACTGGTAGCGCTCGGCCGCGGACACCACCTGGGCGAGGTCCATGCCCTTGAGCCCCGGGAACGCGCGTGCCGCCCGCAGCGCGACTTCGGCATCGGCCTTGTCCGCGGTCGCGATGCATCCTCCCTGGGCGCCGCGCGCGCGCAGGATGCGCGTGAGCATGCGCGTGTCGATGCCGGCGATCGCGACCGTCTCGCCCTCGACCAGGAACTGCGACAGCGAATGGCTCGCGCGCCAGCTCGAGTGCAGGGCCGGCAGGTCGCGGATGACGAGACCGGCCGCGTGAATCGAATCGGACTCGAGGTCCTCCGGGGTGACGCCGGTATTGCCGACGTGGGGATAGGTCAGCGTGACGATCTGCCGGCAATAGGACGGGTCGGTCAGGATCTCCTGGTAGCCCGTCATCGCGGTGTTGAACACCACCTCGCCGGTCGTGACGCCCGGGGCGCCGACCGAGATGCCGCGAAACACCGTCCCGTCCTCGAGTGCGAGCACTGCGGGTGTCGGTGTCACCGGTGCCTTCTCCCTGTTCGAGGCGCAACCCGTGGACGGGCGCAGCCGCCGAGGGCTGTACCGGCCGTCAACTGAGCTTCATGGGGGCGCGCGACCCGAGTGTCGATTCTACAAGAGCAGCGCCGGAAATGGGGCGGTCAGAGGCCCAGCACGTCCGCCATGCCATAGAGCCCCGGCGGGCGGCCGACCAGCCAGCGCGCCGCGGCCAGCGCGCCCCAAGCGAAGGTCATGCGGTCGGTCGCCCGGTGCACGAGCTCCAGCGACTCGCCGGTGCCCGCGAACAGCACGCGGTGCTCGCCGACGATGTCGCCGGCGCGCTGGCTGGCGAAGCCGATGGTACCCGGCGCGCGGCCCGCCGACTTGCCGAGCCGACTGTAGACGGCCAGGTCGGCGAGCCGGCCGTCGCGGGCGCCGGCCACGATCTCGCCGAGGCGCAGGGCGGTGCCCGACGGCGCATCCGCCTTGTTGCGGTGATGGGCCTCCAGGATCTCGATGTCGTAGTCGGCGGGCAGGGCCGCGGCGGCGCGGCCGGCGAGCGCGAACAGCAGGTTGACCGCGAGCGACATGTTCGGGGCGACCAGCACCGGCAGCGTCGCGCTGGTTTTGCGGATCGCCGCATGCCGCGCGGCGTCGAGGCCGGTGATCCCGATCACGGCCGGGATGCGCGCGCGCGCGATCGCGGCGAGGTTGTCCTCGACCGCCTCGGGCAGCGTGAAGTCGATGGCGACGTCGGCCCGCTCCAGGGCGCGGGCGCGGTCGGCCGTGACTTCGACCGCGACCGGCCCCGCCTGCGCCACCTCGCCCGCGTCGCGGCCGAGCGCCGCGCTCGACAGAGAGGCGAGCGCGCCGGTCAGCGTCAGGTCCGGGCAATCGCGCAGGGCGCGCACCAGGCACCGCCCCATCCGTCCGCTTACGCCCAGCACTACGACATTGATCATCGGAGTCGTCCTAGCCGCCGAGCCGGCCGAAGAAATCGCGCACACCCTCGAGCCAGCTGCGTTCGCGCGGATTGTGGCGCTTGCCGTCCTCGGACAGCGCCCGCTCGAACTTGCGCAGCAGTTCCCTCTGATCGGCGCCCAGGTCCACCGGCGTCTCGACCATGACGCGGCAGAACAGGTCGCCGGTCGCGCCGCCGCGCACCGGCTTGACCCCCTTCTCGCGCAGCCGAAACACGCGGCCGGATTGCGTGCCCGCCGGGATCTTGATCGCGGCCTGGCCGTCGAGCGTCGGCACCTCGACGCTGCCGCCGAGCGCCGCGGTCACGAAGCTGATCGGCACTTCGCAGGACAGGTGCGCGCCGTCGCGCTCGAAGATCGGGTGTTCGCGCACCACGACTTCGACGTAGAGATCGCCGGGCGGGCCGCCATTGCGGCCGGCTTCCCCTTCGCCCGCCAGCCGGATCCGGTCGCCGGTGTCGACGCCCGCCGGCACCTTGACCGAGAGCCGCTTCGGGCTGCGCACCCGGCCCTGGCCGGCGCACTTCGGGCAGGGTTCGCGGATCACGCTGCCGCGGCCCCGGCACCGCGGGCAGGTCTGCTGCACCGCGAAGAAGCCCTGGCTGATGCGCACCTGGCCGGCGCCGCCGCAGGCATCGCAGGTGACCGGCGCATGCCCGCGCGCGGCGCCCGAGCCCCTGCACACCTCGCATTCGACCACCGCCTGGAAGTCGATTTCGGTGGTGGTGCCCGCGACCGCCCGCTCGAGGTCGAGTTGCAACTCGTAGCGCAGATCGGCGCCGCGGAACACGGCGTTGCGTCCGGCGCGGCGGCCGCCGCCGAAGATGTCGCCGAACACGTCGCCGAAGATGTCACCGAACGCGTCCGACGGGCTGAAGCCCGCGCCCGCGCCGCGCGCCGCATCGAGTCCCGCGTGGCCGTACTGGTCGTAAGCGGCGCGCTTCTGGGAGTCGGTCAGGATCTCGTAGGCTTCCTTCGCTTCCTTGAAACGCTCCTCGGCTTCCTTGTCGTCCGGATTGCGGTCGGGGTGATACTTCATCGCCAGCCGCCGGTATGCCTTGCGCACGGCATCCTCGGTGGCGTTTCGCGGCACGCCGAGCACCTGGTAGTAGTCACGCTTGGCCATCGCGCTCCGCAATAGCGCGCGCCGGGTGAGGCGACCTCACCCGGCGCTCGCCCTGATCGCCACGGGCCCGGCCCTCAATGCGGCTTCGGCCCCTGGTCCTTGTCCTTGATCTCCTCGAACTCCGCGTCCAGGACGTCCTCCTTGCCCGCCTTGGCAGCGGGCTCCGCGCCCGCGCCCGGCTGAGCCGATCCGGCTTGCGCGGCTTCGGCCTGGTAGGCGCGCTGCACCACCGGCCCGCTCGCCTTCGCGAGCGCCTCGGCCTTGTGCTCGATCGCGGACTGGTCCTCTCCCTTCAGCACGCCGCGCAGGTCGGAGGCGGCCGCCTCGATCGTGGCGCGCTCCTCGCCGGTGACCTTGTCGCCCAGGTCCCTGACCGCCTTCTCGGTCGCGTGCAGCAGCGCATCGGCGCGGTTGCGCGTGTCCACCAGTTCGCGGAAGCGCTTGTCGTCGGCGGCATGTGCCTCGGCCTCGCGGATCATCTTCTTGATTTCCTCCTCGGTCAGGCCGGAGGACGCCTTGATGACGATGCGCTGTTCCTTGCCGGTCGCCTTGTCCCTGGCCGACACGTTCAGGATGCCGTTGGCGTCGATGTCGAAGGTCACTTCGATCTGCGGCACGCCGCGCGGCGCGGGCGGGATGTCGGACAGGTCGAACTTGCCCAGCGACTTGTTGTCGGCGGCGCGGTCGCGCTCGCCCTGCAGTACGTGGATGGTCACGCCGCCCTGGTTGTCCTCGGCGGTCGAGAAGACCTGCGCGGTCTTGGTCGGGATCGTGGTGTTCTTCTCGATCAGGCGCGTCATGACGCCGCCCAGGGTCTCGATGCCGAGCGACAGCGGCGTGACGTCGAGCAGCAGCACGTCCTTGACGTCGCCCGCGAGCACGCCACCCTGGATGCCCGCGCCGATCGCCACCGCCTCGTCCGGATTCACGTCCTTGCGCGGCTCCTTGCCGAAGAAGTCCTTCACCGCTTTCTGCACCATCGGCATGCGGGTCTGCCCGCCGACCAGGATCACCTCGTCCACGTCGCTGATCGCGAGGCCCGCGTCCTTGAGCGCGATGCGGCAGGGCTCGACCGTGCGCTGGACCAGGTCGTCGACCAGCGACTCGAGCTTGGCGCGCGTGAGCTTGAGCGTCAGGTGCCTGGGGCCCGAGGCGTCCGCGGTGATGTACGGCAGGTTGATCTCGGTCTGCTGGCCGGAGGACAGCTCGATCTTGGCCTTCTCAGCGGCCTCCTTCAGCCGCTGGACGGCCAGCGGGTCCTTGCGCACGTCCACGCCGCTTTCTTTCTGGAATTCGGCGGCCACGTAGTCGATGACCCGGCGGTCGAAATCCTCGCCGCCCAGGAAGGTGTCGCCGTTGGTCGAGAGCACCTCGAACTGCTGCTCGCCGTCGACGCCTGCGATCTCGATGATCGAGATGTCAAAGGTGCCGCCGCCGAGGTCGTACACGGCGATCTTGCGGTCCTTGCCCTTCTTGTCCATGCCGTAGGCGAGCGCCGCGGCGGTCGGCTCGTTGATGATGCGGCGCACGTTGAGGCCGGCGATGCGGCCGGCGTCCTTGGTGGCCTGGCGCTGCGCGTCGTTGAAGTAAGCCGGCACCGTGATGACGGCGTCGGTGACCGTCTCGCCGAGGTAGTCCTCGGCGGTCTTCTTCATCTTCATCAGCACGCGCGCCGAGATCTCCGGCGGCGCCAGCTTCTTGCCCTGGCACTCGAGCCAGGCGTCGCCGTTTTCGGCGCTCACGATCCGGTAGGTCTCGAGCGGGATGTCCTTCTGCACCACGGCATCCTGGTAGCGCCGGCCGATCAGGCGTTTGACGGCGTGAAAGGTGTGCTGCGGATTGGTGACCGCCTGGCGCTTGGCCGGCTGGCCGACCAGGACTTCGCTGTCCTTGGTGAAGGCGACCACCGAGGGCGTGGTCCGGTCACCCTCGCTGTTCTCGATGACCTTGGGCGTGCTCCCCTCCATCACGGCGACGCAGGAATTGGTCGTACCCAGGTCGATGCCGATGATCTTGGCCATGCGCGGCTCCGAAAGTGCTGGATTGGGCCTCGGTGTGGGGCCGGTCCGGGCCTGATTCAACCGTCCGCGGCCGGATCCGCGGGGGGCTCCGGATCCACGGCCACGACCACCCGCGCCGGCCGCAGCAGCCGGCCATTCAGCAGGTAGCCGCGCTGGATCACCTGCAGCACCGTGTGCGCCGGCTGACCGGGCGCGCCGGCTGTCGCCATGGCCTCGTGCAGCGCCGGGTCGAAGGCCTGGCCCAGCGGGTCGAGTTCGGTGATGCCGGCCTGTTCAAAGGCCTTGGCCAGCAGCCGTCGGGTCGCCTGCTGGCCCTGGGCGAGCGTCAGGGCGTCGGTGCCCGCCGCGGCGTCCGCGGCCGCGGCCAGTCCATCCATGACCGGCAGCAATTCCGCGGCGAAACGCTCGACGCCGTACTGGCGCGCGGCGTCGATTTCGCGTGCGGCCCGCTTGCGGTAGTTCTCGAGCTCGGCGATGGCGCGCAGGTAGTCGGCGCGGAACTGTAGGGCGCGCGACTCGGCCTCCTCGAGCGGCGTCGGGGCCGGCGCGTCGGTGGCCGGCTCTGCGGACGCTGCGGGCTGGGTGGGGTCGGTCACGCTCATGGATGCCGGTCTTGGGCTCAATCGCGGGATTTCAACGCGGAGCTCAGCATGCGCGCGGCGATGTCGACCACCGGGATCACGCGCTCGTAGGCCATGCGGGTCGGGCCGATGACGCCCACCACGCCGACCACCTGGTCGTCCAGCGCATAGGGCGCGGCGACCACGCTGCAGTCATCCAGGATCGTGAACCCGGACTCGTGGCCGATGAAGATCTGGACGCCTTCCGCGTGCAGGCTCTGGTCGAGCAGGTGCAGGATGTCGCGCTTCTCGTTGAACGCCTCAAACAGGCGGCGCAGGCGGTCCACGTTCGAGAGCTCGGCGAAACCCATCAGGTTGGTTTCCCCGGCCACCACCATTTCGGTGTCGCCCTGGTCGGGCGCGACGGCGAAGGCCCGCTGCGCGAGCGTGATGGCGTCGACCATCAGCCGGTTCATCTGCTCGCGTGTTTCCTGCAGCTGCGCGACCAGCCGCGCGCGCACGTCGGCGAGCTCGCGCCCGCGGAACTGGTCGTTGAGGTAGGCTGAGGCGCGGTGCAATTCGTCCGGCGAATAATGGCGGTCGAGCTGCATCACGCGGTTCTGCACTTCGCGCCCGTTGACGACCAGGATCGCGAGCACGCGGCTGCCCGAGAGGCCGACGAACTCGATCTGCGACAATGCCGCGTGGGTCTCGCGCGGCACCGTCACGACGCCGGCCAGCCGCGTCAGGCTGGATACCAGCTGCGAGGCCGTCGTGACGAGCGCCTTGGGGTCTCCGGCCCTGAGCTCGAGGCTGCGGCGCAATTCCGCGATTTCCGCTTCGCCGGGCGGCTGGTAGCGCAGCAGGGCATTGACGAAATAGCGGTATCCCTTGTCGGTCGGCACGCGTCCGGCCGAGGTATGCGGAGAGCTGACGAAGCCGTGCTCCTCGAGATCGGCCATCACATTGCGGATGGTCGCGGTGGAAAGGCTGAGGCCGGATGCGCGCGACAGGGTACGCGAGCCGACCGGCTGGCCGTCGCGCACGTAGCATTCGATCAGCGTGCGCAGCAGGAACTGGGCACGGTCGCTCGGCAGATCGTCGAGGCCGCGATTCGGATCAGTCATAAGTCCCTGTTACAGAAGGGAAATGGAATGGCGCCTGCTTGCCAGCGGCAAACTAGCAATCACGCTTGTCGAGTGTCAAGACAGGTCGCCAGGCCCGAAGTTGCGGCCATGACCCGGCCCGCGGCCTCGTGCTAAAAAGCGGCAAACCCGAATGCACAGGACCTTCTCCCGAATCGCGCTGATCGGCAAGGTCGAGGACGCGCGCGTCGCCGACTCGATGGCGGCGCTCGCGCGCCACCTGGAGGGGCGCGGCCTGACCGTGCTGCTCGACCGGGAGGCCGGGATCGCCGGGCTGCCCGGGGCCGCGCTGCGCAAGCCGGTGCGGGAACTGGGCGCCGAAGCCGACCTGATCGTCGCGATCGGAGGGGACGGAACCATGCTGTTCGCCGCGCAGCTCGCGCTCGATCGCGGCGTGCCGCTCCTCGGCATCAACCGCGGCCGGCTCGGCTTCCTGACCGACATCCTGCCGGATGACATGATCGCAACCTTCGACGCCGTGCTCGCGGGCCGGTACGAATCCGACGTGCGCGACCTGGTGGCCGCCTCGCTCGCACGTCCCGGCGCCGAACCGGCGCGCTACCGCGCGCTTAACGACGTGGTAGTCCAGCGTCACGAAACCGGACGCATGGTCGAACTGGAGACGTGGATCGGCGGCCGCTTCGTCAATACCCACGGTGGCGACGGCCTCGTGATCGCGAGTTCCACGGGCTCGACCGCGTACGCACTTTCCTGCGGCGGGCCCATCATCCACCCGGCGCTCGGCGCGGTCGTGATCGCGCCGATCTCGCCGCACACGCTCTCCGACCGTCCGATCGTGGTCGCGCGCGAGAGCCGCATCGAGGTGCGTCTGGTCGCACGCTCGGCGACGCGCGCGCAGGTCACTTGCGACGGCGTCATGCTGGGCGACCTCGAGCTCGACAGCACGCTGGTCGTGGAGCCGGCTGCAGAACGCCTCACCTTCCTGCACCCACCCGGCCATGACTACTTCCGCCTGCTGCGCTCCAAGCTGCACTGGGGCCGCAGTGGCCGCACCGGCGCGGTCGAGTCCTGAGGGTGCTGGTCCACCTGCAGATCCGCGATTTTGCGATCATCGACGCCGTCGAACTCGAGCTCGCCGGCGGCTTGACTGCGTTGACCGGGGAAACCGGCGCGGGCAAGTCGATCGTCGTGGACGCGGTGATGCTCGCGCTCGGCGCGCGCGCGAGCGCGGACGCCATCCGGCACGGCGCCGAGCGGGCCGAGATCACCGCGACCTTCGAGGCCGGCGGCGACGCCGCCGTACGACGCTGGCTCGAGGAGCAGTCGGTCGCCGCCGAAGGCGGCGAGATCGTGCTGCGGCGCGTGCTCGGCCGCGACGGGCGCTCGCGCCAGTATGTCAACGGCCAGGCGCTGCCGGCGCAGCCGGCGCGCGAACTCGGCGAGCTCCTGATCGAGATCCATGGCCAGCAGGAGTTCCAGTCGCTGGTCCGGCGCGATGCACAGCGCGCGCTGCTCGACGCCCATGGCGGCCATGACGCCCTGCTCGCCCCGGTCGCGCAGGCGGCCGGCGACTGGCGGCAATTCCAGGAGGAGCGCGCGACGCTGGCGGAGCGGGCGCGCGACCGCGCCGCGCGGCTGGAGCTCCTGCGCTACCAGGTCGGCGAGCTCGAGGCGCTGGCGCTGGCGAGCGGCGAGGTCGCGAGCCTGATCGAGGAACGCACGCGCCTGGCGCATCGCGGGCGCCTCGCACAGGCGGCGCAGACGGCCCTGGCGCTCGGCTACGAAGCCGAGGGCGCGGATGCCCATGCGCTCGCGGCGCGCGCCGCGACGCAGCTGCGCGCGGTCGCGCCGCTCGATGGACGGCTCGGCGAGCCGCTCCGGTTCCTCGAGGAGAGCGTGATCGGCCTCGCCGAAGCGGGCGCGCGCCTGTCCTCGTACCTCGAGGCGCTGGACGCCGACCCGGCGCGTCAGGAATCCGTGGAACGGCGCCTGGCGGCGATCGAAGAGCTCGCGCGCAAGCATCGGGTCGGCGCCGAGGCGCTGCCGGAGCAGCTCGGCCGCCTGCGCGCGGAGCAGGCGGCGCTCGAACGGTCGGAGCAGCGGCTCGGCGGGCTCGATGAGCGCATCGCCGCGGCGCTTGCGCGCTACCGCGAGGCCGCCGGCCGCCTGTCCGCAGCACGCCGCGGCGCCGCCCGCAAGCTCGGCGGCGCCGTCACCGGCCTCATGCGGCAGCTCGGCATGCCGGGCGGGCGCTTCGAGGTCGCGCTCGAGGCGGCCGCCGGCGACGAGCCCGCGATCGCCGGCGACGAGCGCGTCGAGTTCCTGGTGAGCGCCAATGCCGGGCAGCCGGTGCGGCCGGTGGCGAAGGTGGCCTCCGGCGGCGAGCTGTCGCGCATCAGCCTGGCAGTGCAGGTGGCCGGCGCGGCGCAGAACGCCCGCACCTGCATGATCTTCGACGAGGTGGACGCGGGGATCGGCGGAGGCGTGGCCGAAATCGTCGGGCGCGAGCTGCGCGAGCTCGGCGGCCGCGGGCAGGTCCTGTGCGTCACGCACCTGGCCCAGGTCGCGAGCCAGGCGCATCGCCAGCTGCGTGTGACCAAGCTCAGCGACGGCCGCACCAGTCGCACCGCGGTCGCGGCGCTCGCCAGGGACGAGCGCGTCGAGGAGCTCGCGCGCATGCTGGGCGGCATCGAGATCACCCGCAAAGCGCGCGAACACGCGCGCGAGATGCTGCGCGCCGCGGAGGCGGCGGCCGGCTGATCAGCTGCGCTTGCGGCGGTGCGGGCAGCTGGCCCGCTGGCAGCGGCCGTAGAGGATCATGCTGTGCTCTTCGATCCTGAAGCCAAGTCGCTGCGCCACGTTGGTCTGGCGCTGCTCGATGCCGTTGTCCATGAACTCCTCGACGTGGCCGCAGTCCATGCACACGATGTGGTCATGGTGCTCGCCTTCGTTGAGCTCGAACACGGCAGTGCCGCCCTCGAAGTGGTGGCGCTTGACGAGCGCGGCCGCTTCGAACTGCGTCAACACGCGGTACACGGTGGCGAGGCCGATGTCCTCGCTCTGTTCGAGCAGCGCGCGGTAGATGTCTTCCGCCGACAGGTGGCGGCCATGTTGGCCGGCCAGAATCTCGAGGATCTTGACGCGCGGCAGCGTGACCTTGAGGCCCGCCTTGCGCAGGTCACTGGTTTCCACTGTCGCGCTCCGATGCCGCGACACGCGGCGATTCCGCTATGATGCGGCCCATTATCCTCCAGGATCCCCGCTGATGCGACCCGCCGCCATCGCCGCCGCCGCACTCGTCGCCGCACTCGCGGCCGGCTGCATCTACCGGATGGACATCCAGCAGGGCAACCTGCTCGACGTCGAGCAGGTGGAGCAGCTCGAGGTCGGCATGACGCGCAGCCAGGTGCGCTTCCTGCTCGGTACGCCGATGGTGACGGACAGCTTCGACGCCGGGCGCTGGGACTATGTCTACAGCCTGCGGCGCGGCCATTCGCGCGATGTCGAGCGCCGCCACCTGATCGTGTGGTTCGAGGGCGACCGCGTCACGCGCATCGAGGAGCCGCTGCCGCTGCCGCGCGCGCCTTCACCGGCCGAAGGCTGAGCCCTTTCCCTGCGCGCCGCCTGCACGCGCCAGGCGTCGGCGCCGCTCGCGCGGATCCTGCGCGAGCGGGCGCAGCACCTCCACGCGATCGCCTTCCGCCAGCACTCGGCCCGGCGCCACCTCGCGCCCCCAGACGCCGATGGCGCAGCCCGGGCCGAGGTCCGGGTGCAGGGCGAAGATGCCCGAGCATTCGAGTGCTTCGGCCGCGGTCGTACCCGCGGCCAGCACGAGTGGCAGCACCGTCTGCCGGTCCGGCTCCGCGCAGACGACCGTCACCCGGATGGTGTCAGCCGACATGCGCGTGCAACTGGCGCGCGCGGCGCGCGAATGCGTCGACCAGCTCGCTGCAAATCCGCTCGAACGCCGGCCCGAGCGTGAGACTGCCGAGCAGCCCGCGGGTCTCGAAGCGGACCAGGAGGTTCGCGCGCGTGCCGGCATCGGTGATGGGGGCGAAATCCCAGCGCCCCTCGAGCGCCGCGAACGGGCCGTCGACCAGGCGCATCTCGACCGAGCGCTCCGGCACCAGGCGGTTCCTCGTGGTGAAGCTCGTGCGCACCAGGCCGCGCTGCAGATCCAGCGCGACCGTCATGAACTCGCCGTCCTCCGCCAGCACACGTGCGGCCGTGCACCAGGGCAGGAATTGCGGGTAGCGCCGCACGTCGGCGACCAGGGCGTACAACCGGCCCGCGCTGCAGGGCAGGATTGCGCTGCGGCGCACCTCACGCATCGGCGGGCTCTCGCATGCGACGATTGTCGCCGCGGGTGCGAGCCCGGACAACCGTACCGCACCGCTACAATGCGGCATGGCGGAGAAAGACGGGCAGGAGGCTCCGGGACGCATCGCGGTCAACCGCCGCGCGCGCCACGACTACTTCATCGACGAACGCCTGGAGGCCGGGATCGCGCTCGAGGGCTGGGAAGTCAAGGCGCTGCGCGCCGGGCGGCTGCAATTGCAGGAGTCCTACGTGCTGCTGAAGGGCGGCGAAGCCTATCTGTTCGGCGCGCATGTGTCGCCGCTGCCGACCGCCTCCACGCACCGCATTCCGGACCCGACCCGCAGCCGCAAGCTGCTGCTGCACCGGCGCCAGATCGACGCGCTGGTCGGCTCGGTCGAGCGCAAGGGGCGGGCGCTGGTGCCGCTCTCCATGTACTGGAAGCACGGCCGCGCCAAGCTCGAAGTCGGCGTCGCGCGCGGCAAGAAGCAGCACGACAAGCGTGCCGATACGCGCGAGCGCGACTGGCAGCGCGAACGCGCGCGGGTCATGAAGGCGCGGCGCTAGCGCCGTCGTGATCTGCTAACATGGCGGCGACCTTTGGGGGCGATCGGTTTCGACGTGGGTCGCGAAACTCCAGGGGCGTGCCGAGGTGCAGGCTACCTCGTTAATCCGCTTGCAAACCTATAGTTGCCAACGACGACAACTACGCTCTGGCGGCTTA
>Ga0187892_10001265_pt1 | contig 58911 bp, 51 predicted proteins | sample MA1701073metaG_FD_139345 | JGI IMG/M metagenome (GOLD analysis project Ga0187892, IMG submission 139345) | Bio-ooze microbial communities from a basaltic lava cave in the Kipuka Kanohina Cave System on the Island of Hawaii, USA - MA170107-3 metaG ...
CGAGCGCGGCGGCGGCCTGCGCTCCCGCGGCTATGAGCGTTACGCGGAGAAGGCCGCGCGCGGCCGGAGCTCCCGGGCTCGTGCGCGCGTAGGCCGTAAACCGGTAGTCCGCGAGGGCGAGCGCCTCGGCCGCCGAGGCGCCGATCGTCTCGGCGGGAAGCGCATCGAGGAGCGCAGGGGTCACGACGATCGCCGCGGTCCGGACCCCCTTCACGCGGATCGCGGGCAGGGCGGAGCCGAGCTGGCGGCGCAATCCTTCCGCCGTGAGGTCTTTCTTCCGGCCCAGGCCCAAGACGAGGACCCGCGGCGCGCGGACCCCGCCCCGCGGGAAGACGAGCGCCGATTCCCTCGCGCGTCCTCCGAGGCCTTTCAGCCGCACGGCGCGCCTCACGTCGCCGCCGGTCAAGCGGTCGGCCGCCGCGATCGCCCCCTCGCCCGCCTCCTCGCCCTCGATCCAGGGCAGCGCGAGGAGATCGCACGAAAACCGCGCGGCGTCGCCCCGTGCGGCGGCGACCGTCACAAGAAGCCGAGAGCGCTTCCCGCCGCGGCGGGCCCCGCGCGTCGCGCGCTGTCCCGCGACCCGCGCCCCGATCAAGCGCCCGAGCCCTTGAGCAGCGCCTCGAGCGCTCGGATCGTCTCGTCGACGTGCGCCGCCGACTTGTGGAGGGCCTGGCGGTCGACGACCTCGAGCGGGAGGTCGATCACTTTCTCGACGCCGTCGCGCCCGAGGAGCGCCGGGACGCCGACCCAGCTCCCGCGGAGCCCGAACTCCCCGTCGAGGCGGGTGCAGACCGGGAGGATCCTCCTGTCGTCGAGGATCACCGCCTCCGCCATCTGGACCACCGCCGACGAGGGCGCGTAGTAGGCGCTCCCCTGCTTCAGGAGCTCGACGATCTCGGCACCGCCGTTCCGCGTGCGCTGGATGATCGCGTCGAGCCGCTCCCGCGGGAGGAGCTCCGTCACCGGGATCCCGGACACGGTCGAGTAGCGCGGCACCGGCACCATCGAGTCGCCGTGGCCGCCGAGGACCATCGCGCGAACGTCCTTCACGGTGACGCCGAGATCCATCGCGATGAAGGTCGCGAGCCGCGCCGAGTCCAGGACGCCGGCCATGCCGAAGACGCGCTTCGGGCCGAATCCGGTCTCCTTCTCCGTCAGGTACGTCATGACGTCGAGCGGGTTGCTGACGACGACGACGATCGAATCGGGGGCGACGGCGCGGATCTTCTTCGCGACTCCGCCCACGATCTCCGCGTTCTTCCGCAGGAGGTCGTCGCGCGTCATGCCGGGCTTGCGCGGGAGTCCCGCCGTGACGATGACGAGATCGGCGCCCTTCAGGTCGTCGGTCGAGTTGCTGCCGCGAAGCTTCGCTCCGTAGCCCTCGACCGCGCCGGCCTGGAGGAGGTCGAGCGCCTTCCCCTGGGGAAGCCCCTCGATGATGTCGACCAGGACGACGTCGCCGAGCTCCTTCTCGGCGAGGCGCTGCGCCGCCGTGGCGCCGACGTTTCCGGCGCCGACGACGGCGATCTTGCGACGGGGGGGAATCATGGGAAGTCGAACCTCGGGTGCGCTGTTTCGTTCGTCGCCTCGCGGCGCGGAGGGCCCGCGCCGGACCTCGCGGAAAAGGGGCGCGCTCGCGGCGAGGGAGCCCGCGCGCGCGAGGCGGCCGTCGGCGAGCGCGCCCAGTTTTAGCCTCGCGAGCCTCGATTGCAAGGGACGCGCGCCCGCCCGCGTTGCACGCGGAAAAGGTGCCGCATATACTCCCCGCCCCGAATCCGACCCGCGGGCCGCGAGGACGATCCGCATGCCGACCTTCTCCGAACGCGTTTTCCTCCGCCCTCGGTCGACAGGACGAATCAGATGAGCCCCTTCAAAGGAGTGGATTACTACCTGCTCGACGAGCTTCTCACGGACGAGGAAAAGGCCGTCCGCGACTCCGTCCGAGAATTCGTGACCGGGAAGATCATGCCCACGATCGGCGATCTCGCGGATCGCGCCGTCTTCCCGAAGGAGCTCGTTCCCGAGTTCGGCCGCCTCGGCCTCCTCGGCGCGAATCTCGAGGGCTATGAGTGCGCGGGGCTGAACAACGTGGCCTACGGGCTCATCCTCCAGGAGCTCGAGCGCGGCGACTCGGGCATCCGCTCGTTCGTGTCGGTCCAAGGCGCGCTCGTCATGTACCCGATTCACGCCTTCGGGTCCGAGGAGCAGAAGAAGAAATGGCTGCCGGCGCTCGCGCGCGGCGAGAAGATCGGCTGCTTCGGGCTCACCGAGCCGGACTTCGGCTCGAACCCGGCCGGGATGCGGACGCGCGCAAAGCCGGACGGCGGCTCATGGGTCTTGAACGGCGCGAAGATGTGGATCACGAACGGCACGATCTCGGACGTCGCCGTCGTCTGGGCCCGGACCGACGAGGGGATCCGCGGATTCCTCGTGGAGAAGGGCACGAGGGGATTCTCCACCAAGGAGACGAAGAAGAAATTCTCGCTCCGCGCGTCGGACACGTCCGAGCTCGTCTTCGAGGACTGCCGCATCCCGAAGGAGAACATCCTCCCCGGCACGAAAGGCCTCCGCTCGGCGCTCTCCTGCCTCACTCAGGCGCGGTACGGGATCTCGTGGGGAGCGATCGGCGCCGCGATGGCGTGCTACGACGAGGCGCTCAACTACGCGAAGACGCGGATCGTCTTCGACAAGCCGATCGCCGGGTTCCAGCTCGTGCAGGAGAAGCTCGTCATGATGCTCACCGAGATCACGAAGGCGCAGCTCCTCGCGCACCGTCTCGGCCGCTTGAAGGACGAGGGCCGAGCGACGTTCGAGATGGTCTCGCTCGCGAAGCGCAACAACGTCGCGTGGGCTCTCACGATCGCCCGCACCGCCCGAGACGTGCTCGGCGCGAGCGGGGTGACGCTCGAGTACCAGTGCGGCCGGCACCTCTGCAACCTCGAGTCGGTCGTCACCTACGAGGGCACGCACGACATCCACACGCTGATCCTCGGCGCCGACATCACGGGACTTCCGGCGTTCAAGTAGGCCGGGCGCGCGCCCGTTTCGCCGCCCGAACTTGCGGAACCGGCCGAGCCGGGCTCGGAAGCGCGCGCACCCCGATTCGACGGGCCGCCAAACCCCCTGGCGCGCGTTCTTTTTCCTTGCAAACCCGCGACACGCCACTATGATGTGCGCAACTGCGGCTTCGACGTTCGTCCATCGCAGCGATTCCAGAGATTTTTAAAGGGGGTACTCGGCCGTTCGCATGGCGCGGCGCGTCGCTCGGGCGACGAATTCGCGAAGCGCGATCGAGACCCACGGCGGTGTCCGTTAGGACCTCCCGTGCCGGCGACGCCCGCTCACCCCCGAGCGAGGGTGGCAGCTACGAGACAGCGCGAAGCGCTCCGCGCGAGTTCCCGTTATCAACCCGATTCTCCGAACGGTCGAGATTTCTCGACGATGCGGTCCGAGGCGCTCGACGGGAGTAGAGAAACGGCTCTCCAACGCACGATCTGCGAGGGAGATGCACGAGTCGGAAGCGCCGGGGATCGGAACGGGCAGGCGGAACGGACTTTGCTCCCGGATCCACTGGACTCGAGGAGCGGCGGGCCCACGCGGGACTTCGGCGCCCGTCCGTCGGAGGCACGGGCCGGGCGGAACCCGATCATGAAGGAAAACGCGGTCGCGATTCGGACGGAGGCGCTGGCGCGCCCGTACTCCCACCGCGCCGGCAGCCGGCTCGCCCTCGAATCGACGCCGCAGGGCTCGCGCGTCGGCCGGCGCTCGTACGCCGAGGCCAAGGCGGTGCTCGACTACGTCCTCGCGAGCCTTCTCCTCGTCCTCTTTCTTCCCGTGCTCTTCGTCTGCGCGCTTCTCGTGAAGCTCTCCTCGGGCGGCCCGGTCTTCTATCGTCAGCTCCGGGTCGGCCAGCACGGGCGCCTCTTCGAGATCATCAAGCTCCGCACGATGCGCATCAACGCCGAGCGCGAGACGGGGCCGGTCTGGGCTCGCGACAAGGACCCGCGCGTCACCTGGATCGGGCGGCTCCTGCGGCGCAGCCACCTCGACGAGCTTCCCCAGCTCTTCAACGTCCTCCGTGGGGAAATGAGCCTCGTCGGCCCGCGCCCCGAACGACCGATCTTCGTCGACGAGTTCAACCGAACGATTCGCGGCTACTACCGGCGGCTGGCGGCGAAGCCCGGCATCACCGGGCTGGCCCAGGTGCGCTACCGGTACGACGAGACGCTCCGGGATGTCCGCAAGAAGCTGGCCTATGACCTCCTGTATACGCGGAGGATGTGCTGGTACCTGGATCTCAGCATCTGCGTGCTGACGGTCGGAAAGCTCCTCGACCGAGGAGCCAAGTAGCGACGCGGGCGGCCGCCCGGCCCCGCGCCCGGCGCCCGCCCATCCATCGCTTTCGAACTCGTCCGGGCCTCAGGCTCAGCCGCCGACCCGGGCAAACTGGGAAGTTTCCGGTTGACTCGGTTTCGAGCCACCGCTTAAATTGAGAGGTGCGCTAATAGCCACCAGCGCTGTTGGGACACCCAGCGAAAGGGGGTGAATAAGGCCTCGCAAGAAGTCACGTGTTGCTCGTTCGTGACGTGCTGTTGCGTTCGTGAGTGTCTCTAGGACGTGCGTCCATGTTCAGCAAGAGTGTCGGTCAAGGAGGTAGAAAGAAGATGGGTTTTAGGGTCAGAAAGGCGTGGGCTCTGGCGATCCTGCCCGCGCTCGCGTTAGCCGCGAATACCGCCTTCGCTTCGGGCGGCGACATCGTCCTCCGCACGGACAACGGCGCGGACGGCTACTACTACGGCCTCGCCAATGGCGGCCGCCACATCTCCGAGTACCTCGCGGATTCGTACGATCCGGGCGCAATCATTTGCGGCGCTCGCGTCCGCGAGCTCAACCAGGGGACCATCCCGCCTCCGGGCTACATGGGCGGCGATCTCCGCCTGGAAGACACGCTCAATCCGGGCTATCCGGGCCTCATGCCGGCCGATCTCTATGCACCGGTCGACGCGTCGAGCATCGGCACATGCTCGATGTCGTCCGCTGTGCCCCGGATCTTCACGTTCGGCTCGGGCGGCGGCGTGAACGATCCGGTCGCGAATCACTACATCTCCGCGCTCAACCCGACCCGCGGAACGGCGGGCATCGACTTCTGCGGCGTGCTCCTCGACACGAGCAGCGCTCCGCAGCGGTTCTCGAAGATCCACAACAACGGCGCCTTCGGCACCCTGGCGTGGAATCACTTCGTCGAGCTGATCGTCTTCGTGTCGAAGCGCATGGACCTCAACATCCGCGCGCACGGCTCGGCTCGCTTCCCGGGTGACGGGGGCATCCCGGTCGTCTTCACGAATCGTCCGAACTCGGGCGGCTCGGTGACCGACGACAACATCACGCTCACGCTGTCGATCGACAACGGCACCGGCGGCTCCGTCATGCGGAACCTCCAGATCTGCGCCGATCAGTCGGTCATCTCGCCGGCGAAGGGCCTCAAGCCCATCACCGCGTTCTTCCGTCCTGTCGGCGGCGGGCCGGCCATCATGAACCCGCTGACTCTGCCGTCGGGCCGTACGATCCTCCGCCTCGAGGTTTCGCAGGCTTCCGTGAAGACGAAGGCCGCGAACATCGTCAACAAGAAGGTCCTGAACCTGCCTCTCCGCGTCCTCGTGGACGATCCGATTGTCGACACCGACGTCTGCCGTCTCGACGGCGGCGCGGACATCGACGACGAAGTCCAGCGGATCGGTCTGCGTCGTCGCGCGGGCAGCCAGGACGACAATTCGGCGGAGGCGTTCTTCGTCGTGCAGGCCCCGAACGCGCCTGGCGACTCGCTGAACGTTCGGCACAAGGCGATCGACCTTCCCAAGTCCTCCACGTACAACGTGACGGGCTTCGAGGTGGTCGGTGGCGAATTCGTCGGCTCGATGCTCCCGGGCCTCGACGCGGTCGAGCTCCGGACGCAGGACCCGGTCTTCTCCACCTCGCCTGACCTTTCGGGCGCGGGTCTTCTCCGCTCCGCCGGTACGAGAGACGGCATGGCGACCGAAGGCCTGACGTTCACCGATCCGATGGGGGTTGGAACCGTTCCGATCACCTCGGTCTTCGACTTCTCGCCCAACCAGTTCATCGATCCGACGGGAGCGGCCGGGCTCGTCAGCAACCTGTACGCGCTAGCCGTCCTGAACCCGGGCGAGATGGGCACTGTGTCCGCCATCGCGGCTGACCAGGTTCCGGGTGACACGCTGCTCGGCGATTCGAACTTCACGACGAGCGGCATCCTGCCGGTTTCGTACGACGTGACCTCGAACTTCATGGTTCGTTTGCTCCTCGACGGCGATCGCTCGACGCTCGATGCCGAGCCGATTCCCGCCGGTGTCAGCGACCACGCGTTCCTGCGTCCCGTCGGCACGTTCGTCGCAATCGACGTCGACGGCAACCCGATCCGGTAAGGTCGTCTCTTGCCGATGAGGGCTCGCCGTACGAGAGTGTGACGCTTCGACGCTGAAGCCCAGCACCTCACGGGAGGCCGTTCGGAGCCGTGAAAAGCTCCGGACGGCCTCCCGATTCTGTTTCCGGACCGGGTGTGGATGCGTCCGCGCCGGCCGCTGCGGGAGGAAGGAGCCGGGCCGAGGCCTTAGAGCCAACGACGCCATGAGTCGACTCGCGCTCTTCGTCGCCCTCCTCGCGCCGCTCGGCTGCGGAAGCCGCGGGGGCCCGGCCATCGCGCCGGGGACCCCGATCGTCCTTCTCACGCTCGACACGACCCGGGCCGACCGGATCGGCGCCTACGGGCGCGCCGATGCCGAGACGCCCGCGCTCGACGCCCTTGCGCAGTCGGGCGTCGTCTTCGAGAACGCCTTCACCCCGGTCCCGACGACGCTCTCCTCGCATGCGTCGATCCTCACGGGGACCTATCCCCCATTTCACGGCGTCCGCTTCAACCTCCGTTTCCGGCTCTCGGCCCGGCCTCCGATGGTCCCCGAGATCCTGAGGGCCCGCGGCTACCGGACGGTCGCGGCCGTCGCGGCGGCGGTTCTCGACCGGAAATTCGGCGTGGCCCGCGGCTTCGACCTGTACGACGACGAGCTCGGCGGCGCCGCGCCCGATGAGACCGGCATCCCGGAGAGGCCCGCCAACCTCGTCACCGACGCCGCGATCGCTGCGCTCGACTCGGTGCCGAAGGGTCTCCCGTACTTCCTGTGGGCGCACTACTACGATCCCCACGTCCCCTACGAGCCGCCGGCCGAATTCCGCGCGGCCGCGGGCGGCGACGCCTATCAGGGCGAGATCGCCTTCATGGACTCCGAGATCGACCGTCTCCTCAGAGCCGTGCGCGCGCGCGGCGGTCCCGCGCCGATCGTCGTCGCGGTCGCCGATCACGGGGAGTCCCTGCGCGAGCACGGCGAGAACACGCACGGGCTCTTCGTCTACGACACGACGATGCGCGTTCCCCTCATCGTCTCCGGCGGCGTGCCGAGCGGGGTTCGAGTGCCCGATCTCGTCCGCACGATCGACGTCGCGCCGACGATTCTCGAACTTCTCTCGATCGAGATCCCTCCGGCGATGCAGGGGAAGAGTCTCTGCTCGCTCGCGAACGGGGGAAAGGACGCGTTCGGGCCGCGCGACGCGTACCTCGAGACGTTCATGCCGCGGTTCACGTACGGCTGGAGCGAGCTCGTCGGGATCCGGACGGCCGGCTCGAAGTTCGTTCACGCGCCACAGCCCGAGCTCTTCGATCTCGATGCGGATCCGGGCGAGACCCGGAACATCCTCCTCGAGGATCGGACGGCCGGCGTGTCGATGGAGCGGCGGCTCGAGCGGCGCAAGATCGAGATCGAGTCCGCGGAGGCCTCCGACTCCGAGGCGGCGAACGACCCCGAGACCGAGCGTCGGCTGGCGGCGCTCGGGTACGTGGCCGGAGTCGCGGCCGGCGACGACGGGGGCCCGCGTCCCGATCCGAAGTCGATGGCGCACGTCCATCGCGACATGGAGCGGCTCGACGGCCACCTCCGCGCCGGCGAGATCGAGGAAGGCAGGCGGCTCGCCGACCGCCTGATCGCTCGCGAGCCGCGCAACCTCCACGTCTTCCGGACGATCGGAAACGCCCTCTACGATCGAGAGGATCTCGACGGCGCGCTCGACTACCTCTCGCGCGGCGCAGCGCTCGAGCCGCTCGACATCGACCTGCACCAGAAGATCGGCCACACGCACCTCGCGCGCGCCGCGGTCCTTTCGGACCCGGAGGCCGCCCGCGCCGCGATGGAGCGCGCCCTGGCCGAGTTCGAGCTCGCGACCCGCCTCAATCCCGACGCCGCGGACGCGTGGAACAACGTCGGACTCTCGCTCTTCCTTCTCGGCCGGCTCGACGACGCCGTGAAGGCGCTGCGGACGGCCCTCGAGCGGCGGCCCACCCTCGCGACGGCCCGGTTCAACCTCGCTCGCGCCCTCGACTCGCGCGGCGACCGGGCCGACGCCGAGCGCGAGTACCGCGAGGTCGTTCGCCTCTCGCCCGACGACGCCGACGCGAACGAGCGGCTCGCGATCCTCGCGTCGGCCCGCGGCGCGGCGGGCGAAGCGGCGGCGGCGTACGACCGGGTGCGCCGCGCGGCGCCGGGCCGTGTCGTCGCGGCGGTCCCCGTCGCCGTCGCGCTGCAGCAGGCGGGACGGCTCAAGGAGGCGCTCTCGATCCTCGAGGACGCCCGCGAGAAGGGCGGGCGCGACGCGACGCTCCTCCGCCTCCTCGGCGCGGTCCGGGGCGCTTCCGGCGAGCGTGAAGGGGCGGCGGCCGCGCTCATCGAAGCGGCCGCGGCGTCGCCGGACGACGCCGAGCTCGCGGGCGAGCTCGCCCGCGCGCTCTACGCCGCGGGACGGCTCGTCGAGGCCGCCGAAGCCTTCGGCACCGAGGCGCGGCTCTCACCCGACGATGCGATTCCCCTCTATCATCGCGGCGTCGCCCTCGAGGCGGCCGGCCGCGAGGCGGACGCGCGCGACGCCTACGAGGCGGCGCGCGGCCGCGAGCCGGGAAACGCCCGGGTGCTGAACGCCCTCGCATGGCTCCTCGTCACCGCGAAGGACGCCTCCGTCCGGGACGCCGCCGCGGCCCTCCCCCTCGCGCGCCGGGCCGTGACGGCGGAGCCCGAGAGCGCGTCGTACCGCGACACCCTCGCCGAGGCGCTCTTCGCGAACGGCGACGAAGACGGCGCGCGGGCGGAGCTTCGCCGCGCCGTCGACGCCGCGCCGGAGCGCGAGAAGGACGCCTACCGGAAGCGGCTCGCCGAGCTGGACGCGCGGGAGCGGGACGGCTGACCCGCCTCTCTCCACCGTCAGAACGACGCCCGCCACGCATCCTCGACGGAGAGGAGCCCCTCGCCGAACGCGACTTCGAACGCGGCCGAGACGCTCGGCGCGGTCCGCGTCGCGACGACGAGCGAGCGCACCTGGCTCATCCCGAACCGGTCGACAAGGTAGCTCGTGAACGCGTGCGACTGGGCGTAGAGAAGGCGCACGCGGTCCTTGTCCGGCACGCCGGAAAAGCTCGGCGCGAGGGAGGCGATCCGATCGAGACGGTCGCCGTCCCGCGCGGCGACGAGGAGGGCCACGCGATCGGGCGCGAGCGGCGCGCCGGGAGCCTCCTCCCACTGAGCGAGGCCCTCGTTCAGCCAGGCCGGCGCGCGCGGCGACAACATCGACACGACGTAGTGCGTGTACTCGTGCGCGAGAGTCCTCCGCAGGTCCGGCAAGTGTCCCGCGGCGTTCTTCAGCGGCACGCGGATCTTCCCGTCGAAGAGCCCCCCGACCCAGTCGTGGCTGTTCGTCACGGTGACGAACTCCTCGGCGGAGTAGAGGAGGACGGGCACCCGGCTCGTCGGCGCGAACTCGAGATCGAGCCCGATCCGCACGGCGACTTCCTCGAGGTCGGAGAGGATCGTCGAGACGGCGGCCGGATCCTCGCGGTCCCCGTCGAACGAGACGACGAAGAGCGACGAGTTCTCCTGAGCGAAGCGGGACTCGACCCCGTGCTCACGCCTCGCCTTCTCGAGGAGCGCCGCCAGGCCCTCGCGCTCCGGATCGAGCCGGATCGCGGCCTCGAGGGACGCGATCGCCTCCGTGAGCCTCCCGATGCGATAGAGGGCCTGGCCGCGCGCCACGAATGCGTCGGCCGACGAGGGATCGAGCGCGACGGCGCGGTCGAGCGCCGAAATCGCGTCGACCCATTTCTCTCCGCGCAGGAGGCAGAAGCCGAGGTTCCTGAGCGACACGGGATCGTCCGGCCCGAGCGCGACGGCCTCTCGGAGATCTTCCTCGGCCCCGGCCTCGCCCGCGTTGCATCGCGCGACGCCGCGACCGAGAAGGGCCTGGCGGAGATTGGAGACGATCGGCGGGCTGTCTTCGAGCCGAAAGAGCGCGGCGCGGAACGAGCCGACCGCGGCGTCGTAATCGCGGCGCGCGAGCCGAGCGACGCCCTCGCGATTGAGGCGCGCGGCCTCGCCCGACACGGAGGAGCCCGAGTCTCCGTCGACAGGCGAGACGAGGAGGATCGAGACGAGGAGTAAAAGCCGCTCGAGAATCATGCAGCGAGAATCGGGTCAGGCCGGCTCCGCTGCCCCTGCGGAGATCCCGACCCTTCAGAATACCTCGGCGGAGAAGCGAAAGACGCGGGCGCGTCGCCAGCCGTCCGGTTCGATGCCAGCCTTGGCGCAGGTCTCGCGAAGGAACCGGACTGCCGAGAAACGGTGCCGGACCGCGACCTGGGGCAGAAGGAGGCCGACCGCGTCCCCCGCCTCGACGAGAAGCCCGTCTCTCCCGATGACGATCTCCTCGGGAGAGGAGATCGGCACGAGCTCGGAGAGGACCGAGATTTCGATCGAGAGGCCCTCGATCTCCTCGGGCCGGATCGCGTCGAAGCGTCCGTCGCGCAGCACGGCGGCGCTCGCCATGTCCAGGACGACGTCGGCAAGCGGGCGATCGGTCCGGGGAAGGCCCATGCAGCCGCGGAGGCGGCCATCGACCCGCAGCGTCACGAAAGCGCCGCACGATCGCGCGAGCGGGCCTTCGACGTCGGCGCGGCGCGGGGTCTCGAAACCCCGCGCCGCGGCCTCGACGGCGCCGCGCGCGAGGCGAAGCAACTCGTCCCGCTCCCGCTCCAAGAGGCGTTCCATGGCCGACCTCGCGTCCGTCATGATCTTGGCACCTCGCCTCGCGTTCCGCCAGTCGGCGTGGCGCGCGAAGAACCTCGAGGCGACGGCGGGCGAATGGAAAGACGATGGAGCGAGGACCGGCGCGCGATATCATCGTGCCGTTGGCGCGGCCCTGATCGAGGCAAGAGCATGCTTCTACCCACGATCGCAAAGAGCCTGTCTCGGGTCGCCGTCCCCCTCGCCGTCGCGAGCATCTTCTCGGCCCCGGATCCGGCGCGGGCGCAGTCGGTCGAGTTCGACGCAGCGCGATCGACGTGCGTCGAGCGCGACCGCATGGGCGTCAGCGTGTTCTTGAGGTCGCTCGTCGCGTTCGACACGAACGAGGACGGCCACCTCGACCTCGCCGTCACGCTCGCCCCGGAGCACGTGACGCGGCTCTATCTCGGCGACGGCGACGGGAACTTCTCGCCGGGCGGCGACCTGGACGGCGGCGGCGAGGATCTCGAGGCCACCGATCTCGACGGCGACGGCCACGTCGACATCGTGGCAGCGGCCGGGGGCGTCCTCTCGGTCCATCTCGGAGCCGGCGACGGCACGTTCGGCCCCAAGAACTCGATCTCGCTCGGCTTCGGCCGCGCCCCCCGCGACCTCGTGCTCCGCGACTTCGACCGCGATGGCCGCCTCGACGCTGCGGTCGCCTGCAACTTCAGCCACACCGTCGCGGTTCTCCTCGGCGACGGAGCGGGCGGGTTCTCCCTCGTCGGCAATTTCGCCGTGGAGGGCGAGGCATACACGATCTCCGCGGCCGACTTCGACGAGGACGGGAACGAAGACTTCGTCGCGGCGCGGGTCTTCGACGACGCTCTCCAGTTCCGCCTCGGCGACGGAACCGGGCTCTTCCCTGGTCGGATGACGTTGCCGGTCGCCGACCACCCGAGCGACGTCGTGGCGACCGATCTCGACGGGGACGGCCACGCCGACCTGGCGGTGCCGAGCCGGAGCGGCGACTTCGTCAGGCTTCTCTTCGGCGACGGGAGCGGGAACTTCCCGTCTTCGCGCGACCTCGGGGTGGCCTTGCCGGACACCGTCTTCTTCGACGATCTCGACCGCGACGGCGCGCTGGACCTCGTCGTGGCTTCGGTGGGATCTCTCTCGATCCGCATGGGAGATGGCGCCGGCGGATTCGGCCCCGAGCGCGCGTTCGGCACTGCGAACGACCCGGTTTCCGCGTCGTTCGGCGATTTCGACGAGGACGGCCGGGGAGACATCGTCACCGCCAACGAGACCGTCGACAGCGTCTCACTTCTCCTCGGCGACGGCGCGGGACGCTTTCCGTCGGCCCGGCGGTTCTCGGGGGTCTTCGCCGCGGAGATCGACATCGGGGACTTCGACGGCGACGGCCACGTCGACGTGGCGGCGACGGGCGGCTCCGCCGGCCGGCTGAACGCCTTTTTCGGGAGCGGGGACGGGACGCTCGGGACGCCGACAATCCTCCAGATGTCCGGCGAGACCGGGGACGTGAGCGCCTTCGACTTCGATCTCGACGGGCTCGCCGACCTCGTCGGATCGTTCGCGGACGCGAGCGGCGCGCCTCAGGGGATCGCGGCGTTCGCGAGCGACGGCGCGGGGGGATTCGTGGCGCGCGGCGTCACGGAAGCGGGACGGTTGCCGGGCGGAATGGCGCCCGCCGACTTCGATGCGGACGGGATCCCCGACATCGCGGTCGTCGGAGAGGCGAGCGACGACGTCACCGTTCTCCTCGGCGCCGGCAACGGGTCGTTCCCGGCGCGATTCGTTGCCTCGACGAACGACCAGCCGAACGCCGTGGTCGCGCGCGACTTCGACGAGGACGGGATCGTCGATCTGGCCGTGTCGCACGGATCGAGCTCCGCCTCGACGATCCGCGTCTTCCAGGGAGACGGCAGCGGGGCGATGACGTCGGCGCTCGTCCTGACGCGGCCGCGGCGCGTCCTCTCGCTCGGCGCCGCGGACGTCGACGAGGACGGGCACTTGGACCTCCTCGCGGGCGAGTTCGAGGACGCTCCGCCGCTCTTCGCGAGCGGCGTCGCGGTCTTTCCGGGCGACGGCGCGGGCGGATTCGAGGAACCGAACTTCTTCGGCGCCGGCTGCCAGCCGTCGTCCGTCGTCGCCGCCGACGTGAACGACGACGCGCACCTCGACCTGATCGTCACGAATGCCGGCTCCGCGGACGTCTCCGTCTCGACCGGAGACGGGCTCGGGACGTTCGCTCTTGCGCGCAGCTTCTCCGTCTACGATGCGCGTGAGGCTCGCGTCGCCGACTTCGACGAGGACGGGCACCCGGACCTGGTCGTGGGATCGCGCCTCTCGAGCGGCGGCGTCCACATCCTCCGGAACCGCACGTTCGACCCCGCCGAGGCGTTCGCCGGCAACGTCAACGCCGCCGCGGGACCGATCGCGAACGTCCTCTTCGTCAACGGCCAGCGCGGCACGGGTCCCGATCGAAGGCTCGAGGTCGAAAGAAACGCGCCCTTCGTCCTCCGCATGAAGGCGCCGCCCGCGGTGTCGATCGCCGCATTCGCCCTCTACGCGTGGATCGGCGAGTCGCGGAATTGGACGGTCACGGCGCTGCCGAACGGCTACGGAAAAAGCGTGATCCCCTCGCCGCTCGGCGGCGGCCGCCCGAAGCGGATCTGGAACAACACGGGCGACCCGAGCTTCGGCACGCCGCGCTTGCCGTCGACGCACGCGCCGAGCGTCGTTCTCCGTCGCGAGAACGGAGTGAAGAAGCGCTTGACGTTCACGCTCCAGGGCATCATCGAAGACCCGGCGGGCCCGTCGGGTGTCTACGCAACGACGAACGCGATCACCGTCGATTCGAGGTGAGCGGGGGACCCCGCGTCCCCGGGGCCGTGCACGCCGCCCCCGCGAGCTCTCGGGGGGCTGGGGGGAGAGGGGGGTGCGGAGCGAGGGGGCGCTCGCGCCGTGCTTCGCGCCGCGACCTTCGATCCCGCGACGCCTCCGTCTCGGGCCTGAAGAGCGCGTCACCCTCCGCGCAAGAGACACTGTCCGGCGTCCGGCGCCGACACGGCGGAGGGGCTCGGACAGGAGGATCAGCCGGAGTCGAAGCCCGAAGAAGGGCCGTTCAGGCCTTTCGACCGAGCGCGTCGGGCTAGGGCGAGCCCGGGCCGCGCCCTCGCCGGAAGCGGAAGATCGAGGACCGCGACCCCGCATCGCGCCCGCCGCGCGTGGATTCGGCGGCGGGCTCGCTCGCGAACGGCTTGTCCACGTCGACGTCCCCCGTCCCCGAAGAGTAGCGCGGATTGAACGTGAGCGTCTTTTTCCCCCGGATGTGCTCCCGGACGTTCTCGACGAGCTCGCGAGGGCTCTGGTAGCGCACCTCGCGCTCCTTCGCCATCATTTTCTCGAGGAAGTAGTGCATGTGCGGCGAAATGTCCTTCCCCTTGAGGCGCGACGCCGAGAGCCCTTCGAGGATCTGTCGCCGCATGACGTCGCTGTCGTCGGATCCGGAGAACGGCAGCTCGCCGACGACGATGTGATAGAGCGTGACGCCGAGGGAGTAGATGTCGCTTCTCACGTCGACGTCGGCCTGCCCCGCGGCCTGCTCGGGCGAGATGTACTGAACGGTTCCGACTGTCGTGTCCGACCTCTCGGCCGTCGCGGTCGCGCTCGCCTCGGTCGCGAGGCCGAGGTCGCAGAGCTTCACCGTGTTGTCGCGCTTGAGGAGGATGTTCGCCGGCTTCACGTCGCGATGGACGATCCCCTTCGAGAAAAGGTAGTCGAGCGCGTCGGCGATCTGCATCACGATGTAAAGCGCGGCGTCCTCGCCGAACGTGCCGTTCTCCTCGACGATCTTGAGGATCGTCTCCCCGTCGACGAATTCCATCACGAAATACGGCGCCCCGTCGATTTCGCCCAGGCTCATTCCGCGCGTCACGTTGGGATGCTCGAGCCTCATGAGGAGATGGGCTTCGTTTCGGAACCTCTCGACGGCCGCCGTGTCCGCGATCAGGTGCGGCTTCAGGATCTTGACCGCGACCGACTCCTTGTCACCCTTCCGCCGCGCCTCGAAGACGGTCGACATGCCCCCTTCGCCGACCTTCCGGAGGAGGAAGTGGTCGCCCGCCTTCTCCCCCTCGAGGAAGAGCCCTTCGCCGCGCCGGACGTGGCGGACGATGGCCTCGGGCGCGGCTCCCTTGGCGACGATGATCCGCTCGAGCGAGACGCTCTTCCCCGACTCCTCGTACTTCTCGTGGATCGCGAGGCATCTCTCCATCGCCTCGCGCGTCGAGAATCCCTTCACCACGAGCGCGGCGGCGAGACGGAGATCGGACGGCTGCGGCATGATGAGGACGGGCCCTAAAAGATCTCTTCTCGACAGTTCGGGGCCGCTTCCTCCTGCCTGCGGGCGGAAGAGAGCAAAGCTCCAAATCTAATCTTATCGAGAACTTAGAGCGTCGTCAACGCGACCGGAGGGCCGGCCGGAAGCCCCTCCGGCGCTGGGGGCCACAGGCTTCAGTCGGGGCGCCGCCGTGTCCGAAAACGGGATCGGAGGCCTCTTTCTCCCGCCGGACGGATCGATCGGCGACGCGGCGACAGAGCGCCGCGCACGCCCCGAGGCCGATCGCGCTCCGAGCCCGGCGGACGCGACCGACCATCGGCGTCCCCGACTCACCGACATCATGGACGGAAACGTCGTCCTCAAGTACTGCGACCTCCTCGACGAGTTCGTGAAGATCCGGATCTTCTCCGAGCCGGAGCTCCGTCACCTCCTCCGGGTCGCGATCGTGCCGAACAAGACGGCCTACCGGCAGCTCGTCGTGAACGCCTGCGTCATGGACTTCAACTCGGTCGTCCTCGGGGGAGGGACGGCCCGCGAGACGTCTCACTCGCGTGAGAAGATCGAGGAAGCGCTCTACGCGCTCTGCGTCGAGGTCAATCCGAAGCTCGACATCCACCAGGTCACCATCCCGCTCGTCGGCCGCGAGGCGACCCGGGAGCCCGTCGCGCTCATCGGAGAGCCGAAGGCCGAAGGCCCCGCGGCGAACCGAAGAAACCTGCCCTTCACCCTCGACGTCGTCGCAGGCCTCGCCGCGGCGCTCCGGCGCCGCGTGATCGGCCAGGACGCCGCCGTCGACACGCTCGCCCGGGCGGTCCGGAAAGCCGCCGCCGGGCTCCGCGACCCGCGAAAGCCGATCGGAAGCGTCCTCTTCGTGGGCAAGACGGGCGTCGGAAAGACAGAGCTCGCCCGCGCCCTCGCGGCCTGCCTTTACCGGGACGAGGCGCGGCTCTATCGAGTCGACTGCTCTGAGTACGCGCTCGAGCACGAGTACGCGAAGCTCATCGGCGCCCCGCCGGGGTACGTCGGACACAACGAGGGCGGACAGCTCACCGCGCGGCTGAAGGACGGCGGCCCGGGCGTCGTCCTCTTCGACGAGATCGAGAAAGCGCACACGAAGCTGCACCACATCCTCCTGCAGATCATGGACGACGGATGCGTCACGGACTCGAAGGGCGTTCGAGTCTCGTTCTCGGACTCGGTCGTCGTGCTCACGAGCAACCTCGGCGTCGAGGACGTGGAGCGCTGGCGGAACCAGATGGGGTTCGACTCGCCGCGGCGAGAAGGGGACGACGAGCCGATCGTCAGGGACTCGACGCTCCGAGCGATCCGCCGGCGGTTCAGCCCCGAGTTCGTCAACCGGCTCGACGAGGTGGTCGTCTTCAACTCTCTTCGCCGGACCGACTGCGTCCGCATCGTCCGGAACATGCTGGCCGAGCTTGCGTCCTACGCGCGCGCGAACGGCGTGGTGCTGCAGTTCACGCGGCGCCTCCGCGAGACCCTGGCCCGGCTCGGCCACAGCGAGGAGTTCGGCGCCCGCGAGCTCCGGCGCACGATCAAGACCGTGGTGGAGGACCCTCTCGCCGAGCGCATGGTCGAGGGACGCATCGGCCGAGGGAACCTCGTCCGCGTCGACCTGCGGGAGGGTGAGGCCAAGTTCGTCGTCCGTTGACTCCCTCCTCCGCGCGCCTAGAATCACCGTCGGCGCCGGGCCTCCTCGCCGCTTCCGGGCCAGGGATGAAAAAGCCCCACGTCCGCGAGAGCCGCTCCGGCCGCCGCCGCCGAGGCGCCGCTCCCGCCCAACGGAGGACCTTCCTTGCCGCTCACCCCGCTCCGCTCACTTCTCGTGGCGAGCCTTTTCGGCGCCGCCGCGTTCGCCGCCGGGGAAGGCGGGACCGGGAGCGAGGGCGGGGAGAGCGGCGGCGGCGGAGGAGGCGGCGACGCGACCTCGAGGACGGAAGAATCGCTCGACCGGCCCCTCGCCCGGGTCGGCGGCGTCGCGGTGACGCGGCGCGACCTTCTCGTCCGGCTCGGCGAGAAGTTCCGCACGTCGAACGAGGGCCGGTCGGCGCTGAACGAGATCGTGGACAACCGCCTCGTCGAGCGCGAGATGGCCGCGCGGAAGATCGTGGTCGACGAGGCCGCCGTGGAGGCGCGGTTCCGTTCGCTCGAGAAGATGGTGGCGGACTCGGGCTCGGGGGCGACGCTTACGGACGAGCTCGCGGATCGCGACGTCTCCCTCGCGGAGTTCAAGGACCGCCTGAAGCTCCTCATCGGTCTCGAGACCCTCGCACGGAAGGACTTCGGCATCGAGTCCGGGACGGAGGTGCCGACGGCGAAGCAGCACCTCTGGCTGAAGAGCGTGCGCGAGCGCGCGAAGGTCGAGATCCCGGCGGCCGCGGGCGACCGCCGCGCGGCCGTGATCGACGGCGAGGCCGTTCCCATCGAGCGCCTCGGCCAGGAGGTCGAGAAGGCCATTTCCGAGGAGAGGCGCCGCGAGGCCCTGAACGAGGCGATCGGCATCCTCGTCGTCTCGCGGCTCTCCGCCGAGGCGGGCATCGCGGTGACCGACGACGACGTCCGGGCCGAGGTCGCGGCGCGGCGCCGCCAGTTCGAGAGCGATCCCCGATTCCAGGGCGTCTCTTACGAGGAGTACCTCGAGGCGACGCGGGGTGCCGGGCCGGACGCGTTCCTCGCCGACCCCGATTTCCGCGCGCAGGTCGCCTTGAAGAAGATCGTCCTCGCCTCCGGCGGGCGCGAGGCCGTGCGGAAACGGTTCGAAGAGCGCCAGGACCTCTATGGCGTCCGGGTCCACGCGCGGCACGTCTTCGTGCGGGCGTCCGAGAAGCCTCTCGCCCCGCCGCTCGGCGACGGGAAGACGTCGCGAACGTTCGCCGAAGCCGAGACGATCGCGCGCGAGGCGAAAGCCGAGCTGTCGGCCGGGGCCGAGTGGAAGGCCGTCGTCTCGAAGTACAGCGAGGACGCGAGCCGGCTTCGCGACGGCGACCTCGGCTTCTTCCCCGAGAGAAACCGCTTCGGGCCGGCCTTCTTCGAGAATGCGCGCGCGCTCGGTCCCGGCACGACGTCCGAGCCGGTCCGCACCGAGTTCGGCTGGCACCTCGTCCAGACGCTCGAGGTCCGGCCGGCGCCGACGGTCGACGAGGCGTTCGACCGGGTGCTGGCGGATCTCGCCGGCGAGCGGTACCGTGAGGCCCTCTCGGCGGCGAAGGTCGAGATCCTGCCGGACGCCCCGAGGACGGGCGCGCCCGGAGACGCGGATCGGGACGAGGATCTCTCCGACACGCCCCACTGACGCGAGGGCGCTCGAGCGATGCAGTTCGGAAGGGTCGTCGGAACGGTCTGGGCCACGCACAAGGACCCGAAGATCGAGTCGATGAAGCTCCTCGTCGTCGAGACCCTCGACCACCGGAACGAGCCGACCGGCGGTTCGGTCGTCGCCGTCGACGCGATCGGCGCTGGCGTCGAGGAGGTCGTCCTCGTCGCGACCGGATCGTCGGCCCGCCAGACGACGCTCACCGAGGGAAAGCCGGTCGACGCTGTCGTCATGGCGATCGTCGACTCGTTCGACGTCGGCGGCCGCGTCGTGTACGACAAGAACGCGTGACGCAAGGAGGTCCGATTGCAGCTCGCCCGCGTCATCGGCCGGGTCGTGGCGACGAGGAAACCCGTCGGCCTCGCGGGACGAGCGCTCCTCGTGATCCAGCCGCTGGACGAGAGCCTCGACGCCGCCGGCCGGCCGCTCGTCGCCGCGGACGCGATCGGATCGGGCCCGGAGGAGATCGTCTTCTGGGTCGGCGGGCGCGAGGCGTCGATGGCCCTCCCCGACCGCTTCGTTCCGGTGGACGCGGCGATCGTGGGCCACGTGGAAGAGGTGACCGTGCGCGGCGAGCGCGTCGGACCGGACGAGGATCGTTGACCGAGGGTCAGGGAGAAAGGCGAGCGGAGTGCTCATCGGCACCGTGATCGGGACCGTCGTGGCGCCGCACCATCACCCCGCCTATGATGGGCGGAAGCTCCTCCTCGTGAAGCCGATCGACCCGGACGGCGAGCCGCGCGACGCGCCGGCCGTCGTCGCGGTCGACCGCGCGCGGGCCGGCGAGGGCGACCGCGTCCTCGTGATGGAAGAAGGCTCGTCGTCCCGGGCGATCCTCGAGGACGAGACGGCGCCGGTCATATCGCTCGTGGTCGCCGTCGTGGACGGCGTCGACGTCGGAACGGCCCGGGGCCACCGCGGATCGAGATGAGCGAAGCGAAGAAGTCCGACTGGGACCTGCGGCGGGACATCGTCCTCGTCTCGAGGTGGATGTACGACCGCCAGCTCGTCGTGGCGAAGGACGGCAACGTGTCCTGCCGCTCCGGCGACGGCTCGTTCCTCATGACGCCCTCCGGCTGCTGCAAGGGCACGGTGGCCGAGGACGATCTCGTCCGCGTCGACATGGAGGGGCGCGTCCTGTCCGGCTCGCGGAAGCCGACGTCCGAGATCGTGATGCACATCGCCGCGTACCGGGCACGTCCCGACGTCTCCGCGATCGTGCATGCGCACCCGATCACCGCCGTGGCGCTTTCGGTCGCCGGCATCACGATGGCGCAGTGCGTCGTTCCCGAGACGGTGATCGTCTTCGGCCAGATCCCGACGGCGCCCTACGCGACCGCCACGACGCCCGCGATGGCGACCGCGCTCGAGGGCATCGTCGAGACCGCCGACGCGATCGTCCTCGACCGGCACGGCTCCCTCACGCTCGGTCGCGACGTATTCGACGCCTTCTACAAGCTCGAGATGCTCGAGCACGCGGCGAAGATCACGCACGCGGCCCGCCTCGTGGGCGAGGTCCGCTCGCTGCCGCCGGACGAAGTCCAGCGCCTCCTCGAGGTCCGGCAGAAGCTCGGGATCACGGGCCCGGTCCACGTCGACCCGAAGCACTGCAACCTCTGCGGCCTCTGCCCCGGCCCTCCGGGAAAGCAGCGCGGCACCGCGCGGCCCGCTCCCGTCGAGAGCCCGACCGGGTCGGACTACTAGCCCCTCGTCCGGCGCGCGGCCGCTACGGGACCTCCGTCCCGGCGAGGGCCGAGGCGATCGACGCCGCCTCGGCGTCGGTCTCGGCCGCGCGGCGCCAGAGCGCGAGCGCCTCCGACGCGAGCGGCGCCCGCGTCGACTCGGGCTTGAGCGACTGGCAGTTCACGAAGACGTTGAGGAGCGCGCCCCGCGCCGCGGCGGCCGCGAGGACGAGGCCGACTCCGACGTCGGACACGAGATTCGGATTCGTCACGGCGCGGAGCCGCCGGAGCCGGGCGGCGACCTCGAGCGAGCGCCGCGCGACCTCGAGCGGAGGCCGCGCGGCTTTGACGAGAGCGATCGCGATCGCGTCGGCGCGCGCGGCCTTCTCCTCCGGAGTCGCCTTCTTCTGCTTCATCGCCGCCGAGACCTCCGCGTAGGCCGCCGCGTCCTCGTCGGCGAGGCCGAGGAAGGCCTGTGCTTCGCTCTCGAGGAACACGGCCGCGGCCGAGCATTCGGCCTCGGCCTCCTTGTACTTCTCCCGTCCCAGGGTGAACCGGCACGCCATCGCTCCGAGCGCCGCCGCGAACGCCCCGGCGACCGCGGAGACACTGCCGCCGCCGGGGACGCTCGTCTCCGCCGCCACGGTCCGGACGAACCCGAGAAGCGTCTCGTCGGGCGTTTTTTTCACTCCTTTGACTCCTTTCGGCGCCGGCCCGCCGCGAGCCGCCGCGCGCGTCGCGCGGGCCGGCGCCGCCCGGCGTATGTCATCGGGAACCGAGGTCGGTCCGCGGGCCGACGGCTCTACTCCTCGTCTCCGTCCTGGCTCTCGAGCGGCTTCGGCCTCGCGACGTATCCGAGCTGGATCAGCCTCTCGCGGATCTCCGCCTGCTCTTCGGGCGAGAGCGGCCGGTTCGGGAGCACGCGCGCCGCCGTCTCCGCGCGCCAGCGCGCGACCGCCGCCGCGATCTCTCCCTCCCACTCGGCGCCGGTCCCGGAGACGTTTTCGGCCTCGCCGGGCCCCTCGTACACCCGCGGGTATCCCGCGCTCCCTTCCGGGCCGACGATCACGGTCCGGCCGCCCGGCCCGCGGCCCGCGAGGAGCACTTGCCCCTCCTTCCGCTTCCCGCCGATCGTGGCCCATCCGTGCGAGGTCTCCGAGAAGACGATCCGATCCGGGTCGGGCTCCGCACGGAAGAGGTCGCGCCCGTCGACGGCGCCGGGAAGCTCGATGCCGAGGGCGGAGAGGACGGTCGGGAAGACGTCGACGAGGCCGACGCGATCGGCGCGCCTCTCGCCCGGATCCCGCGCGCCCGGCACGCGGAAGACGAGCGGCACGTGCAATTCCTCGCGATGGAGCGACGAGCCGTGCTTCAGCCCCCCGTGCTCGAGGAACTGCTCGCCGTGGTCGCTCACGAAGACGACGAGCGTCTCGTCCTCGACCCCGAGCGAGCGGATGTGCGCGAGGAGCTTTCCGATCTCGCCGTCCGCGAACCGGATCTCGCCGTCGTAGCGGTCGGCGAGGCGCCGGAGGTCCGCGGGAGAGAGTCCCGGGTCCTTTCCCTCGCGGAGAACCTGGAAGACCGCCTCGATGTCGCCGTTCGGGCACGCCTCGACCCCGGGATCCTCGCCCGCGGCGAGGCCCGCGTAGCTCTTCCAGATTCCCTCGGGATCGGCGTAGGGATCGTGCGGGTCGAAGTAGTGCATGTAGAGGAAGAACCGGCCGCCCCGCGCGTTGTCGTCGAGCCACTTCGTCGCCCGCTCGTTCAGCCCGCGCGCCTCGCTCCAGACGACGGTCTCGAACGTGTCGAAGCCCTGATCGAAGCCGGTCAGCTTTCCGACGAGGAGGTTCCCCGAGAAAGCCGCGGTCCTGAAGCCGCGCCCCCGCAGCACCTCCGCGAGCGTGATCGCGTGAGCGGAGAGCGGCGCCAGCTCGGGCCGCACGAAGCCGTGCACGAACGGCTCGAGGCCCGTCAGGAGCGTCGCGGTCGAGGCGATGGTCCACGGAGCCGGCGCGAAGCACTCCTCGAAGAGCGTCCCGTCCGCCGCGAGCGCGTCGAGGACGGGCGACGTGTCGCGCGAGTGGCCGTAGGCGCCGAGCCGGTCGGCCCGCAGCGTGTCCACGAGGACGACGAGGACGTTCCACCGTCCGGGCGGGCGGAGGGCCCGGTAGGCCGGGTAGGCGGCCGCCGCGAGGAGGGCGAGGAGGAGGGTGAGCCGGAGCGAACGCTTCATCGGGCTGAGAGCGCCAGTATGTCGGCGCCCCCTCCCGACTTCAACGACGGACGGGCTCCTCGGGGCCGGCTAGCCCGCAGCATTCACGAGGTCAGCGGCCGAACCGATCGGAACGGCCACGAATCGCGACGCAGAGGCGAAGCGAGCGGGTCTGCGAGCGGCATTGCGGGCTTCCGGTCGAGGGATCGGCGCCGATTTCGAGGAGACGCAGCGGCGGCGGCCACTCTTCGACGGTCGAGATCGGCGCCGAGACCCGGCCAGAACCGCTCGGCTTCGTGAATAACGCGCGGGCTAAACGAGCTGGTTCTCGATGACGAACTGGAAGAGCCGGTCCTGGTCGAGGCGCGTGATCTCGCGGAACTTGACGCCGAGGTGCGACTCCAGCGTGTGCGGGTCCTTCGTCTCGACCCACGCGACGCGGCCCAGGGCGCGCACCGGGGCTTCGCGGTCGGGGAGCGCGATCTCGATCCCGAGAACGACGCGCTCGCACAGGAGGTCGGGGATCCAGGCCTCGTCCGGGATGCGTCCCTGGAGGAGAATGCCGCCGCCCGAGACGTTCTCCGTCCGCCCCGTGTACACGACGCGGAGCTCCGGCCCCTGCCGCACCTCGGTCAGGAAGCGGTAGCGCACCGGAAGATGCGCCTTGATCCTCAGGTACTCGCGGTTCTCCTTCCGGAACGCGTACTCCATGAGGGCGGCCTCCGCGCGGGCGGGACGGGGACATCGAGCGCTGTCCTTCCTTCATCGACCTCGCTCGACGGGGGACTTGAGGCGCGCAACTACTGGAAGAGCCCGGAGATCCGACCGTCGGCGTCGACCTCGATTTTCTCGCCGCGGGGGTGGGAGGGGAGCGCCGGCATCGAGTTGATCTCTCCGACGACGAGGGTCACGAAGCCGGCGCCGGCGTAGAGGCGGGCGTCGCTCACCGCGATGTCGAAGCCCGTGGGTGCGTTCAGGATCTGCGGCGAGGCCGTGAACGAAAGCGGCGTCTTGGCGACGCAGATCGGAAGGTTCCCGTACCCCCGGTCGCCGAGCCTCGAGATCGTGTCTCGCGCCCGAGCGGAGAACGACACGCTCCCCGCGCCGTAGAGGTCGGTGGCGAGGGCGGTCATCTTCTCCTCGAGGCTCGCGTCGAGGGAATAGAAGGGGCGGAACGCGAGCTTTTCGCGCTTCCCCTTCTCCGCCGCCGCGACGACCGCCTGCGCCGCCTCCACGGCGCCGGGGCCGCCGTCCGAGAAGGCGCGCGATTCGGCCGCGGAGGCGGCGCCGAGCTCGATCGCCTTCTCCCGCACGAACCGGATCTCTTCCGCCGTGTCCTGAGGGAAGCGGTTCACGATCACCGCCGCCGGAACGCCCGCCCGGCGCACGATGCCGATGTGGCGGGCGAGGTTCCTCGTCCCCGCCTCGAGCGCCTCCCGGTTCGGCCGGACGAGCTCGTCCGGCACGCCCGCGCCCGACCGGAAGGTCCGCCCGGCGCCGTGCATCTTGAGGGCCCGGAGCGTCACCACGATCGCCGCCGCGTCGGGCATGAGGCCGCTCGCGCGGCACTTGACGTCGACGAACTTCTCGAAGCCCAGCTCCGAGCCGAAGCCCGACTCGGTCAAGACGACGTCGGCGACGCGAAGGCCGACCTCGTCCGCGAGGACGGAGGAGTTCCCGTGCGCCAGGTTCGCGAACGGCCCCGTGTGGACGACGACCGGCGTCCCCTCGGCCGTGCCGAGGACGTTCGGCCGCACCGCGCGCATGAGGAGCGCCGCCATCGCGCCCGCCGCCTTCAAGTCCTCGGCCGTGGCGAAGCGGCCGTCCCTCGTCGGGCCGATCGCGATCATCCCGAGGCGGCGTCTCAGGTCGACGAAAGACGTCGCGAGGGCGAGCACCGCCATCACCTCCGACGACGCGGAGATCTCGAACCGCGTCCGGCGCGGGTACCCGTCCGCCTTGTCCGAGACGCCGACCAGGACGTCGCGGAGCGCCCGGTCGTTGATGTCGATGACGCGCGGCAACATCACCTCCTCCGGCACGATCCCGAGCGGGTTTCCGCGCGCGACGTGGTTCTCGACGAACGCGGCGAGGAGGTTCTGAGCCATCGACACCGCGTGCGCGTCGCCGGTCAGGTGGAGGCAGAACTCCTCGACCGGGAGGACGCCGCACGCTCCCCCGCCGCTCGGCCCCTTGAGGCCGAAGAGCGGACCGAGCGACGGCTGCCGGATGCACGCGACCGCGCGCCGCCCGAGCCGCGCGAACCCCATCGAGAGGCCGACGGTCGTCACGGTCTTTCCCTCGCCGAGGGGCGTCGGCGTGATGCCGGTGACGTCGACGTAGAGCGCGTCCTTCCGCGGCGGCCGCGCGAGCACGGGCTCGAGCACGATCTTTCCGGTCGCGTCGCTGCAGGGCTCGTACTCGTGCTGCTCGAGGCCGAGGCGCTCGGCCAGCCGGTCGATGGTGCGGGAGGCGACGGTCATCCTGGTCTCGCTGGCGAAAGATGCGTCACGCGGGGAGCGCGCCCGAGAGGACATCGCGCCCGATCGGGGCGAGCACGATCTTCAAGAGCGCGTCGCCCGCGACGAGCGCGAGGCCCGCGTAGAACCATCGGAAGAAAAAACCGCGGTCGGGCGCCCTTCTCGCCCGGAGCGCGAGCGAGAGGTGAGTGAGCGCGACCGCGACGGAGACGAAGCCCGCCACCCGGACCATCGCGTAGAGGGGCCACGCGACGAGGGCGCCGGGAAAGAGCGGGTCGAGGCGCTGAAGGAGCTCGGCCACGTAGAAGTTCATGTAGTCGAGGAGGACGGCGCCGAACGCGAGCGCGAGGAACCCCGCGGACGCGACCGACAGAACGCAGAAGATCGCGAAATGGAGCGCGTGCTCGGGGAGGAACCGCGACGGATCGCCCTCCGCGCCGTCGCCCGTCTCGATCCAGCGGAACATCTCGTCCCGGTACTCCTCGCCGCGGAGGATCGACGCCGCGGCGCGGTCGGGGCCGGCGAGCGTTCCCGCAACGGTGACGACGCTCATCGCGAGCGCCCAGACGAGCATCCGAGCGAGCGCCCGGCGGCCCTTCCGCGCGCGCACGTCGGCAAGGAAGAACGGGTAGGCGAGCGCCGCGGCCGCGAGCGGGAGCACGAACCGGCTGCCGGAGAGAAAACCGATCGCGACGGAGGCGACCGCCGCCGCGGCGAGGAGCGCCTCCGCGGCGCCGGGCCGGAGGTACGCAGGCTCCCTCGCCGGGCCCGTGTCAGCGAGCGGCCGCATCGACGAGCCCCTTCTCCCGCATCCAGGCGGCGAGCTGCGCCAGGCCCTCGGCGAACGGACGGTGCGCGAAGCCCAGCTCCCGCTCCGCCTTCGCGCTCGAGTAGGCCCAGTGGTGCTCGTTGATCGCCACCTTGCCGATCGTGAGGTTCGGCCGCCGGCCGAGGACCGCGAGCGCCTGCTCGATCGCGCCGACCGCCTTGAGAAGGAAGAACGGGAGCTTTCGCCTCGGCGCCCTCACGCCGGTCAGCCTCTCGAACTCGAGGAAGAGGTCGCGGAGCGCGACGTTGTCGCCGCCGAGGATGTAGACCTCGCCGGGGCGCCCCTTCTCCATCGCGAGGAGGTGGCCCTGGACGACGTCGTCGACGTGGACGTAGCTCCACATTTTCGAGCCGTCGCCCGGAAGGCCCGGTAGCTTCCCCCTCGCGACGTCCACGAGGAGGTTGACGACGAAGTTCCCCTCGGTCACCTCGCCGGGCCCGTAGATCATCCCCGGGCAGACGGTGACGACCGGCGCGCCGGCCCGAGCCGTCTCGAGGACCCTCGGAAGCGCGAGCGCCTTCGTCCGCTCGTACTCGTTGTGCCAGTGGCCGTCCTCGTGCGTCGTCGTCTCGTCGACGACGCCGCCCTGCCCGCGGTCGCTCGGGCCGATCGCGAAGAAGGAGGACGTGTAGACGATCTTCTTCACCCCGGCGTCGCGCGCGAGGCGGAAGAGCCGCGGCGGCGCGTCGACGTTCACTCGGTCGAAGATCGACCAGTCCTCGACCCACTCCTTCACGACCGCACCGACGTGGAAGAGCCCGTCGCAGCCGCGGAGCGCGGAGGAGAAGCCCTCGGGCGCGGCGAGGTCGCCCTCGACGATCGTGACGCCCGGCAGGCGCTCGATCCCGGAGACGCGGCTCCCTTTGCGGGCGAGCGCCCGGACCGCGTGGCCGTCGCGCGAGAGCCGCCGCGCGAGGTTCCCGCCGAGGTAGCCCGTGCCGCCGGTGAGGAAGTGGATCATGCGGCCGTCCGTCACACGAACACGTACGAGGCCGCGAAGCCGATCTGGGCCACCATCATCATCTTGTACATGTGCGTCCAGGACGGGTGGTTCTCGCCTTCCTCGGCGAGCGCGTGCGGGTTCCGGAGGATGAGCCAGTCGATGAAGACGCCGTAGGCCATGAGCACGAGCCCGAGCCCGACGAGGAGGCTCAAGTTCCCGGAGAGGACCCGGGCGAACGCGCCCGCCGGGATCATCACCCACGGAAGGACGAAAAAGGGCGCGATCATCCACGCGGACCTCTTCACGCCGTAGCGGAGGGGCAGCGTGATGCACCGCGCCGCCTTGTCCCCCTCCATGTCGGAGTAGTCCTTCGTGGTCGAGGCGCCGAGGAGGAACGTGAAGAAGATGATCCCGATGTACCACGGCTCGGCGTCGCCCCAGGCCACGGCGACCGACGACCAGCCGGCGACCTTGAGGAGGAACCCGCGCGGCACGGCGATGGTGAAGTTCGCCGCGAGGCCCCAGCGCTTCGTGCGGAAGGGCGGCGCCGAGTACACGTACGTGATCGCGGCGGCGACGACGACGATCCAGAACGTGAGCTTGTCGCCCGGGGGACCCAGGAACCACGCCTCGGCGAGCGCGAGCGCGTAGAGGCCGAGGAAGAGGAGCTTCGTCTCGCGGACCGTCACCTTCCCCGCCGGGAGCGGCCGGTTCGGTTTGTTGATGCGGTCGTTCTCGAGGTCGTAGAGCTGGTTGATGACGTTGCTAGCGCCGTTCAGCGTCGCCGCCATGAGCGCGCCGAGGACGATCCGCCACGCGTAGTAGAGGGGCCCCAGGTGCACGAACTCGGAGAAGAACCCGTGCCCGTTCCGGTGAGCCTCGGCGCCGATGGCGGTCAGGGCGCCCGAGACCATCCCGAGCATGGGCGGGAGGAGGGTGAACGGGCGGACGAAGTCCCAGTAGACGCGGAATCGGCCCGCGGACGCGGGGTCGCGGGAGGAGGACGGGGACGCAGGGGTCTCGGCGACTCGGATGGTCATGCCCAATCGTGCTGAATGGTACCAGGTACCGTTTCCGCGGAATCGGCGCCCGGTCCCGCTCTGGAATCGTCCGGAAACGGCGCCAGGCACCGTTTCCTCAAATCATGGCGAGGAGGCCGCCGACGGCGGCGCCGGTCAGGGTCAAGAGGAAGTTCGTGGTCGACTTGCCGATCCCCTTCGCGCCCTCGACCGTCGCGCCAAGGTAGCTCTCGAACGTCGTCCCGGCGAACGCGCCGGCGACGACGCAGAAGAGCCCCGCCCATCCGTGGAGGGACACGGCGACGCCGAGGAGACCCACCGCCGCGGACGCGGCGACGCCGAAGAGCGTCCCCTCGATCGACACCGCGCCTTCCGTCCCGACCGGCACGCGCTTCAAGGACGTGATGAGCACGGGGTGCTTCCCGTAGAGTTGGCCGAGCTCGCTCCCGATCGTGTCCGACGCAGCGGTCGCGAACGCGGCGACGTAGGCGACGAGGAGCGGCGGCCATCCGGTCGCGGCGAAGACGAGCGCCGCCGCGACGCCGACCCCGCCCTTCGCGAGCGCGTTCGACGCCCCGCGCCGTCCCCCACCCTTCTCCGCGATCCCGAGCGCCGACTTCCGCGCGTAGCCGAGCTTCGTCGCGGCCGAGCCGAGCGCGAAGAACGCGGCAAGGACGGCAAAGCCCCGCCAGTCGAGCGACGCCCAGACGAGCGAGCCGACGGCGACGCCGCCCACGGCGCCCGAAAAGCTCACCGTGCGGGTGGCGTAGGCGAGCGCCGCGACGGCCGCGTTCACGAGCGCGGCGAGGGGGAGCCGCGCGAGGAACTCGCGCTCGATCCCGGAGTCGGCGAGGAGAACGGCGATCGGGCCGGCTCCGGTCACGACACGACTCGGGAGACGAGCATCATCGCGACGCCGGAGGTGAGGCTCACGGTGAGATTGTCGTCGATCGGCAGGTCGAGGCTCTCGACGAACGCGCCGACGAGCCCGCCCACGATCGCGCAGGTCCACACGGCGCCCGCGCCGCCCACGCTCGCGTGCGAGATCGGCGGCCCGGCGGTCCACGAGAGGAGGAACGCCGCGGCGGGAATCGCGGTCACCGCGAACGCGATCGTCCCGGCCCAGCTCTTCTTCGCGTTCCAGGGGAGCTTCGCCCGCCCGATCGCCCGCCCGACGAAGTTCGAGAACGAGTCGCCGACGGCGAGGACCGCCCACGCCCCGGCTGCGACCGGCATGTCGAAGAAGATGACGAGGAAAAGGACCGCGATCGGGTAGATCCGCACCCCCGAGAGGATGGCCTCGCGATCGCGGAAGATGCGCTTCCCGACCTCGAGGCGCGGCAGGACGAAGAGGTTGAAGACGATCGCCGCCGCCGCGACCGTGATCGCCTGCCACTCAAGGAGGAAGCGGAGCGCGAGCGAGAAGAGCCCGACCCCGAGGTGCACCCACTGCCGGAGCCCCTCGCTCCGCCGCGCGGACCCGGCCAAGGCGGGCGGCTCGACCACCGTGTTCATCGTTCTCTTTCTCGGCGTTTCCGCCGAGCGTCTGAGGATCGTCCGGACGAGGGACCCTGTCGCCGGGGGCCGCGGCCGGGTACGATCGCCGCCGCTGCTGCCGCCGCCGCCCGCCCGAAGGAAGGACGGACGGAGGGACGAGCTTATCGCGCGCGCCGCCGACCGTGTAGTGGGCGAGCGGGGCTCTCCCGTCGCATTCGGGTTTCCGGCCGGCCGATTCGAGCGGAGGCCGCCTCCCCGTGGGAAAGATCGTCGCGGCCGTCGCCACGAGCGCCGACGGCTTCATCGCCCGCCCCGACGGCGACGTCGGCTGGCTCGACCGCCCGCAGCCGAAGGGCCGGTACGGGATGCCGGCCTTCCTCCGCTCGATCGACACGGTCGTCATGGGCCGAAAAACGTACGACATCGCGCTCGAGTTCGGCCACGCGTTCGACTCGAAGACGAAAACCTACGTCTTCACGCACCGCCGGGCGAAGGGCGCCGAGGGGGTCGAGTTCGTGCGGGGCCCCGTCGGGCCGTTCGCGCGGAAAGCGCTCCGCGGCCGCAGCCGGGGGGGAAAAAACGCCTGGCTCATGGGCGGCGCGGACCTGATCGGCGCCTTTCTCGACGCGGGCGAGCTCGACGAGCTCGTCGTCTACGTCGTGCCGATCCTGATCGGCGCGGGAATCCCGCTCGTGAAACGCCGCCGGCGATCGGCCGAGCTCGAGCTTCTCTCGAGCCGCGCGTTTCCGGACGGCGTCGTGCGGATCGCCTATCGCGTGAGGCGCCCCGCGGCTACCTGACGTAGCCCAGCCGCCTGAGCCGCAGAAGCTCCTCGTCGTCGCCCAGGTCGCGCGCGAGCGCCGCCACCTCCGCGACCGCCCGCCGCCCGTAGCTCCCGATGACGTCGGGAGCGCGAGAAAGGAACGCGCTCGGGGAGAGCGCCTCCTCGAGGATCCGCCCCGGCATCTCGCGGCTGATCGGGAATCCCATCAGGTAGAGAAACGTGGGCGCCACGTCGACAGCGCGCGCCGCGGCCGAGAACGGCTCCGGCGGGGGCGACGCGAGGCCGCGGCCCGAGAGCGCGAGGAGCCCGTCCCGGGCCTCGTCCCCCTCCTCCCCCGACTTCCCCGGGCTCGTCGCGAGGACGAAGACGACGTCGCGGTCGCCGCCGACGCTCTCGCGGATCCGGCCCACGAGGCGGTCGACGTGCCGCGCGTACGCCGCGGCGATCGCGTCCTCGAGCGCCCGCTCCGCCGGCGACTCTTGCTTCGGCCGCGCGTCAGAAAGAGCGTTCTTCAGCGCGTCGAGACCGTAGAGCGACACGGCGAAGAAGCCGTACGGCGACTCGCGCAGAAGCGCCGCCGAGAGCTGCGCGCTCGCGAACTCGGCCGCGAAGCCGTCGACCCCCGCCGCAAGCCGGAGCGCGTCCTCGCGCCGGGCCGCGGCCTCTTCCCCGTCGGCGCCGCACGGCGCGATCGCTCGCGCGTCGATCGACTCCGGGTACCGCGCCGCCTCGAGGCACTCGGCGAGGAGCCCGGGCGGGTAGGTCTCGAGCCCGACCGGGAGGTCCGGCCGCGGCGCGCCCGAGGCGTCGAACCCCGACTCGACGAGCTTCCAGTAGGTCCGGTCGCTCGCGAGGATGCCGGAGACGCGGGTCGCCGGCCACGTGAACCACCAGTTCACGACGCCGACGCGCACGTCCTTCAGCGAGAAGATGTCCCAGAGGCTCCGCTCCGGGTTGAACCGACCGGAGACCGGGGTCTCGCGCGCGAGCTTGAGCCACGGCATGACGACGTTCAGCATCTCGCCGAGCCCCGCCGTGCCGGGCGGCACCGCGAGCGGCTCTTTCGTGCCCACGACGCGCGGATACGTGAAGGAGCGGATGCCGTGCTCGTCGGGCGGACGCCCGGTCGCGACCGTCGTCCACATCGACGGCGGAATGCTCGCATTCACGCTCTCGAGCCTGAGCGCGGGTCCCGACTCGACGAGCTTCCGCGTCTCGGGCAGCTCGCCGCGCTCCATCATCTCGCGTGCATCCCGGAGCGAGAGCCCGTCGATCGTGACGAGGACGATCCGCGTGTCGACGGGGACTCGGCGGACGACCGGCGGCGCGGCGGGCGGCGGGTCCGGCGCCCGCGTGCGCGACCAGGCGAGCCCGCCGAAGAACGCCACCACGGCGGCGAGCGAGAGGATGACGAGCGCGCGCGCCGTCGACGGCGGGGCGAGCCGCTTTTCCGGCTCGAGCGCCCCCGAAAGGCGGCAGAGGACGACGAACGCGCCGACCGCGATCGTCCGGCCGACGAAGACGCTGACCGCGAGGATGAGGAGGAACGCGACCACGCTCGCACCCACGCCGTAGCGCTGGTCGTACTGCGACCAGAGGAGCGAGAGATAGATGAAGACGACGGCCCCGGCGAGCGAGCCCACCTTGAAGGCCGTGAGGCGAGTCGCCGGCCAGACGCGCCGCGTCAGCCGGTAGACGAGCGACGTCAGGATGCCGGAGAGGATGCCGAAGAGCCCGACCGAGACCGAGAAGAGGAGCGAGAAGAGGAGCACGACCGAGACGGCGTCTCCCGGCCGGCGCGAGAGGTCGGGCACGACGAGAAGGAGCGCGAGGCTCACGAGAAGGCCGAGGAAGAGCCCGGCGAGGAATCCCACCCGCGCGCCGACGGTCAGGTTCGTCCTGAGGATCGACGCGTCCGCGTCCACGCGGCCGACGAGAAACTTCTCGAGCGGGTTCTGGAGGTATCCGAGCGAGCGCAGTCGCTCGCGGAGATCGGCCGGCGGCGCGCCGCCCTCGAGGGGCCCTCCCTCCGATCGGTGCGGCACCTACTTCCTCCTGTCGCGGACGAAGTCGGCGAACGCCGCGAGAACGGCCCCACGCGCGCGAAAAAGGACGAGCGCGCTCTTCGCGGTCTCGACGAGGTCGCGCGCGATCGACCGCGCCTCGGCGGGAGACGACAGCGTGACGAACGTCACCTTGCCCTTGTCCTTCCGCGCGTCCTTCCCGGTCTCCTCCGGGTCGCCCTCGGCGTCGAGGAGGTCGTCCACGATCTGGTAGGCGAGGCCGACGTTCTTCGCGTAAGCGACGAGCGCCTCCTTCTCGGCCGTGTTCGCGCGCGAGAGGAGCGCCGAGCCCGCGAGCGCCGTCGTGAAGAGGCTCCCCGTCTTCCGCGAGTGGACGTATTCGAGGCGGTCGAGGCCGTCGTCACCGCGCGAGCCGAAAGGCTCGAGGTCCACGAACTGCCCGCCCACCATCCCGCGCGAGCCGATCGCCGCCGCGAGGGAGGACACGATCTCGGCAGACTCCGCGCGGCCGAGGCTCGCGATCCGCGCCGACTCGGCGGCGAGCTCGAACGCGCGCATGAGGAGCGCGTTCGCGGCGAGGATCGCGGTCGACTCGCTCGTCGCGCGATGGAGCGTCGGGCGCCCGCGCCGGCGCTCGGCGTCGTCCATGCACGGGAGGTCGTCGAGGACGAGCGAGCACGTGTGGACGTACTCGATCGCGGCCGCCCACGGGAGAACGCGCTCGGCGGGCTTCCGGAGAACTTCCGCCGCCGCGACGACGAGAAGCGGCCGCACGCGCTTCCCGCCCGCGAGGACGGCTTCGCGCATGGCGCGGTGGAGCGGCGCCGGCCGCTCGGTGACCGGCGGGAGGCACTCCGAAAGCGCGCGCTCGACGAGAGGCCCCTTCTCGGCGACGAACCGATCGAGAGCCGCTTCACCTCGCGCGGACGCCTGGTCCGTCGCCATCGCTCACTTTTCCAGCGTGAGCGGCCGGCCGTCCCACTCCGCGGGCGCCTCGAGGCCGACGAGAGAGACGAGCGTCGGCGCGAGGTCGATGATGCGAGGCTCGGTCTCGGCGACCTTCCGGTTCGAGAAGAGGATGCCCGGGACGAGCGAGGGGTCGATCGAGCAGTGGTCGCCGCTCCACGTCGAGTCGTTGTCGATGAACACCTTCTCGGTGCGGCCGCCGAGGCAGCAGTCCCAGTCGATCCGGTACCCCTCCGCGAAGCCGACCACGAGGTCCTCCGATTCCTTCCAGTACGGGCCGTCGTAGATGTCCTTCGCCTTGTAGACGTCCTTCACGACCGGGCGGCCGGGGAAGTCCGGATCCTCGAGAGCCTTGAGCTTCGCGATGATCTCGTCGCAGAGCGCGTCGAAGTCCTTCTCCTCGACGATGCCGTCCTTCTCGCGGTTCCTGAGATTGATGCAGATCTTCCCGAGCGTGTAGGAGTAGGCCTTCGTCTGGCTCCAGTCGGTCGTGCGGAAGACGTCGCCGGCCTTGATGTCCGCGAGCGTGCGGCCGGTCACCTTGTCGCCTTTCTGGTAGCCCTCGAGCGCGAGCCACGAGTTCAAGTTGACGCCGCGGCGGAACGAGCCGAAGCCGTGGTCGGAGACGACGAGAAGCGTCGTCTTCCCGTCTCGACAGTGACGGTCGAGGATCTTGCCCACGAGGTCGTCGAGCTTCTTGTACTCGGCGAGAACCGAGCCGCCGAAGCGCGCGGCAAGCTCGGGGTCGTCCTTCGGGTAGAGCGGGTGCTCGGGATCGATGTACCGAAACATCATGTGCTGGACGCGGTCGGTGCCCGAGAGCATCCCGAAGAAGACGCGCCAGTCGTCCTTCTCGAGCTCCTTCTCGATCATCTCGCGCCGCGGCCTCTCGACGATCTCGAGGTGGTCGAGGAACCCCTGGTCGGTGAGCCTCTGGTCCTTGAGCGGGTTCGTCATCTCGGCCCATCCGAGCGTCTCGAAGCAGCCGTGGTCGGCCGAAAGCCCGGCCGCGAACGAGCGCGGGTGCGAGAGGTCGATCGTGATCGGGAGCTTCCCCGGATGGAAGTTGATCGGCGTCACGAGGAAGCGGACGTCCTCGCCGCACTCGAGGAGGAAGACCCGGCACGTGCCCGTCACCGCCATGATCGTCCCGAAGCGGAACTCGGGCTCGAAGAAGTCGCTCCACTCCCCTTCGCGCAACGTCTGCGTGCGGCCGCCCAGCGCGAACGTCGCGGCGTTCGCGGCGCGGTCGAGCTTCACCGTGAACGGGAAGAGCCGCTTCGGGAACGAGGGCGAGTCGGCGCCGATCGATGTCGCGTTCTTGATGAAGCGCTCCGATCTCGACAGCTCGGTCTTCAGGCTCTGAGCAGCGGGCAGCGTCAGGGCGCTCGCCTCGATCGCTTCGTAGAGGGGGGCCACCTCCTCCTCGAGGAGATCGGCGACCCGAGTCTCGATGTCGGCCAGGATCCGCACGTCGTTCGTCGCGTTCGACTCGCGCTTCAGCTTCCGGATCCGGTCGCGGAGGACGGGGCTCTCGGGCCCCAGGAGAACGAGCGCGAGATCCGTGTCCGCTTGCCCGCACTCGATCGAGAGGCCTCTCCCGCCCATCTGCGTTTCGCCCGCCTCGCCGCGCGTCGAGAAGTAGAACCACGTGCCCCAGCTCGCCGCGAGGTCCGGGACGCCGAGCCCGGCGAGGACTTTCGTCCCGTGGTTGGGCTCGGGCGGGAACGAGCACGCGAGCTGGAGGGCCTTCGCCGCGACGCCGCCTTCCGACATGACCTTCACCCAGGTCGTGCCGCCGATGTTGTTCTTGGGCCTCGTCACCTCTATGGGAAGGAGCTTCGACGCTCCGACGTAGCCGGCCCCCGCGCCGAGCGCCGCGAGCGCGAGCGTCGCCGCCCCCGCGACGAAGAACGACGCCCGGAGGACGAACGCGAGGACGACGAAGAGCACGACGAGCCCCGCGCCGAAACCGACCGTGACCTTCGTCACGAGCGACTTCACGTTCTCGGCCTCGAACGTGCGGACGACCTCCGGCTCGGCCATCGCGAACGTGAGCGCGCCGGGGTCGGGGAGCTTCCGTTTCAGGAAGTCGAAGATCCTCGTCTTCCCGGGGTTGCTCCCGGTGTTGAAGGTCGCCCAGGAGACCGGCGACTGCGCCGGGTTCGACGTCGCGAGCGGCCGGAACGAGCCCTCTTCGGCGAGGCGCGCGAGATTCGGCAGCTCGCCCGCTTCCATGTACTTCTTGACGAGCGCGTAGTCGGCCCCGTCGGAGCCGATGACGATGACGCGCTCGTCTCCCGCGGCGGCGACCGGAGCCGGGAAGAGCGCCGGCCACGCGGCGATGGCGATCGAGGCTGCTGCGGCGAGGGTGAAGAACGATGCGGCCATCCGGCGACGACGGGACGAGCGGCTCAAGCTGACCTCCAGAGTCTGCGATCTCGGTCCGCGAAAGGAACACCGCCGGAGAGCGGGCGACACGGGCCCTCGCGGGCGGGGCCGGCGGCTCCGCGGATCGGGGTGGGAACGCGGGCCTCGGCGGCCCTGCTTCTCCGCAGCGAAGCCCCGGCATTCTAGCAGCGCGGCACCCACCCGGGTCCGGGCGCGTTCCGGCGTCGGCTCCGATCGCCCGAGCCCCGCTCCGGAAGATCGGGCGGGGGGCCCCCGCGGCTCAAGCGCTGGCGGGGGGTCGAGGCCGTCTGCTAGAGTCGTCAATGGCGACTTCTCCTCATCTTGCGATGAAGCTGGACCCGTTCCTCGGCCTCCGATGACGCGTGTCGGGCGTCGCGCACGGGCGCGACGTCCGAACTCGGTTGCGGCTGGCCGGCGTCAGGGTGGAATTCGTGGAGCAGGACGACCTCACGCCCGAGGAGTTCGTCGAACTCGTCCGCACCGTCTTCCGACCCGTGCCCGGACGGGATCGGCGGCTCGCGGTCCTCCTCGACGTCCCGCGCGACCGGGCGCGCGACAGCGCGGCGTGGCGCGACCGCCGCGTTCTCGCGGCCGACTGGACCCGCACGCTCGGCGGCGTCAAGGCCGACCTCGGGCTCGAATCGGCCGATCTCCTCCTCTATCCGGACGTCGGAAGCAACAACGCCGATCTCCCCTCGTCGCTCCGCCGAGTCCCCGAGACCGCCGTGCGGGCGATGACGGGCGGCGTCGACGCGATTCCCATCGACGCGGAGACCGTCCCGACGGAGGCGGCCCTCGCGGCGGCCGAGATCGTCCTCGCGCCGACCGAGTACTCGACGACGGCGCCGCTCAAGATCTTGTCGAAGCGCCTCCGGTTCCGCGCCGCGACTCTGCCCGGCTTCACCCGCGCGATGGTGCCGGCGCTCCGCCTCGACACGGCGGCCGTGAGCCGGCGCGTCAACGTCCTGAAGGAGCGCCTCGACGCGGCGGACTCGGCCAAGCTCGAGCTCGACGCCGGCGGATCTCCGCACTCGCTCGTCCTCGACCTGCGCTTCCGGACGGCCCACGCGAGCGACGGCCTCGTCCGCGAGCCCGGGACGGCCGCGAACCTGCCCTCGGGCGAGGCGTACGTCGTGCCGTACGAGGGCGAGCGCGCCGGGGAGAAGAGCCGGACGAGCGGGACTCTCCCCGTGCAGATCTCGCCGCGCGGCGACCTCGTCGTCCTCGACGTCGAGGAGAACCGCGTGAAGGGAGTCCGGGGCGACGGTCCGGACGCCGCGGCCGAGTCCGCGCGGTTCCGGGAGGAGCCGGCGTACGGGAACGTCGCGGAGCTCGGCCTCGGGGTCCTCGGCGACTTCGGGATCCGCGCGGTCGGCTCGGTCCTCCTCGACGAGAAGCTCGGGCTCCACGTCGCGTTCGGGAGGAGCGACCACTTCGGCGGGTCCGTGGGGCCGAAGGATTTCCGCGATCAAAGCCGCGTCGTCCACGTGGATCGGGTCTACGTCCCCGAGACGCAGCCTCTCGTCGCCGTGCGCCGGGTTTCGCTGCGGCTGGCGAACGGCCGCGAGGAGGACGTGATCCGCGACGGGCGCTACTGCGTGTGAAAAACGGTGCCAGGCACCGTTTTCCATGTGCGAAACGGTGCCTGGCACCGTTACGGCTGTTTCCCGCGGGGCGCGTTTTCCGATAATCGGAACGGCTTCCCTGGCCCGATCGAAGGACGAGAGCCTCATGCCGACGACTTCCCCGGCCGACCGCTCGACCCTCCACATCGCGCTCCCGAAGGGGCGCATGCAGGAAGGCGTCTTCCGGCTCCTCGCCGACGCGGGCGTCGAGGTCCGCGCGGGGAGCCGCGGCTACCGCCCCACGGTCTCGCTCGCGGGGATCGCGGCCAAGATCCTGAAGCCGCAGAACATCGTCGAGATGCTGCACGTGGGCTCGCGCGACGTGGGGTTCGCCGGCGCGGACTGGGTGAGGGAGCTCGGCGCCGACCTCGTCGAGATCCTCGACACGGGGCTCGATCCCGTGCGCCTCGTCGCCGCGGCGCCGGAGGCGATCCTCGGCGAGGGCTCCTCCCTCCCGAATCGGAAGCTCGTCGTCGCCTCCGAGTACGAGCGGCTCGCGACCGACTGGATCCGGGCGCGCTCGCTCGACGCGACGTTCGTCCGCTCGTACGGCGCGACCGAGGTCTTCCCGCCGGAGGACGCCGACTGCATCGTCGACAACACGGCGACCGGCGCCACGCTCGAGGCGAACGGCCTCGCGATCGTCGACGAGATCATGCGCTCCTCCACGCGCCTCTACGCGCACCCGCGCGCGCTCGAAAACGTCGCGAAGAAGGAGACGCTCGACCGACTCGTCCTCCTCCTCAAGTCCGTCCTCGAGGCGAGGCGGCGGGTCATGCTCGAGGTCAACGTCGCCCCCGACAAGCTCGAGGCGGTCGTCGCCGCGCTCCCCTGCATGCGCGAGCCCACCATCTCGAGCCTTCACGGCGACTCGGGCTACGCGGTCAAGGCCGCGGTCCCGCGCGAGGACCTCCCGCGGCTCATCCCCGAAGTAAAGCGCCGCGGCGGCACCGACGTCGTGGTCACGAACCTCTCCCAGATCGTCCCGTGAGCGCTCCCCGTAAGAGGCCCGGCCCCTCGCCCGCCCTCCGCGGCGCCGCGGCGTACCGGACGGAGCGGCCGGAGCGCCACGTCGACCTCCGCCTCGACGGGAACGAGGGAGTCCCGCCTCCCGCGGCCCTTCTCGAGGTCCTCCGCGCCTCCTTCCCCGAGATCGTCCGCCGCTACCCCGACGCCGCGCCGCTCGAGAAGACGATCGCGGCTCGCCTCGGGATCGCGCCCGAGCGCGTCCTCGTGACCGCGGGCGCGGACGAAGGGCTCGACCGCGCCTGCCGCGCGCTCGTCGGCCCGGGCGACGCCATCGTCCTCCCGTCGCCGACGTTCGAGATGCTGCCGAGATACGCGAGACTCGCCGGAGCGCGCGTCGTCGAGGTGCCGTGGGCCGAGGGCCCGTATCCGGCCGAGGGCGCGATCGCCGCCGCGGCGAGTTCCAGCGCGCGCGCCATCGCGGTCGTGTCGCCCAACAACCCGACCGGAGCGGTCGCGACCGAGGACGACCTCCTCCGGCTCTCGGCCGGGGCGCCGGAGGCGTTTCTCCTCGTCGATCTCGCCTACGCGGAGTTCGCGGACGTCGACCTCACCCCCGCGGCGCTTGCGCTCGACAACGCCCTCGTCTTCCGCACGCTCTCGAAGGCTTGGGGCCTCGCGGGGCTTCGCGTCGGCTACGTCGCGGCCCGCGACGCGGAGATCGTCTCGTGGCTCCGCGCGGCCGCCGGCCCCTACCCCGTCGCGGGGCCCTCGCTCGCGCTCGCGGCCGCGCGCCTCGAGTCCGGCGAGGCCGAGGTCCGCCGCTTCGTCGCGACCGTGCGCGAGGAGCGCCGGACGATCGCCGAGACGCTCGAGCGCCTCGGCGCCGAGCCTCTTCCCTCGCAGGCGAACTTCGTCTTCGCGCGCTTCCGGGACGCCGGCTACGTCCGCGACGCGCTCGCGGGCCTCGGCATCGCGGTCCGGGCGTTCAAGGGACGGGACGGCCTCGAGGACGCGCTCCGGATCACGTGCCCCGGCGGCGCCGCCCCGCTCGAGCGCCTCCTCGGCGGGCTCGCGGCCGCGCTCGCGCCGGAGGCGGTCCTCCTCGACGTCGACGGCGTCCTCGCCGACGACTCGAAGAGCTACCGCCTCTCGGTCGTCGAGACCGCGCGCACGTTCGGCGTCGCGGTGACATCCGGCGAGATCGCGGCGATGAAGGCGAAGGGCGACGCGAACGACGACTGGGCGCTCACGCGGCGCCTCCTCGCCGAGAAGGGCGTCGATGCGACGCTCGCCGAGGTGACCGCGCGCTTCGAGGCAATCTACCAGGGCGCGAACGGCCTAAGAGGGCTCCGCGAGACCGAGACGCTCATCCCGGCGAGAGCGACGCTCGAGCGCCTCGCCCGGCGGTTCCCCCTCGCCGCGGTGACCGGACGCCCGCGCGCCGACGCGCTCCGCTTCCTCGAGGAGAAGGGCGTCGCGCCCCTCTTCCGCGCGGTCGTCGCGCGCGAGGACGGGCCGATGAAGCCCGACCCCTCGACCGTCCGCGCGGCGCTCGCGCGCGTCGGCGCGAAACGCGCGGTGATGGTCGGCGACACTCCCGACGACGTGCGCGCCGCGCGCGCGGCGGGCGTCGTCCCGCTCGGCGTCGTGGCTCCCGGCGACGCGCCCTCCGCGGCCGAGGAGGTCCTCCTCGGCGCCGGCGCCGCGCGCGTCCTCTCCTCCCTCGACGAGCTGGAGGCGCTCCTCCCATGACCCGCCGGGCCGAATTCTCCCGCAAGACGAACGAGACCGACGTCGCGGTCGAGCTCGCGCTCGACGGCACGGGGCGCTCCGGCGTCCGGACCGGGATCGGGTTCCTCGACCACCTCTTCACCGCTCTCGCGCGGCACGGGCGCCTCGACCTCGAAATGCGCTGCGAGGGCGACCTCGACGTCGACGACCACCACACGGCCGAGGACTGCGCGCTCGGCTTCGGCTCCGCTCTCGACCGCGCGCTCGGCGACCGGCGCGGCGTCCGCCGCTTCGGCTCCGCGCTCGCGCCCCTCGACGAGGCCCTCTCGCGCGCGGTCGTCGACCTCTCCGGACGTCCGTTCGCTCACGTCGACCTCGGCATCCGGCGCGAGGCGCTGGGCGACCTTTCGGGAGAGAACGTCGCGCACCTCTTCCGCTCGATCGCCGCGGCCGGCCGGCTCACCCTGCACCTCGACTGCCTCCGGGGCGAGAACGACCACCACCGCGCCGAGTCGGCGATGAAGGCGTTCGCGGTCGCGCTCCGCCAGGCGGTCTCGATCGACGGCTCAGACGAAGACGTGCCGAGCACGAAGGGATCGCTTTCGTGACCGCCGCGCCCGACGTGGCCGTCGTCCGCACCGGCACGGCGAACACGGCCTCCGTCCTCGCGGGGCTCATGCGCGCGGGCGCGGCGCCCCGCCTCTCCGACGACGGAAAAGACGTCGCGCGCGCGCCGTACGTCTGCCTCCCCGGCGTGGGCGCGTTCGCCGCCGCGATGAGGACTCTCGACGAGCGCGGCCTCGCGGGCGCCCTCGCCGAGCGCGTGCGCGAGGGCCGGCCGACGCTCGCCATCTGCCTCGGGCTCCAGCTCCTCTTCGAAGGGAGCGACGAGAGCCCGGGAGCGCGCGGACTCTCCGTCCTCGCCGGCCGCGCCGAGCGCTTCCCCGACACCGTGCGCGTGCCGCAGCTCGGCTGGAACCGGATCGAGCCCGACGAGGGCTGCCGATACCTCCGCGCCGGGCACGCCTACTTCGCGAACTCCTTTCGCCTCGTCGAGAGGCCCGCGGGCTACCGTGTCGCCTTGGCCCGCCACGCGGGCGACTTCGTCGCCGCGATCGAGAAGGACGGCGTCCTCGCGTGCCAGTTCCACCCGGAGCTTTCGGGCGCGTTCGGGCTCCAACTCCTTGAGCGGTGGCTCCGCCCGTGCTGACCGCGCGCGTCATCCCGTGCGTCGACGTGAAGGACGGGCGCGTCGTGAAGGGCGTCCGGTTCCGGGGGCTTCGCGACGCCGGATCGCCCCCCGCCCTCGCGGTCGAGTACGAGCGCCAGGGCGCCGACGAGATCGTCCTCCTCGACGTCTCCGCGACGAACGAGATGCGCAGCACCCGGCTCGAGACCGTGCGCGCCGTGCGCGAGCGGCTCTCGCTGCCGCTCACGGTCGGGGGCGGCGTGCGGACCCTCCTCGACGCGGGCGCTCTCCTCGACGCGGGCGCCGACAAGGTGTCGGTCAACACGGCGGCGGTGAAGCGGCCGGAGCTCGTCTCGGAGATCGCCGAGACCCTCGGCCGCCAGTGCGCCGTCCTCGCAATCGACGCGGCGCGGCGCGCGGGCGGCGGCTCCTTCGAGGTCCTCGTCCGCTCGGGCACGGAGCGGACCGGCCTCGACGCCGTCGAGTGGGCGAAGGAGGGCGCGCGGCGCGGAGCGGGCGAGATCCTCCTCACGAGCTTCGACCGCGACGGGACTCGCGAGGGCTACGACCTCGATCTCGTCGCCGCGGTGGCGAAAGCCGTCACGGTCCCGGTCGTCGCATCCGGCGGCGCCGCGCGGGCCGAGGACCTCCTCGCCGCGCTTCGCGCGGGCGCGGACGCCGTCCTCGCGGCTTCGATCTTCCACGACGGCGAGGCGACCGTGGGCGACGTGAAGCGCGTCCTCGCGGCGGCCGGAGTCGCCGTCCGGGTGAACGGCCCATGATCATCCCCTCGATCGACCTCATGGACGGCCGGACCGTTCAGCTCGTCGGCGGGCGCGAGAAGGCGCTCGAGGCGGGCGATCCCGTCGCGCTCGCCGAGCGCTTCGCGGTCGCGGGAGAGATCGCGGTCGTCGACCTCGACGCCGCGCTCGGCCTCGGCTCGAACGCGGACCTCGTCCGCCGCACGATCGCCCGCGCCCCGTGCCGCGTCGGCGGCGGCATCCGGAGCCCCGAGTCCGCCGTCGCGTGGCTCGACGCGGGCGCGGCGAAGGTCGTGCTCGGCACCGCGGCGACCGCGGACGTCCTTTCGCAGCTCCCGCGCGAGCGCGTGATCGCGGCGCTCGACGCGGAGAGGGGCGAGGTCGTCGTCGAGGGCTGGCGGAAGAGGACGGGGCGCACGGTGGTCGAGCGGATGCGCGAGATCCGCGACCTCGTCGGCGGGTTCCTCGTGACGTTCGTCGAGCGCGAGGGGCGGATGGGCGGCGTCGACGTCGAAGCGGTGAAGCCGCTTCTCCGGGCTGCCGGCGGCGCGCGCGTCACGATCGCGGGCGGCGTGACGACGGCGGAGGACGTCGCCGCGCTCGATCGCCTCGGGGCCGACGCGCAGGTCGGGATGGCGCTCTACACGAACCGGCTCGACCTCGCCGACGCGATCGCGGCCCCGCTCGTCTCCGACCGGCCGGACGGCCTTTTCGCGACGGTCGTGGCCGACGAGTCGGGAGTGGCGCTCGGGCTCGCCTGGTCCGACCGCGAGAGCCTCCGCGAGGCGGTCCGGACGCGGCGCGGCGTCTATCGTTCGCGCTCGCGCGGGCTCTGGGCGAAGGGGACGTCGTCGGGCGCGACGCAGGACCTCCTCCGCGTCGACCTCGACTGCGACCGAGACGCGCTCCGGTTCACCGTGCGACAACACGGCACGGGCTTCTGCCACGAGGGCACGCGGACGTGCTGGGGCGAGGACCGCGGGCTCGGCGCCCTCGCTCGGACGATCGCGTCTCGGCTCGCGGGAGCGCCCGAGGGCTCCTACACGCAGCGGCTCCTCGGCGACCCCGAGCTCCTGCGGAAGAAACTGCGGGAGGAGGCGGCGGAGCTCGCCGCGGCGGACTCTCCCGAGGCGGCTTCCCGCGAGGCTGCGGACGTCGTCTACTTCGCGCTCGTCGCGCTCGCGCGGAGCGGCGGCACCCTCGACGACGTCGAGCGGGAGCTCGACCGCCGAGCGCTCCGCGTGACGCGGCGGCCGGGGGACGCGAAGCCGAGCCACGGGGGCGAGGAGGGGCGATGAGACCTCGAGCGGCGATCCTCCCGCGCGGCTCCGTCCGCGACGTCGCGTCCTTCGGCCGCGAGCCGGTCGACGCCGAGACGCTCGCGGCCGCGGCTTCGATCGTCGAGGACGTGCGGGCGCGCGGCGAGGCGGCGCTCCGCGCCCAGGCCGAGCGGTTCGGGGACCTCGCTCCGGGCTCCCCGCTCGTCATCGGACGCGCCTCTCTCGACGCCGCGCTCGGCCAGATCCCGGACGAGGAGCGCGCCGCGCTCACGCGCGCGCACTCCCGCATCCGCTCGTTCGCGATCCGGCAGCGGGATTCGATCCGCGAGTTCTCGGTCGGCGTGCCGGGCGGCGAGTGCGGGCAACTCCTCGCGCCGGTCGAGCGCGCGGGATGCTACGCGCCCGGCGGACGCCATCCGCTCCCGTCGTCGGTCCTCATGACCGCGACGGTCGCCCGCGCCGCGGGGGTGAAAAGCGTCTGGGTCGCCTCGCCAAGGCCCGCGCCCGCGACGCTCGCCGCCGCGGCGATCGCCGGAGCCGACGCGCTCCTCTGCGCGGGCGGCGCGCAGGCGATCGCCGCGCTCGCGTTCGGAGCCGGCCCCGTTCCCGCGTGCGACGCCGTCGTCGGCCCCGGGAACCGCTTCGTCACCGCAGCGAAGAAGCTCATCGCGGGCCGGGTCGCGATCGACGGGCTCGCGGGCCCCTCGGAAATCGTCGCCGTCGCCGACGCGACAGCGAGCCCGAGACGCGTGGCGCAGGACCTCGTGGCGCAGGCCGAGCACGACCCCGACGCCCGCGTGGTCCTCATTGCGACCGACGCGGCAGTCGCGGACCGGATCGTGGCGGAGGCCGAGCGCGCGCTCGACGGGCTCCCGACCGCGGAGACCGCGCGGGCCGCGCTCGCCCGCGGGAAGACGATCCTCGCCTCGACGCTCGACGAAGCGATCGCCGCGTCGGACGAGATCGCTCCCGAGCACCTCCTCCTCGCGGTCGAAGAGCCCGAGGCCGCCCTTGTCCGCGCTCGCCACTTCGGCGCGGCGTTCCTCTCGGACGCGACGAGCGTCGTCTTCGGCGACTACGGCGCGGGCCCGAACCACGTGCTCCCGACGGCGGGCACGGCGCGCGCGGCGGGCGGCCTCTCGGTCTTCACGTTCCTTCGAGTGCGCACGTGGCTCCGCGTCGACGAATCGTCCGCGCTCGAGTCCCTCGCGCGCGACGCCGCCCTGATCGCGCGGGTCGAGGGGCTCGAGGCGCACGCGCGCGCGGCCGAGTCCCGCGCCGGCCGCCCGGCGAGCGACCGCGAGCCTTGAGGCGACACCGGCCCCGAGCCGCGCCCCCCGGCCGCGCCGCCCCGGCGCCTCTTGAAGCCACTGGCGCTCTGAGTTAGAGTCCGCCGCTCTCCGAGAAGCACCCTTAGCTCAGTTGGTAGAGCAGCTGATTCTTAATCAGCGGGCCGTAGGTTCAAGTCCTACAGGGTGCACCACTTACAGGTGCGGTTGGAAAACGCGTACTTAACCGCGTACTTACCGCACACTAGAGCGCGACTTTCTTCTTCGACACGCGCTCCGCTTCGAGCTTCGTCCTCGCCCGCTCGAGCGCTTCCGTCGGCACCGCACGCGCGTAGCGCAGCGACATCGCGGCCGTCGAGTGTCCGAGGAGATCCATCAGCTCCGGCACCGTCACGGTCGCCGCGATGGCCGCGGTCGCGAAGATGCTGCGGAGCGAGTGAAACGGAATCTGCGGCAGTCCGGCGTTCGTCAGCGCGAGCTGCCACAGCTCGGTTAGGCGCCCGTTCCACGTCGCCGGCATTCCCGCCGCCGCGAGGACGCGGTCCGGTCCGACGAGCGGAATCGGGCCGCGCTGCGCCTTCAGCGTCGTGAGCATCGCGACGCAGCGCTCCGAGAGCGGCACCATGCGCGGGCGCGCGTTCTTGCTCTCCGCAACCGTCAGCGTCCTCTTGTCGAGGTCCACGTACGGCCACGTGAGCCCGAGGATCTCGCCCTTCCGGAGCCCGCAGTCCATCGCGAACATGACGGCCGGCTTGAGCTTGGCGGAGCACGCCGCGAGGAGCTTCTCGCGGTCCTCTGGCGACCAGAACACGGCCGGCCGCGCCTGTTCTTTCGGCCGCTCGATCCCGATGGTCGGGATCCGCTCCTTCAGGATGTAGCCCCGAGTCGCGGCCCGCTTGAACACGGCGGAGAGCGCCGAGAGCGCCCGATTCAGCGAGGACGGCTTGCATTTCCGATCCTTCAGCACGCCGAGGAAAGCCTCGATCTCGCCGCGCGTGATCTCGTCGACGCGGCGCTTGCCGAACGCCGGAACGAGGCTGTTTTTCACGAAGCGCTTGAGGCGAACGAGCGTCGATGCGCGGAGATTCGGCGGAGGCGAGGCGAGAAACTCCTCCGCCACGTCCGCGAAGCTCTTGCGCTCGATCGTGCGACGGCCGAGGAATACCTCCTCCTGCGCCGCCTTGATCGCGCTCCGGAGAGCCTCGGTCGCGATCTCCGTCGTGGCGAAGCCCGACCCTTGCCGCCGGTGTCCGGTCGGATCGAAGAATCGGAACGCCCACACTCCGGGACGGATCTCGAACACGGAGCCCGTTCCCCGTGTCCGCCGCCCCTTGCGACGTCGTTTCGGCATCGACTCACGCTCCTTTCTGGCGCTTCCGGCCGCGTCGCGCGGCGCCGGCCGCGAGGGGCGCCGAAGCCCCTTCGACTGCGCGCTGAAGCTCGGACCGCTCGAGCCCGACGGCCCGACGGAGGAGTGCCTCGACGAGTCCCGAGAGCGTCGTCGCGTTCTTCTCGGCGAACCGTTTCGCCGCCTTCGTCACCGCGGGATCGAGAGTCAGCGTCACGACTTGGCGGAAGCGCTTGACCATGCAACCACTATGCACAGACAATAACCGCGAGTCAAGCTCCATTTCGTCGGCGTCTCGCCGATCGCTCGAGCTTCTCCTGAACCGTCATCGACCGGGCGCGCCAATCTTCAAGCACGTGGCTCCGCCAGAAGCGAAGTCCGTTCGTGACGCCCTCGACGGCTCGGAGCTTCCCCTGCCGGTAAAGCGCGAGCACGCGCCGCCGAGCGACGCCGAGCAAGTCGGCGACGCCTTCGGCGTCGAGCAGTTCGTCCGTGCCGGCTGCTTGGGGAGAGGCAGGCTCCTCGCGAGCACCGCTCCCATGTCCGCTGTCCGACGGTGCCGCTGCACGAACCGCGAGCGCCTCGAGTGCACGAACCGCGAGCGCCTCGAGCCCGTCGACGAGCCGCGCGAGCTTCACGGCCACGGCGCCCCGGACGCGGACGACGAACTCAACGGACTCTCCCGCGTCGTCGCCGGCCCCTCGCTCGGTTCGGCCGAGGGGCGCCGGGCGCTTCGGCTCGCCGCTCACGTGTCCCTCCGGTCACGGTTGCGCGCCCCGCGAGCGCATTCCAGCGCGTACGCGATCAAGTCCTGGCCGGCCCGCGCGATCCAGCACTGCCACGGGTACTCGCCCGGCGGAATGAACCGAAACGGCTCGACAAGCGAGAGTCTCGGCCATTGCAACGATTCGCCAGCCTCGAGGAGCGCCTCGCCGTCGGGCGAGAGCATCGGGATTCGCCATCGGTCGCGTGCGTCCGGAGCGGGTCGCGGAAGCTCGTTCTTCCATCCGACCGCTCCCTCGGGCTTCGCGCCCCAGGCGATCGGGATGGCCTTCTGCACCTCACGGAACCGGCGCTCCGCCCACTTCGTCTCGGGCCGGGTCTCGGCCCACAGCGCGAGCGCGGCGGCGGCGCGCTTGAGCCATCGCTCCTCGGTCGCCGCCCGATCGACGAAGCGCCGCCAGAGGCTTTCCGAGCCCCCGATCGGACCCCATCCGAGGAGATCGAAGGCGGGCCATCCCGCGACGCGGGCTCGCTCAAGGAGCGTCTCAGTGGCGCTCATGCCCTCGCCCGCCTCCAGGGCAGGTGACGCAGGCGCTGCCTCGACGGCTCCGCCTGCCAGTAACGCGGAGCCCTCCGCGGGCGCAGGCACCGCGTCGGGCAACGGGGACGGCTCCCGAGCCTCCTCAACGGTTGGCGCGGGCGTTAAGGGCGCGAGAGCGGCGACTACGGCCTCGCGGCGGAAAAGATCGAGGAGCGCCTCGCGCTGCTCGGCGAGCGCGGTACGGTCGCTGTCCGTCAGTTCGCCGCGTCGGGCGTTGACCCGGAGTTCACCGGCCGCCCCCAGCTCGAAGCGAACGCCGCGAGCCTCGAGCGCTCGCCGAAGTTCAGCGGCCGAGGTCACAGGAGGACCACTTCCTCGTCGGGATCGTCGCCCGGTTCCCTTGCGACCGAAGCGTCCAAAGCGACCGAAGGGGGGCCTCCGGTTCCGGCAGGGGGGCTTTGGTCGCTTTGATCGCTTTGGTCGCACGTAGAGAGAGCCACGGAGACCCACTTCTCTGCGGGTCGCCCCCCGGTGTCCGTGACGGTTTCCCGCCTCACTGCGCCGACGGCCTGGAGCTTCGCCAGCGCCTTCTCGATCTCGTTCGAGGTCCGATGGCGCTGGAAGTGGTCGCGGATCGCCTTCCGCGTGAGCCCCGCGGCGCCGGCCTCGTGGATCGCGCGTCGGAGTTCGTCGGCGATCGGATCGCCCAGGGACTCGCCGAAGATGAAGCGCGCGGAGTCGAGGCAGCGGCGCCATACGGCGAGCGCGGCGCGAAGATGCTCGACGCGGACGACGGCGGACAGGTCGAGAAGTGCATAGATGCACGAGAGCCGGAGGACGTGAGCCTCGGCGCGTCCCGTGATGACGCCGAAGAGTCCCGGCCGCGCTTCCGCGAGTTCCGGATAGACCCGCTTCCAGAGTTCCGCCGCCGCCGCGTCGCGCCTCATTTCCAGAACGCCGCGAGCGAACGTGACCGCGATGGCGAGTCGCTTGCCAATCTCGCTCAGGTCATCCGGCCGGAGAGATCCCCCGTCCGGAAGGAACCGCGACCGGGCGACGCAGAGCCACAGGAAGCGGTTCGCGAACCCGTTGGCCCTCTCGGATTCCGCCAGCCTCAAGCGCAGCTCTCCCGGAGTGATGTGCCCGATCACGGACACGTGCGCGTTCGTCGCGCGGCCCGGCGAGTTCTTCGACATGGACTTCAGGTCGCCACGCTCCCATGCCTTCCGGAGAATCGGCGAGAGGACGTTTCCCTGCTTCTCGGCGACCTTGAGTACGGAAACGAGTTCGGGCTCGATGACGCACAGGCGCTTGTCCGTGACGCCGGCGTCCGCTACCACCGTCTCGTAGCCGACGATCGCTCCCTTTCCGTTCTCTCGTACCGGCTCCTCCTTCGTAATCGGGTCGCGGAGGCGCCAGATGAGCCCCTCGCCTGTCGCGAGCCCGTCCTCGAGGCAGTGCGTCCACGTCGCGTCGGCGACGCACGACACGATCGCGACGAAGTCCCAAGATGTTCCTTTCCGTGCCGCTCCGGACTCGCCGACGAGCGCGAGGTACTCGTTCAGGTAGTGGCGCGTCGCGCCGACGCAGAAATAGGCAGTGCGACCGATCAGGTTCCCGAAGGCGACGAGGAATTGCAGGAGAAGCCCCGCGGGATCGGCCTCCGTTTCGGGCGAGACGACGTGCACGAAGTCGCCCGCGATGCCGTGGAACGCGGCCGGCTCGAGCGGCTCCGGCCATGGAATCGCCCGACCCGACACGATGTTCGGCGGCTCCGTCGCGGAAGCGATCAGCGCCTCGACGAAACCCCGTCGCCGATCGAGAGACAGTAAGCCAAGGTGATCGTCGATTCCGGCCTTCGAAAGTCCTTCGAGCCCAGGCATCCGAGCGACTCGGGACAGCGCCCCCTCGCCTCCGATTTCGATCGCGAGCTGCGCCATCTCGCGAGCGACGTTGGGATTCGACGATGCGTCCGAATCGAACATCACGACAACGATGCGGCCCGCGAGCGGAAGTTCCGCGAGGTCAGGATGAAGCCGCCGCTCGACCTTTGCCTCCTTTTCGGCGTCCGACCTGTGCGCGGACCAGCACGAGACGCCGGGGATCGCGACGGCCAGGAAGCCGGCCTCGACCAGCGCAAGCGCCTTCTTCACTCCTTCCGTCACGATCAGCACTACGCGCGGATCGGCATGGAGGCGATCGAGGACGCCAGCAGGGACGTAGACACGGATCGGGACCTTGATCGGTCCGAGATATCGGCGCTGCTTCCCGTCGTCGGCGATGATCGGCACGTCGAGGCGGACGTTGAGGTACTCGACGGAGTTCGGATAGACGAAGAGGATGCCGCCGCACTTCAGGTCGGATCGCTTGAGGAGTCGATTCGCTTCGACGGCAGATATCGACCGGATACCGTTGGCGAGCGCAAACTCGCGCGAGATGCCGGAAGCCGAGAGCGCCTCGACGTGCTGGGGCAGGAGGCCGGTCACGGGTCGGTCCTCCCGAGTGCGATCAGGGCAACGACAACTGCTCGATCGACCTGCCCTACGCTCGCCCGACCACGGCGAACCCGGCCGGCGAGTTCGCGCATGATGCCTCTCGCCTCTCCGCGGGCCAGGTGGACTCGGTCGCTGAGGATCGCCTCTGCGCGCCGAAGTAGGTCCTCTGTTCGTCGGTCGTCGTCGTCGTGATAAAGTACGGGCTGCATCTTTCAACTCCACAGGTTGAAGGTTAGCGCCCGGCCGGCCCGCGCGGACTGTGCCGGGCGCGGTCGTTTACAGGGAGAGAGGCGGGCCCGGCGCAGCCGCCTCAAGGGACTCGATCCAGCGTCGAAGGCGATCAGCTCGGACGCGCCATCGGCCGTTCACGCGGACAGCGCCGGGGATCTTGCCCTCACGGGCCAGGCGGCGCACCGACATTGCCGACATTCCGAGGACGGATGCGGCTCGTCGAGCGTCGAGGAGAACGATCATGGGCGCACCTTTCGGCCCGCGGCGATCGCGCGGGACTCAAGGTGCGCAGCCTAGGGAGTTTAGGAGGCCGATACTTGCGCGGCGGACGTACAGAGTTCGCGCAACTACTCGTCGATCGCGTCCCTGAAGTTCGTGAGAGCCTGTCGGAGAACGAGGACGAACGCTCGCAAGGCCTTGCCGCCGTGCATGGTGGCCGGCTCGCTGCCCTCCACCAGGGCCTCGCGCCAAGCAGCGTTGACGGCATGAAGAAAGGCGAGATCCTCCTCCCGTGCATCCTTCGGTACGGGCGCTCTCGAGTAGGCGATGAGCCCGATCAGGTTTCGCCAGTGCGGCTCCCAGTGTGGCGGAACGCGGAAGTTGACAAGCAGGAAGCGGTCCATGTCCGCGATGAGCCGCTTGAACAGACGGCTTTCGTCCGACGTTCCGATTCGGAGATGGCCCTTCCGCGATTCGTCGATACCGAGCGTCGAGAGATGGTCGGCCCGCTCCTCGACGAAATCCACGTCACGCTCTATTCCCGCCATGATCTCAGCCAGCGCGCTGTACTTTTTTTCCGCGACCTGCCGGCCAAGGAAGCGGTGCAATCCCTCGACGCGAACGACGTGCGCACTGTCAAGCGGCCAAGTCGTTCCGAGCGCGCGGTGCAGCGCCCCCCAGTACCATCGCCATCGCCACGGCTGCGGGAAAGTCTCGGTCACTCGGCGAAACGCCTGCCATCCCTGATGGGTGGCGAGCCGATCGCGAACACCCGCCCAACGCCATTCCTCACGCGATTCGATCCACTGCCGGCGCTCCGGAGCTGCCGGCACATCCTCCGGCCAGGGCAAGTAGCGAGCGCCAATGAGCAGCATGGGATCGAACAGGCGGTGATATGTGCGGCGGAGTCCGAGTCCTTTTCCCTCGCGCGCCGCGCTCGGATTGGAAGCGCCCATCGCAGCCCCCGTCGCCGTCGGGGTTCGACCGAATCAAGAAAGCCGGGCCGGCGGCGCCGGTCGTGCGCGAGGGGCGCGCCGCGGCTCTAGATTCCAGCGGCGCGACTTGCCGGCCAGGCTGCGCGCCAGTTTACCTTGAGGGGCGGCACCACGGTCGCTCGGCCGCCGCGAGGGAGCGGACGCCAGTATCGATTCCAGAGTTGGGCAAATCCGCCCAAGGATCGGGTCTTCGGTCAAGCTCGCCCTAAATGGTGCCGAAGGAGCGACAAGTGGTCCTCAAGTCGCTCTTCCGTACGGCCGATAGCGGCGAGGACATGTGACCAAAGGAGAGATCCGAATGTCCCGCATCAGGATCCCGACGCTTTCAATCGTCGTGATGATCGGCCTCGCAGGGATCGCCGTTTCCGTAGGCGCTCAATCCGTTCGATCGAGCATCTATTGCCCCGTGCCGGTCATGGCGGTCCCGGAAGCACGCGACATCCGTTCGATCTACATTGAGCTGAACAGCGACCGGCCGTTTGCGGATATCTTCGCAGTTCCGCTGGACAAGCTCTTCGTGATTACGGACGTCGTGTTCAGCAACGCTGGTGACGGCGGGCAGGTGATCTTTCGAGAAGACGGAGCTTCCGGACCGGTACGGGCAGGCTATGTGGTCGAGTATCTTTACACAGGTTCGGGTGCGGCTGGCTCGCTTGGAAACTCGTCGTATTCACTTCGCAGTGGACTCGTGTACGGGCCCGGAACAACTGTGAGCCTCGAGCGCCCCGGCGCCAGACGAATCGGAGTGACGATCTCCGGCTATCTTGCTGAACCCTAGAATCCGTCACGTCTCCCGAGAAACGGCCACGAGAGCCGATTAAACACGAGGCGGATCAACCTCCGAACGATGCTCGATCTCGGGACATTAAACTGCTTGTCAGTTTGAATCGGCGACTTCGTTGCTATCAGGTCCTTCGTGGCGCTTCCAAGCTTCATGGCGCTGTCTCTCTCCTGAAGAAAGGCGCCCACCTATCGGGCTCGTCGTTTCAGCAACTTGAGGTGCCATCCTGCGCCAGGCACACGCGGGCCGCCCGGTCACGACGTCGCCGATCCGACCCACGTCGCTCTTCAAGAGCGCGACAAGTCCTTCACGCCCGGAATCACGGTCGCGCTCCGTGTCTCCCGCGGGTCTTCCTTCGACCGCTCGATGCGGAGAAGTCCGTCCCACGCGGCCTCGAGTTCCGGTCGCAGCCCCGTGAGGTACGCCACGAAGATCGGCACCATGTCGGCCTCGATCGAGACCCCCTGCCGGGTCGCCTTGTAGTTGCCCGGACGGCCGCGGTCGGGGACCCACCGCCGGAGATCCAGCCGAGGTCGGCCGTTGTACACCGCTGCGGAGATCCGGATCTCAGATCCCTTGTGGCTCGGTAGAACCGACAGGGTTCTTGCGCTCATCAGCCGCTCTCCGGGAACAGAAAAGGGGCCTCCATCCTCGCCCGAATGGCGTGGATACGGGCGCCCATGAGTATATCCATATCCGAGAGGAGAGCGCGCGTGCGGCCCTTTCCACGGAAACGCGCTCGGAGCGCCCGCAACGCAATGAAGCGGCAGACCGGTCTCGGGATCGGCTCCGAGGACCCGCGCGACGTGCGGGCCGGGCCCGCGGCCCCAAGTGAAGCGGGCCTCGAACGCGCTGAGGTCCGGCCAGTGCGAGCGCAGGAGCCGCGAGAAGGCGGCGGCGGCGCCATGCCGGCGGAGAACGCGGCGGATCTCGTCCGCGCACGGCGCCTCTCCGCGGAGCGGCAGTAGCAGCTCGAGCCATCCGGCGGCGCCGCGGCCGAGGAAGTTGCCGGACGCGAGGGGCGTGCGCGGCCGGCTCTCGAGGAATCGCGTCAGCGCCATGCGGTCGATCCAGCCGACCGGCTGCTCGCGGCGCGGGCCGACGCGCGCAAGCACCGCGCCATGGGTGAAGTTCAGGCGCTTCATCGCGCGCGCGCCCGGTACCGCGCCGCTGGCGATCTCCGCGGCGAAGTCCGGGAAGCGGATCGCGGAGAAGTCGAGCGCGATACCGGGGCGCCGCGGCGGGTGAGAGGACACGCGCCAAGTTTATCGCGCGAGTGCCTCGCGGCGCCCGGCGGTCACTCCACCAAGTCGACCGTGAGTCGGTAATTCCCTGCTGCGATCAAGTGTCGCTGCGCATCGACGAGCCCGCTCGTGAGCTGAAGCAGCACTTCGCAATCCCTCGCGACAACGGGGATCTCCATCGGAACGACTCGCCACGAGTCCGACAGCTCCGGGATCTGAGAAGTCGAAGCGTTCGAAACCGTCTGCCACGAAAACAGCGGCGCACTTCGCCTGGAGAGGCCAGGAATCGAGACGCGAGCCCATCCTGTGCCGAAAAGCGGTCGAGAATCCTCGGCCTCGGGTGCGTAGGCCCGGCACTCAGCATCCGAGACGATTTCCCCAAGCGATCCGATCAGCGTGAAGGCAAGGTAAGCGGTTCCGCCGTTGTCGATTCCCTCAACGGCAAGAAGGTTCTCGCCGTCGACGAGCAAGTCGGCCACGCTGGTCGCGACGCGGGAGCCCTGCGTCTGATCTGCTAAGAGATGCCCGTTCAAGTAGGCGCGATAGGCATTGTCGCACTCGACTTCGATGAAGCCGGAATCCGCTGCGGTTGCGATGAAGGTGCGCCGGAACAGGACTCGATCGTGCTGCACGTTGTCGGACGACCAGATCCTCTTCTCGTGCCCGAATCCGTCGCCGTACACGAACGCGGGAGCCCAAGCAGCATCATCAAAGTCCATCAGTCGCCAGTTAGCTCCCACTCCGCCTGCGACAAAGTCGGGTGAACCTGGATCGAGCATCACGACGAACGACTGCCGGACCACGGGTCGCGCCGTGCCCGCGGCGCCGAGCCGATGGCCGACAGCGAGACCGAGCGCGAGCACGGCGAGTGCGGCGACCACGGCGGACACGAGCACGCGGGATCGGAGCATGGCGGGCGCCTCCTCCTCGAGAGAGCCGACGGCCAGCTATCGACCGACGGGCTGGCAGGCTTGAACGCAGTTCCCAGCGAAGCGGCGTCCCTTTGATCGCATCCGTCGCTTCGGTCGCGGTCGCGGTGCGCTCCGGAAACGACGCGAGCGCCGAGGATCGCTCCTCGACGCCCGCGACGCGGCCGACTCTCAGCCGATCATGCCCGAGCCCTCGGTGCGCGGCGCCGTCGGCCGTCAGCGCCGCGATGAGCCCGGCTTGGGTGGGGTGATCGGACCGCGCGAGTGCCCCAGGCGACGCGTACTTAACCGCGTACTTACGCGCCGGTATCGCGGCGGTCGCGCGGCGGTATCGTCGATCCCACGTTGGCCGGTCGCTGCCCGCAAACCGAGCAATATCGAGGCTTGGCGGGCATCGGCGATACGCGCGCGAAACAGCCCTACGGCCCGCCGAAGGTGTTTCTTAATCAGCGGGCCGTAGGTTCAAGTCCTACAGGGTGCACCATTCCAACGCCCGCCGAACGCGGTACTTGCGTACCTGCCCGTGTCGGGCAGCGCGGCAACGGATCCGGCGGGAAGCCGGTAGACTATCGGATTCCGGCGCGGACCGAGACTCCAAGGAGCCGCGCCATGCCTGAACCGAAGACGCCGTCCCGCATCCCCTCGTACCGTCACCACCGCCCCACCGGCCTCGCCGTCGTCACGCTCTCCGGCCGCGACCACTACCTCGGGAAGCACGGGACGCCCGAGAGCCGTGCGGAGTACGACCGGCTCCCGCGCGAGTGGCTGAACGCCGGCCGGGCGCTGCCCGTCGCCGCAGGCGATCTCACGGTCAACGAGCTGCTCGTCCGCTACTGATCCTTCGCCCAGAGCTACTACCGGAAGCGAGATCGACCGCACCGGCGCCGCGTGGACGTTCCGCCCGTCCGATCACAAGACGCGGCACCACGGGATCGAGCGCGCTGTCTACCTCGGCCCCCGCGCAGGAGATCCTCGGGCCGTTCCTCAAGCTCGACCCGGAAGCTTTTCTCTTCTCGCCGGCCGAAGCGATGGCGTGGCGTCGCGCCGAGAAGCGCAAGGCTCGGCGCTCGCCGCTGCCGCCGTCGCAGCGCCCCCGCCGCCCGAAGGTCGCCCCGGAGACAGCTCCTGGCGAGCGGTACTCGAGCGGCTCGTGCAGCCGCGCGATCCGCTCCGCCGCGAAGAAGGCCGGCGTTCCGCACTGGCATCCGAACCAGCTTCGGCACACGGCCGCGACGAAGCTCCGCCACGAGCACGGGCTCGACGTGGCGAAGGCGATCCTCGGCCACCGGCTCGTCGAGACGACGCAGGCCTACGCGGAGATCGACGCCGCGAAGGCCGCGGAGATCATGGCGCGGGTCGGCTAGCGTCGCAGCCCGTTGTCTGTCAATGGAGTAGAATCCGCAGCGTGGCGATGCTGAGCGACGAGCTGCGAAGCGGAGCGATGGGCTGGGAAGTGACGGGTCGCGCATCGTAGTGATTCGAGCGCCGCGGAGCGATCCTCCTCGGCGCTCGCGTCGTTTCCGGAGCGCATCGCGACCGCGACCGAAGCGACTGATGCGATCGAAGTAGGGCCGCGAAGAGCGAGCGGGTCCACCATCCGGCGCGGAAAGCGAGAGATCGACCCCGCGACGTGGCGGTGCTCGAAGCCGGTGCCGCCTTGCCCCGCTCGCGGCGGGCCGAGCGAGCTTGCGCCGCGAGCCGCGCCGGGCGAACGTGGCGCCGGTCCCGTTCAGGAGGCGCCCGCCATGCTCCGATCCCGCGTGCTCTTTTCCGCCACCGTCGGCACTCTCGCCGTGCTTGCTCTCGGACTCGCGGTTGGCCACCGAGTCGGTTCTACCGGGGCGGCTCGTCCCGTGGTCCGTCAGACGTTCGTGGTGACGCTTGATCCGGAGGCGCCGGACTTCATCGCCGGTTCCGACCGAGAATGGGTCGATCTTGGCTTCGACGATGCGAGCTGGGGGCGTCCCGAGTCTCGCGGCGTCGACCACGTGGCCGGCGGCATCCCTCGGACCGAGGGCATCTGGCCGACTATCGGAGAGAGCTTCGGGCGCTTTTTCTTCCGAAGGGCCTTTGTTGCCGATGCGACGGCAGCGGCGACGCTGACGATCGACTGCGACAACGCGTACCTGGTCTACGTGAATGGCGCTTTCGTGGGCTCTGACAACGTGTGGGGGTCGCCCGAATCCTTCGACGTGGGAACGCTTGTCAACCAAGGGCAAAATGTGGTCGCCGTCGAGGGCCTCAATCTCGGTGGAGTCGGCAGCCTCGCCTGCCGAATTGCAGGTGACTTCGGATCGGTCGTGAGCGATTCCTCGTGGCGATACCTCGACCCTGGCGCGGAGGAGTCAGCAACGCTCGCAGGATCGGCCTGGGCCCGGATTGAAGTACCGGGCCTCCGTCGGTCATCGCAGCTTTCGGCATGCTGGATTCGCTCTGAGGGCGCCGCTGCGTATGACGCCCCGGAGCTATCCGGAGCACGCAACATCGAACGCATGAGCTTGCCGACATTCGCACGCGAAGGGGAGATCCTCGTGCAGTTGACGACGGGCGCCATCGACGCTCGACGGCATCTCGTAGAGCGGGGAACCGACCGGCTTACGGTCGACATGCTGCAGTGACCGCGAGCTGCCGCGACGCGCTCACGCTGTAGACTCCTGCGCGTGTCCTCCGGCCCGCCGCCGCCTCGCGTTCCGCCCTTCGACTTCTCGAAGGTCCGCTTCCCGGACTTCGGGTCCGAGATCCTCCGCTTCCCGCAGCTCGGAGCGGGAATGCTGAAGCGACTGGCCGTCGCTCACGGCGCCGTGCTCGCCCGCTTCGGACCGCGCCGAGAGCGCCCGGTCGGATGGATCGACCGCATGGCGCTGACGCTCCGGCGCGAGGAACTGCGGGCGACGAATCGAAAGGCGCTCGAGAAAAAGCTCCCCGAGGAGTTCAAGGCCGCGCTTCGCGATCTCGGCCATGAGCTTCCGAGGCTCTGGGAGAGTGAAGTGCTGAAGCCTCGGCACAAGAAGGGGCTCCTCCGGTGCGTCATCGACAAGGTCGTCATGGCGCGGCAGCCCCAGGCGGATCGGGTGGACCTGCGGATCGTTTGGCGAGGCGGGCTCGACACGGAGCTCTCGGTCGGAGTCGATGTCGGATCGATGCGGGTCGTGAGGCGAATCGATGAAATGGAAGCGCGGTTCCTCGAGCTCGAGGCGAAGGGGCTCTCCGACGAAGCGATCGCGTCGGCGCTGGCGGCCGAGGGCTTCCGATCGCCGCGATGCGCGAGAGTCCTGCCGCCACCGTCCGAGTCCTCCGCGTCCAGAAGGGCCGCACGCCTCGGTACAAGAAGTCTCGGGAGAGGTCGGTCGACGGCTACGTGACTGACCCTCAGGTCGCGAAGGTCCTCGGCGTGAGGAATGAGTGGCTCTATCACCGCATCAAGACGGGAAAGCTCGATGTGAAGCTCGACCCGAACAAGAAGCTCTACCTCATCCCGAACTTTTCGGACGCTCTCGGAAGGATCCGCCAGGTGAAGGACGAGGCGTGACGAATGGAGGGAGTATCCCTATGCGTCAGGTGATCGGTCGTCGGCTCGGGCGCACCGAGTCGCGGCCGCACGTCATGCCGCGACTCGGTGGGTTCGAAGGACTGCCCTAGTGTCTTCCGCGCACGTCGATGGTGGCGGCGGCCTCATAGTCGCCTTCGATACCCGCGTCGTCCGTGGCCGCGACCTCCACACTCAGGAGCGCCCCCGCGACTCGCGGCTTGAAGCTCACGGGGAGTCTGAGCGTCACGGTCGGGCTCGTCGGGCCGCTGGCCACGACCTCCGTGCCCTTCAGGTGCAGAACGGCGCCGCGCGTCTGCGCGAGGTGCTGACTGCCTTCGGGATAAAACTTCCCGGGGTCGTCCGAGTCGTCCTCGCGAACCGCGAAGGTCCGTGTGGCCTCGTCGAAGGCGATGGACATGATCGTCGTGGTCCCATCTTTGATCCGTAGTTTCAGCGTCTCGAGGTCGTGCCAATTCAACGGGCTGGGGACGGTCCACGAAAAGGCGAGATCGACCCGCTCGTGAACGCTCGCGGTCACGCTCCCCGGCGTCACGTCGAACGTGCCCGGCGACACGTTCCCGGCGAAATCCAACTTGATGAACTTCGCGTTGACGATGCCCGTCGCGCCGGACGCTGTTCCCACGGCGATGCGAACCGACCAGATGACGTAGGGCCCCCCTTCCCCGAACCCGGGAAACCTCACCAGGGTATTCGCTCCTCCCGTCGCCGGGCGGTCCGAGGCGACGACCGCTCCTCCCATGTCCAGATAGTCGACGCGGTACCTCGGCACGATTCTCGGACTCGCCGAAAACAAGTCACAGCTCGTTGCCCCCACGGCGATGTTGTTAGTTCGAGAGAATCGCACGTTTCTCGCCGAAAACACCACGGGCCAATTATCGACCGATAGGAAACTCCTCGTTACCTCGACGGGAGCATTTGACACGGCACCGACACTGTCCTCGACAAACCGGCCACTGAACGAGGAGAAGATCTCCGGGACGATCCGCACGGAGCCGAGGCCGATCAACCCCACGCGCGCCGGATTGACGATCCGCTGGTGCGATGGATCGGCGGCGCCGAAGATTGAGCCGCCCGCCTCCAATGTAATGAACTGAGTGAACAACACGGTCGGGGAGCTCGAGAAGCTGCCCTGAGACAAGTAGTCGATCCGGAGCCGCGCACTCGCGCCATCGAACGAGTCGAGGTACAGCACACCGTCCACTTCAGCCGTGGCGATCAGAAATCCGTCCGCCCCGGTGGAGTAGCACTACAACGCTGAAAGAACCCCTCTTCCAAGGCATACTGCCGCCGGAGCTGGCGGGCTCCGGGAGGGCGGTTGTCGATGGAGGTCGGTGTTCTCAAGGGTCTCAGGATCTTGTTAC